>Ga0335073_10004809_pt1 | contig 18914 bp, 17 predicted proteins | sample Lox_Sample_22_FD_207093 | JGI IMG/M metagenome (GOLD analysis project Ga0335073, IMG submission 207093) | Soil microbial communities from Loxahatchee National Wildlife Refuge, Florida, United States - Lox_Sample_2.2 | ecosystem: Environmental > Terrestrial > Soil > Wetlands | place: USA... | reverse complement strand
CGGCTCATGATAGAATTTGTTTGCGCCGCAACCAGCGCTTCGACTGTTTCCAAACGTACAGGTATTCGGAGATATTTGCCAGTTGCAATATACGAGAGGGAACGCAATTTCATATCCGTTCCCGCGGACACGGTCCCGGGCCTTACAGGATAAGGAAATGTGATAACTGCGAAAATAAAGGCAATCCGGAGACCATGGCCTTCAATATTTCAAGTCAACGTCCGGCGCCCGGGGCGCCAGTGGTTTTCTAGGCCGTTCCGCGGCCCTGAATCTCACCGGTTGCATTTGCCGCTTAAGCTTTAAACGCGCCTTGAACAGTTCATCACGCGAGAGCCTGGAACATTTGAATTGTCCGCAGCGGCTTTTGCGGCTCCGTCGCTGTCCCAGTATCATCGCGGTCAAAAAGAGCACGCCGGCCAGGACAAAAAGGCAGATGACTGGAAATTCGCTGTCGTCCGGATATCCCCTCACGACTTCCCTCACATTGGCAAACATCTCGCTTAGCGGCACGATGATTAACATGAGGAGCCCGATGACGAAGAGACAGGTGGTGACGAAAAGCGTTGCGTAACGCCTGTCTTTGGAGTCGTCATAAACGTTGTTCCAGAACGAGTCCATGGCGGTCTTGTTAAAATTCCATTTTCCTGACTCCGTTTTCTTTGGTTTTGTCGCGCGGAACACTGGCATTGCGGGCGCGGCCCTGGGCCCAGCTTCGCAGCCGGCTAATTTGCTCGTCCATTGTCCTGGCCAGGGGGACAGTTTGAGACAACGAGGTTTGAATGTTCTCCGTGCCGAGTTCGGCTTTCGAATAGAAGGCGTCGTAAAGGGCGCTATTGACGGCTTCCTCGATTTCAGCGCCGCTGAATTCGGCGCTGGCGCTTACCAGGGCGTCCAAATCGAACTTCGACGGGTCGCGTTTCCGTTTGGAGATGTGGATTTTGAAGATTTCCTTTCGCTCATCGGCAGCGGGGAGGTCCACGAAGAAAATCTCGTCCAGGCGCCCTTTGCGCAGTAATTCGGGCGGCAACTGCGAAATGTCATTGGCCGTGGCGACGACAAATACCGGGGCGGTTTTCTCGGAAAGCCATGTTAGAAACGTTCCAAATACGCGCGCGGTCGTGCCGCCGTCGGTCGAACCGGAGCCCTGGGATCCGGCGAAGGCCTTGTCAATTTCGTCCACCCAGAGAATGGCCGGGGCGACGGACTCGGCCACGGCAATCGCCCGGCGGACATTTTCCTCTGATGAACCAACGAGACTGCCAAACATGCGGCCCATATCGAAGCGAAGCAGGGGCAGTTGCCACAAATTGGAAACGGATTTAGCGCAAAGGCTCTTGCCGCAGCCCTGTACACCGAGCATTAAAATGCCTTTGGGCGCGGGCAACCCGAACTCGCGAGCGTCATCGGTAAAGGCCACGGCCCGCCTGGCAAGCCAATCCTTTAAGACGCTTAATCCGCCAACGTGGGCAAAGTTTTCATTCGTGGCATAATATTCCAGCAGACCGCTCTTGCGGATGATTTGTTGCTTTTCGGCGAAGACCTCGTTTACGTCCTCGGCGCTCAGGCGTTCGGCCTTGACGATGATTTTGGCAAAGACGTTTTCAGCTTCGCCCAGAGTGAGGCCCAGCGCCGCCTGCAACAGCCGCTCGCGGCCGGTGTCGTCCAATTCGATGTTGACCTGGCGGAACTGTTTGAGGTCGCCAATGATTCTATCGAGCAGGTCCGCGAGTTCGTCGCGCGAGGGCAGGGGATGATTCAATAGTGTGATTTCTTTTTCCAATTCCGTGGGAATCTCGACCACGGGCGAAACCAGGACGATGGTTTTAAAACTATTTTTGAGGTGCAGGGCAATTTCCTTGAGTTTGCGGGTCACCGCAAAGTTGTTTTTGGTGAGGAAGGGATGAAAATCCTTGAAGATGAAAATGGCGGGTTCGACCTGCTCAATAACTTGATCAAGCGCCATCAACGGGTCCCTGGTTGTGGCGTTGCGAAGCTTTTGGGATTGGATGGACGTCCCGGCTGGAACAATGCCCGTGCTGTAGCTCCACTCGAAAACCTTTTTTTGCCGCTTGGCGGCAATGTCCATGACCATGCTTTGGACGCGGATTTCCTCGCTGCTCAATATATAGAGGATCGGGTATCGCGCCCGAATCAATGTCTCAAGCTCGGTCTGAAAATTCATTAATCGTTCTATGTTTGCCGGTCCACCAAAATCCCCCGATCCGGCGGCAATAGCAAGCCGCCATGCACCGTGGCGGGCATCAATTAAAACCAGCGTTTCCACCAGGGACGCGCGGGCGGCGGATGGCGTTGCAACGAGCGGCTAAGCCGCTGGGCGACGCTGTCCGGAACGACTGTTTGATTCGCATCGAAGCGCAGCATCTCTTCGGGCACGGCAAATTCATGGATGGTTTGGCTGGCCTCCATTTTCGATTCGGAAACCTGCTGTTCCTGTTGAGAGAATTTTTTTTCGAATTTCATAGTTTATTCGCCTCGTCGGAATGTCGTGGTAAAGGCCTTGCGGGCCCGGTGCAATTTGCCGCGGACGGCATCCGCGGTCTGGTCAGTCAAAACGGCGATTTCCTCGTAGCTTAGTTCCTCGTCCGCCACCAGCAGCAAGAGGAGGCGATACTCCTCAGACAGGCTGTCCAGCGTTTTTTGGATGCGGTTGCCCAGTTCCTTTATTTCCAGGACGCGCAACGGGGAATCGGTGACCGGTGAAGCATTCTGCTCCACAACGTCGTCCTGGGAAGTGAAGACGTGGCGGTTGTGCCAGGACTGGCGAAGGTTGCTGCAATGGTTGATGGCGATACGATAAAGCCATGCACGGCAAGAGGAGTCGCCACGAAAGTCGTGATATTTTCGGAAGGCCTTGAGGAAGACGTCATGCGTCGCGTCTTCGGCCCGTTGCGCATCGCCGAGCAGGCGCAGGGTCAAATAGTAGATCTCGCGGCTGTGCGCCTGATACAGCGCGGCCAATTCGTCCGATGCCAAATCCGGCAGGGGCGATGCCTGTGGCGCTTGTTCCCGCGATGAATTATCCACGAGCAATTTCATGTTGATTAGACAGGCCAAGGCCGTTGGCGTCACGCAAAATGTAGGGACAATCGTTGAAACTTTGAGTCGTTGAATCGTTGAATCGGTCGGAAAAGATGCCTTCCCCTTCTCGACCTGGACGATCGCGCGCAGCGGCCGCCAACCTTTTCAATCTTTCAACGATTTAACGTTTTGGCGAAATTTCCTTGCCAACGTCACTGTTGAAGAGCACATTTCGTGGCGAAAGGAAGGAAGGAATATGACTACAACCGAAGCAAACCAACGATTGGCTGCCGATATCAAGCTGCTGGCTCGCGACGCGGAAGAATTACTCAGGGCCACCGCGGGGGAAGCCGGCGAAAAAATCAAAGAAGTTCGCCAGAGGCTGTCCAACGCCCTGGATTCAGCCCGGGCGACATGCGAAAGTCTACAGGACCAGACTGCCGAAACATTGAAGGCCGCGGACGAGACCATTCGAGATCATCCTTATGAATCCATTGGCATCGCCTTTGGCGTGGGAGTCGTGCTCGGCATTCTGGTGGGGCGCCGTTAAGTATGGACGATCAAGAAGAGATTCCGTCGGGTTTGCCGGATACCCTGCGGCGGCTCGGTTCGGCAATCCTGGCCATGCTTCAAAACCGGCTCGAATTGCTGGTTGTCGAATTGCACGAAGACCGAATTCGACTCATTGAGACGCTGTTGCTGGTGGTGGCTGTCGTGGCGCTGGGCCTTTTCACGCTGATACTGGCGGCGGCTGCGGTCATTGTTTTGGTATGGAATACGTTACACGTCGCCGGGCTGTTTATCGTGAGCGGCGTTGGGCTTGTGGCCACGCTGCTCGTTGGCTGGCGCTTGAATGTGCGCTTGAAGAACTGGCCGCTGCTGCCCGGAACACTCGAGCAATTGAAAAAGGACCGCGAATGTTTGGAAAACAAATGATGGCGCTGCAAATGCGCAAAAAGGCCCTGGTGCTGGAAAGCGATTTGAACCGCCTCCGGTTGCGCGCCGAATGGAACAACTTGCGCGAATTTGGCGGTATAGCAAAAAAACTGAAACAGCTTGGCCGATTTGGCATGTGGCCGTGGGCGCTGGCTTCGCTGGCCGGTATTGCCGCTGCCCTCGGTTTGGGCCGGTCCGTGCTGGCCGGAGGCATTTTGCGAAAGGTGCTGACGGGCGCGCCGGCGTTGATTCGCCTGTGGCGAACGCTGTCGGCACTGTTGGCGGAGGTGAGGTGACCAGGGTGGGGCACCCCCGCTTGCGAGGAGCGCCGTCCCCGTCATCGGCTCTGTTAGTCAGGCAATTTCGATATTCCTGATTCTGTCCAACCGTGACCGGGCAGCCGCGGCAAATTTCGCCCGGGCGGCGCCTTTCAGCCTTTGCGCCGGGGATACAAGGGAGCGGGCTCCGGCCCTTGTCCAGCGCGAGCCGGCGGCCGCCACAATCCCGGCCTTGATTGCCATCCTGAGTCGTCCCCGGCCCCCTGGAAAGAGGTGGATGCCGGCACGCGGAGAATCCGCGATTCGATTTAACTCGTTTTCAAGTGAGTGTATCTCGTCTTTTATTTCCGCGGCCCGCCGAAGCTGCCGCGGCGATAATGAACTAATCGCATTCATATACCTTACGCTAAAACGATTTATTCGAAAGTCAATGGATGGCCTCAGGCTGCCAGGGCTTCATCCGGATTTGCCTGCACCCGGCGCAACAGTGGCATCAAGTCGCGAATTTGGATCGTCTCAAGCCTTGCAACGGCGCTGATGATGTCCTGGCGCAGGCGCGCAGGCATTTCTCCGGTCAGGCAATTGAACTTTGCCATAACGGTTTCCCATGTCATTGGGCGCGTGTAAAAGCCTTCGTAATCACGCTTCTCGCGGGAAAGTTCTGTGCCGTCGTTCAGCTTTACAAGTATCCGGCAGGGCATTTCGCGCGGGAACCGGTGGCTGAATTCGCCGGATGGGCGAACATGGATCTTTTGCAGGAGCGTCTGCACATCCTCACGGCGAATCCGTTCAGGCATGAACTGGCCGGGCATCACCTGGCCGTCCAGGATAGCTACGGCCAGGAGGTAGGGCAAACTGTGGTCGGCCTGCTCTTTGGTTTGGACAGCGGTTTTATCGCCTTCATCCCCGCCGCCGATGATATGGCAGGCGACATCAAAAATTTCGACCTCGATGTGCCGGACCTCATCAGGGTCGAAGGGCCGCTCTGATTTTAGTTCAAGCATGCCTTCTATGGCTGATTGTGAGTGGACTTCCGCGTTGAACTTTTTGACGATCGTGCGCGTGATGGTCCCCAGCGATTCGCGTTGCCAGTTAATGGCAAACTCTCCGCTGATGGTCTCTATGAACCCTTTGTTTCCTTCGAATACCAGGGACGGCCCGGTTATTCCCTGTCGCGCCAAATACGCAGCCTGCGCGGCGCATGATGACATATAGGGATAAGCGAGACCCTTCCAATGTGACAACGGGCCGGTGCGCGTGACGCGAAGCGCGTTAAGGGCAGTTCCGGCGATGGCCAATGCCTGGGCGGTCTGGTATTGGGATAAAGCGAGAGCTTTGGACACTCCGGCCGCGACGGCGTATGAGCCCTGGGTCGTATGGTCAAATCCCCTGGCCCGTACGGGCGCCGCCTCGCTTAAACGACATTGGACTTGATAGGCCAGCGCCAGGGCCGTCAGAAATTCGCGGCCACTGCGCGCGGCGTCTTCGCTTGCGGCCAGGACGGCGGCCAGATTGTCGCTGGGATGGCAGGTTTCACCCGGCGCCAAAAAACTGTCGTTGAAGTCCAGATAACGGATCAGAGCGCCGTTATAAAAGGTTGCGCGGTCCGGCGCGGTGCTGCCTCCGCCAATGAGGGTGCAGCGGTCGCTCCCTCCAAAATCCGCCGTATATCGGCCAATCATTTCAATCGGCGGGGCATGATGCAACGCGCCTATGGCACACCCGATTGAATCCAGGACGTGAATTTTCAGTTGTTCGCGCTGGCCCTCCGCGAGGTCTGTGCCGGAAGCGCGCAAAGCGAATGCAGCCAACTGTTCGACCATTGTTGCCATAAACCCTCCCGGTTGAAAATTACCCAACATTTGGACGATGTCCAATGGATTAGATTTTAACTTGTGGTCCGGGCAGAGCCGCGGGCGTGGGCAAGCGGAATCGGCCCCGGGCATTCGCGAGCCACCCTCAAAGCCAAACTCTCACGATCGCTACGTCATCACTGCGGATTTCGAGAACTCACCGGGGCGTTGGTGGATGCAGGAGTTCCGATGAGAGGCACGGTGTTCGTGGAAATCACGCCATAGGGCTGATTGGGGTCGCCGGGCAGGTGCAATTGAGTGCGAATGACCAGGCGCGCGGCGTACGGGAGGCCATTTACAGGGTCGAGCATTTCGCTGAGGACTTCGTTGTCGATCGACTTGAAAGGAGGCAATCCGACGCGAGCCAGGTCCGACTTATAGCTTCTCATTTTGTCCATGTAATTCTTCCAGACCTTTATTGCGAGCAAGCGAAAGCCGGCGTAACGATCATCCTCCCCGATAGCGAGATATATGTAGGAGCGAATGAGCAGTCCTTTAATCGCCGCGGTGGTGTCTTCTTTGGATGTGTCTTTGACATCGCCCTGCACCCGATAGACGCAATATATGTCGAGAGGCACATTTTTCGGGAACGAGTTGACATCATTTTGCATGATGGTTTTGTCCGGGTATTGCCGGCGAACCTGTTCGTACCATTTTTGTGCCTCATCCACGCGGTTGGCCTCGTAGAGATAATACGTGGCGTCGAGGAGAAAATTTCGATGACCGATGGCGATGTTATGGGCGTCGCCAGGATCTTCGCGCATCATGGTTTCGTAGGCGTCGTTGACTTTGGGGATGATCGCGAGGTTCGGCCCCAGTTCGGCGGTATGATTAAAGGGATTGTCGATGAGCTGGCCATGCTGGAAATCCTGCATCATGGATTGATAAATAATCCGGCGATCGGTAATGATGTCGCCATGAGTCACTTTGTCCGGATGTTCTTTTGCTTTTTCGAGGGCGAGGCTGCCCCAATAAATGGCGTGGGGCTCTGGCAATCGCCAATCGAGCGGGCCCCATTCGGTGTTCACTTTTTGGGCGAAGACCGGGTCTATTTTGTATTTGTCTTTAAGCACGAATACGTTGGTGCGGTCTTCGGCGGTGCGGGGGTTAATCAACGCATCGAAATTTGTGCCGCGAGGTCCAAAAAACGGCGTCATTTCGATGGCCCATTGCGTCTTGTAATACATGTTGGCGTCGTCGAGGTTTGCCCCCATTTTATGCTGAAAGAACCAGGCCAATTCGCGATAGATGAGCATGTCATCGGGGTTGTAGCGCAGGCCGCGGTCGCGGAGGAGTTCGATTCCGTTTTTTACCCAGCGCCAGCGGTCGGCGGGATCGGTGAATTTGACGGAGATATTGTAGGCCATGTTCCAGCCCTGGTAGCACCAAACCTGCGTGTAGTGCGGTTCCAGGTCCGTGATCCAGTTCGCCAGTTGCGCGGCTTCGAAATACTGGTCATTGATTTGCAGATCGTTGGCGCGCATCCACAGGAAATTGGAAATCAATCCGCGGAATCCGCCAAGCGCCTGCGTGGTCATGGCCAGGACCGGTGGCGCATCCTGAAGGGGTTGTGAAATGGTCAGGCCCAGCGCATCGCGGTCGCGGTTGATGTTTTTTTGGACAAGGCCCGCCGCGACGAGCAGTACCGCAACCAACAGCAGCAAGAGGATCTTTTTCGGGCGCGATTTCATTGGCTTTGGGCTGCGGCCAGTTCCCGCCGGCTGAACATGAAAATCCCGATGACGGCGAATAATCCACCGAACAATACGACGATTTGGCCGAACGCCGCGGCCAGTTCGCTCCAGGGAACGCTGCGGCCTGTGCTTAAGGCGTCAATTGGGGAAAACTTTTCCACGAGATTCAGGACCGCGAGCATTCCTTTGAAGATGGGAATAAAAATTGTGTCCGTGAGCGAACGCGTGGCGGCGGTGGGAGTCGTGCCCGTGGTGACGGAACCCAGATCAACGGTCTCGGCCAGCGTGCCGCTGGAGAATGCCACCAGGAGCATGGTGATGGAAAAGAATGCGGCGACGGGGAACGAAAGAAAACTCGCCGCCATCAGGCCGATGGCTGCAAGCAGGACCAGCCAGCAAAAGATGATTCCCAGCGCGCGAATAAAATTGATCAGAAAACTGCCCTGCGGAAACAGGACCTCCATGCCGTCCTGGAGCGGGAATGTAAGGGACATGTTGTTTTGGTTGATGAACACGATCGTGAGCATGCCTTTGTCGCTATAAAGATTTGGCGGGATTGTGAATTCATGGAACGTGTCCGGCGCCATGCCGGGCATGGGCGGAAGCATTACGAAATTGGTTGTGTCAGGATTGCCGATTTCCCAAAGGCCGACGAAGTTTCCGAGCGGGCTATGGTCGGCCGATTCAAATTTAACGCGCAGCTGCAGGGGTTTGTCGCGGAGATAGTCTTTGGCCATGCCCAAATTAATGTCCCACCGGCGCATGTTGTCGGGCGGCACGAGCTCGTAATCGGCTTTGACCTGTTCGCGAATCTGGTTTCTGACCTCATTGAGATCAGCAGAGATGCCGGGGTTTTGTTTCAGACGGTTCTGCAAAATAGTTTCGGTGTCCTGGTCGATGTAGGTGGAAAGGTCGCCTTCTTTGGCCGAGCCGCGGGCCACGAGCAATTCCTGCCGGAGTTGTGCCTGTTCCATCAGGGGCAGTTTTGTGGCGCGCCATTCCAGGAGCCCATAAATGCAGGCGCCTGCCAAAACCAAAAGGGCGGCATTGAGAGACGCAATGCCGAACCATTTGCCCAGCCAGATTTGCCAGCGCCCGATCGGTTTGGTGGCCAGGACCTGGATCTGGCATTCCTCGATGTCCCGGGCAAGCGTGCCGCACGAAAGCCATAGTGTGGAGAAAGCGAGCAGGATGGTGACCGCGCTGAGGGTATAAGTCAGAATAATCTGGGCGAAACCCCGGGCCGTGCCATCGTCTTTCACGACCAATGGCAGACCGACCACGGCCAATACCAGCAGCGCCGCGACTACGGCAAACAACCGGAACCGTATGGCGGCTTTCCACGTCAACCAGGTGATGGCGAATATTTTTTGCACTACGATATCGTCTTCAATTTCCAGTTTTTCCCAATAAACGAACATCTCAGTTCGAACACAGAAACTGAAACTGAAAAGTGAAAAGTGGAAACTGGCTCCATTTTAATCGGAATTACTTTTTATCGCCAAGCAATGACGAGAGCTTTTCGTCAGCCTGGGACAAGTCCGCCGGTTTTTGTTCCGGTTCCTTTTTGGGAGTAACGACCGGCTCGGCTTTTGCGAGCGCGGCCAGTTTTGTCTCGTCAACCCGGGGTTCCGGAGCGGGTGGGGGGACTTTTGGCTGAGCCGGCTCCCGGGCGGACTGTGGCAGCGCGAGCCTTTCCAGCATTTTTTCGCCCGCCGGAAGTTCTTCGACACCGCCGCGAAGATACGCGGCTACGCGCGCTCCGGATTGTGCGCCGCTGGTTTCATGGGCGGCCTGCCGGGCCTTCTCGACCACGGCGAGAAAGTAGCTTTCGAGATTCTGCGTGGGATTGTCCACGCGGACTTCACCATTGGAGAGGTCCTTGCGGATGATTTCCAAAACGCGTTCCAGCGTGGGGCGGGGAAGGACAGGGGTGGTAATGCGCAGTGTATCCGGTTCGGAAAGCAATTCCTTCAGCGTGCCGGCGGCCTGAATTCTCCCCCCGTAATAAATGACGACGCGGTCGCAGACGTCTTCGACGTCCGAAAGAAGGTGGCTGCTGAGGATGACAGTTTTGCCGCGGCGAGCCAGGGCCACGATCAGGTCCTTTACTTCACGGCAGCCGATCGGGTCCAGGCCGGCGGTGGGTTCGTCCAGAATGACCAGGTCCGGGTCGTTGATGAGGGCCTGCGCCAGACCGATGCGGCGCTGCATGCCTTTCGAGAATTCGCCCACGGCGCGGGCCTGGGTTTTGCCCAGACCTACCATTTCCAGCAATTGGCCCGCGCGGTTTTGTCGCTCTCCTCTGCTTAACTCGAAAAGGTTGCCAAAGAAATCAAGCGTCTCGCGGGAATTCAGATAGCGATAGAGATAGGATTCTTCGGGCAGGTAACCGATGCGTTGTTTGGTCCGGACGTGATGGGGCGAGTGGCCGAAGACCTGAATATGGCCGCGCGTGGGATTAAGCAGGCCCAGGAGCAATTTGACAGTGGTGGACTTGCCGGAGCCGTTTGGGCCGAGCAAACCGAACACTTCGCCGCGCCGGACCTCGAAATCCACGTTGTCCACTGCCCGGGCCTTGGGACGGCCCCAAAAGTCCTTGAAAACCTTGGTCAGACCGCGGACGGCCACGACGACCTCGGATTTCGGGCTCGCAACGTCCGTTTTTGGATTTAATTGAGCAACGGGCATGGTTCTTCTTTCAATTTTGTCTATCGATCTGCTTCTTTAAGACAACGGCAAGGCCGTTTTTGTCCAATCTTTTTCGCGCTATTTACGGTCAAAAGGCATTATATTCGGCGCCAAAGGCAGATTTCAACCAATCCGGTTGGAGAATGCCACTGATCCGCTGGATTCAAGAGGTTTTCCCTTCGTACAAATCTGCCATTGGGAAAACCAAGTCAAAATCATTCCAGTGAAGGAAACCATTCTCGATAGTAAAGTTTCTGAAACGCTTCCGGTCGTGGCAGGCCTGAATAGCCGGGTGGCGTGATTGAGTCAAAAACGGCCCGAAATCCACCAGACTTTCGTGGCGATCATTAAAACGCAAGCGCAGCTTATAAGGCGGGACATATTCTGCAGCCTCAATTCGAACGACCGCAGGCATGAGTTTTTTCTTTTTTTCCAGAAGGATCATTTTAATTTTTGCGTGATGACTTCGGTCGTAATTTGCCGCCGGTGAACGAAGAATTCAATCCATTTCCTTACAATATCTTCGGATTTACATGAAACCAGGAGCTTGAAATTCGCCAGGGATTTGCCTTCAGGCGGTTTCAGCCCACTGACAGGCAAAATATGAATACCCACAACAGTTCCGTTCTCTATTACTAATTCCGCTTGCTTTCCCGGCCCTGATAAAATCCGTGGACATGCACCGGTTCATGTTCGTTTGCATAGAAATATACCCGCAAGCCGAAATATTCATATAGCTTCGGCATACCGAAAGCTTACGCCATCTTCGGCGTCATTTCGCCAGAAGGCTTGCGGGCCGGCGGCTGCGATTCGGCCTGGAAATGCTCGAGCTCTTCGCCCGTGCGCACAAGGCGGGCGCTGTTGAAAATGACAATCAGTGTGCCGGTCACGTGCAAAATTGCCGCTGTCACCGGACCGATGAGTCCAAACGCCGAGGCGGACAATCCCAGAATGATGAAGCAAACGCCGAAAGCGAAATTCTGGTTGATGACCGCGCGGGCGCTGCGGGAAAGCTGCACAAGGAAAGGCAGGCGCCGCAAATCATTGTTCATTAGCGCGATCGTCGCGCTGTGAATAGCTACTTCGCTGCCGGCCGCGCCCATCGCGATGCCGATGTCGCCGGCGGCCAGGGCAGGCGCATCATTGACGCCATCACCTACGACGGCCACACGATAGCCTTTGGACTTGACGGTGTGAACGAAGTCCACCTTGTTTTGAGGCAGGCAATCGCCTTTGGCCTCTTCGCATCCGATTTCGGCGGCGACGCGGCTGGCCACGGGCTGGCGGTCGCCGGAGACCATGGCTATGCGGCGCACGCCGGCTTGTTTTAATTCGGCCAAAGCATCTTTGGCGCCGGAGCGGGTTTTGTCCTGCAACCCGACCCAACCGACGCACTGGCCGTTGCGGGCCACGAAAATCAAACTCCAGCCTTCGGCTTCATTCAGGTCCACCGATTTTTCGAACTGTGACTCAACACCATTGTCCCTGAGCCATTGCGCGCGGCCTACAAGGACTTTGGCTCCGGAGACTTCGGCTTTGACGCCGCGTCCGGCTGTTTCGGCGAAGTCTTTTGGCTCGGTCAGAGGCACGCCGGCTTCACCGGCGAGCTGGGCGAGGGCCTTGGCCGTGGGATGGTTGCTGTATTTTTCGGCCGAAGCGGCCAGCAGGAGCAACTCCGCGGGCTTGGTTTCGCCAAGGGGCGCCAGGCGGCTTACAGCAAGCTGGCCTGTGGTGAGCGTCCCGGTTTTATCGAAAACGAAGGCGTTAATCTTAGCCGCCAGTTCGATGTCCGCCACGTTTTTAATCAGGATTCCCAATCGCGCCGCGGCGGAAAGCGCGGCGACCATTGCCGTGGGCGTGGCCAAAATAAAGGCGCAAGGACAGGAAACCAACAGCACCGAAATGACGCGATTCAATTGATGTGTGAATGCCCAAACCAGGATGCCTATGAGCAGGACCAGCGGCGTGTAATAGCCCATGTATTGGTCCACGATTTTCATGATGGGCAGCTTCGTCTTTTCAGCGGCCAAAATCAGTTCGCGAACGCGGCCCAGCGTGGTGTCCTCGCCGGCCCGGCTGACTTTGACTTCCAAAACGCCGGTGAGATTCTGCGTGCCGGCATAAACTTCTTCCCCGGCTTTTTTATCGGCCGGCAATGATTCGCCCGTGATGGTGGCCTGATTGAGGGACGCCTGGCCGCTGACTATCACGCCGTCGGCGGGTACGTTGTCGCCGGGCCGGATGCGGATGACGTCGCCGACCTGGAGCTGGCTGGCCGGGATTTCTTCTTCGTTTCCGTCCTTCAAAATACGGCGCGCGCGCGTGGGCGTGAGTTCGATGAGAGATTCGATGGATTGGCGCGCACCCTCGGCCGTGCGGCTTTCGATGACTTCGCCCATGAGCATTAGAAAGGCGATCAGGCCGGCGGTTTTGTAACCGACGGTGGCACTGGCGTTGAACAGGCCGACACTTTTTTCCTGGCCGTTGACAATGCCGAGCGCGCCGGAGGCGAATGCGGCGAGAACGGCGATGGCCACCAGTTCATTAATGCTCAAGCGCCCGGCGCGCAGGTCTTTGACAGCGGTGACGACAATCGGATAGATCAGTATGATCGCGCCAAAAAATGCGCTAAAGGCGGAAATAGTTGTGCCTTCGGGAAACACCCAGTCCACGATATACGCATTGAAGACCAGGACGATGCCGAGGACCGCCTGCCACAAGTGAACTGTGGAGTGCTCGTGGTCGTGCCCATGCGAGTTGCCGTGGTCATGGCCATGATCGTGATCGTGCCGGCTTAAAAGAGAAGTGACTTGCATATCAAAAATTGATTTTTAGAAATTCAGCCCATTTGTCCCGGGCGGCTCGCGATTTAACAGTAACCTAAGTTCGCGCGGTTTGCCATCGGCGCGTTGCGGCAGGTACCACTTGTCCTGGACATTTGTCAGGGCCGAGCCGACCATCTGAACAAAAGTCTGTTGCATGAAGAGGGACGGATCTTGCCTATAATAGGGCAAAATATCGTTAAACTGCTGGGCGCTGGCGACCAGATTGGTCACATAATTAAACTTCGCTGATTGCGCCTGGTTGATAATGCTCGCCGCCGTGGCGATGGCGCTGTTGGTGATTTGGTTTGCGTAACTTACGGCTTCATTGACCGTCTTGCTGCGGTTTTCCCGCGCAATCAGCACCTGATTGAAAATATCCGCGAGTTGCCGTGGCGGTTTGCTCTCCACATAGCAGTTGTCAACGAAGACGCCCAGATTTTCCTCGTCGATCATTGTCACGGCGCGTTCCTGCACGGCATCCTGGAATTGCGCCTGCGCGTTGATCAAGGCGTCGTCCGCGCTGAACTTCGCCGCCGTGTAGAGCAAAGCATTGTCGAGCGCGTTCCGTACCGCGTTGGAGGCGTCGGAAAACTCAAACGTGTACCGAAGCGGATCCGTAACGTGATACGACAGCGTCGCGCGTACATGGATAATATTGGTGTCTGAGGTCAACAGCGAACTGTCAATTCGGGGATCCAGGTCCATGCCGCCCCCCGTTTCCTCTCCGCTCAATTCCTGCTCGGGTGTTGTAAAATAAAAACCGTTGTCCGATGTCACGGTTTGGATTTGCGAAATCGGGATTCTGACCACTTCGTCGATTGGGTATGGGAACGCCCAGTGCAACCCCGCGCCGAGCAGGGCTTTTTCTCCCATGCCAACGGGTTTGCCAAAACGAAGTTTGACGGCTTTTTCCTGGGGACCGACCGTGAAGAACCCGGACCCGAGAAATAAAAAGAACATGATCACCATGACGATTTTGATGATCGTAAAGCTGCTGCCCAGCGCCTCAGCCAATGCCTGCGAGCCGGCATCCAGTGATTCGGGCGCCTCGCTCCGGTGCTCGTGTTCGTGCTCGTGCTCGTGCTCGTGATGTTCGTGGCCGTTCATGTACAAATCAGGTTATTGTCCGGGCGAGGCGGATGGCGCATTGGTCGGGATGCTCGTGAACAAATCAAACGGCGGCGTCCGCTCGTCGAAAATCAGCGTGGATTTCTGGTTGAGCGCCTGTTGCAGGGCGTCCAGGCGAAGCAGATAATTGGCCAGGGCGGGATCTTTCTCAAAGGTCGGCAGCACACTGGCCGCGGTTGCCTGTGCCTGGCCCATGATTCCCACCGCCGTCGCATTGGCATTGGCGATGGTTTCGGTGGCTGTCCGATCCGCGGTAGATCGGATAATCGTGGCCTCTTTTGCGCCTTCAAATTGTTCGCTGCTGATGATGACCTGACGTTCTTCTTTCATTCGGTCAAAAACCGATTGTGTGACGCTTTGAGGCAGTTCGATTTTCTTGAAGCCCAAAAACGCTAATTGAATGCCATAGTCGTTGGTGCTCAACTGCGCCTGCACGGAATCCTGCATTTGCTGCTCCATCTGCTCAAATCGGAGCTGGCTCGGGTCAGGATTGACAAAGGCCGACAGTGTATTGGTGCTCACCACCGCATTTTTTGCGTTGCGCAACATGCCTTCCAGGGCGGTCTGGGCGGCCGGGACCGATCCGGCAAATTTGCGGTATAACGAGGACGCGTTGGTAATCTTCCATCCGGCGAAAACGGTGAGAATAAGGTCATTGTTATCGCGCGTGATCGTTTCGCTCAATTTGTCCTCAAAATTTTGGACGCGTCCATCGAACTTGGTCACGTACTGAATCGGCGCGGGCCATTTAAAATACAGGCCCGGGTCGGCGATGTCGCGCACCGGCTTGCCAAACGTCGTCACGACGGCTACCTGCCCATAGCGCACCTGGAACGAGAACAGCAGCATCGCAACGATGATGACGATCACGGCGCCGACGATGAGGGTTACAATATTTTTTTTCATGGCTAAATTAAAGTCATTCGGGATTGACGTTCATCAGGTCTGCCCGAATCTGGTCCTGGAGATTAAAGATCAGGACGTCCTGTGTATTGGTGACGAGCAAAATGTATTTGCGCGAGTTTTTCGTCGCGTCTGCGAACATGGTGTAATACGCGCGCTGTTTATAGACGGAGGGGGCCGCTTCGAAGGCGGGGATTTGATTGGTGAACAATGCCGCGCGGGCGTACCAGGAACTCTCCAACTGTAATCGGCGGGCTGCCGCCATATTCGTGGTGGTGAAGGCCTGCGCGAGCGAGAGCGCGTTGGTTTCGATCGCGTCCGCCTGCGCCGTCAGGATGGCCGCCAGTTTGCTCTGTGCCGCGCCAACGACCTTTTCGTAATCGGCCGCGACCGGAGTCGGCGGATGAATGTCCTGTAATCCGACAAAGACAATTTTTACGCCCAATCGATGCTCATTGGCGTCACGTTGAATGTTGTCCTGTAACAGCCGCACGGCGTCAAAACGTCCGCGCGATAGCAAGTCGTCGATGTCTTCACCCACGAGGTAACGGACGACCGCGCGCGTGGCGAGGTTTGACAGCAGGTTTGTGGCGTCGTTATTCTGATACGCCCACTGCATCACATTGGTGATTTCAAACTGGATGGGAATGCTCACGGTGATGAAGCTCACCGGCGGTGCTTTGAGTGCCCGCTCCATTTCGGTGCCTTCCCCCGGTGTTTCATTCTCAACCCCTTGCATCGCGTGCGTGGCCACAATGAAATTTTGTTCCTTGTTGTGCGGTACCGTCCACAGCACGACGTGCTCTTCGTTCGTGTCGGGTTCATAGCCGACGTACAGCGATTGAATCTGTTCAGTGCGATAGGGAAATACGCGATCAATCGGGAAGGGCCACTTTAAATGCGCCCCGGCGTCCAGGACGGCGACGGGTTTTCCAAAACGTTCGAGGATGCCCTGCTGGCCTCCTTCCACAAAAACAATGCAGGTGGACAACAGCAACACCGCCAATTGTATCAGCAGCAGAAGAAAAATATTTTCCCAGAGCAGCTTGAAAAACCATGTTTCAGAGACCTTGAATCCAAATTGATAGTCGAGCGTTTGCTTGGCGGTGACAAACAGGCTTTCCGGCTGGGCCAAAATGGCCACGAACCGGCTTTCGTAGAGCGGCCGGGAGACTTTGCCCCGCACGCGCGGACGATATATTTCCAGCAACAGGGTCAGGAGCATCTCGGCGGCCATCAGCCACAGCACGATGCAGAAGGCGCGGCCAACCCACACGTCAGCGCCCGGGACATATCCGAAATGGACGCCCGCGATGGCCAGGGCCGTGAATCCGCTAATAAAGGCGCTGGCGAGAATGAAACTGGCGCTGGGGCGCAAGAAGCGGTGGTCCTCCAGCCGCGCGATCGTCACGGAAAAACGCCCGATCAAAAACAACAAAAGTGCGAAGATGGCAAAGAGCGATAGAGAGGGTATCGCCCGCATGTCCATGAGAGGCACGGTCGTTTTGCCAATCCAGCGCCACAGCACCCATGCGCCGCCCGCTTCCAGTATGAACAGCAAAACGGCAAAGCCCGGGACAAAATATTTCTCAAACTGCTCGCGCGAACGGCGGGCGGCGAACACCTCGGATTCCTTTGTTTCGAACAGCGCCGATTCGCCGCGCGTGCGCGCCAGTTCGTCCACTTCGAGGCGTTCGAGCCGCTCGTTTTCCTCGAGCCGCATTTGGAACCAGCTCGCGAAGGCGACCAGGACCGTGATGCCCAGGAAGATGGACGCGCCCTCGCCGGCGAGCGAATTGACAAGACAAGTGACGGCAAACGCCGCGATAAAAATAATTATCGCGACCACCAAATTGACCAAACCATTTTTGGGGATGTTACGATCCACGGGATTAGAAATTTGAAATAAAGAACCGGCCTCCGCGCCATTGCGCGGCCGGTTCCAGATTTAGTTTTTGACGTTCCATGCTTAGTCCACTAGCTCAACTCACGGTCCTCAAACAGCGCCGCGCCCGCGGCGAGCGCCGCGCCCGCGTACAATACCGCGTAGGCCAGCGCCTTTCCGACGTAATTCCAGTGAAACGTGTTTCTTCCGGTTTCAATCGCGTCGGCAAACCAAAAAAGCTGCCAGTTTGGAATCACGCTGTAAAGCGTCGAAGCCCACCATTCGCCGTGCTGCGCGCGCCGGCCAAAAAAATAGTCGGACATCAGGCCCAATAAAAAAATGGCCGAGCAGATTGCCAATGTTGGAATCGTGTCGAAGCGCGTCGAACACGCCAGTGCAATGGCGGCCACAATCCAGAGCGCGAACAAAATCAAAATCGCGGCCGGCAGAACATTCCAGTTCACCTGGCCCACGGTGCCCAGGCTTTCGACCTGTGTTGTGTACCGGAAAATGACGAACGCCGCAAGTGTGCAGAAGACCAGCATGCCAAAGACCGCGTCGCTCACAAACGGGCGACGCAAAAAGAAATTGCTGAATCCGCCCAGCGCATAGGCCGCGGCGATGCCCAGTGAAAAGATTTCGATGGCCGGCATGTCTGTTTTGCCGTAAGCGTCAAAGGCCATGCGGCTGGCAAGCAGGATGCCCACGGTATTGATGTAGGTTAAGACTGCCAGCGCCCCCGCCAGGCCGGCGAATTTGGCCAGCAGGAATTGAATGCGCCCCACCGGCTTGGACAACACGGCCAGCGCCGTGCCGGTGCGCAGTTCGCGCGCAAGCGAGGATGACGCGCTCAGCACCGCTCCAAAGAGGCCCGACAAAAACATGGCCGCCAGGACGGAATTTTCGACCAGCTTGGGCTCATCGCCAAACGCAAAGTAATAAGGCACCGCCAGGAACATCTCGAACAGGACAGACACCGTCATCAGCAGCAAAAACACAGGCTGCCGAATCAATTCCATAAAAGCATTGACGGCGATGGTAAAAAACTGTCGCATGAACGAACGCCAAGATTACTGCAAACGCAGGTTCTAAAGCAAACGGTTTATCCTGATGCGTTGATTTTTTGAAAGAAAATCTTCATTTTCGTTCAAATAAAATTAGACCTGTGCATCGAAAAGCACAGGTCGCCTCTCGCGCTGCCGTTGAATGTTCCATTTACGCCATCGCCCGAGCGATGGAATTCCACCACATATCGTGAAGATCGGCGGCGGGCGCGGAGAACTCCGTCGCGCCAACGATAACGGTCAATTGATCTCCGCCCACCCTGCCGATGTGGGCCGCCGGCACGCCCATTAATTTTGCCCGTTCCACGACTTTCAACGCGTCCAATGGCGCGCAACTGACGACCACGCGTGACTGTGTTTCGCCAAAAAGCAGGGCATCGAGGCGAGCTTTTTTGTCGGGGTTCACCAATGAAGACAGGTCGAGTTGCGCGCCAATCAGTCCTGGCGTTTCGCGCGCTATGACCCGGCTGATGCAGCTTTCCGCAATGCAAACGGCCAGGCCGCCTTCGCTGCAATCGTGCGCGCTTTTGATCAGGCCGCTTTGAATCAACCCGAGCAGCGTTGTGTGCAGTATTTTTGCCGTTTCCAAGTCGCAACGCGGCGGCGTGCCGGTCTTTT
>Ga0335073_10004808_pt1 | contig 18921 bp, 18 predicted proteins | sample Lox_Sample_22_FD_207093 | JGI IMG/M metagenome (GOLD analysis project Ga0335073, IMG submission 207093) | Soil microbial communities from Loxahatchee National Wildlife Refuge, Florida, United States - Lox_Sample_2.2 | ecosystem: Environmental > Terrestrial > Soil > Wetlands | place: USA... | reverse complement strand
CGAGGCGGGCCGTGTGACTCGATCTGGTCACGCTGTTGAACACGGTCACCAGGACGGCCAGGCCCAGCGCCGCTCCGAGCTGCTGCATCACGTTGACCAGCCCGGACGCCGCTCCGGCATCTTCGGGGGCTACGCCGGTGAGGGCGGCCGTGGTCAAGGACACGAACGACATGCCCATGCCGGCACCGATCAGCACCAGGCTGACCAGGAGCTGGGGATAAGGCGTGCCCGGCTCCAACCGGGTGCACAGGAGAAGGCCGAGGGCCGACAGGGCGGAACCAGACAGCATGAGCACCTTGGCCGGAAACCGGTTGACGAGAACCCTGCTGGTCAGCTGGGACGACAGGAACACGGTGATCGGTGTAGGCAGGAAGCCAATCCCGGTGACGAGCGCCGAGTGGTGCTGAATGTCCTGCAGGAACTGGGTGAGGAAGAAGACCATGCCGTACATCCCGGCGTAGCCCAGGCCGCGGGCCGCGTTGGCGGACGCTCGAATCGGGCTGGCCAGAATGCGCAACGGGAGGATCGGCTCCTCCGCCCCCGCCTCCTGGCGGACGAACATGCCCAGCAGGGCCACGCCGGTCGCCAGGGAAACGATGGTTATGGGAGCCCCCCACCCGGAGGTGCCCGCTTCGACCAGGCCGAGCACCAGCGCGGTCATGCCGACCGTCGAGGTAACCGCCCCGGCGAGGTCGAAGCGCCCCTGCCGCCGATGGGTCTCCTCCAGGACGGAGGCGCCCGCGATGACGACGGCCAGCCCGATCGGCACGTTGACGAACATCACCCAGCGCCACGATGCCCATTCGGTCAGCAGTCCCCCGGCGACCAGTCCGGTCGCACCCCCGGCGGCCGAGACGGTCGTGAAGAGACCGATGGCCCGGACCCGCTCGGAGCCTTCGGGGAAAATGGTGGCGAGCAGGGCCAGGGCGGCCGGCGCGGCCAGCGCACCTCCGGCCCCTTGCACGGCGCGGGCGCCGAGGAGCATCCAACTGGTGGTGGCGAATCCCCCGGCCAGCGAGCTCAACGAGAACAGGGTGATGCCGGCCAGAAACGTGCGTCTCCGCCCGATCAGGTCTCCGGTTCGGGCCCCGAGGAGCAAGAGGCCGCCGAAGGTAAGGACGTAAGCGTTCAGTACCCATGAGAGGGCAGAGCTCGAGAAGCCCAGGCTGTGCTGGATGTGCGGCAGGGCGACGTTGACGATCGTGGCGTCGAGGACCACCATCAACTGGGCCGTCAGGATGACGGCCAGCAGCACCGATCGGTTGCGCCGCCACCCGAGGGGGCGGCGGTAAAGAATCTCGACTTGGTCCATTGACTTCGACCTTTCCGCTGGTAATCTGGACATCAAAGCGGAAGCTTCCTCCATTTAGTATACGGAGGGTACCTCCGTTTTTCAAGAACTTTTCCCATGGAGGTGCCGGGACGTGGCCGGCGAGCACGAGATGAAGGCTGAGGGGGCCACTGATCCTCGGCCCATGCGGGCCGACGCCCGGCGTAACTACGAGCGCCTCCTCGACGCCGCCCGTAAGGTCTTCGCCGACCAGGGCGGCGGCGCCTCGATGGAGGCGATAGCCAAGCAGGCCGGGGTCGGAGTCGGCACCCTGTACCGCCACTTCCCCAAGCGCATCGACGTGGTCGAGGCCGTCTACCGGGACGACGTCGATGCCCTGGTGGGTTCCGCCGAGCAGGGTCTGGCCGATGCCGACCCGTGGGCGGCGCTGGCCGGGTGGCTCCAGGCTTACGTCGAGTACGCCAGGGCCAAGCGGACTTTCCTGAACGAGCTGCGCGAAGCCTTTGAAAAGAACCCCGACCTCAAGTCGGTATCGCGGGAACGCATTTCCGCCGCCTGTGACCGGGTATTGACGACTGCGCAGCGGGCCGGCGCAGCCCGTACCGACATCGACGGCGACGACCTCATGCAGCTGGTGTCGCAGATGTGTACCAGCCCCACCCTCACGCCGGACCAGGGACAGCGCCTGCTGGCCGTGATCCTGGACGGTCTCAGACCCCCGGAGGCACCGGAAGTCTGAGCGGTTTTCGGTACACGGGGACTGGTTGGGCCAAGGCGTTGCTCAAGGTGCGAGCCCGCGTGCCGACCTAGAGCGGGATGTCCGACTTCGCCCACTCGGTGGCCTCTGAAGAGACCAAGGACCTGCAGGACACCGGCATGCGGGCCAGTCGCCTGGTCGCGCCCAGTCCCATCACCATACCGACGGGCACTTTCCACGCCGTCGGCGCCGACCGCGGCCACGTGGCTTGCGGGCGGCCCCTTCAAGGGCTGTTCCACTTCGAGCGCCACAACTGGGCCATCGCCGATTCGGACGCCAAGTGCGGAGCCTGCCTGGAGGCACTCGCCCCGCCGCCGGCCGACGACTGATCAGCTGTCGATGACGTCCCCCGGGGTGAGCCCGGACGGGTGGCGGCGGCCCAGCAGCCAGTAGAGCAACGAATTACCCGGGTTCAGCAACACGAACACCCGCCACAGCCGCTTGGTGCCCCGGATCTGGGCGTCGCTACGGCTCGACATGTCCCGCCAGGCCAGCACCGCCATCAGGACCTGGATCGGAACGACGACCATCACGACCATTCTCTTCTGATCCCTCGTCATACCCACTGTTTACTCGCTGGCCTGCGAACCGTCATCGCCGGCGTGGGCGTCTCCCCGGCCCGCCGGCGTGGGACTGCTCGCCATAGCGTGTACCAACATGAGCGAATCGAAAAGACTGGGCGACGCCCACGGAGACTGGTATTACTGCTTCAAGCACGCGAAGGCAGAGAGGCGCGAAGACTGCAACCAGATGGATCGCATGGGGCCCTACCCGACCAAGCAGGACGCCGAGAACTGGCGCCAACGGGTCGCCGAACGCAACGAGGCTTGGGACGACGACGAGTAGACGAGGAGTCTAACCGTGAACGTCATCGGCCTGGACCACATAGTGCTGAACGTCGCCGACGCCGAACGATCACTCGGTTACTACACAGAGGTGCTCGAGCTGACCGGCGAGCGGGTGGAGGAATGGCGCCGTGGTGAAGCCCCGTTTCCCTCGGTGCGGATCGACGACACCACCATCATCGATCTGTTTGTGTCGGAGCGCACCGGCGACAACCTCGACCACTTCTGCCTGGTGCTGCCGGCCGCAGACTGGAACGAGATGGTCGCCTCCCGCCGGGTCGAGATCCTCCGGGGTCCGTCGCAGGTCTTCGGTGCCCGAGGGATGGGAGTGTCGATCTACACCCGGGATCCGGACGGAAACACCGTCGAGTTGCGGCACTACCCCGGTCCCCCGGACGCATCCTGAGCCCTCCCACCTAGGATGAACCAGCAGTGGAGCGCTCACCCCTGGTCGAGCTCTTGGAGGCCGTCGACAGGCTTGACGTTGACGCCGTCGTAGCTCTCTGCACTCCCGAGTGCCGCTTCATGACCGTCGACGGCAGGCATGCTCACGGACGTCCGGCCGTGGGCCGATTGTTGAGCGACTTCCTGGCCGTGCTGCGCTCCACTTCTCACGAGATCACGGAGCAGTGGCACCTGGGCGACGTCTGGATCGCCGAGGTGCTTGCCACCTACGAGATGCGGGACTGGCTCCGGCTCGAGCAGCTTCCCCGCGCCTTCGTCGTCCGAACCGGGGCTGACGGCATCCGGGACGTCCGGGTCTACGGCGCCCGGGAACGCCAACTGAGCGACCGGATGAGCGAGCCCACGAGGGTGGGCGGCCGCCGGATCCTTCCTCTGTAACACCGGGTCGTCTGTAACACCGGATCGCCCTAGGTGACGCCGGGTCCTTCTCGCACAGGCCGGGTTCCCGACCAGGGGAGCGGACGACTAGGAGGCGAGGAAGCTGAGAAGCACCTGGCGTTGCGGGTTGTCGACATTGAGGTCGACCAGTACCAGCGACTGCCAGGTTCCCAGCGCCACGCCACCTCCGAGGACGGGCAGGGTGACCGACGGGGAGACCAGAACCGGCAGCAGGTGATCGGCTCCGTGCCCCGGGCTGCCGTGGGCGTGGCGATACGAAGCGTCGCGAGGTAGCAGTCGCTCAAGGGTGGCGATCAGGTCGGTCTCCGACCCCGACCCAGTCTCCATGAGAGCCAGGCCGGCGGTGGCATGCGGGGCGAAGGCGTTGACCAGCCCGTCGCCGCGCCCGCGGCAGAACCCCTCGAGATGGGGGGTCAAATCGACGATTCGGTCGCGGGAGGTGTCGACGTTCAGCCTGGCCGTGTCCATTGCCCGGTCAGTCTGGCACCTGGTCGGTCAGGCACCCCGGTCGGTTTGGGTCCGGGTCCGGTGCGGCCGAGGACCGGAGAGTGGACCCGGTTGCGGGCAGGTTAGAGGGACGGCACAGAGGTGAATCAGATCGCCGGTGGAAGCGACACCGTGCCGCGGACGCCGAGAACGGTGTCTCCGCCCACCCAGATCTCATCCTCGATCTTCTCCACGAACACCCGGCCCCGGCGGCCCACACGACTGCCCTGGGACGCGACGTAGGCATCGGGCGCCCGTCCGGTGCCCATGAGCCACTGGGCGATGCCTGCGTTGAGGCTTCCGGTGACCGGGTCCTCACCTTCGCCGATCTCGGGGATGAAGGCCCGCACCTCGAAGGCGGCGTCGGCTCCGGCCGGGTACGGCCCGACGACGCCGACGCTGGTGAACGGGCCGAACCCGCCGCGGTCGGGATTCAGGCTCAGGACGGCATCGGCACTGTTCAACAGGATGGTCACCCAGCCGGGCCCGTTGTCGGTCCACCGGGCGTCGACGGCGTCGCCCGGTCCGATCCGCAGGGCGGCGGTCAACCGATCCATGTCGGGCCCGCTCACCGGTCCGCTGCGAACGAGCGGCGGGGCGCCAAAAAAGAGACGACCCTGGGTGGTTCGTAGGGGCACCAGACCAGCGCCGCATTCCTGGATCAGCCGCCCATCCTGGCGAGCACTACCACCCGCTTCCAGCCATGCTCTCGCCGATCCGAGCGTCGGGTGGCCGGCGAAGGAGAGCTCGGCTCGGGGCGTGAAGATGCGCAGCCGGTAGTCGGCGCCGCTATCAGTGGGACGCAGAAGGAAGGTGGTCTCGACCAGGTTGGTCCACCGGGCAAAAGCGGCCATGTCGTCACTGCTCAGATCATCGGCACCGTGGACCACCGCCACCGGGTTGCCCGACATGAACCGGTCGGTGAACACGTCGACCTGGGTGAAGGGAAGCACGCCTCAGTATGACCGGTGCCTTCGACCCCGCGACACCGTCAGCGGGCAGTATCTATGACGTGAACCCGACTCCCGTCCGTATCGGCTGCCTCGGCGCGGCCAAAATCACGCCCGCGGCCCTGATCAAACCGGCTCGGGCCGGAACCGGGGCAGAGGTCGTCGCCGTGGCCGCCCGGGATCGCACCCGGGCCGAGGCCTTTGCCGGCCGCCATTCCATTCCCCGGGTCTACGGGTCTTACCGGGAGCTCGTCGAGGCCCCGGATATCGAAGCGGTGTACGTGCCCCTGCCCAACGGTCTGCACGCCGAGTGGACCCTGGCCGCTCTGGCCGCCGGGAAGCATGTCCTGTGCGAGAAGCCCTTCGCCGCCAACGCATCGGAGGCCGAGCGGGTGGCCCAGGCGGCAGCCCAATCCGGCCTGGTGGTGATGGAGGCTTTCCACTGGCGCTACCACCCTCTCGCCACCCGGCTGATGGAGATCGTCGCAGGCGGGGAGTTGGGTGAGATCGAGCGCATCGACGCCGCCCTGATTTTCCCGCTGGTGAAGTCATCGGACATCCGCTGGCAGCTGGACCTGGCCGGCGGGTCATTAATGGACGCTGGCTGCTACCCCGTCCACATCGTCCGTACTCTGGCCGGCGCCGAGCCGGTGGTCACCACCGCCGTCTGTAAGGAACGAAGTCCGGGAGTAGACCGGTGGATACGGGCCGAGCTCCAGTTCAGCGACGGCCGCTCGGGACGTATAACCGCGGGGATGTGGTCCTCGTCGATCTTGCGGGCTCATGTGCGGGTGACCGGCCGGCGGGCGACGATGACCGTCCTCAACCCGCTGGCTCCCCAGGTGTTCAGCCTGATGACCGTCCGCGGCCCCGGCGGCAGCCGGATCGAACGGGTACGCGGCCGGCCGACCTACGAATACCAGCTCGAAGCCTTCGTGTCGGCCATACGCGAGAAGTCGCCGGTCCTGACCGGCCCTGACGACAGCGTGGCCAACATGAGGTTGATCGACTCCATTTACCTGGCCGCCGGACTGGCCGTCCGGCGCGGGAGCTCGGAGCTCGTATAGCGCGCATCGCTATCCCGCCGGCTATAGATCCTGCTCGTACTGGATGTCTGGCCTGTCCAAACGCGTGCGTAGTCCATGACTGATTAGTACTCTCGGTAGCCGGGTGGGTCAGCGCGCCCGGTCCCTACTGGCGGGTGAGGCACGGGCGCGCTGGCCGCCCGTCAGCCCGGGGTGCCGCAGAGTCCAGCCGGGCCGCGGGATGGGTCCTCCAGGCCGCGAGCCAGAGGACCGACCTCATGCACATTAAGGCCCGCTCGTAAGGGCGGCAAGGGTTCCCCCGCTACGAGCGGCGGGCGCGGGCCCGCCGCTTGCCCTCGTGCATGGCCTCCACCCGGCCCAGGGGCACTGCATGACCCTCTGCGATCAGCCCGGCGCTCAGGGCCTGAGGGTCCGGCATCTCCGCCTCCCACGAGTCGCTCCGGGCCAGCTGGGCCACAGCGGTATGCACCGTGAAGTCAGCGGGGACGATGTCGTCGAGGTCGTCCCATGGCACCGGGAAGGACACAGGGACGCCGGGCCGCACCCGGGGGCTGTAGGCGGCCACCACGGTCGCTCCGCCTGCTCTGGTGGAGTCGATGAAGACCCGTCCGCCGCGCTCGTCCTTCATGAACGCGGTCGTGGCGATGTCGGGGTCAAGTGCCTGAGCCCGGGCCGCAATGGCCCTGGTCGCGGCAGCCGAATCCTCCAGGGACGGCCGGTCGTCGAGGGGCACGAAGACGTGCAAGCCCTTGGCTCCGCTGGTCTTGACCGCCCCGGCCAGCCCTACGTCGGCCAGGGCTTGGCGCACCAGTCGAGCAGCCCGAACCGCCATCCGGAAATCGTTCGGGCTGGGTGGATCCAGATCCAGAACCATATGAGTCAGGTGGTCCGGCCGATCGGCCCGGACCAGGGTCGGGTGGTACTCCACGGCCCGCTGGTTGGCGAACCAGAGCAGCGTCCGGCGGTCGTTGCACAGGGCATAGGACACCTCCCGCTTGGAGGTCTCGGCCCAGAAGCGGACCGTGGGCACCCACGACGGGGTGTACTTGGGGACGTTCTTCTGCATGAACGCCTCCTGGCCCCGATGGACACGGATAACGGACAGCGGGCGGTCCTTCAACTCGGGGATGATTCGGTCCCGCACTGCGTCCAGGTAGTCGACGAGGTCCCGTTTGACCGCACCCGACCCGTCGAACAACGGCTGATCGAGATTGGTGAGCGCCACGCCGTCGCGGGACTCCTCGCCGGTCTTGTCAGGCATCGACTAGAGCCTATTTAGCTGCCCGCGGGCGCCGGTGCTCAATCGCCGTCAGGCGCTCCTGGGCCTCCCGGACCCGGCGGCGGGCCGTGTTCAGGGATCGGTCGGCGTCGTCGCGAGAACGCGAGGCGAGGGCGGCCTCCAATCGCGCCGATTCGGCCCGGGAACGGGCCGAGTCCAGTTGTGCCTCCAGCCCCCGGACCTCGCTCTCGGCCTCGGCGCGCAGGTGGGAGGCCGTCTCCGAGGCCGAGGCGGCGGCGCCGGCCGTCTCCTCCGCGGAACGGAGCTGCTCTTCAGCGGCGGCCACCTCGGCCCGCATCTGTTCGAGCTCGGCCTCGAGCCGGGACGGCGCAGAGCCTTCTGGTGCAGGGCCTTCGGGTGCAGAGACTTCGGGTGCAGAGCCTTCGGGTCCAGAGCCTTCGGGTTCAGACCCGGCCTTCGAGACCCTCCGGACCGGCTTCGCTGGAGCGGCGCCGGATCCGGCTACGGCCCCGTCCAGATCGACCGGTCCCATGCCGGCGTGATCGAGGGGGCGCACCAGGCGGCCACTCGCGACCGCCACCGCCGCCTCCGGGTCGGCTAGGGCGGCGTTCAAGGTCTCCTCTACCTGCCGGCCGGCGGTCGGGCTCAAGGGATGACCGTGCTCGGATGCCAGGCTTCGGGTTTGCCGGGCCAGGCCCACTATGAACTTGTGGCGCTCCCGGGTCAGCTGCCTCAGCTCGTCGCCCGACAAGCTGGCCTGCGCTTGCCGCAAGCGGTCCCCCAGATCGACGAGCGCCTCGATCTCATCCGGGTTGGCTCGGGCCAGCAGGTTCACCGCCCAGGCGGGCGGGGTAGGCCGCTTGAAAGCCTTGATGGCGGCCGCCGCCGGCCGGTCACCCGCCTGGCGGGCGGCGGCCACCCGCCCGTCGCGGGCCGAGGTGAAAGAAGCCGGGTCCTGCTGGTAGAGCTCGTCGGCGACCGCTTCGACGTCCACCTCCACGTTCTATCTCGATTGCCACAGGGGGACGGGTACCGTTGACCGGTGAGCGCCGCCATCTTCTCTTTCGGCGAACATCTGTTCGGGTCTACCATGTCAGTGTGGTTGATGTGGTGACCGGCCAGCCGGCCCTGGCCCTATGGGAGCAGGATGACCCCGCCGGCGCGGGCGCCCTCAGCGGTTTTCACCCGGCCGTGGCCGAGTGGTTTCGCCGCCGCTTTCCGGATGGGCCGACCGAGCCGCAGACCGGGGGCTGGCCCCTGATCTCGTCGGGTAGCGACACCCTCATCGCCGCGCCGACCGGATCGGGCAAGACGCTGGCCGGTTTCCTGGTCGCCATCGACTCTCTGTATCGGGCCCACGAAGCAGGCGCCGACGTGGACTGCGGAACCCGGGTCGTCTACGTGTCCCCGCTCAAGGCCCTTGCCGTCGACATTGCGGAGAATCTCGAGCGCCCGCTGGAGGAGATCGCCGCCGTGGCCCGGGAGATGGGGATGGCCCCGCCGAGCATCCGGGTGTCGGTCCGAACCGGGGACACCACGGCATCCCAGCGAGCCGCTCTGGTCCGCCGGCCGCCCGCCTTCGTCGTGACCACGCCGGAGTCCCTCTACCTGCTCCTGACCAGCGAGAGCGGCCGGCAGGCCCTGCGAACGGTCGAGACGGTAATAGTCGATGAGATCCACGCCGTGGCCCGGGACAAGCGGGGCGCCCATCTGGCCCTGAGCCTGGAGCGGCTCGAGGCGCTCTGCGACCGGCGGCCGGTGCGGATCGGCCTGTCGGCTACGCAGCGGCCGATCGAGGTGGTCGGCCGGCTCCTGGTAGGTGCCCGTCCGTTGCCGGCGACGGTCGACGTGGGCCATCAGCGGAACCTGGACCTGGCCCTGGAGCTCCCCGACGGCGAGCTCGAGGCCGTCGCCTCGGCCGAGCAGATCGGGGACGTGCTCGACCGCATCGCCGGGCTGGTCGCCGATCACCGCACGACGATCGTCTTCGTAAATACCCGCAGGCTGGCTGAGCGTCTGGCCCATCAGCTGGGCGAGAGGCTCGGTGACGACGTGGTGGCCGCCCATCACGGGAGCCTCTCCAAGGAGCGACGCCTGCGAGTCGAGACCCGGCTCCGCGCCGGCGACCTGCGGGCGCTGGTGGCCACGGCCTCGCTGGAGCTGGGCATAGACATCGGGCCGGTGGAACTGGTCTGTCAGATCGGATCGCCGCGCAGCATCGCCACCTTCCTCCAGCGCGTCGGACGGTCCAACCACAGCCGGGCCGGCACGCCGAAGGGCCGGCTCTTTCCTCTCACCCGTGACGAGCTGGTCGAGTGCAGCGCGCTGCTGATGGCAGTGAGGTCGGGCTGTCTGGATGCCATCGTGCCGGCTCGCCTCCCGCTGGACATCGTGGCCCAGCAGGTCGTCGCCGAAGTGGCCGCCGCCGAGTGGGCGTCCGCCGACCTCTTTCGGTTGGTCAAGCAGGCCGCCCCCTATGCGGACCTGGACGAGGAGCGCTTCGGACAGGTAGTCGACCTGGTCGCCGACGGCATCCAGACGGGCCGGGGCCGGCGCGGCGCCTACCTGTACCACGACCGGGTCAACGGCCTGCTGCGAGCCCGCAAGGGGGCCCGGCTGGCCGCCGCCACCTCTGGTGGCGCCATCCCCGAGACGGGCGACTACCGGGTCGTGGCCGACCCCGACGACACCTTCGTCGGCACCGTCAACGAGGACTGGGCGGTCGAGTCGATGGCCGGGGACATCTTCTTGCTCGGATCGCATTCATGGCAGATCCGGCGGGTCGAACCCGGGGTGGTCCGGGTCCGAGACGCCGGCGACACCCCGCCGACCGTTCCGTTCTGGCTCGGGGAGGCGCCGGGACGCACGGCGGAGCTGTCCGAAGCGGTCTCCAAGCTGCGGGCGACCGTCGACGCCTACGTGACCGCCGGCGATCCGGATGGGGCCCGGCGCTGGCTGGCCGAGGCCGCAGGCGTGGAGGCGGCCGCGGCCGTGATGATCGTCGACTACCTGACCGTGGGCCGGGCTGCCCTGGGCGCCATGCCAACCCAGGACATGCTCGTCCTCGAGCGCTTCTTCGATGACACCGGGGGCATGCAGCTGGTCCTCCACGCCCCCTTCGGCGCCCGCATCAACCGCGCTCTCGGGCTCGCCCTCCGCAAGAAGTTCTGCCGGCGTTTCAACTTCGAGCTGCAGGCCGCGGCCAGCGACGACGCCGTGGTGTTGTCGCTGGGACCGCACCACAGCTTCGCCCTCGAGGAGGTCCCCCGCTACGTCAGCAGCGCCACCCTGGCCGAGACCCTCGAGCACGCCATCCTCGACTCGCCGATGTTTCAAGCGCGGTGGCGCTGGAACCTCAACCGCTCCCTCATGGTCCTCCGCTTCCGGGGGGGCAAGCGCAACCCGCCGCCGATCCAGCGGATGGAATCCGACGACCTGATGGCCGCCGTGTTCCCCCAGGCGGCCGCCTGCCAGGACAACGTGGCCGGGCCCATCGAGATCCCCGACCACCTCCTGGTGCGCCAGACCATCGACGACACCCTGCACGAGGCGCTCGACATCGACGGGGTGGTGGAGCTGGTCGAAGGGATCGAGTCGGGCCGGGTGCGGGTGCACTGCTGCGACACCACCGAGGCTTCGGTGCTCTCGCACGAGATCATCACCGCCCGGCCCTACGCCTTCCTCGACGACGAGGAATTCCAGAACCGTCGCACCAACGCCGTCCAGCTGCGCCGGGGTCTGAACGTGGACCTGGCCAGCATCGGCTCGCTCGACCCGGCGGCCATCGAGGCCGTGCACGGAGAGATACAGCCCGCCCCCGAGTCGTCCGACGAGCTGCACGACCTCCTGTCGTCGGTGGTGGCCCTCAGGCCGCGTCCCGGCTGGCAGGACCTCTTCTCCGACCTGCAAAAGACCGGTCGGGGCACCGTCATGTCGACCCCCGGAACTCCGATGTGGACCACGACCGAGGGACGGACCGTCGCCGAGGCCGCCTTCCGGGGCGACGACGACGCCGTGGTGCGAGCTGTCCGGGGCCATCTGGAACTGGCCGGGATCACCACGGCGGAGCAGCTGGCGCAGTCGACCATGCTCCCCGACGGTCGGGTCGGCTACGCCCTGGCCGCCCTCCGGCAGGAAGGCTTCGCCCTGGAGGGCCGGTACACCTCGGAGGGTCCGGGTCCGCAATGGGTGGCCCGGCGCCTGCTGGCCCGCATGCACTCCTACTCGCGCCGCTCGCGCCGACAGTCCGTCCAGGCCGCCACCGCTCAGGAGTTCATGCGCTTCCTGCTCGGCTGGCAACACGTGGCTCCCGGCACCCAACTGGCGGGCCGCGACGGCCTGGTGTCCGTCCTCGAGCAGTTGCAGGGCTTCGAGGCCGCCGCCGTGGCCTGGGAGCCGCAACTGCTGAGCCGCCGGCTCGTCCACTACAACACCTCATGGTTGGACGGGCTCTGCTACGGCGGCGAAACGGCCTGGTTGAGGCTGGTACCCCGGGCCAAAGACGAGCCCGAGGGGCCCAGCATCTCGCCTTCCAAAGCGACTCCCATCACCCTGGTCTACCGGGCCGACCTGCCCTGGTTGCTGGCTGCGGCCCGGAGCGGCGGGGATCCGGTCGGCCCGCAGGTCGGGGCCACGACCGAGATCGTCGAAGTTCTGGGGGAGCGGGGTGCCTCCTTCGCCTCCGATCTGGCCCAGGCCACCCACCGCCTGCCCGACGACATCGAACGGGCCCTGTGGGACGGCGTGGCTCGGGGCCTCCTCATGTGCGATGGCTTCGAGGCCATCAGGGCGCGCATGGCCGGGGCTCGCACCACCCGCTCACGCCGCTTCTCCTACGCCGCCCGCCTGGCCGCCGCCACCGCTCCGGCCGCCGGCCGCTGGTCACTCGTCCCCTCCACCGCCACCACCGACCTGGACGGGCACGACCTGGCCGAAGCGGTGGCCGAGCAGCTCCTCAACCGGTGGGGAGTGGTCTTCCGGGACCTGGCGGTAAGGGACAGCCTCCGTCTCCCCTGGCGCGAGCTGCAGTGGGCCTTGCGCCGCCTCGAGGACCGCGGCCTGGTCCGGGGGGGCCGCTTCGTCGCCGGCTTCTCCGGTGAGCAGTACGCCCTCCCCGGCGCTGCCGATCAGCTTCGAGCCGTCCACAAGAAGCCCACTACCGGGGAACGGGTGACCGTCAACGCCACCGACCCGCTCAACCTGGTCGGCGTCATCGTCCCGGGTGAGACAGTGACAGCCGTTCGCACCAACGCCGTCACTTTCGTCGACGGGATTCCGGCGCCGACCTGACCGCCGACCCCTCGGCGAGGCCCCCGGCCGGCCGCGAGGCGGCAGCGGGACCGCAGCCGCCCGGCGTGTGACTTAGGGCTCATCGCTTGACTATGACAGCCGTCATAAGGATACTGACGACTATGACGGCTGTCATAAGAAGCCCCTCCGACGCCGGACCCCCACCACTTCATCCCGTCCCGCCACTTCATCCCGTCCCGCCACTTCGTCCCGTACGGCTCGCCCCCGAGCCCGGCGTCACCCTGATGCCGGCGTCGGCGACAGACATCGCCGCCGCCCTGGCCATGCTGTCCCGGTGCTCCCGCCAGAGCTTGTACCACCGCTTTCACGGCTACACCGACGGGGTGGCCTACACCCGGTCACTGCTCAGCGAAGTGCCGAACGAGGAGAACCTCCTGGCGTGGCGGCACTCGAACTGCATAGCCATGGCCAGCATCGCCCGCGACGAAGGGGGCGCCGGCCACCTGGGTGTGCTGGTGGAGGACGGCTGGCAGCGCCAGGGGATCGGAACCAGGTTGATCCGAGCCTTGATCGGCGCGGCTCGATCACGGGGGGTGACGCAGGTCCATGCCGACATCCTGGGTGAGGACCAGTTTTTGCTCAGGACCCTGCGCCGGGTCGGCCCGTTAAGGGTTGCGATAGAACTCGGAACATTCTCGGTGGACGTGGACCTGACTGCTGCTTAATGGAAGGGGTTGGCAGGATCCTGTCGTATGATGGCAGAACTGCCAATGGCCGCATCCAGTCACGGCGCCGACCATGAAGACATGATTCCTTTCAACATGGCCAAAGACCTCGCCGAGCAGCACGCCATCGACCTGCGGCGAATGGGCCGGGCCGGGAGCCCGGGCCGGACGAGGACAATCCGGTGGAGCCGGCATGACACCTGGCGGCTCCGGACCGAGGGATGGCCTCGGCGTCGGGCCGTCTCGGTGCACGGGGAGAAGCGACCGCTGGCGCTCCCCACCATGGCCGCGGAAGGCGGCCCGTGCCCAAGGTGATGCCCAGGTCCAGACCGGGCCCGCACCTCAGCATCGTCGTGGAACCGGGGGTATCGGCGTTCGAGTTCAGCGCCGTTTGGGACATCTTCGGCGACGACCCCCATGCCGGTGTGCCCTGGTATCAGGTCAGCATCTGCAGCTCGTCGGCCCCGCCGGTACCCATGTCAGTACCGGGAGCGGCGCTCATGACGGTCCGATCGCTCGCCGCCCTGCGCAGTGCCGACACCATCGTGGTGCCGCCTCTGGCATCGCCCCCGGAGGCCACGTTGACGGCCCTGCGGGCTGCTCACGCCCGAGGCGCCCGGCTGGTTTCGTTGTGCACCGGGGCCTTCGTGCTCGCCGCCGCCGGCCTGCTCGACGGTCGGCGGGCCACCACCCATTGGGCCAGCGCCGCCCTGCTGGCCGAGCGATACCCGGAGGTGGAGGTCGACCCGCGGGTGCTGTACATCGACGACGGTGACATCCTGACGTCGGCCGGCAGCGCCGCCTGCATAGACCTGGGCCTGCACATAGTGCGTCACGACTTCGGGGCCGAGGTGGCCAACACCGTGGCCCGTCAGCTGGTGGTCCCCCCGCACCGAAGCGGCGGTCAGGCCCAGTTCGTGAGCACGGCCGTCCGCGAGGTGCAGGATCATGACCCCTTCGCCGACACCCTGCAATGGGCGCAATCCAATCTGAACGAGCCCCTGAGCGTGGACGTGCTGGCCCACCGATCGGCCATGAGCCCCCGGACCTTCGCCCGCCGCTTCACCGAAGCGACCGGGGTCACCCCCCACCAGTGGCTGCTCCGGCAACGGCTGATGCTGGCCCAGCGGCTGCTCGAACTGACCGACCTATCCGTGGACCGGGTAGCCGAGGACTGCGGCCTCGGTACCGCCACCAACCTCCGAGCCCACTTCCGCCAGGCCATCGGCACCACGCCGACTGCCTACCGGCGCACCTTCCGCACGGAAGCCGGGTAGCGGCCAGAACAAAAGCGGCGAGGCGGCCATCGTTCGCTCCTGGCGCGAGCCTTCTGCCGGCCCGGCCAGAATGGCGTCATGAACAGACTTACCGGGACAGGGATATGGAGCGGCGGGCTGCGTTACGGCGATCCACTCGAGGTCAGCGAGGCCGCCACCGAGCTGGATGAGCTCGGTTACTCCGCTCTCTGGATACCCGATATCGGCGGGGACGTTTTCGACGCGGTCGAACGGCTCATGACGGCGACCAGGACCGCTGCCGTCGCCACCGGCATCCTCAACCTGTGGATGCACACGGCGGAGGAGACGGCCGGTAACCACGCTCGTCTCACTACCGCCCTCGGCGATCGCTTCCTGGTGGGAATCGGCGTGAGCCATGCACCGCTCATCGACGCCGGCGAGCCGGGCCGCTACCGGAAACCGCTGGCGGCCATGACCTCGTTCCTGGACCAGCTGGACGCTGCCCCGACGCCGCTGGCCCCGTCAGCCCGGGTGCTGGCCGCCCTCGGGCCCAGAATGCTCGACCTGGCCCGCAACCGCTCCGGGGGGGCCCATCCCTACAACGTCACGCCGGAACACACTGCCCTGGCCCGTCAGGCCCTGGGCCCGGACCCGCAGCTCCTGCCCGAGCAGGCAGTGGCTCTCACTACCGACGCCGACCGGGCCCGCAAGCTCGGCCGCGAGCATCTGTCCCACTATTTCGCGCTGCCCAACTACACCAACAACCTGCGCCGGCTGGGCTTCGGCGACGCTGACTTCGCCGGAGGAGGCAGCGACCGGATCGTCGACGCCATGGTGGCCTGGGGCGACCTGGACGCCATCGCCGGCCGGGTCCGCGAGCACCGAGAGGCGGGCGCCGATCATGTCTGCATCCAGGTCCTCAGCGAAGAGGGGATGCTGCCCCGCCAGGTCTGGCGGGAGCTGGCCCCGGCCCTGACCGGCTAGCTACCTTCGGTCGACTTCCGCCCGAGCGGAACCGAAGTCGACCCGATGTCAGCGACGGGTCGGATGGGCGTTGAAGACGTCGGGTCCGAAGTCGGTCGCGGTCGAGGCGAACCCGAGATGGCCGCGCCCGTCTGCTCCTCCGAAACGGATCCCGAGTAGGTCCTCGTAGGTCCTGAGGGCGGAATAGTGGTTGTAGGAGCCCGAGGTGTCCACACTGCCTGGCTGGATCCAGTCCGGGTTGAGCAGTACGGCGCCGACCTGGCCGCCCCCGGGCATGGTCCCGGCGGGGGGTTCCTGTCCGGGCGTGAGCCCGGTCACGCCGAGCAGCTGGTAATAGGTGGCGCCACCGTAAGCGGCGATAGGGGTGTTCAGCAGGGGGCTGTAGCCGGGATTGGCACTGTTCGGGCCGGGCTGCTCGTTGCCTCCGGCGGTGGTGTCGGTGATCGCTCCCTCGTCAAAGGTGATCACCACGAGGGTGTGGCCGCTCCGGTAGGCGGGTGAGTTGAGGATGAGTGGCATCCAGGTCCGGAGAAAGTCGTCGGCCCCGACCAGACCGCCGGTGATCCCACCGGCGTCGTTGGTCCCAGCGCAGGTGGAGTCATGGCCGTCGTCGCACAGGTTGGGGGTGATGAAGGCGAACCGGGGAGTGGTCGAGATGCGGGCCAGATCGTTGGCCAGGTGGCCGCTGAAAACTTCCTGGCCCTGCGAGTCGACGGTCGCGGTCCCGAGGGGAACGACGTGGGTGTCGCACAGCTTCTGGTTGTCGGTGACGGAGTGGAAGTAGACGAAGGGGTTGTGGCGGTTGGCGTACTGGTCGGTTGTGGTCGACTTGACCTGGGTGCCGGTTGCGTTCGGGCCCTCGGCGTTGTTGGTGTCGTCTGTGGCCATCCCGTCGACCTGGCTGGGGTGGGCGCAGTCGGTGCCGCCCAGGGGATCCGGGGTGCCGCCGTCGCGGCTGGGATCGTTACCCATGTCCTCCGCGTATTCACGCCAGTTGGTCGCCGTGCTCCACGGATAGGCGGCGTCCAGTTGGTTGCCGATGGTTTGCACGCTCTTCGGGAACACGCAGCCTTGGCCGTCGACCTGCCCGGGATAGGCCACCTGATTGGGATCCAAGGTGCCCGGAGTCACGTCATTGTACGACCCCTCGAGAGCGGTGATGCCCGTCGAGCAGTCGCTGCTGGTCAGCTGGTTGGGGGCCTGACCCGAGACCTGGGCAAGGTAGTTGTCAAGGCTGACATGGCCGACGGCGTAGTAGTTCTGGACCAGTTCGCCCATCGGGAGCAGGGTGTCGTTCAGATAGGTAGCAGGCGAAGTGGCGCCAAACGTGGTGGAGGCGTCCTCGTTCTCGAGCTCGATGACGATGACGTGGTCGATGGCGCCGGGAGGCAGTGGCGCCCTAGCCGAGGATGGTCCCGCCGGTGTACCGGCGGACGCCTGGCCGACCATCGCTCCCACAAGCGCCATAGCGCCGAGAACCACCGCTGCTGAACGACCGACCTTCGTCATGCATCCCCCTCGGGTGTCAACACTCCCGATTGAGGACACCACGAACTACCTGCCGCGACAAGCCTCGTTTTTGCGATGGCATCTATGCTCTGCGGGCATGAATGTGCAGCAGCTGACCTACCTGGTAGCCGTCGCCGATGCCGGCTCGGTCAGCGCAGCCGGGCGTTCACTGCACGTCACCCAACCCGTGATCTCCCGCTCGATCCGGGCCTTCGAGCGGGAACATCGGATCAAGCTGTTCTGGCGATCCGGCCGGAGGCTGGTTCCCACTGAGGCCGGCTCCGCCCTTATCGCGTCAGCCCGCCGTGCCCTGGCGGCCATCGATGCCGTAAGCGATACCGCCCGGGATCTCGGCGAGCAAGCCGAGCTGACCATCGCCACTACCCCAACCAACGGTTCTCTTCTGGGGCCGGCGTTGACCGAACTGGGTCGCAAACGTCCGGAGATCGCGGTCCAGGTGTGCCGGGCCAGCGACACAGGAGAGGTGCGCCATTTCGTCGAGAAGGGAACCGCCGAACTCGGCTTCGGCGACGTCTTACCGCTCGGCGCCGAGCCCACGCTCACGGTAGAGGCTGTTACCGAGGTCGAAGTGGTCTTTGTGTCGCCGGTCGGCTCGCGTCTGCCCGGCGCCGTGTCCTGGGACGACATCGTCACGCAGCGCCTGGTGCTCCCGCCGGTCGGTTCCGGGCGCCGACAGCTCATCGATGGCACGGCCGCCTCCACCTCCGGGAAGACCCCCCGGGCGGCCCTGGTAACCGACGAACGAACCTCCTGGGTTGCCACGGCCCAGGCCGGAATCGGTTCTTTTCTCTCCTACCGGCCCGTCGCCGATCGGATCGATGATGTCGAGATCCGCCCGCTTGAGCCCCCCTCAGCCGTTTCCATCGGCTTCGTCCACCGCACCGGACCGATATCTTCAGCCGCCACGGAGCTGATCTCGCTCGGAAGATCCTGCATCCCGGCGTAAGGCTGGCGGGAGGCCTGTCCCCGGGAGCGTAGGGGGGAGCCGCGACAACAAAGCGGCTAAGCCAAAGGCTCGGCGTCGAGGCGACCGTGGAGATAGTCGTCGTAGGCCCCGAGGTCGAGCAGGCCGTGTCCCGAGTAGTTGAACAGGATGACCCGCTCGGCGCCCTGCTCCTTGGCCAGGAGGGCTTCATCTATGACCGCCCGGATGGCGTGGCTGGTTTCGGGGGCGGGAATGCTGCCCTGAGTACGGGCGAACTGGACCGCCGCTTCGAACACCTTGCTCTGCGGATAGGCGACCGCCTCCATTCGGCCGGCCTTCACCAGGTTGGAGATGATCGGCGCGTCGCCGTGGTAGCGCAGCCCGCCGGCGTGGATGGGCGGCGGCACGAAGTCGTGGCCCAGGGTGTACATCGGCAGCAACGGCGTCAAGCCGGCGGTGTCCCCGAAGTCGTAGTCGTAACGCCCATCGGTGAGGGTCGGGCACGAAGTCGGCTCTACCGCGACCAGGCGGACATCGCGGTCGGGCACGAAGGGCAGGCTGATGCCGCCCAGGTTCGACCCGCCCCCGCAGCAGCCGACGATCACGTCCGGGAGGTTCTCGCCCGCCGCGGAAAGCTGCTCCTTGGCCTCCAGGCCGATGACGGTCTGATGCAGCAGCACGTGGTTCAGCACCGACCCCAGCGAGTAGTGGCTGTCATCGCGGCCGGCGGCGTCCCGGACGGCGTCGCTGATGGCGCTCCCGAGCGAGCCGGGGTGGTCGGGCTGGTCGA
>Ga0335073_10004806_pt1 | contig 18923 bp, 14 predicted proteins | sample Lox_Sample_22_FD_207093 | JGI IMG/M metagenome (GOLD analysis project Ga0335073, IMG submission 207093) | Soil microbial communities from Loxahatchee National Wildlife Refuge, Florida, United States - Lox_Sample_2.2 | ecosystem: Environmental > Terrestrial > Soil > Wetlands | place: USA... | reverse complement strand
CGAAATGTACCGGGCCGCCCGCCCCATCATCTGCAACCGGTGCGATATGATCGCTTCCCAAGGGATGCTTTTCCGGAAATACACGCCCGCGCCGCCGCTCGATCAATTCGTCGAGCTGATGTGGCAAAGCCACGGCTACACACCCGCGCACAGCCTCGATCGCATGATGCCTTCCGGAAATAGCGGCCTGGTGCTGAATCTGCGCGAGAACCAGTGCCGTGTGTATGACCGCGACGATCCCGCGCGGTGCCGGTCCAGCAGCGGAATCGTGGCCGTCGGTCCGAGCACGGAGTACTTCATTATCGACACCACCGAACAGTATTCGGCCATGGGTGTCGAATTCCGGCCGGGAGGAGCGTTGGCGATTCTCGGTTCGCCGGCTGACCTGCATGGTCTGCACGTGTCACTGGAGGATTTGTGGGGACGCGATGCGGCCGACCTGCGCATTCAGGTGCTGGAAGCCGCGACCCCCGAGGCCAGGTTCCGCGCCTTGGAGCGCGGTCTCGTGGCCCGGTTGTGCTTCGCTCGCCAGGCCCATCCGGCTGTCCGGTTCGCTCTCGACCGCTTCCATGCGACGCCCGGCGCCGATACGATCGCCTCGGTTACGGACGCCATCGGACTCAGTTCCCGCCGCTTCGTGCAGCTCTTTCGCGATCAGGTCGGGCTGAATCCGAAGCTGTATTGCCGGGTCCGCCGCTTCCGCCGGGTGTTGCAGGCCATCGGAGAAGGGCGGCCGGTGGAATGGCCGGAAATCGCCCTCGACGCCGGCTATTTCGACCAGGCTCATTTCATCCACGACTTCCGCTCGTTTTCCGGCATCAGCCCGAGCACCTACGTCGCCAGCCGCCCCTCCGGAAATCACGTGCCGTTGGAATGATCTTCGGCAAACGATAAACGGCGAATCGCTGCCCGGCCGGCACTTCGCTTTTTTACAATACGTGCCACCAGCCGGCAGGAGAGAATGGCGCATGAGCAAAAAAGTCCAACCAATCCCCGAGGGGTTTCACACGTTGACGCCGTACCTGATTGTCGCCGATGCCGACAAGGAGCTGGAGTTCATCAAGTCCGCGTTCGATGGGCAGGTGATTCATCTGTCGCGAGCAGCGGACGGGACGATCTCCCACGTAACCTTGAAAGTCGGCGATTCCATGCTGATGATGGGGCAAGGGAGCAAAATACACCCTCCGGCGGCGTCGATGCTCTACATGTATGTGGAGGATACGGACGCGGTCTACCAGCGCGCTCTGGAGTGCGGAGCCAAATCGGAGCGCGAACCGGCCGATCAGATTTATGGCGACCGGACGGGAGGAGTAGTGAGCGCGACCGGCATTCACTGGTGGTTCGGAACGCGCATCGAAGAGGTCTCCGAAGAGGAGATGGAGAAGCGGACCAAAGCGATGATGGCAAAGCACGGAGGATAGCCGGGAGTTTGGTTTAAAGCTACCGGTAACGGTGGGGGAATTTACCATCTTGACTTCGTCGGGGACCGGAGCGATATTGGAGCTGGAAGTACGTAAATACGGTCCTTTTCTCCCGGAAAAGGGCCAAATGGCGTTGAGAAGGAGGACGCATAGAGTCATTCCATAAGCGGGGGCGGCTTCCGGCTTCCCCGGACCGGCTACCTGTGAGTCCCGACGCGCTTTAGAGGCGCCGCGGTTTTACGCACCGCATTCGTTACCGCTCACAGGCTGGTTTTGGTTGCGAGGAGTCGGCGGTCGCCCTTTCTGCTTTCGGCTCTGTGGCGTTCAGTCGCGAATTCCACCTTGAACCCGAGCTGCTTGCCGACGGCATCGAGCGCGCAGGCGCCGCGTCCGACTCTGGAGCTTTAATGTGGTTCCGGCCGGCACACGGTGAAGGCCGGCTTTGCGGCCTGCTGGTACACTGGTCTTTCTTGTCACCGTGAATGCCATAGAGTTTCAGAATGTCTCGAAGAGCTACCCGATCTATGACCGCCCGGGCAACCGGCTGACCGAGTTGCTTTCCTTCAACCGCCTCAAACGGCATCGCGATTTTCCCGCACTGTGCGACGTCAGTTTTGAAATCCGTTCCGGTGAGACCTTTTGCATCGTTGGCGAGAATGGCTCCGGAAAAAGCACTCTGCTGCAGATCGTGGCCGGAATTCTGCATCCTTCGGGCGGCTCGGTCAGGGTGAACGGACGGGTTTCGGCGCTGCTCGAACTGGGCGCCGGATTCAACCCCGAATTCAGCGGCCGCGACAACGTTTTCCTGAACGCCTCCATCCTGGGTTTCACGACGCGCCAGGTCGAGCAGCGCTACCGCGATATCGAGACGTTCGCGGAAATCGGCGATTTCATCAACCAGCCGGTCAAAACCTACTCCAGCGGCATGGTAGTGCGGCTGGCCTTCGCCGTCGCCATCAATGTCGATCCCGACATCCTGCTGGTGGACGAAGCCCTGGCCGTGGGCGATATCTATTTTCGCCAGCGCTGCATGCGCAAAGTGCATGAACTGCGCTCCCGCGGCGTTACCATCCTGTATGTGACGCACGCCACCGCGGACGTCAAGTCGATCGGCGATCGCGCTCTCTGGCTCGACCGCGGACACGTGATCGAAATTGGGAATCCCGACAAAGTGATCGCCCGATTTACGGCGGCAATGACCGAAAAAGACACCGTCTATCGCCGCCAGCGTACGGCCGGCGAACTGCCGGAGGCGGCGCTCCCCTCCGCGGCCCGGAGCGACATCGAGATTGTCGATACCATTCCCAACATCGATCATCGCCATGGAGACGGACGCGCGGAAATCATCGGCATCGCGGTTCGGGACGAGCGCGGGGCTCCGCTTTCGCTGCTGGAGCCGTCCACCACGATCTGCGTCCGCGTGAGCGCGCGCGCCAAAGAACCGATAACCCATCCGATGGTCGGGTTCATGCTGCGCAATCAACTGGGGATGGATTTCGCCGGCACCAACACGGGGCGCGAAGGTCTGTCGCTTGCCCCTCTGGGCCCGGGCGAAATCGTTACTGTGGATTTCTATATGGATTTGCCGGAGCTCTACCCGGCGGCGTTTTCGTTTTCGCCGGCGATCGCCGATGGCACGCTCGAGGAATACACTATGTGCGACTGGATTGACAACGCGCTGGCCCTCGAAATGGCCCGTTCCGAGCAGGGGACTTACGGATACCTGCACCTGCCGTGCCGCGTGGTGGTCAATCCCGTAAGAACGATGGAGCGGAGCCGTGGCTGAGTTCACTGGCGAGCGCGTAATCCCCGGCGAGGTGGACGTCGATCTGCTCAACGAGCATCTGGCGCGCTATGCATTCGCCTCCCGACTGGCGCGCGGTAAGCGCGTGCTGGATGCGGGCTGCGGCGCCGGCTACGGCTCGGCCGAACTGGCGGAGATGGCGGAAACGGTGACGGGCGTGGACGTGGCGTCCGAAGCCATCGCCTACGCGCGCGACCATTACGCGCTGCCGAATCTCGCGTTCGAGCAGGCCTCCTGCAGCGCGCTTCCTTTTGCCGATGGCAGCTTCGATCTGGTGGCGGCGTTCGAAGTGATCGAGCATCTGGAAGACTGGCGCGGCTTCCTGGCCGAAGCGCGGCGCGTGCTGGGGGTCAACGGGCAACTGGTGGTCTCCACGCCGAACCGCCTCTACTACACCGAATCGCGGGGATTGGAAGGCGCCAACCCGTTCCATGTGCATGAATTCGATTTCGCGGAGTTTACCGCCGAGTTGCAAGCGGTGTTCCCGCACGTTTCGCTGTTCCTGGAAAATCACGTCGAGGGCGTGACTTTCCAGCCGCATGTGCCCGGCGGCACCTGCGAAGTGCGCGTGGATGCGGGCGAGCCCGCGCCGGACGATTCCCACTTCTTCGTCGCCGTGTGCGCCAACCGGCCGCAGATCGGGAATCCGACTTTTGTCTATGTGCCCCGCGCCGCCAATGTGCTTCGCGAACGCGAGCGGCACATCGCCAAGCTGGAAGGCGAACTCGCGACCAAAGATCAGTGGCTCGACAAGGCCCAGCAGGATCTGGCCGATTTCGAGCGGGAACACCAGAAGCTGAAAGCGGAGCTCGAGCGGAGTAACCAGTGGGCCGAATCGCTCGACCGGGAATTGCGGGAGAGACGGGCTCGGGTCGAGGCGCTGCAGGAAGAGCTGGCGCGCGACCAGGAGAATGCCCGCCAACTCGCCGCGGGTTATGAAGCCAAGGTGGCGGAGATGGAAGAAGATCTCCGGGCCAAAACGAAATGGGCCGTCGACACCGAAACGCGGCTGACGGCGGAGGTGGAGCAGCAGACGGCCGCGCTGGCGAAGGCGGTTAATCAACTCCACGAGACCGAAAAGGATTTGGAAGAACGCACGGCGTGGGCTAAATCACTGGAGGAGGAGTCGCGCAAATGGGAGGAAGAAGCGCGCCGCCTACAGGGCCAGGTGGCGCTGTATCAAGGCTCCCGGTGGGTCAAATTGGGCCGGAAAGTAGGCTTGGGCCCCGATGTGTAGCTCTTGTAGGGCAGGCTGGCAGCCTGCGGACCGAATGGCATTCGGTCCAGGCGAGCGAAGCTCGCCCCGGCAGGCCGGCCTTCGTAGAAGACACTATTTCGCCGCTCTGGAAGCAGGCGGACTGCCAGTCCGCCGCAGGCTGCCAGCCTGCCCCACAAAAACACCATGGCATTGTTGAAACGGCTGGTTCGGGCGCTGCCGCTCCTGCTGTTGTCTCCGATCCTGGTAGGGCTGGCGACTCTCGCCCTCGCCGCCACCGACCTCTTCTGGAAACTCTTCGGCCGCCGCGCGCCCGAACCCGCCGGCGACGCCATCCGCAACCCCGCCGCGTCCGTCGTCATTCCCAACTGGAACGGCAAGGACCTGCTCGAAAAGTATCTGCCTTCGGTCGTCGATGCCCTCGCCGGCAGCCCTGCGAACGAAATCATCGTGGTGGATAACGGTTCCTCGGACGGCAGCGCCGATTTCGTCCGCGGCGCCTTTCCCCAAGTCAACCTGGTGGCCTTACCGGAAAATCTCGGCTTCGGCGGCGGTTCCAACGCCGGCTTCCGCGCCGCCAAAAACAACGTCGTCGTGCTGCTCAACAGCGATATGCGCGTGGCGCCCGATTTCCTGGCGCCACTCCTCGAAGGTTTCGCCGATCCGCTGGTTTTCGCGGTCTCCTGCCAGATCTTCTTCAGCGACCCGGCGCGCATCCGCGAGGAAACCGGCTTGACGCAGGCCTGGTGGCAAGAAGGCGGGCTGCGTGTCCGGCACCGCATCGACCCCGGCATTACCGATCTCTACCCGTGCTTCTACGGCGGCGGCGGATCCTGCGCCTTCGACCGCGTGAAGTTTCTCGAACTCGGGGGCTTCGATCGTCTGCTGGAGCCGTTCTACCTGGAAGACACCGATCTCGGCTACATGGCCTGGAAGCGCGGATGGAAGGTGTACTATCAGCCGCGCAGCGTAGTCTACCACGAGCATCGCGGCACCATCGGCAAGCGGTTCCGCGAAGAGCAGATCCAGGCCGTGCTGAAGACGAATTACCTGCTGTTCTGCTGGAAGAACATCCACCAATGGAGCAAACTGCTTTCCCACCTCTTCCTCGGCTGGACCGGCGCCATCCTCAGCGTCGTCTTCGGCGATATTCCGGGGCGCCCGAATCCCGCGGCATTGGGGAGAGCGTTCCTGCGTCTTCCGCGCGCCGTCCGATCGCGGTGGCGGGCCCGCTCTCTGGCAACGATTACCGATGCGGAAGCGTTTCGGCGGCCTCTCGGCGGATATTTCCGCGACCGATTCGCATCCATGGAGCCTCGGCCGGAGCGGCCGCGGGTGCTGTTCGTCTCGCCGTATCCCATCTGCCCCCCGGTGCATGGCGGCGGCGTTTTTATGTACCAGACGCTGCTCGAAATGGCCCCGCTCACGGAGGTGCACGTCGTCGAGCTGCTGGACTGGCCCTGGCAGGAGAAGGACAATCTCGAGCTCCGGCAGATTTGCGCGTCGGCGGAATGGCTGGTCCGGCCGAGCGGCATGCCGCGCGATATCGGTTCGCTGAGGCCTCGTGCCGTCCGCGAGTTTGCCAACGACGATCTGCAATGGCTGATCCATCGCCAGCTCTACTGTAAGGCGATCGATGTCTTGCAGCTCGAATACACACCGCTGGCGCAATATCGCGGCGATTACCGGCGTATCGCCGTCGCGCTTTTTGAACACGATGTCTATTTCCAGTCGATTGGCCGCGGACTGGGACACATGATCTCGTTCGTCGACGAGATCAAAGCGCGCATCGAGTACCTGCGCGCCTTGCGCTTCGAACTTCGGGCGCTGCCGTTTTTCGACCAGGTGCAGGTTTGCACGCCTGCCAATCGCGATTATCTGCTGACCTTCCGTCCCCGGCTGGCGCCGCGGCTCGTCCCCGGGTTGCGCGCGGGAATCGTCACCTCGCGCTACTCGTTTCAACCGGATGGACGCGAGCCGCTCACCATGCTGTTCGTCGGCAGCTTTCGTCACGACCCCAATCGCATCGCCATGGACTGGTTCGTGCGCCATGTGTTGCCGCTGATTCTGGCGCGGCAGCCAAAAGCCAGGCTCATCGTGGCCGGCAGCGATCCTCCGCCCGCGCACGCCTATGCCGATTACGAATCCAGCCTGGAAATGCTGGGGTACGTCGACGATGTGCGCGGGCCGTTGGGCCGGTACGCCGTGTTTGTGTGTCCGATCCTCAGCGGATCGGGGGTGCGCGTCAAGCTGCTGGAGGCTTTTGCGGCAGGGATTCCGGTAGTGTCGACGACCGTCGGGGCCGAGGGCCTGGCGATGAAGGACGGCGAATTCTGCCGCCTCGCCGACGCACCGCAGGCATTCGCCGATGCGGTTCTGGAGTTGTGGGAACGGCCCGCTGATGCCGCGGAGATGGCGCGGCGGGCGCGGGCGGAAGTGGAGAGCAATTGGGACATGCGCGCCATCACCGAAAAGCTGGTGGAGGGCTATCGCAAGCTGCTGGAGGAGAAACGAGTGTGAGCAGTTGTGTTCTCGTGGGGCAGGCTGGCAGCCTGCGGCGGGTTGGTAACCCGCCTCTACGGGCGCGGCGGAGAGGGCGGACAATTCGCGGCGAGTCTGCGGCTCGAAGTTCCGTTCTTCGACCGTCCAGGGCGGACTGCCAGTCCGCCGCAGGCTGCCAGCATGCCCTACAAAAGCGCTTCCTACTTCTTTTTCAGGTCTTTCTTTAAGCGGCTTACAATGTCCATGGCCGTGCGATCCAATTCTTTACTCGCCGAACTCTTCGCGGGGTCATATATCGACCACAGGACCTCGCGCGACTTCGCATCCACCAAAAACACCATCCCATTGGCGCGCCCCCAGGAAGACCCCGCCGCGGGGGCCGCCACGCTATTCTGGGGATTCTGCAGGAATGGATTTTGCGACTTGTCGGCGGGCTTATCCTCGTCGTCCGCCGGCTTCACCGGCTCGGGATTGGGCGAGATCGTTTCCAGCTTCGTCTGGAAGGATTCTCCAAGGCGATCGGTCAGGATAGCGTCGGCCAGTTTCGGGTCGGTCACCACCTGCAGCACATGGTCGGTGGTCAGATGGTTGGCCAGGTGCTGGTCGAGGCCGTGCGACATCGAAAGCACGTACACGGTCTTCACCGCGTCCAGGTCGGCGGCCCAGGCGAGCGCGCCTAAGGCGCAGAAAATCAATAGCAACCGCTTCATTGGTCTCATGATACCAATCAGAAAGACGCTCACCCGGGGCAAAAAGTCGAACCTCATTCATGTATAAGGGCCAATCCATCACCGTCATCATCCCTTGCCTCAACGAGGAGCAGGGCATCGAAGGCGTACTCCGCGCCATGCCTGAGTTCGTGGACGAGGTCATCGTGGTCGATAACGGCTCCACGGATCGCACCTCGGACGTCGCCACAGCGCTCGGCGCCACGGTGATTCGCGAAGACGTTCGCGGCTACGGGCGCAGCTACAAACGCGGCTTTTCCGGCGCGGCCGGCGACCTGATCATCACCCTCGATGGCGACCACAGCTACCCGGTCGACGCCCTTTCGTACCTGATCGAGGCATTTCTTCACCTCGACGTCGATTTCCTGAACGCTTCGCGGTTCCCCGTCCGCGATCCGCAAGGGATGAGCTTCCGCAACAAGATCGGCAATCTGATCCTTTCGCTGGCGATGTCGATTCTGTACTTCCACTGGGTTCGCGATTCGCAATCGGGTATGTGGGTGTTTCGGCGGTCCATCCTGAAGGAAATGAAGCTGGAATCCGACAGCATGTCCTTCTCCGAGGAAATCAAGATCGAAGCCCTGCGCAGTCCGAACATTCGATTTGGCGAGATCACCATCATGTACTCGTCGCGGATGGGTGAATCGAAGCTCAACCCCTGGAAGGACGGAATCCACAATCTGCTGTTTCTGGTAAAGAAGCGTTTCGTCCGATGACCATCAGCGCTATCGTCCCGGTATGGAACGGCAAGGAACTTCTGGCGCGCCTGCTGCGGTCGCTGGGAACACAAACACTCCAGCCAATCGAGCTCATCGCGGTGGACAACGGCTCCACGGACGGCGCACCCGAAGTCGCCCGCCAGGCCGGGGCGCGCGTGATTCCCATGGGACGAAATGCCGGTTTCGCCGCGGCGGCGAATCGCGGCATCGGCGAAGCGTCGGGGGATGCACTGGCGATCCTCAACAGTGACGTCGAACTCGGTCCGCAGTATCTGGCGTTACTGGCGGCCGATCTCGAAAATTCGGGAGCCTGGTTCGCCACCGGCAAGCTGCTTCGCGACGCTCCACCAGCGGCCCTGGAACCGCTGATCGACGGAACCTTCGACGTGGTCTGCCGCGGCGGAACCGCAGCGCGCCTGGGATTCGGACAGCCGGCCGGCGCCTTCGCCGATACCGGCTGTTCCATCTGGTCCGCACCCTGGACCGCCGCCCTGTTTCGCGCCGGTTTGTTTGCAAAGGCCGGATTGTTGGACGAACGTTTCGAATCGTACCTGGAGGACGTCGATTTCGGCCTGCGCTGCGCCCGCCTCGGACTAGGGGGCGTCTATGTCCCGCAGGCAGTTGCCCACCATCGCGGCAGCGCCTCGCTGGGCCGCTGGCACGCGAAGACGGTGCGGCTCACGGCGCGCAATCAGGTCTTTTTGTTGGCGCGCCACTACTCTCCGGGCGCGTTGCGGCGCCACGCCTGGCGGATCGCCGTCGCGCATCTGCTGTGGGGCGGCCTGGCCCTGCGCCACGGGGCACCCCTGGCCTGGCTGCGCGGCAAATTGCAGGGCATTCGGCAGTGGCGGGCACTCCGCGGGGAGGAGACTTTCGACCGCGGCGAACTCGATCGCCTGCTGACCGGGAATGAGGCTCTGATCCGGCAGTCGATGCGGGAGGCCGGAAGCGCCGATCTGTACTGGAAGTTGTACTTTCTGTTGTCGGGCAGTGGGGCAAAGTGACACATGACGGACTGCGGCATCGTGATTGTCACCTTTAACTCGCAGTCCGAAATCGGACCTTGTCTGGAGGCCGCCCTGACTTCCGGCGCCCGGATCGTGGTGGTGGATAACGCATCGGCCGACGGGACGCTGGCCGAGATGGAACGCGCCGGGGCCGCCGAGCGGGGAGTGAAAATCATCGCCAATCCAGTGAATCGAGGCTTCGCGGCCGCGGTAAATCAAGGCTTTGCCGTGCTGGATACTCCCTATGTTTTGCTTCTTAATCCGGACGCCGTGCTGCAATCCTCGCTCGAATCTCTCCGCGAATGCTGCGATTTGCCGGCTTCGGCCGGCGCCGGAGGCCGCCTCGTGGACACCAGGGGCGATCCACAAACCGGCTTTATGGTGCGCCAGCTTCCCACTCCGGGGACACTGATTTTGGAAGCTCTCGTGCTTAATCGGCTGTTCCCGGGCAATCGAATCAATCGCCGGTATCGGGGACTCGGGCTCGATTATTCGAACCGGCTGGAAGTGGAGCAGCCGGCCGGAGCCTTCCTGATGGTCCGCCGCGACGTTTGGGAAGAGTTGTGTGGGTTTGATGAAAACTATTTTCCGCTCTGGTTTGAGGACGTGGACTTCTGCCGCAGGGCAAAAGATAGGGGATATCGTCTGTTTTATACGCCTCGAGCCGTTGCAAAGCATACAGGCGGACATTCCATCCCTCGGATTGGACTGGAGATGCGCCGGTTTTATTGGTATCGTAGTCTACTGAAGTATTCATCCAGGCACTTTTCTCCGTTAGCATTCCGGAGTGTGAGCCTGGCGGTAGTAACGGGCTCCATCATAAGGGGTGTCGCAGAATCGGCCTTATCCCGGAGCCTCAAGCCCATGGCAGCGTACGGCAGCGTCGTGCGGCTCGCCAGCCGGTGCCTCTTTGCCGGCTGGAGGGACGAGAGAGGGATTGCTCGTCCCGCAAAATAAGTACAGTTTCTATACGGATGCACAGCAGGACGGTTCTGGTTCATGGCGCAAAACGACTGCGTTTCCGTCACAATAGTCACTTATAATAGCGGCCGTTTCATAAAACGCTGCCTCGAGTCCGTGCTGGCACAACGGTATTCGAACAAAGAAATCATCGTCGTGGACAATGCGTCCACCGACGGGACCATCGATATCCTGGAACAATTCGAAGACCGCGTCCACGTCTACTACAACGACGAGAACATCGGGTTCGCGGCCGCGCAAAACCAGGCCGTCCGGCTCTCCAATGGCGATTGGGTGCTGACGCTGAACCCCGATGTGCTGCTGCTGCCGAATTTCATCCAGGCCCTGGTGGATGCCGGGCAGTTTGATTCGCGCATCGGAACGGTGTGCGGCAAGCTGCTCACCATGACGGCGCACTTCGAGATTCCCGAGAAGCCCGTCGTCGATTCCACCGGCATCTACTTCAACCCCATGCTGCGGCATCTGGACCGCGGGTCGCAGGAAGTCGACAACGGCCACTACCTGCAATACGAATACGTTTTTGGAGCCACCGCCGCCGCCGCTCTCTACCGCCGCGCGATGATCGATGACATCTCGCTCGATGGCGAATTCTTCGATTCCGATTTCTTCGTATACCGCGAAGATGCCGATGTCGCCTGGCGCGCGCAGTTGATGGGCTGGAAATGCCTCTACGCGCCCTACGCGCGCGGCTATCATGTCCGCAAGGTGCTTCCCGGAAATCGCCGGGCGCTGCCGCCGGAAATCAACATGCATTCGGTGAAGAACCGGTTCCTGATGCGCATCAAGAACATCTCGCCGAATCTTTATCGGCGCAACATGTTCTCCATCACGGTGCGCGATTGCGTGGTGGTGATGTGCTGCGTCCTCTGGGAACACTCGTCGTTGCGAGCCTTCTGGTTCCTCGCGAGAAACATGCGGAAAGTGCTGGCGAAGCGCCGCATGGTGCAAGCCAGCCGGCGCGTGGATGACGACTACATGGCGAGCTGGTTCCAGTACGCGCCGGTGAGCAAGCAGGCGCCCAAGAAAATGGCGCGCATGTTATCCCGCTCGGAAGCCGCCCGCACCTAGGCGCCCGTGCGCATCGCCCTTCTTGGCACGCGCGGCATCCCAGCCAATTACGGCGGATTCGAGACCTTTGCCGAAGAGCTTTCCACGCGCCTGGCGGCGCGTGGCCATCAGGTGACGGTCTATTGCCGGCAGCGCCACACCAGCAATTCGTATCGGGGCGTGCGCCTGCAATACGTTCCCACTATCCGCCACAAATATCTCGACACGCTGGCGCACACGTTCTTCTCCACCTGGCATCTTCTCTTTCACCGCGCCGATGCCGCGATCTTCTGCAACGGGGCGAATGCGATTTTCACTCTCGCGCCGCGCTTGTCCGGCATTCCCGTGGCGCTCAACGTCGACGGCATCGAGCGCCTGCGCAAGAAATGGAACCGGCTGGCCAAGCTGTGGTATCTGATGTCCGAACGCCTGGCGACATTTTGCCCGACGCGCGTGATCACCGATGCCGAAACTATCCGCGACTACTACCTCGCCAGGTATCGCAAGGACAGTGTCTTGATCTCGTATGGCGCGCCCGTGGGCAAAGTGGATTCCGCGGATGTGTTGGGGAAGCTCGGTCTGGAACGCGGCCGGTATTTTTTATACGTAAGCCGCATGGAGCCGGAGAATCATCCGCTCGAAGTGCGGCAGGCATTCGAGCAGGTGGACACGCCGATGAAACTGGCGCTGATCGGCGATGCGCCCTATTCGCAGGACTACATCCGCCGCGTCCGCGAGACCCGCGACCCGCGCGTGGTGATTCCCGGCGCGGTCTATGGCCAGGGATATCACGAGTTAGACTCGCACTGCTTCGCCTACATCCACGCCACGGAGGTCGGCGGCACGCATCCGGCGCTGATTGAAGCGATGGGCCGCGGCGCGCTGGTGTTGTATCGAAACACACCCGAAAATTCCGAGGTCGCGGGCGATGCCGGAATTCCGTTCGAGTTCGCGGAGCTGCCGGCGAAGATCGCCGGGGTGTTGCGCATGAGCGAACCGGAGCGGGAGGCATTTCGGCAGAGGGCGATGGATCGGGTCCGCGAGCGGTATTCCTGGGATGCGGTGACGGATGCGTACGAGAAGCTATTGCGCGCGATGGCCGGCTAATCGACGCGGCGCCTGGTGTGACCGTTGCCACCGCCTCGCATGGAAATCGATAACAGCTTTCAGGCTTGACTCCGTGCGCGCTCGCGCAGCCTCGGTGCGAACCTGCATTATGGCGAGCCGCCTGATATCGTTTCGTGTCTCGATGAGAAGGCGCATGCCCTCGTGAAGCAGCTCGCGGATTGCGGCGATCCGCGGGCCGCGTTCCATCGGAACCCCGATTGCTAAAATCAATTGGGTGACGCCTCACTATCGCTCTTACGTCCTCGTCTCCCTCAGCCAAATCGCCCGGAACTATCGCAACGTTTGCTCGGTCGTCGGGCCGGCGGTGGAAGTGGCCGCCGTGGTCAAAGCGGACGCTTATGGACACGGAGCGCTGGAGATTTCTCGCACTCTGCTCGCCGAAGGCGCCCGTTGGCTGGCCGTAAGTTCCGTCGATGAAGGCGTTTCGTTGCGTGAATCCGGTATCCGATCGGCACGCATCCTGGTTATGGGCGGTTTTCTGCCCGACGAGGGAGCGCTGATCGCCCGGCATTCTCTGACCCCCGTCGTCCACTCGCTCGATCAAATCCGCCAGGTCGAGCGGGTCGCCCGCGAGGCCGGACAACCCATCGCGTTTCATCTCAAAATTGACACAGGCATGTCGCGGCTAGGCACGCTGGCCGCGGCGCAGGATATCCTCCAGGCGGTGTCCGAGACGCGACAGTCGCGCATCGAAGGCCTGATGACGCACTTCGCGTCCGCCGCCAACTATGAAAGCACGCAAACCGCGGACCAACTCGATCGCTTTCACGCGGTGGCGGGTGAACTTCGCCGTGCGGGAGTGACCCCGCCGATTCTGCACACCTCCAGCACCATCGCCATCGCCTATGGACGGACGGAGGGCTGGCACGGGCTGGTACGGGCCGGCCATGCCATTTATGGCTATGTCTCGCCTGCCCGCGGCGAGGCGCCGCCCTCGCTTCTGCAAGTAAAGCCGGCGCTGACGTGGAAAGCGCGGATTCTCGAGGTCAAAGACATCCCGGAGGGCTCATTCGTAGGATATGGAGCCACTTTTCGCGCGCCCCGACCCATGCGGATCGGAATTTTAGGCGCGGGCTACGCCGACGGAATCTTCCATCGGCTGTCCAACCGGGGCAAGGTGATCGCCGATGGCAAACTCACGCCGATCCTCGGCACCATCTCCATGGACCTCACCACCATCGATCTCAGCCACACTTCGGCGCTTGCTCCGGGCGATAGCGTGACCTTGCTCGGGTCGGAAGGGGAATCCACCCTTGATGCGCAGCAAATTGCCCGCACGGCCGGTACCATTTCCTACAATATTCTCTGTAGCATCAGCGCGCGGGTGCGGCGGGTGTACGTATAGCTCCATTATTTTCATAACATTAGTGAACGGCACCAAAAATGCTCCTGTTTTGGCATTTTGTCGTCGGGTATGCGTTAGTGCGGTGATACCATAGGAAACAGATGAGCTTACTGTCGCCCAGACTCCAATTAAAGGTTGCGCAGAAGCAGATTCTCACTCCTGGTTTGGTCCAGATGGTGACGGTGCTCCAGTTAAACCGGCTGGAGCTCAAGGAAATGATCACCCAGGAGATCGTGAAGAATCCGGTGCTGGAGGAAGCCACCGAAGAGGCTGGCGATGAAGTCACACCGGAGGAAATGCTGCCGCTTCTCGAAGCCGAACCGGTTTTAGACCCCGCCGACAAGCAGATTCTGGATGCCGCGGTACTGAGCGAAGCCAATGTAATGGATGGCGCGGCGCCCGATGTCGCTATCAACGGCAATCTTTTCCCCGATGCCGAGGAAGCCGCCGCCGCCGTCGCCGAGCCCGACGTACCGACTTCCGTCAACGATCCGGCTCTCGAAGCCCCGGCGGCCACCGATCCGTTCGACGAAATCGATTTCGGCTCGTTCTTCGACGATTATTTGGATCCCGGATACAAGAGTCCGGCCTCGGAATCGGTGGAGAAGCCTTCCTTCGAGACGTTTCTCTCCGCGCCGGTCACCCTGGCCGACCACCTGCGGTCGCAGCTCAGCGTCAGTGTCATCTCCGGAGAGGTGCGGAACGCGGCCGAGTCCATCATCGGCAACATCGATGAGGACGGTTATCTGGTGGCCTCTCTCGAAGAGATCGCCACCGCCGGCGAGCACAAGATTGAAGATGTGCAGCAAGCCCTGAAATTCGTCCAAACGCTGGATCCGGCCGGCGTCGGCGCGCGAACCCCTCAGGAATGTCTGCTGCTGCAAATCGAGAGCGTCAATGGCAAAGGCGGCGTAGCCTGGCAGATCATCTCCAACCACGTGCGGTTGCTGGAGACGCGCCAGTATAAGGAAATCGCCCGCCTGCTGGGACGCCCGCCGCAGCACGTGGAAGTGGCCGTGAACATGATCCGCCACCTCAATCCGCGGCCGGGTCTGCGGTACTCCGGCGCCGGTGCGCGTGTGGTGGAACCGGATGTGGCCTTCATTAAGGATGGCGACGACTACATCATTCAGATGAACGACGAAGATGTCCCGCAGCTTCGTCTCAATGCGCAGTATCGCCGCATGCTCGATCGCGATAACGGCGCCACCAAGGAAGTTCGCGATTATGTGCGCGAGCGCTACACTTCCGCCATCCAGCTCATGAAGAATATCGAGCAGCGGAAGCAGACCATCATGAAGGTCTGCCAGGCGATCGTGCGGCGTCAGACGGAATTTCTCGCACAGGGGCTCGATTCATTGAAGCCCATGATGATCAAAGAAGTCGCCGAAGAGGTGGGAGTTCACCCGTCCACGGTGAGCCGCGCGGTGGCCGGCAAGTATGTGCACACACCACAAGGGGTCTTCGAGCTTCGCTACTTCTTCTCCGAGGCCGTCCAGGGCCCTTCGGGCGGAGCGACTCCACTGCTGCTCCTCAAGCGCATGGTGAAGAAAATGATCGAGGAGGAGGACCGCACCAAGCCTCTTACCGACGAGCAGATCACCGCCCTGCTGCAAACCCAGGGCATCAACGTGACCCGCCGCACCGTCGCCAAGTACCGCGAGGACATGAAAATCCCGTCCACGCATCAGCGTCGCATCAGAAACTAGTTGTCAGCTTTCAGTCATCAGTTATCAGTCATCGGTTTTCAGCCATAACCGCGCCGCACCGGAGCGTCTCCCCGGACTGACAACCGAAAACTGAATACTGACCACTGACGACCGGCAACTGACGGCGGGCTGCTCTGCTATAACGGTAGTGAAAGGACGCTTCCGACCGCATGAAGATCAAATATACAGGACGCCAGGTCGAGCTGGCGCCCGCACAGGCGAAGAAGCTGGAGGCGCAGTTCTCCAAGATCGGAAAACTCCTGGACGGAAGACGGGAGTGCGAAGCGCACGTCGTATTATCGGTGGAGCGTCACCTCCACCGTGCGGAGGCCACGGTCCACTATTACAATCATCAGCTGGTGGGGTTGGGAGCCAGCAGCGATCTGTTCACCGCCATTCACGCCGCGGTCGAGAAGCTGGAAAAACAAGCTTTGCGGACGCGCGAGAAATGGCGCGACACCAGACGCGCGCCACGCGAGGAAGAAGAACCCGCCGCTCCGGCCGCGCCGGCGCCGCCGAAAAAGGTCCGCGGGCGCCGCGTGGAATCGAAGCCCATGGCGCAGTTGCCGGAGACCGAACAGCGCGTCTATAAAGTGGACGAGCACAAGAAGCGCAAACCGATGACGGTGGAAGAAGCCGTGATGGACCTCGACAAGCACCGGGATTATGTGGTCTATCGCGATGCGGAAACCGGCCGCACCACCGTCCTCATCCGCCGCCGCGACGGCCATCTCGATCTGGTGGAGGCGTAGCGGCGCATGCCGCGGAGAGCCGCTTCTAAATCCAAAGCTCGTTCGCGAAAGTCCGAACTGGTGATTATTACCGGACTTAGCGGGTCCGGGAAAGGCTCTGTTCTCAAAGCCCTCGAGGACCTGGGGTTCTACGCCGTCGACAATCTTCCGGTCGAGCTGATTCCGAAGTTTGCCGAGTTGATCGGCGCCAATACCAGTTTTCCAGGAGCCGCGCTGGTGGTCGACATCCGCGAGCGGGAAGGCCTGCAGCGGTTCCCTAAAGTTCTCGCCGGGTTGCGCCGAACCGTCGACGCCAGGGTGATCTTTCTGGAGGCCGAAGACCAGGCCATCGTGCGGCGGTTCAGCGAAACGCGGCGTCCTCACCCGCTCGGCACCGACCGTTCGGTTCTGCGAAGTGTCGCCGTGGAACGCCGCCAGCTCGCGCCCATCCGCGCCGCGGCGGATCTCATCGTCAATACGTCAAATTTCACGGTCCACGAACTTCGCGAATTCATCGGGGAGCGCTTCCGGCGCGAAAACGACCCCTCGCGCATCCTGATCTCCATCACCAGTTTTGGTTATCGGAACGGCGTCCCCCCGGATAGCGACCTGGTATTTGATGTACGTTTTCTTCCAAATCCGAACTACATTCCTCGTTTTAAAAATCGCAGCGGGAAAGAAAGTGCCGTGGCACAGTACATCAGATCTTTCCCTCAGACTGTGGAGTTTATTCGCCGCATTACGGAGCTTCTGATTTATCTACTGCCCCACTATATTCGCGAAGGCAAGAGTTATCTCACCATTGCATTCGGCTGTACCGGAGGTCAGCATCGCTCCGTGATGATGGCAGAAGAAATCCACAAGAATCTTACAGATGCGGGCTTTGAGGTAAGAGTCAACCACCGCGACATGCGGCACCACAGCCATCGCCGCGCGTGACGGGCGTGTTCCAAGACGATAACTTCGGCTAACGTTCGTCATTTGCCGTACGTTAGTTCCAAAATTGTCGCTGTTAATTAATATAAAAATACCCTCTCGCCGGAAACTTTAGCGGCCGATATGCGTTTCAAGTATATAGGTGCGCCAAATGTTGCGATGGTTTTGGATCCTATGGGCGGCGCTCGCGTGCTCGATCGGGCACGCGGCAACATCCTCGTTTGATCCAACCCAAAATACTTGGGCACTTACCAACGGCTGGATCCAGGTGAATCTGAAATTGGCGCCTGACGGCCATTTCGTCGTCCAATCGATCTTCGATACCCGCAACGGCGACTCCTGGATTGCGTCACCCTCACAGCCCGCGTCGCCGATTCACATACAGGCCGGAAGCGAAGTCTTCGATGGTCAGCGGTTGTATTCGCTGCTGGATCAGTACACGACGACGGCGCCGCCCAATGGTCTGCGCCAGGTAATTCAACTGCAGGATATCGGCAACGCCGCTCAGTTCACACTTAGCTTCGACCTTTGGGATAACCAGCCGGTATTGCGGTACCACGTGACTTATCGCAATATGACCGCATCGCCGGCGTATGTCACATTGATTGACATGCTGCCGTGGTCGTTCTTCGATAGCAACCAGCGGTACACCTCGTTTAGCGTCAATCAATGGTCGCTCGAGGGAATTCCGACCAATTTCGAGACTGTCTCCACGGCGCTGGCCGAGGACGGTACGCCGACGGCAGTATACTCCGGCGCGCATGCCCAGCAGTGCAGTTGGATCGCGATTCGCGATGGGAACAACCGGGGCCTGTTCGCGGGATGGGAGTTCGATGGCCGCGCCAAGGTAACCGTCCAGCAGCAGGCACAGCAGAATCTTCTCCAGCTCGGCTCGACCATTCCCGATCTCAATCATCCGGTTGAATCGATGGCAAGCTTCGAAATGCCAAATGCCTTCATCGGCCTGTTCCATGGTGATTTTAACCAGGCCGGATATCTCACCCAGTCCTTTGTCGAGAAGGTTTTGGCCAAACCCGCTCCGGATTCTGCGTTTCCCTATGTGGCCTGGGACTCTTACGCCTACGAAGATCAGATCGACGAAGCCACGCTCCTGCAGAATGCGACCATCGCTTCCAACCTTGGCGTCGAGTTGTTTATCGTCGACCTGGGCTGGGCCCGCCAGGTCGGCAACTGGTACGAAGATCCCGCGAAATTCCCCGACGGCCTGATTGCCGTGTCGAACTACGTGCATGCGCTGGGCATGAAATTCGGCCTGCATTTCGCTCTGGCCGAGGCCGATCCCTCCAGCCCGGTGCTGCAAGCCAATCCCGACTGGACTTCCACCGAGAGCGACGGCTATTTCGGCGCCAGCTCACTTTGCCTTTCCAATGGAGCCACCCAGCAATGGGTGATTCAGCAGGCGCTGCACATCATCGACGATTACCAGGTCGATTGGATCCTGCAGGACGGCGAGAATATGGTCAAGAGCTGCACCAAGACCACCCACACTCACGACCCCGCGGACAGCAACTACGCCAATTCGGTGCAAGGGATCAACGCGGTGGTGGCCGCCGTTCAGGCGGCCCGTCCGAATGTCAGTTGGGAGAATTGCGAGGACGGCGGGAACAATATGACGTTCAACAAGGTGT
>Ga0335073_10004805_pt1 | contig 18923 bp, 14 predicted proteins | sample Lox_Sample_22_FD_207093 | JGI IMG/M metagenome (GOLD analysis project Ga0335073, IMG submission 207093) | Soil microbial communities from Loxahatchee National Wildlife Refuge, Florida, United States - Lox_Sample_2.2 | ecosystem: Environmental > Terrestrial > Soil > Wetlands | place: USA... | reverse complement strand
AGCCGAGCATGGCCTGCTGCTCGCGGGACCGCTCCGCCGCCACCCGGGCGTAGCGCTCGGCGTCGTAGGCCCACGGCTCCCCGGTGGCCGCCCAGCCGCCGCTGACCCGGCGCACCGCGCCGTCGGTATCGAGGACCTTGAGCATCATCTCCAGCCGCCCGCGCGACAGGTCGACCTGGGTCTCCAGCGCCGCGGTGGACAGCGGCCGCCCCGCCTCGGCCAGGGCCGCCAGCACGGTCCGGACCACGGCCTCGGGCGGGAACGCCAGCGACCCGAAGTAGGCCCAGATGGCGGCGTCTTCCCGGCCCGGCAGCAGGATCACCTCGGCGCGGTCGGTGGCCCGGCCGGCCCGGCCGATCTGCTGGTAGTAGGCGACCGGCGACGGCGGGGCCCCGAGATGGACGATGAAGCCCAGATCCGGCTTGTCGAACCCCATGCCGAGGGCGCTGGTCGCCACCAGCGCCTTGACCTCGTTGGCCAGCAGCGAGTCCTCGGCAGCGGTCCGTTGTGAATGGTCGTCCTGGCCGGTGTAGGCCAGGACGTCATGCCCGTGATCGCGCAGGAACGCGGCGGTCTCGTGCGCGCCGGCCACGGTCAGCGCGTAGATGATGCCGGAGCCGGGCAGTTCGCCCAGGTGCTCGGCCAGCCAGGCCAGCCGGTGCCGCGCCTCGGGCAGCGCGACCACGGCCAGGCGCAGGCTGGGCCGGTCCAGCGGGCCGCGCAGGACCAGGGTCTCGTCGCGGCGGCCGGTCCCGAGCTGCTCGGCCACGTCCCGGGTGACCCGCGCGTTGGCCGTGGCCGTGGTAGCGAGCACCGGGACCCCGGGCGGCAGGTCCCCGAGCAGCGAGCGCAGCCTGCGGTAGTCGGGGCGGAAGTCGTGGCCCCAGTCGGAGATGCAGTGCGCCTCGTCCACCACCAGCAGCCCCGTGGCGGCGATCAGCTTGGGCAGCACCAGGTCGCGGAAGCCGGGGTTGTTCAGCCGCTCCGGGCTGACCAGGAGCACGTCCACCTCGCCCGCCGCCACCTCGGCGTAGACCTGGTCCCACTCGTCGGTGTTGGCCGAGTTCACGGTGCGGGCCCGGATGCCGGCCCGGGCCGCGGCGTCGATCTGGTTGCGCATCAGGGCCAGCAGCGGCGAGACGATGACCGACGGGCCGCTGCCCCGGGCCCGCAGCAGCGCGGTCGCGGTGAAGTAGACCGCGGACTTGCCCCAGCCGGTCCGCTGCACCACGAGGGCCCGCCGGCCGCCGGTGACCAGCGCGCGGATCGCCGTCCACTGGTCCTCCCGGAGCGCGGCGCCGGGCCCGGCGAGCGCCCGCAGGCAGCGCTCGGCCTGGCCGCGGAGTTCGGCGTCGGGGAGCCCGGCGCCGGGGGTCCCGAGGCCGGGGGTCCTGAGGCCGGGGCCGGTCTCATCGGTCATGGGTTCCTTCGTACCAGCCGCCGCCGACGGTCGGCGGCGGCGGGCATGATTCGTCCTGGGACCGACCGCGAAGCCGTCACGCCCGGCCGCCGGACACGAGATGATGTCGCGGGGAGCAGGACTACTCCGGCCCAGAACGGATCTTGCGTGATGGACGAGTCATCCTCTCCGCCACCTCGCGGCGACGCCGAGCTGATCGGCGCGATCGCGTCGGGGGACACGGCGGCCTACGCCACGCTGCAGGAGCGTCACGTGGCGGCGGCGCGGATCCTGGCCCGCCAGCTCGTGCCGAGCCCCGCCGGGGTGGAGGAGGTGATCACCGAGACCTTCGCCCGGCTGCACGCCGGGCTTCGCCGGGGCGGCGGGCCGGTCGCGGCGGTGCGGCCCTACCTGCTCACCGCCGTCCGGCAGGTAATCGGCGAGCGGCCCGGCGGCTCGCGCGCCGGGCCCGAGGCTGGCGCGGCGGAGCCCGCCACCGGCCAGGCCGGCTCCGGAGCCGACGAGGCGGACACCGTCGTTCTGGGCGAACCGCTGCCGGGCGACCCGGCCACCGCCGGCCCGGAGAGCGAGCCGATGGCCCGCGCCTTCGGCTCGCTGCCCGAGCGGCAGCGCGCGATGCTCTGGCACATCGTGATCGAGCAGGCCGATCCCGGCCAGGCCGCCACGGTGCTCGGGGTCACCGCGGACGGTGTCGCGCAACTCGGCGAGCAGGCGCGCACGGCCCTGTCGCGGGCCTACCTGAAGCTGTACCTGTCCGGCCTCACCCGCGAGGACTGCCAGTCGGCGGCGCGCAAGCTCGACCTTCACCTCGGCCGTTCCACGCGCCGGGCCGACGAGGGCAAGGTCCAGCGCCACCTGCGCGGCTGCCGCGACTGCCGGGCCGTCGCCGTCGAGCTGGCGGGCCTGAGCCGGTTGCTGCGGCGCACCGTGGCCCCGGTCGTCCTCGGCCCGGCGACCGAGGCCTACCTGGCCGCCGTCCAGGCCCGGCCCGCGTCCCCCGGCCGGGCCGGCGCGGCCGCCGCGTGGGCGGCCGGCGGGCTGTTCTGGCTGCGGCAGGCGCCGCGCCGGATCAGGCAGGCGCCGCGCCAGCAGCACGCCCTGGCGGTCGGCGGCTTCCTGCTCGCCACGTTCGCGGTCGTCGGGCTCGGGCTGACCCTCGCGGCGAACGCTGGCCCGCGCGGGGCCGCGACCCATCACCCGGCGGCCGCGGCGGCCGGATCGCCGAACCCGGCCGCCGTGGCGCCCATCCCGCTGCCAACGGCCGGGGGCAGCGCCCCGGCCGCGGCCCCCACGTCCCCGCCGTCGGCCACGCCGGTCGCCGGGGCCCCGCTCGTCCCGGCCGCGGCGTCCTCGCCCGCGCCCTCACCGATGCCTATGCCCGGCCGTCACCATCGCCACCACCATCACCACGACCCGGACCAGGCCAGCGTGCAGTAGCGGCGGGCCCGCGGGCGGGCCTACCGGCCGGGCGGCCGGAGGCGCAGGCCGGCCATCCCGCCGTCGACCGCGAGCGCCGTGCCGGTGACCGCGCCCGCTTGCGGGCTGGCCAGGTAGGCGATCGCGGCGGCGACCTCGTCCGCCGAGACCAGTCGTCCTATCGGCTGGCGGGCGGTCAGCGCCGCGCGCTCGGCGCCCGGATCCGGCGCCGCCTGCAGCAGCCGCGCCACCCACGGGGTGTCGACGGTTCCCGGGGTGACGCAGTTGACCCTGATGTGCTCGCGGGCGTGGTCCGCGGCCATGGCCAGGGTCAGCGCGTACACGGCGCCCTTGCTCGCCGAGTACAGGGCCCGCTGCGGCAGGCCCGCGATGCCCACGATCGAGCAGGTGTTCACGATGGCGGCCTCGCCGCGGCGCGCCACGGACGCGCGCAGCGCGGGCAGCGCCGCCCGCGTGGCGCGGACCACGCCGAGCACGTTCACGTCCAGGACGTGCCGCCACTCGGCGTCGTCGTTGTCCTCGACGGTGCCGGCCGCCCCGATGCCCGCGTTGTTGACCAGGATGTCCAGGCCGCCGAAGGTCTCGGTCGCCGCGGCGACCGCCGTGCGGACCGCGCCGTCGTCGGTGACGTCGGCGATCACCGGATGCAGGATCCCGTCCTGGATCAGGCTGCTAGGTACCTCCCGGTCGAGGATCGCCACCCGCGCCCCCCGCGACGCCATCAGCCGCGCCGTGGCCAGGCCGATCCCGGAGGCCCCGCCGGTGACCAGGGCCGCGAGCCCGTCGAGTTCCTGCGGGTAGGGCGTGGACATGGGCGTGCCTCCGATCGCGGGGGTCTGCTGGACAACCCGATATTTGACTTCCTCTCCGCCCCTGAGGGGCGGGGATTCCCGCCTGCCACGCCGTTTTCCGGCGTGGCTTCGGGTGGGTTCCTGCTTCGCCGCGCTGCGCCAGGGTGGGGCCTGGTCTTACCTGCGCTCCACAGGCTGTCACCGCCAGCCCGGCGGCCTTGGCGACGTTGATCGCCGCGTTCACGTCCCGGTCGAGCCACGCCCCGCAGGCACCGCACTGCCATCGGCGGACGTGCAGCGGCTTGGGGCCGTCTTTCACCCCGCACGCTGAGCAGGTCTGCGAGGTCGGCTCGAACCGGCCGATCTTGTGGAACTCCCGGCCGTACAGCCGGGCCTTGTACTCCAGCATCGCCACGAACCCCGACCAGCCGGCGTCGTGGACGGACTTGGCCAGGCGGGTGCGACCTAGCCCGCTGACCGCCAGGTCCTCGACGGCGACCGCTTGGTTGTCGCGGATCAGCGCCGTGGACAGCTGGTGGCGAAAATCCCGCCGCGTGTCGGCCACCCTGGCATGCACCCGGGCGACCCTTACCCTGGCCTTGTCCCGGTTCCTGCTTGCCTCCCGCTTGCGCGACAGGGCACGCTGCGCCCGCCGCAGCCTGCTCTCCGCGCGGCGCAAAAACCGCGGGGAGGCGATCTTCGTCCCGTCCGAAAGGACCGCGAAGTGGGCGAGCCCCAGATCGATGCCGACCACCGGCTGCGCCCTGGGCAGGGCGGTGGGGGTGGCCTGCACCACGAAGCTGGCGAAGTACCGGCCCGCCGAGTCCTTGATCACCGTCACGCTGGACGGCGGCGAGGGCAGCGGTCGCGACCACCGCACCGGCACGTCCCCGACCTTGGCCAAGCGCAGCCTCCCGTTCGGCAAAACCTTGAACCGGGCGTTGGCGGTGAACCGGATCGCCTGCCGGGCGTCCTTGCGCGACCGGAACCTGGGCGGCCCGATTTTCGGCCCCTTCCGCCCGCCCTGAAGCGAAGCGAAGTAGTTCCGGTACGCGGCATTCAGGTCAGCCAGCGCCTGCTGCAGGACCACCGCGGACACCTCGCTCAGCCACGCCCGCCCCGGCGCGGCCTTGGCCGTGGTCAGCCGGGCCGACAGCTGCGCATCAGTAAGATACGGCTCCCCCGCCTGGTGTGCTTGCTGGCGCGCTGCCAGCGCGTCGTTGAACACTACCCGCGCGCAGCCGAACGCCTTCGCCAACGCGGCCCGGTGCCGCGGCTGCGGGTCAAGGCGGTAGCTATACCGTAACTGCACGGACACAGCATATTAGGGTTTATGTTCGAATACGATGACATTCGCGCTTGGGCAGACACCGTATCGTCATCCTGCATGCCGTGTGGTTTCGGTAGCCATATACCGCCAACAGCTATTCGGCTCCCACTGCCACCAGGCCAGATCGCAGATTCAGGTGGATCACCGCCGCAGCTGGGCTGACGTTGGTGCTGCGCAAGCAGTTGGCGTCGGCGAGCAGGGCCCTTCCGCCATGCCCGGCGGTGCCCAGCGCCGCCAGCTGCGGCGGATGGATGAGTGGGAAGCCAAGCACGTCGTCTCCATACCCGGCGTCCGGTCACAGGATGGCAGAATCGCTGACGGCGGGCGAGACGGGGAGGAGGCCGGCGATGTCGTTCCAGGGCTGGCCAGCGGAGGCGCTGGACTTCTACGAGGGCCTGGAGGCGGACAACTCCAAGGCCTACTGGACCGCGCACAAGGCGGTCTACGAGGAGACGGTCCGCGGCCCGATGACCGAGCTCGTGGAGGAGCTCGCCCCCGAGTTCGGCGAGCCCAAGATCTTCCGGCCGTACCGCGACATCCGGTTCAGCAAGGACAAGTCGCCCTACCAGACCCACATCGGCGCGATCGTCGGCGACGGCTATATCCAGCTGTCCGCGAACGGCCTGGCCGCCGGCAGCGGGATGCACCACATGGCCCCGGACCAGCTGGACTCCTACCGGCGGGCGGTGGCCGGTGATCAGACCGGCGAGGAGCTTGAGCGCATCGTCTCCGCCATCGAGCGGCAGGAGATCGAGGTGCACGGCCGGGACCCGCTGAAGACCGCGCCCCGGGGCTATCCCGCGGACCACCCGCGCGTCGGGCTGCTGCGCTACAAAGGGCTGGTGACCTGGAAGCAGTGGCCGGTCGAGCCCTGGCTCGGGACGCCGGAGGCCAAGCGGCACGTGGCCGGGTTCCTGGCCGCCAGCCTGCCGCTGTGCGACTGGCTGAACGTGAACGTCGGGCAGTCCGCGGCCGACCCGGCTCCCCGGTGACCGCCTAGGGCTGGCTGCACTCCGGGCACAGGCCGAACAGCTCCACGGTGTGCCCCACGTCCGTGAAGCCCGCCTCGGCGGCCACCTGCTCGGCCCAGCGCTCGACCGCGCGTCCCTCCACCTCCACGCTGCGACCGCAGTTGCGGCAGGTCAGGTGATGGTGGTGCGCATCGCTGCGGCACTTGCGGTAGAGCGTCTCGCCGCTGGAATCGCGGATCGCGTCGACCCGGCCGTCCTCGCTGAGCACCTGCAGGTGCCGGTAGACGGTGGTCAGCCCGACGTGCTCGCCCCGATTGCGCAGCTCGGCGTGGATCTGCTGGGCGCTGCAGAATCCGGGCAGCCCGTCCAGCACCTTGGACAGCGCCTCGGCCTGCCGCGTCCCGCGAACCCGGGTGCCGCGGCCGAGCGGCGGGCTGGCCGGGCGGGAAGTGGTCACACCACGCACGTTAGCAGGGGCGGGCAAGATAGAGAGCATGGCTGACCGGCTGAGGAACGCGACGAGCCCGTACCTGCTCCAGCACGCGGACAACCCGGTGGACTGGTGGCCGTGGTCGGACGCGGCGTTCGCCGTCGCCCGCGAGCGCGACGTCCCGGTGCTGCTGTCCGTCGGGTACTCCGCCTGCCACTGGTGCCACGTGATGGCGCACGAATCGTTCGAGGACTCCCGGACCGCGGCGCTGATGAACGAGCACCTGGTGTCGATCAAGGTGGACCGGGAGGAGCGGCCGGACGTCGACGCGGTCTACATGACCGCGACCCAGGCCATGACCGGGCAGGGCGGCTGGCCGATGACGGTCTTCATGACCCCCGACCGGGAGCCGTTCTTCTGCGGCACCTACTTCCCGCGCGAGCAGTTCCAGCGGCTGGTCCTCGGGGTGGCCGACGCCTGGCGCCGGGACCAGGGCAGCGTCATCGGGCAGGCGAAGCGGATCTCCGCGGCCCTGGCCGAGCAGATGTCGGCGCAAGAACCCGGCGGGCCCGGGGGAGCGCCGGGCGCCGGCGCGCTGGCCCAGGCCGCCGAGGCGGCGATCGCCGGGCTGCAGTCCAGCTACGACGCCCGGTACGGCGGCTTCGGCGGCGCGCCCAAGTTCCCGCCGTCGATGGTGCTCGAGTTCCTGCTCCGGCGGCACGAGCAGGACCCGGGGCCGTCCGGCGCGCTGGCGCTCGGCATGGCCGAGGGCACCTTGGAGGCGATGGCCCGCGGCGGCATGTACGACCAGCTGGCCGGGGGATTCGCGCGGTACTCGGTGGACGCCGGCTGGGTGGTGCCGCACTTCGAGAAGATGCTCTACGACAACGCGCTGCTGGCCCGGGTCTACACGCACTGGTGGCGCCGGACCGGCTCGCCGCTCGCCCGCCGCGTCGCCAGCGACACCTGCGACTGGATGATCGCCGAGCTGGGCACCATCCAGGACGGCTTCGCCGCGGCCCTGGACGCCGACAGCGACGGCGAGGAAGGCAAGTTCTACGTCTGGACGCTGGCCCAGCTCCGGGAGGTGCTCGGGGACGCCGACGGCGCGTACGCGGCCGAGGCGTTCGGCGTGACCGGCGAGGGCACGTTCGAGCATGGTACGTCGGTGCTCCAGCTCCGCCGTGACCCGCTCGACGCCGGGCGCCTCGCCCGGATCCGGGCCCAGCTGCGGGCGGCCCGGGAGCTGCGGGTCCGCCCGGCCCGGGACGACAAGGTCGTCGCCGCCTGGAACGGCCTGGCCATCGCGGCCCTGGCCGAGGCCGGCCTGCTGCTGGAGCGACCGGACTTCGTCACCGCGGCGGCCGGCGCGGCCGACCTGATCGCCGCGGTGCACCTGCACGAGGGCCTGCTGCGGCGGACCTCGCGGGACGGGATCGGAGGCGACAGCGAGGGCGTGCTCGATGACTACGGCTGCGTCGCCGAGGGATACCTGGCCCTGTCCGGGGTGACCGGGGAGGGGCGCTGGGTGGCCCTGGCCGGGGAGCTGATCGAGACCGCGCTGGCCCGGTTCGGTGACTCGAAAGGCGGCTTCTACGACACGCCGGACTTCGGCGAGCCGCTGATCTACCGGCCGGCCGACCCGACGGACGGCCCCACCCCGTCCGGCACGTTCGCGGTGGCCGGGGCGCTGCTCAGCTACTCGGCCCTGACCGGCTCGGCCCGGCACCGGGATGCCGCGGCCGCAGCGCTCGGGCCGCTGCCCGCGCTCGCCTCGCGTTACCCGAGCGCCGCCGGATGGGGCCTCGCGGTGGCGGAGGCCATGGCCTCCGGCCCGGCCGAGATCGCGGTCGTCGGCCCGCTCGCCGACCTCCGGACCGCCGCGCTGCACCGGACGGCACTGCTCGCCGCGCCGCCCGGCGCGGTCATCGCGCTCGGCCCCGGTGACCATAACGGGCCGGCCGCGGTGCCGCTGCTGGCCGGCCGCGGTCTGGTCGGCGGCGCTCCGGCCGCCTACGTTTGCCGGGAATTTGCCTGCCGGATGCCGGTCACCGATCCGGAGCGGCTGCGGGCCGAGCTAGGCTCGGCAGCCGGGCCGGACGATCCTGGCGGGTGATGGCCGCGGGCGCGGCCAGACGCTGCCGTAGACATCTGGTACGGCCTTGATGCATGGTGTTGTAGTGCGCGATGGCTGGGCTGCATCGTGAAGTGAACATATGTCCCGCGCCCTCCGTGACAAAGTTGATGAACCGAGAGGGGCCGTAGTGCAGTTGCGCGGACCTCGGCGCGTGCTGGCCGCGCTGGGGGCAGGGCTGGCGGTACTGGCCGTCGCCGCCGCCGGCAACGCCGCGCCCGCGCTGGCCGGGACGCGGGCCGGGTCGGCTGCGGCCGGGGTGCGGCAGGCGGATCCGCTGCTCCCCGGCGCGTCGCCGTCCGGCTCCCCATCGGTCACGGTCTCCCGTTTCGGCCACGCGCCGGCCGCTATCGCGCCGCTGCGCCGGCTGCTCCCGGCCGACCTGTTCGTGGTGGCCCCCGCCACGCTCAGCGCCGGCGTGGCCGCGGCGATCCGACGGCTGCCCGGGGTAGCCGCCGCCCAGCCGCTCGACGCGGCCAGGATCGAGATGGACGGCAAGCTGACCGCGACGCTCGGGGTGGACCCGTCCGCGTTCCGCGCGTTCGCCGCCAAGCCGACGGCCGAGTCGACCGGCCTGTGGGAGAACGTGGCCGCGGGCGGCGTGGCGGTCTCGTACACGATGGGCAAGCTGGACAAGCTGCCGCTCGGCCGGGACGTTCTGGTCACCGGGCGGCGCGCGGAGGAACTGCCGCTGGCCGGGTTCGGCACCGTCGGGATCGGCGGGGTCGACGCCGTGGTCTCCGACGCCGTGGCGCGCTCGCTCGGCATGCCGGCGGACAACGCGATCGTGATCAGCGCTCCGCACGCCGAGCTGGGCACGCTGATGTCGCAGATCCGGAAGGTGCTGCCGCGCAGCGCGGCCGTAGCGCCGCTAGTGGCCCAGAGCCCGCCCGCCGGCTCCGGCTCCGCCTCGTCGGGGAGCGTCTCGGTGAACTGGGCCGGGTCCGGGACCGGCGCGGCCGACGGGCCGGGCCTGAGCCGCGCGCAGGTGATCGCGTTCCTGACCGCCGCCGAGAGCAGGCTGGGCCTGCCCTACGTCTGGGGCGGCGACGGCCCGGACCAGTTCGACTGCTCCGGCCTGGTGCAGTGGTCGCTCGCCCGGGCGGGCGTGGTCATGCCCCGGGTCGCCGCCGACCAGGCGCTGACCGGCCCCGCGGTCCCGCTCAGCCAGCTGGCCCCGGGCGACCTGCTCTTCTACCACACCGACCCCACGGCCCCCGGCTACATCTCGCACGTGGCCATCTACCTGGGCGACGGGGAGATGATCCAGGCCCCCGAGCCCGGCCTGGACGTCGAGGTGGTCCCGGCCGACTTCGGCTCCGAGTTCGCGGGCGCCATTCAGGTGGACCCGAGGGTGGCGGCGGCCGTCGCAGGCAACCCGGCCGGCTGACCCGCCCCGCGGGCCGGGCCCGGCCGCCGGGCGGCGGGCGCCCCATACCGCGGTATGACACTCCCTGGCGGGACGACCCGGCCCAGATCACGGCCGACCAGGCGTCCGTCACCGCCGACCAGTCCCAGCTGGACAGCGCCAACGCCGCGCTCGCCGGCGCCACGCTCACCGCGCCCATCGACGGGATCGTGGCCACGGTCGGGCTCACCGCCGGCGAGCAGGTCAGCGGCGGGAGCGGGGGCGGCGGCTCGGGCGGGTCCGGCGGCTCGGGCGGGTCCGGCGGCTCGGGCGGGTCCGGCGGCGCGGGCGGCGGATCCGGCGGCAGCGACGACAGCGGCAGCGGGAGCGGGGGAAGCGGCGGCGGGTCCGGCAGCGGGCCGGGCGCTTCCACCGACTCGATCATCGTGGTCAGCGCCAATGACGTGGTCAACGCCAGCGTGGTCGACCAGATCAAGGACGGCGACCCGGCGGTGATCACCACCGAGGGCGCGGCCGGCCCGGTGGCCGGCACGGTCGGCTCGATCGGCCTCACCGCCGACACCAGCTCCGGGGTGGCCACGTTCCCGGTGACCATCGACGTCACCGGCACCCCGTCCGGCCTGTACGCGGGGGCGTCGGCGACGGTCTCGATCATCTACCGCCAGCTCGCGAACGTGCTCGCGGTGCCGGCCGCCGCGATCCTCCCGGGCCCCGGCGGGACCAGCACCGTGCACGTGATGGTGCGCGGCCGCCAGGTCACCCGGGACGTCACCACCGGGCTGACCTCGGGCGGGCTGACCCAGATCACCCGCGGCCTGACCGCGGGCGACCTGGTCGTCGTGAACATCGTCCGGCTCAGCCCCGGGGTCCCCGGCGGCGGCCCGGGCGGCGGTTTCTTCCCCGGGCCGGGTGGCGGGCTGAAGCAGCGCATCATCAACTTCGGTCCCGCCGGGGGCTGACCGGTGAGCCTGATCGAGCTGGACGACGTCCGCAAGACCTACCGCAGCGGGTCGCTGCGGGTAACGGCCCTGGACGGGATCACGCTCGCCATCGACGGCGGGGAGTACGTCGCGGTCATGGGGCCGTCCGGCTCCGGCAAGTCCACGCTGATGCACATCATCGGCTGCCTGGACGTGCCGAGCTCGGGCCGCTACCGGCTGGCCGGCGAGGACGTCGGCGCGATGACCGAGGCCCAGCTCGCCGACGTGCGCAACCGGCGGATCGGCTTCGTCTTCCAGCAGTTCAACCTGCTGGCCACGATGCCCGCCTGGCGCAACGTCGAGCTGCCGCTCAGCTACGGCGGCGTCGGCCGGGCCGAGCGGCGCGAGCGAGCCCGCCAGGCGCTGGACTGGGTCGGCCTGGCCGGCCGGGCGCAGCACCGGCCGGGCGAGCTGTCCGGCGGCGAGCAGCAGCGGGTCGCCATCGCCCGAGCGCTGGTCACCGAGCCGGACCTGCTGCTGGCCGACGAGCCGACCGGCAATCTCGACTCGGCCTCCACCGCCGAGATCCTCGGCCTGCTCGACGAGCTGCACGGCACCGGCCGCACGGTCGTGGTGATCACCCACGAGGGCGACGTCGCCCGCCGGTCCGGGCGCACGGTGCGCCTGCTCGACGGCCTGGTGTCCGGCGACGCCCCCACCGAGGCGGTCGCCCGGTGAACTGGCGGGAGACCCTGCGGACCGGGCTGGAGGCCATCCGCTCGCACCGGCTCCGGTCCGTGCTGACCATGCTCGGCATCCTGATCGGGATCGCCGCGGTGATCCTCACCGTGGGATTCGGCGAGGGCGCGTCCGCGCAGATCAAGGCCCAGATCAACTCGCTGGGCACCAACCTGCTGATCATCACTCCGGGAAGCACGACAAGCTCCGGCGGAGTGAACGGCCCTCTCGGCTCGGCCACCACCTTGACCCTGCAGGACGCCGGCGCGCTAGCGTCCAAGGCCGCCGCGCCGGACATCGCCGTGGTCGCCCCGGTATCGATGACCGCGGCGACCCTGACCGCCGGCACCGCCAACTGGACCACCAGCGTGACGGGTACCACCCCGGGCTGGCTGCAGGTCCGCGCCCGCACCGTGGCCGAGGGCCGGTTCCTGACCGCGGCCGACGAGAAGGACGTGGCCGACGTCACCGTGCTGGGGCCGCTCACGGCGAGCAAGCTGTTCGGGCACAGTGACCCGATCGGCCAGACCGTCAACGTCAACGGCCTGCCGCTTGAGGTGGTCGGCGTCCTGACGTCGGCGGGCGCGTCCGCGAGCGCCACCAACGAGGATGACGAGGCTCTGGTCCCGCTATCCACGCTGAACCAGCAGATCGGCGGCGCCTCCCGGACGTCGGTGGACACGATCTACGCCGAGGCCACCTCGCCCGCCACCTTGTCCGCGGCCTACCAGGAGGCGGACACGCTGCTGCTCAACCTGCACGGGGACAGCGCGGCCAGCCCGGACTTCACCATCAACACCCAGCAGTCGCTGGTGGCGGCCGCCTCGTCGGTGAACAAGACGCTGAGCATCCTGCTCGCCGGGATCGCCGCGATCTCCCTGCTGGTCGGCGGCATCGGGGTGATGAACATCATGCTGGTCTCGGTCACCGAGCGGATCCGGGAGATCGGCTTGCGCAAGGCGCTCGGCGCCACGCCCCGGGTGATCCGGCGGCAGTTCCTGGTCGAGGCCTCGCTGCTGGGCCTGGCCGGCGGCGTGCTCGGCGCCGGCGTGGGGCTGGTCGGCGCAGAGGTCCTGCCGCACCTGATCTCCAGCGCCGTCGCCATCTCGCCGGCCGCCGTCGCGGGCGCGATCGCAGTGGCCATGCTCATCGGCCTCGTCTTCGGCGTCTACCCGGCGGGCCGCGCGGCCCGGCTGGCCCCGATCGACGCCCTGCGCACCGAATGAGCACGGTGCCCGATAAGGAGTTGTGCCCATGGGTAACCGGTTCCGGCGGCTCGCCATAACGGGCCTCGTGGTGGTCGTTGTGGCCGCTGGCGCCGGGACGGCGTACGCCGCGAGGTCCACGTCCGGGCCGTCCTACCGGCTGGCCAGCGCGGTCCCGGCGGTAGTGACCGCCAGCCTGGCCGAGGTCGGCACGCTCGCGCCGGTACACCAGGCGGACGTCGGATTCGCGGTCAGCGGCACGGTGCAGGCCGTGGCGGTCCAGCCTGGCCAGCACGTCCGGGCCGGGCAGACGCTCGGCACGCTCGACACCACGTCGCTCCAGGCCGCGCTCAACGCCGCCCAGTCCGCCTCGGCCAACGCCAACCTGCAGGTGAGCAACGACATGGCCAGCCAGGACGCCGCAGCGAGCGCCTCCGCCGCCTCGTCATCCTCGCCGGGCACCTCCCCGCCGCCGGCCTCATCGGTCGTCGCGTCGCTGCGGCCGCTGCAGCAGGCCGTGCTGGCCGCCCAGCGCCGGGCTGACGGCGCGCTCGCCCAGGCCAGGACCGCGCTGGCCCAGGCCGGGCGGGCCTGCGCCCCGGGACCCTCGCCGGCTCCCACGCCCTCGCCCTCGCCCAGCCCGGCCTCCCCGGTTCCCCCACCCAGCCCCACAGGCTCGCCCAGCCCCGCCCCCGCGGCGCCCTCACCGAGCCCGACGCCGACCGCGCCCGCCGTCCCGGCGCCGGCGGGCCGGGGGACCGCCCTGGCTCCCGGGCCCGCCCCGGTCACCTGCCCCGAGGCCACGCGGCGGGTGCTGGCCGCCGAGACCGCGGCACTGCGGGCCCAGGAGACGCTGTCCGGACGGCTCACCGCGCTCGCCGGCGCGCTCGCCCAGGCCATCGCCGCGGCCGCCAAGTCCTCGTCCGGGGGCGGCGGCAGCGACCCGGCCGGCCACGGCGGCACGGGCAGCGGGCCGGTCAGCGCGGCGCAGCTCGCCGCCGACCAGGCCTCGGCCGACGCGGCGGCGGCTCAGGTCACGGTCGCGCAGCAGAACCTCGCCGCGGCCACGCTGGTCAGCCCGATCAGCGGCACCGTGGTCACGGTCAGCGCGACCCCGGGCACGGCCGAGACCGCGGGTGGGGTGGCGTTCGAGATCGCCGGGCTGGACAGCTACCAGGTGGTGACCCAGGTCCCGGTGACCGACCTGCCGCAGCTCAAGGCGGGACAGCCGGCGAGCGTGCTCCCGGACGGTGCGAGCGTCCCGCTGTCCGGCTCGGTGGTCTCGATCGGGCTGATCCCCGACTCGACCGGGTCGCCGACGACCTACCCGGTCACGATCGGCCTGGCCGGGCAGCCCTCCGGCCTGCACCCGGGCGGCTACGCCAGCGTCACCATCACCACGGCGCGCAGCGTCGGGGTCAGCGTGCCCACCTCGGCCGTGCACAAGTCCGGCGGCCGGGCCACGGTCACCGTGTACGCCGAGGGCAAGACCCGGGTGACCAAGGTCACGATCGGGACCATCGGGCCGGTGATGACCCGGATCACCGCGGGCCTGCGGGCCGGCCAGCAGGTGGTGCTGGCCAACCTGAGCCAGCCACTGCCCGATAACAACCCCGCCAGCCAGGGCCCCGGCTTTGCGCGTACGATCCCGTTCGGTGGCGGAGGCTTCACCTACGCCGGCCGGCCCGGCTGAGGTCTGGGGCCCGGCGGCATGAGGCATCACGAACCCGCGGTTGCGCCCATGATCATCGTTATGTAATCATTATTACATGAATACGGCGAGCGAGGGTTCACCGGCCTCGGCGGGCGAGAGGCTGCGCGGGTGGTTTCTCGCCCGGGTGCCGGGCGACTGGTTCGCCGGGCCGCCGGAAGTCGCGCTGGACCGCGAGGAGATCACGGTCGTCGGCGTCCTGGACACGCCGGAGGCCGGAGCGGACGCCACCGACGCCGAGCGCGCCGAGGCGGCCGAGCACCGCAGCCGCAGGTTCCGGGAAGAGACGCGCCAGCAGCGGATCGAGATCGCCCGCGAGGCGGAGCACCGGTTCGGCCGCAAGGTCTCCTGGGGCGTGGTCTGCAACGGCAAAAAAGTGATGTTCACCACATTCTCGGTGCCGGTGATGACCAGGCTCCGCCAGCCGGAACGGCTCGTCCTCGACACCCTGGTCGACGCCGGCGTCGCGCGCAGCCGCAGTGACGCGCTGGCCTGGTGCGTACGCCTGGTGGGGAAGCACGAGGACACCTGGCTCGCGGACCTCAAGGAAGCGCTGCGGCACGTGGAGCAGGTACGGGCCGAGGGCCCCCGTTCCTGACCGGTGCCGCTCCGTACTCGCCGGAGCGGGCGCGTCGGTGAGCCGCCGCGCGGCCGCTCAGTGCTCGCTGGAACGGGCGCGTCGGTAAGCCGCCGCGCGGCCGCTCAGTCCGCCTCGTCGAGGGCGGCGGCGACGCGGCAGTGCGCCTGCCAGATCTCCTCGGGCAGGTCGGCGAACTGCTCCAGGTGCTCACCGCGGTACTTCATTTCCTGCTTCCACCGCGGCGTGTCGATGGTCAGGATCGTCTCGAGGTCGCGCGGCGCGATGGCGACCCCGTCGAGGTCTAGCTCGTCTTTCACCGGGACGATGCCGACCGGGGTCTGCCGGCCGCGGACCTCGCCCGCCTGCAGCCGCAGCAACCACAGCAGCGGGCGCAGGTTGTCGCGGTAGCCGGGCCACAGGTAGTGCCCGTCCTCCGGGTCGCGCTGGAACCAGTTGACGTGCGCGAAGATCGGCTGGCTCGTCGCCGAGCCGATGACCGTCAGCCAGTGCGCCGCGTACGCGCCCTCGGGATAAGACATGAACGGGCGCATGGACATCGGGTCGTAGCGCAGCAGCCCGTCGACGCCCTCGGCGGCGAACGTCGCCTCGGCGCCCAGGGTCAGGCCGTCGTAGACGCCCTCGGCCAGGTCGGTGATCGCCCGGATGAGCGGCTCACGGTCGCTCGCGCGGCCGCCGAAGATGATCGCGTCGATCGGCACGCCCTGGGGATCGTCGAAATCCGGCGCGATGTTCGGCACGTTGGCCAGCGTCGTGGTGAACCGGCTGTTCGGGTGCGCCCACGGCGCGCCGGCGTCCTCGGGTGACCGCTCGGAGATCAGCGTGCCGGTCCAGTCTCGCCAGCCGGTCACGTCGGCGGGCGGCTCGGGCGTGCGGCCCTCCCACCACACCTCCTGGGTGTCGTCGTTGTAGGCGACGTTGGTGAACAGCGTGCCGGTGCCCGGTGCCACCGACGCGAGCGCGATCGGGTTGGTGGTCTCGTTGGTGTCCTTGGCCACGCCGAACACGCCGAACTCGGGATTGATCGCGTAGATCTTGCCGTCGTCGGGGTCGACCCGCAGCCACGCGATGTCGTCGCCGTAGAAGTAGACCTGGTAGCGGTCGCCGAGCGCGTCCGGGGCGAGCATCATGGCCAGGTTCGTCTTGCCCGAGGCGCTCGGGAAGCCGCCGCAGATGTGGTACTGCTTGCCGGTTTGCTTGTCGGCGATGCCGATGAGCATGAACTGCTCGGCCAGGAACTCGCCCGACTTCCAGCCGTCGTAGGCGGCCTGCCGCAGCCCGTGCGCGATCTTGCCGAGCAGTGCGTTGCCGCCGTACGACGAGCCGAAGTGCAGGATCGTCCGCTCGTCGGCGAACGTCACGAAGTAGCGCTGGTCGTCGGGAGTGCCCTGGCCGAGCTTCTCCAGGTCGCCGGTGACGTGCACCGCGCGCACGAAGCTGGCGGGATCGGCGAGGCTGTCGATGTAACCCGCCCCAACGCGCGCCATGCGGATCATGTGCAGGGCGACCGTGCGGGAGTCCGTGAGCTGCACGCCCGCGGCGTACCGCTCCAGCGGCGATCCGGCCGGCGCCATCAGGTACGGCACGACGTACATGGTCTGGCCGGCCGACGCGCCGCGCATCAGGTCCTCCAGCAGCGGGCGCATCTCGGCGGCCGGGCGCCAGTTGTTGTAGACGCCCTTGTCGGCGGGGTCGCTGGTCGCGACGATCGTACGCTCCTCGGAGCGCGCGGTGTCCTTGACGTAGCTGCGGGAGTAGTACCGCCCCCCGCCCGCGGGCAGGATCTCCCCGGTGGCGAGCGCCTCATCGATGAGCCGCGCGTCGTCGGATGCGCTGATGACCTCGACTCGCTCGGCTCCGGTGAGCTCAGCCCAGTACCGCACGTAGTCGCGGACGTGAACGTTTTTCAGCCCCGCCCGGTCCAGCGCCGCGTTCACGTCGACCATCAACCGTCCCCTTACCTGTTTGCGAGGTTTTTCCGCGTGTATGTATTGCGCAAGGATAGGCAGTATCTCCAGCACGTCCGAATGCCGGTACGGCATACCGGGCGCCAGGGTGCCTTCGCGGGCCCAGGATTTTAACGTTTACGTTATCTGATAACTACGATGCGTTGACTGGTACTCACGGTGGTTGCCGTCGCCGGTCGCGACCGCGCGGGGACCAGCCGGTGGCCGGCGGCGACTTGCCTGCCGCGCCGGTCGCCGGGGCGTCGGCTGCTCACCCGCCTCGGGTCCGTTGGGGTGCTGGCTGCTCACCCGCCTCGGGTCCGTTGGGGTGCTGGCTGCTCACCCGCCTCGGGTCCGTTGGGGTGCTGGCCGCTCACCCGCCTCGGGTCCGTTGGGGTGCTGGCCGCTCACCCGCCTCGGCTCCGTTGAGGCGCTGGCCGCTCACCCGCCTCGGGGTCCGTTGTGGCGCAAAGGGCTGATGGGATTGGTCGGCGAGCCGTCCTCGCCCCGACCGAACTGATGACATCCTTGGATACGGTGCTTAGGGAACCCGTCACCGGGCGGCGGCGAAGAAGGGTGCGGGGATGAGAGTTCGCGGTCTCGCCTACCGGCTCTACGAGCACAGACTAGAAGCGTCGCTGTCGCCGCAGACCATCCCCAGGCACGTGGGGGTGATGTGCGACGGCAACCGGCGCTGGGCGCGCTCGGCGGGCCTGGCCGACGTCAGCAGCGGTCATCAGGCGGGCGCCGACAAGATCTTCGAGGTGCTGCAGTGGTGCCGCCAGGCCGGCGTCGAGGTGGTCACCCTGTGGCTGCTGTCCACCGACAACCTGGCCCGCCCGGCGACCGAGCTGGAGCCGCTGCTGCGGATCATCGAGGACACCGTCCGCGAACTTGCCGCGCAGAGCTGGCACGTGAACCCGATGGGCGCGCTCGACCTGCTGCCCGCCGACACCGCCCGGGTGCTCAAGGACGCGGCGGAGGCCACGGCCGCGCAGGACGGGCTGCTGGTCAACGTCGCGGTCGGCTACGGCGGGCGGCGGGAGATCGCCGACGCGGTCCGCTCGCTGCTGCAGGAGCACGCCACCCGGGGCACCACGATCGAGGAGCTGGCCGAGATCCTCGACGTCGAGCACATCGCCGAGCACCTCTACACGGCCGGGCAGCCCGACCCCGACCTGGTCATCCGGACCTCGGGCGAGCAGCGGCTGGGAGGGTTCCTGCTCTGGCAGAGCGCCCACTCGGAGTTCTACTTCTGCGACGCCTACTGGCCGGCCTTCCGGCGGGTGGATTTCCTCCGCGCCCTCCGCTCCTACGCGGCCCGGCATCGCCGGTTCGGCGCCTGAAACCCGCTCGCAGGCGCCTCAACAGGCCCGCAACCGCGACTTCTCACGCGTTCCAGTCAGTTGATCACCCAGTTTGTTCTGGTTTGTGGCCACCGAGCGCGTGAAGAGTTGAGGATGATCATGCTCCGGGGGCGCGACGCGGGGACCGGCCCGCAGGCTGATGGGTCGGCCGGATGTCGGGTGTGTTAACAGCCTGCGGCGGTACTTCCGGGAAACGGCGTACCGAGGGTAACGTCTGGGGTGACGGGCGGTGCGGTGCCGCCCGGCGGGAAGGCCCTCGAGATCCTCGAGCTTCGCGTCCTGGTACGCAGGCGAGATGAGCGAAGGGCCGGCGCCCGGCCCTACGCTGGCCGGTCCCGGTCCAGCCCACACATCTGTGTCCAAACGCGGCGCAGCATGCGCCCAGGGGAGAGCGAGTGGCCACTTCCTCAGCACGTCGCACCTACGTCCTCGATACCAGCGTCTTGCTCGCCGACCCGGCGGCCATCGGCAGATTCGCCGAGCACCGGGTCGTCCTGCCTGTGGTGGTCATCACCGAGCTCGAGGCCAAGCGGCATCATCCAGAGCTTGGCTTCTT
>Ga0335073_10004804_pt1 | contig 18925 bp, 18 predicted proteins | sample Lox_Sample_22_FD_207093 | JGI IMG/M metagenome (GOLD analysis project Ga0335073, IMG submission 207093) | Soil microbial communities from Loxahatchee National Wildlife Refuge, Florida, United States - Lox_Sample_2.2 | ecosystem: Environmental > Terrestrial > Soil > Wetlands | place: USA... | reverse complement strand
AGTCGGCGGTGAACGGGCCGCCCTGGTCGTAGCGCAGCTGCAGCTTGCCCGCTTCCTGGCGCGAGATGCCGAAGTCCTGATAGTCCGGACCCGATCCGGGATTTTTCACGTAGCCGTCGAGGTTGGTGGCGAGCAAGGTGACCTTGGCCGAGAGTCCCTGAACCGCGGGCAGATTGATCACGGCGAGCGCGCGGCCGTCATCACGCGTGCCGAGGGTCGCCTCGGCCTTGAAATCGAGCTCCCCGGTCGGCTTCTGGCTGATGATGTTGACGGCGCCGCCCACGGTGTTGCGTCCGTACAGGGTGCCCTGCGGGCCGCGCAGCACCTCGACGCGCTCGACGTCGGCGAGATCGAAGGTCGCGATTTGCGGCCGCGCGATGTAGAAGCCGTCCTCGTACACGCCTACCGAGCCGTCCTGCGTGATCTGCTCCGGGTCGGCAACGCCCTGCCCGCGCATGTACAGGATCAGCTCGTTGCTCGAGCTCGGATAGGGCGTGAAGTTGATGCTGGTATTCGACTCGGCGATGCCGGTGAAGTCGGTGATGCCGCGGGCCTGCAGCTCCGCGCTGTTGAGCGCGCTGATGGCGATCGGCACATTCTGCAGATTCTCCGAGCGCTTCTGCGCGGTGACGACCACCTCGCCGAGCATGTTCGCGGACTCGTTGGCATTGCTCGCGGTCGCCTCCTGCGCGTGGACCCTGGACTGCGCGCTGCACGCGAGCGCGATCGCCGCGGCGATCGCCAGACGGTATCTGGAAACTGACATTCCGGTGCTCCTATTTAGTTGTAGTAGAGAGACAACACCTGTGTGCAGAGGCCTGTCGTCGGGCTCGCGCGACGCGTAAGAAACATGCCAGCTTCGTCGCGTACTCCCTCGGTGCGTGACTATAGACATGAAGAATTCGTAGCGCAAGCCCGCCGCTGTTGCGAAACTGCACGGCAAGGCGGGTCCCGATCTGCCGTTGGCTTCGCGCCAAGGGGGCGATCGCTGCGCATCTCGCGCTAAAGGCCGAGCCGGGCAGGCAGCGGCCCCGCTCGGCCGTTTGGCCGATGAGGCGATCCATCGCAGTCCGGTAGGCTAAGGTCATGAGCGGCCGGCCGATCGCGGCTGGCGATCACTGATTTGCGTAATTTAATAGGCACAAAATAACCAATTTTGCTTGATGCGAGCCTATTTGCACCGTAATCTCGCAGTATAGATGGCTAAATTTTGGTATTCATCGTTCCAGCGCTCCGGGCGGATGCGAGCCCCGGTAGCTGGACTTTTGCGGGAGATGTCATGACAGCCATCACGCTGGGCTACGTCGTCGTCGAGTCGGCCGATCCAGCGGCCTGGCGCAAGTTTGCGGTCGACACCTTGGGGTTGATGGAGGGCGCGCCAGGGCCGCACGGCGCGTTGCGGCTGCGCATCGATGAGCGGCCGTTTCGAATCGAGGTGCGCGCCGGCACCCGCGAGCGCTTCGTGAGCTGCGGATGGGAGCTTGCCGGGGCGGCCGCTCTTCGCGCCTGCGCGCAGAGTCTGCGCGCGGCCGGGGTTGAGGTGCGTGCGGGCACGGCCGCCGAAGCCGAAGCGCGCTGCGTACGCGAGATCGCCTTCTGCGCGGATCCGTGCGGCAATCAGCTCGAGCTGTACTGGGGACGGGCGAACGATTATCAGCCGTTCGCCTCGCCGCGCGGCCTCTCCGGGTTCCTCGCCGGCGATCTCGGGATGGGTCACGCGGTGCTTCCCGCACCCGATCTGGAGACGGCCCGGCGCTTCTATGAACACCACCTCGGGCTCGCCCTCACCGACGAGATGTGGCTGCAGATGTCGCCGAATCCGCAAGACCCCAAGCTCGGCATCTATTTCCTGCATGCGCGCAGCCGCAGGCACCACAGCCTCGCGCTGATCGGCGCCCCCGCCCCCTCCGGGTGCGTGCACATCATGCTCGAAGCGCGCACACTCGACGATGTGGGTTTTGCGCTCGACCGTTGCATCGCGAGCGGTGCCCACATCTCGAGCTCTCTCGGCAAGCATTCGAACGACTTCATGGTGTCCTTCTACGTGCGCACGCCGGGGGGATTCGATCTGGAGTTCGGTTGCGCCGGGCTGCAGCCCGACTGGTCGACGTGGGTTCCCACGTACAGCCTGATCCCCGACCTCTGGGGTCATCGCTGGGCGCCGGCGCCCGCCGAGGCGGAACCGCAGTGATGGCAGGCGCCGGCGTGAGCGAAACGCAGATGCTCGACAAGACGATGACGCTGGATGAGATCTGCGCCGAGCTGCGCGATGGCATGACTCTCGGCATCGGCGGGTGGGGGCCGCGGCGCAAGCCGATGGCGCTGGTGCGCGCGATCCTGCGCTCGCGGCTGCGCGATCTCACGCTCGTCACCTACGGAGGTCCCGATGCCGGCATGCTGTGTGCGGCCGGACGGGTGAGCAAGATCATCTACGGCTTCGTGTCGCTCGATGCCATTCCCGTCGAGCCGCATTTCAAGAAAGCGCGTGAATCGGGCTCGGTCGATGCACGCGAGCTCGACGAAGGACTGCTGCAATGGGGCTTGCGTGCCGCCGGCATGCGCGTGCCCTTCCTGCCGACACGCGTCGGTCTCGGCACCGACGTCACCAAGATGAACCCCGAGTTTCGCACCGTCGTGTCGCCTTATGCGGACGGCGAGGTGCTGCTCGCGATGCCGGCGCTGGTGCTCGATGCGGCGCTGCTGCACGTCGATCGTGCGGATCGCCTCGGCAACACCCAGACCCTCGGCCCGGACCCTTATTTCGACGCCGAGTACGCGCGCGCGGCGCGGCGCTGTTACGTGACGTGCGAGGAGCTCGTGCAACGCATGGACCAGAGCCACCCGGACGACGCGCGCTTCAACCAGTTCGAGCGCTTCTGGGTGAGCGGCGTGGCGCATGCGCCGTTCGGTGCGCATCCGACCTCGAATCCGCCGGCCTACGGGTGGGACATGGAGCATCTGCGCGAGTACGCGCAGTGCGCCGGGCAGGATGGCGGCTGGGAAGGCTATGCGCAGGCGTTTCTGCAAAGCTCGGAGCCGGATTATATTCGCAAGGTCGGCGGCGCCGAGCGGCTGGCGCGGCTGCCGCTGCCGGTTTTTTGATTGCAGCGGGCCATGGCAAGCGACTACACATTGGCGGAGCTGCTGATCGCCGCGGCCTCGGAGGCCTGGCGCGGGAACGGCGAGGTGCTCGCTTCGGGCATCGGTGTCGTGCCGCGCCTCGGGGCGAGCGTCGCGAAGCTCACGCATTCCCCCGAGCTGCTCATGACCGATTCGGAGGCGTTTCTGGTCGAGCAACCCGTGCCGCTGGGCCCTCGCGGGGAGTATCGGCCTAGATACTCGGGCTACATGAACTTCGCCCGGGTGTTCGATTGCGTATGGTCGGGGCGGCGGCATGCCATGATCGGCCCGCTGCAGATCGATCGCTACGGCCAGACCAACCTCTCCGGCATCGGCAGCGCGTCGCGCCCCAAGGTCCAGGTGCTCGGAATGCGCGGCCTGCCGGGCAACAGCATCAATCATCTGAACTCGATGTTCATCGTCAGCCACGGCAAGCGGGTGTTCGTCGAGGGCGAGGTCGACATCGTGGGCGGGGTCGGCTACAACGAGGCGCGCTGGCCCAGGGGCGCGCGCCGCGACTTCGTCGGCCTCGAGCTGATCGTGACCGATCTGTGCGTCATGGATTTCAAGGGCAAGGATCACGCGATCCGCGTGCGCTCCGTGCATCCGGGCGTGACCTTCGAGCAGGTGCAGGAGTGCACCGGCTTCCCGCTCGAGCGCGCCGCCGCTCTCGAAGTCACGGCGCCACCGACGCCCGAGCAGCTCGAGATCATGCGTCGCCTCGATCCGCACCGCCTGCGCGACTCGGTGATCAAGGGCAATCCGCCGGGCGACCGAGGCAAGGCGACCGGAGCATCGACTTGAGCGAGCCGCTGCACGGCGATCCGCTGCACACGGCCCTGTGCGATCTGCTCGGCTGCCGCTACCCCATCATTCAGACGGCCATGGGCTGGGTCGCGCGCCCCGAGCTCGTGGCCGCGAGCTGCAACGCCGGCGCGTTCGGCTTTCTCGCGGCGGCGGTCATGAGCCCCGACGAGGTGGGACCCGCCATCGACCGGGTGCGCACCATGACCGATCGACCCTTCGGCGTGAACTTCCACATGTTTCAGCCGGGCGCCGAGCGCATCGTCGACACCATCATCGCCAAGAAGGTGACGGCCGTGAGCTTCGGACGCGGACCGGACCGGACCATGGTCGGGCGCTTTCGCGATGCCGGCGTTCGCTGCGTGCCCACCGTGGGCGCCGTCAAGCACGCCCGGAAAATGGTCGAGCTCGGCGTCGACCTTTTGGTGGTGCAGGGCGGGGAGGGCGGCGGCCACACCGGTTCGGTCGCGAGCACCGTGCTCCTGCCGCAGGTGCTCGATGCCGTGAAGGTGCCGGTCGTCGCCGCCGGCGGCTTCAGCGATGGACGCGGCCTGGTCGCCGCCCTGGCCTACGGCGCGCGGGGCATCGCCATGGGCACGCGCTTTCTCATGACGCGCGACTGTCCCGTGCCGGAGGCCACCAAGCAGCGCTACGTGCAGGCGAGCACCGACGACATCCTCGTCACGGCGAAGATCGACGGGCTGCCGCAGCGCATGATCCGCAACGCCATGGTGGCGCGCATCGAGCGCGCCGGCGGTCTGGAGATGCTGCGTCTCGCGCTCACCAGCGCCTGGAAGCTCAAGCGCATCACCGGAGCGAAGCTCGGCGACATGCTCGCCGCGGCGCGGCGCATGGGCCACGAGGGCGACGGCGGCTACGGGCGCGCGCTCATGGCGGCGATCGCCCCGGTGCTCTTCCAGCGCTCGATGGTCGCGGGGTTGCCCGAGGAAGGCCTGATCGCCACCGGCCAGGTGGCCGGGCGCCTGGGCGATCTGCCGAGCTGCGCCGAGCTCATCGAGCGCATCGTCGCTGAAGCGCGCGAGCGGCTCGCCGCTCTCGGCTTGCCGGCGCCCGATTCGCGCGCCGTCGCCTGAAGCCCAAGGAGAGCTCGAAATGGCCATCAGCACGGAGATACACGATTGCATCGGCGAGCTCGTCATCGACCATCCGCCGGTGAACGCGCTCGACAGCCGCTCATGGAACGAGCTCGCCGAGCGGGTCGCATCGCTCGGGCGCGAGCCCGAGGTGCGCGTGGTGCTCATCAGAGCCGAAGGCAAGGGATTCTGCGGCGGCGTCGACATCAAGGAGATGCAGGCGCACCCGGAGCGCATCGTCGAGCTCAATCGCGGCAACTTCTTGACGTTCCGCGCCGTGCGCGCCTGCGAGGTGCCGGTGGTGACGGCGGTGCAGGGCTATGTCATCGGCGGCGGCATCGGCATCTGCGGCGCGAGCGATGTGATCCTCGCCTCCGAGGATGCGTATTTCTCGCTGCCGGAGATCGATCGCGGCGCCATGGGCGGTGCCTCGCACCTCTCGCGCATGCTGCCCATGCACAAGGTGCGTGCCGCCTTCTTCACGGGCGGCAAGATCCCGGCCGCCGAGGCCTTGCGGCTCGGCGCGCTCGAGCGGGTGGTCACGCGCCCGCAGCTGCTTGCCGAAGCGCGCGCGTTCGCGGGCGTCATCGCCTCGAAGAGCCGGCGCGCGCTGGTGCTCGCGAAGGAAGCGTTGAATGGCCTGGAGCCGCGCGATGTGGATCATGGCTACCGCTTCGAGCAGGGCTTCACGCTCGAGATGTACATGCACCCGGACTCACAGAAGTCGCGCGATGAGTTCGTGAAGAGCAAGGGCCCGGCGAAGCTCTAGGGGCGTCGTGGCGATCGATCTGCATTACACGGACGAGCAGCGCGCGTTTCGCGCCGAGGTGCGCGCCTGGATGGAGGCGAACGTGCCCAGCACCCCGCTCGAGACGCTCGAGGGGGCGAAAGGCTTCGCACAGCACCGCGAGTGGGAGCGCACGCTCGCGCGCGGCGACTTCGGCATGGTCACCTGGCCGCGCCGCTACGGCGGACGCGGCGCCGATCTGATCGACTGGCTGATCTTCGAGGAGGAGTACTACCGCGCCGGGGCGCCGCTGCGGGTGAATCAGAACGGCATCTTCCTGCTGGGTCCCACGCTCATGGAGTTCGGCAGCGAGGCGCAGAAGGCGCGCTACCTGCCGAGGATGGCCTCGGGAGAGGAGATCTGGGCGCAGGCATGGTCCGAGCCGCAGGCCGGATCGGATCTTGCGGCGCTGCGCGCGAGCGCGGCGCGCGACGGCGATCATTACGTGCTTCGCGGCCACAAGATCTGGTCCTCGCGCGCCACTTTTGCCGACTGGTGCTTCGGCATCTTCCGCACCGACCCGGCCAGCACGCGCCACAAGGGCCTGACTTTCATCCTCGCTCCCCTGCGCGCGCCGGGAGTGCGCGTGCGCGGCATCCGCCAGATTCACGGTGAGCCGGGATTTGCCGAGATCTTCTTCGACGAGGCGCGCGTGCCGGTCGAGAATCGTCTGGGCGAGGAGGGCCAGGGCTGGCAGATCGCGATGGCCACGGCCGGGTTCGAGCGCGGGCTGATGCTGCGAAGTCCGGCGCGCTTCCAGTCGACTGCGCAGAAGCTGATCGAGCTGTACCGGCGCCGGGCGCGACACTGCGAGGCGAGCACCGGCGCAGCGGTCGCACAGGCCTGGATGGATGCCGAGGCCTATGCCCTCCGCACCTACATGACGGCGAGCCGCATCGCGGCCGGGGCGGCCATCGGCGTCGAGGCGAGCGTCAACAAGATCTTCTGGTCCGAGCTCGACCTCGCCATGCATCGCACGGCGCAGAGCATTCTCGGGGCGCACGCGGAGCTGCTCGGCGGCGGCGCGGCCGGCCGCGCCGCCGCGGCCCTCGATGCCCGCGACAGCGGCCACTGGCTCGAGGGATTCATGTTCTCCCTCGCCGGCCCCATCTACGCGGGCACGAACGAGATCCAGCGCAACATCATCGCCGAGCGGCTGCTCGGATTGCCGCGCGGTTAGGAAGGCGCATGGACTTCACCTTCACCGACGAGCAGCGCTTGATGCAAAGCTCGTTTCGCGAGCTTGCCGAGGATCTGTGCTCGAGCGCCGAGATCCGCGCAGCCTTCGAGGGACGCAGCGAGCGTGCGGCGCTGCGCTGGTCGCGCGTCGCGCACATGGGGCTCACGGCCATGCTCGCGCCCGCGCAGTTCGGCGGCCTGGGCCTCGATGCCGTCGATTTCGCCCTCATCGCGCAGGAGGCGGGCCGCGCGGCGTTTCCCGAGCCCCTGTCCGAGCACGCCGGCGTGGCGGTGCCGCTGCTCGCGCAGCTGTCCTGCGTACCCGCCGCCGCCGCGCTCCTCGCGCGCGCGGGCGGGGCCGAGTGCATGATCGGCGTGATGCATGATGCGAATCCCTTCACGCTATGGCCGGCAGGCGCGACGCACCTCCTCGTGTGCCGCGCCGAGGAAGTGCACCTCGCCCGCGCCGCGGATGTACGGGCCGCGCCGCAGCCCTCCGTCGATGCGCTGCGGCGGCTGGCGAGCATCGATGCCGATCTCGGTGCGCACACGCTCATCGCACGGGGCGCCGAGGCGCGCGGGGCGAGCGAGCGCGCATTGGAGCGCGGCGCCCTGTTTGCAGCCGCCGAGTCCGTCGGGCTCGCCGAGCGCATGATCCAGCTCGCCGTCGATTACGCCGCGGCACGGACGCAGTTCGGCGCGCCGATCGGCTCCTACCAGGCGATCAAGCATGCGCTCGCGAGTGCGCAGGTGCGGCTCGAGTTCGCACGCCCGGTGCTTTACTCGGCCGCCAGCCGCGGCGGCGAGACGAGCGTGCGTGGCCGCGCGCTCGTCTCGCACGCCAAGATCGCGGCCACGGACGCCGCGGATCTCGCGGGCCGCACCGCTATGCAGGTCCACGGCGCCATGGGATACTCCTGGGAGGTCGATCTGCATTTCTACATGAAGCGAGCCTGGGCGCTCGCCGGTGCCTGGGGCGACCGCAATTTCCATGCGCGCCGCCTGCAATCCCTGGTGCTCGACGGCGCCATCGCGCTCGGGCCCGACCACACCTTCGATAGCCCCTAGCCGCTGGAGGACACCATGGCATCCGAGGCATACATCATCGACGCGGTGCGCAGTCCGGTCGGCAAGAAAAAGGGCGGCCTCGCCTCGGTGCATCCCGCCGATCTCGGCGCTCACGCCATCCGCGCGCTCATCGAGCGTACTCGCGTCGATCCCGCGGCGATCGAGGACGTCGTGTTCGGCTGCGTCGATGCGATCGGCCCGCTCGCCGGCGACATCGCGCGCACCTGCGCGCTGGTCGCGGGACTGCCCGAGCAGGTACCGGGCGTGACCGTCGACCGGCAGTGCGGGTCCGCCCAGCAGGCGATCCACTTCGCTGCGCAGGGCGTGATGAGCGGAACGCAGGACCTGGTGATCGCCGGCGGGGTTCAGGCCATGAACCAGATTCCCATCATGTCGGCGATGCTGGCGGGGCGCGAGCTCGGTCACCCGGACCCTTTCAGCGGATCGCCCGGTTGGCGCGCGCGCTACGGCGGGGAGGAGGTTTCGCAGTATCGCTCGGCGCAGATGATCGCGGAGAAGTGGAACATCTCGCGCCGCGATATGGAAGATTTCGCGCTCGAGAGCAACCGGCGCGCGATGCATGCCATCGAGCAGGGCTATTTCAGGCGCGAGATCGCGCCCTACGGCGCCGTGGCGCAGGACGAGACCCCGCGCTACGGAACGACGCTCGAGAAGATGGCGAGCCTGGAGCCGCTCTCGCCGGGCGGGCGCATCACCGCCGCGGTGTCGAGCCAGATCGCGGACGGCTCTGCGGCCTTGCTGATCGCATCGCAGGCGGCGCTGCGGCGCCACGGCCTGAAGCCGCGGGCGCGCATTCACCACCTGTCCGTCCGCGGCGCGAATCCCGTGTGGATGCTGACCGCGCCGATCCCGGCGACACGCTATGCCCTGGAAAAGACCGGGCTCGGGCTCGGGCAAATCGACCTGGTCGAGATCAACGAGGCGTTCGCCTCGGTGGTCATCGCGTGGGCGAAGGATCTCGACGCGGATCTCTCCAAGGTCAACGTCAACGGCGGGGCGATCGCGCTCGGGCATCCGCTGGGCGCGACCGGGGCGCGGCTCATGACGACGCTCCTGCACGAGCTCGAGCGGCGCGGCGGCCGCTACGGTCTGCAGACCATGTGCGAGGGGGGCGGTCAGGCCAACGTCACCATCATCGAGCGGCTTTGATCGGTCGGGCAGGGGAGGGCAGTCGAATGACGCGAATTTGCGAAGGGCGTGTGGTGATCGTCACGGGGGCGGGACGCGGTCTCGGTCGCTCCTACGCGCTGGAATACGCGCGCGCCGGTGCCAAGGTCGTCGTCAACGACCTCGGCACCGATCTGGGCGGCGAGGGGCGCGACACCGCCACCGCACAGCAGGTGGTGGATGAGATTCGATCCCTCGGCGGCGAGGCCCTCGCCGACGGCGAGGACGTCGCCGATTGGGACGGCGCGGCGCGCATCGTCGCCCGCGCGATCGAGGCGTTCGGCACGCTCGATGTGCTGGTCAACAACGCGGGCTTCGTGCGCGACCGGATGTTCGTGAGCGCGACGCCCGATGAATGGGACGCCGTGATGCGCGTGCATCTGCGAGGCCACTTCTGCGTCGCGCGCCATGCCGTGGATTTCTGGCGCGGCCGCTCCAAGCAGGGACTTCCCGTCGATGCGCGCATCATCAACACCAGCTCCGGTGCCGGATTGAACGGCAGCATCGGGCAGAGCGCCTACTCGGCGGCGAAGGCAGGCATCGCGAGCTTGACGCTGGTGCAGGCGGCGGAGCTCGCGCGCTATGGCATCACGGCCAATGCCCTCGCGCCCGCCGCCCGGACGCGGATGACGGAGCAGTCCTTCGCCGAGATGATGAAGCGGCCCGCCAGCGGATTCGACGCGCAGGATCCCGACAACATCGCGCCCACGGTGGTCTGGCTCGGGAGCGCCGAAGCGCGATCCGTCACGGGATGCCTGTTCGAGCTGACGGGGGGACGGATCATGCTGGCGGACGGCTGGAACGACGGACCCTCGGTCGACAAGGGCGCGCGCTGGCGGCCCTGCGAGGTCGGCGCGGCGGTGGCCAAGCTGCTCGCCGAGCGGCGCCCGCCGAAGAAGGTCTACGGGACCTGAGCCATGATGGCCTCGTGAACCGGACCCCATGAACTTCTCCTTCACCACCGAGCAGAGCCTCATCCGCGAGACCGCGCGCCAGTTCTTCGACGAGCACGGCGTTTCGTCGAAGATCCGCGCGGCCATCGCCCGCCGGCCGGGCTATGACGAGAGTCTCTGGCGCCTGCTGGCACAGGAGATGGGCTGGGCGGGGATCGCGCTGGCGGAAGAATACGGCGGCAGCGGCTTGGGCTGGGTCGAGCTGGCGATATTGCAATACGAGCAGGGACGGCGTGTATTCCCCTCGCCATTCTTCGCGACCGTCTGCCTCGCCTCGCCGCTGATCGAGGCGGTGGGCGAGGGCGCACAGAAGCGCGAGCTCCTCGGGCGCATCGCGGCCGGGACGCTGCGTGCTGCGGTCGCGGTCACGGGCCGGGAGGGTATCGCGGGCCTCGACGGCGTCCGCGCCACGCTCGAGCGGGCGCGCGGGCAATGGCAGCTTTGCGGGGAGTGCGGCTATGTCGTCGATGGCGCCAGCGCAGAGCTGCTGCTGGTGATCGCGCGTACGCCCGGCAGCCGCGGCGCACAGGGGTTGAGCGTGGTCGTCCTGCCGCCGGCCCGCAGCGGCGTCACCATCGAAGGGCTCGCGACCTTGGATCTCACCCGGCCGATGGCGGCGATCCGCCTCGATCGGGTGCCGGTCGCCGCCGGCGAGATGCTCGGGCCGCCGGAGGCCGCCGGCGAGGGCGTGCTGCGGGCGCTCGAGCGTGCGCGCGTCGCCCTGGCCGCGGAGGCGGCGGGCGGCGCCGAGGCCGTTCTCGAGATGAGCGTCGCGCATGCCAAGGAACGGGTGCAGTTCGGCCGCCCCATCGGCAGCTTCCAGGCAGTGAAGCATCGTCTTGCGGACATGATGGTGGCCGTCGAGGCGGCGAAGTCCGCGGCCTGGTATGCGGCTTGCGTCGCCGACGAGTGTCCCGAGGATCTGCCGGAGGCCTCCGCCATCGCGAAGGCCGCATGCTGTGACGCATACCTCGGCGGCGCCGGCAGCGCAATCCAGCTGCACGGCGGCATCGGCTTCACCTGGGAGCACGATGCCCACCTGTACTTCAAGCGCGCGCGCTCGACGGCGACGCTGCTCGGCACTCCCTGCTGGCAGCGCGAGGTGCTCGCGGCGGCGATCGGTCTGGGCTCGGGAACGGCGCCCGCCTTCTGACCATGCGACTCGGATTCACGCCGCAGGAGGAGAGATTTCGCGCCGAGGCCGCTGCCTGGCTCGAGGCGCAGCTGTCCGGGCCGTTTCGCGACCTGCGCGGCGTGAGCTCGCATGTGAGCCACGCCGCGCGCCGGCACGAGTGGGAGCAGACGCTCGGGCGCGAGCGCTGGAGCTGCATCGGCTGGCCCGGGGAGTACGGTGGGCGCGACGCGACCCTCGCCGAGCAGGTGATCTTTGCGGAGGAATACGCGCGTGCCGGCGCTCCGGCGCGGCTCGGGCATCTCGGTATCGAGCTTGCCGGACCGACCTTGCTCGCGTTCGGGTCGCAGGCGCAGAAGCGCAGATTCCTGCCGCCGATCGCGCGCGGCGAGGAGCTCTGGTGCCAGGGCTACAGCGAGCCGGGCGCCGGCTCCGATCTCGCCGCCGTGCGCACGCGGGCCCGGCTCGAGGAGAGCGCGCGAGGCGCGCAGTGGGTGATCGACGGACAGAAGGTATGGACCTCGCTCGCGCAATTTGCCGACTGGATGTTTGCACTGTGCCGCACCCAGGAGGGGAGCCGCGGCAGCCAGGGCCTGTCCTATCTGTTGATACCCCTCAAGCAGCCGGGGGTGACCGTGCGGCCGATTCGCGAGATGACGGGCGATGCCGAATTCAACGAGGTGTTCTTGGCGGGTGCACGCACGGCGTGCGAGCACATCGTCGGTGAGCCCGGCCAAGGCTGGCGGGTGGCGATGGGTACGCTCGCCTTCGAGCGCGGCGTGTCGACGCTCGGGCAGCAGATGGCATTTCGCAACGAGCTCGAGCAGATCATCGCGGCGGCGCGCGCGAACGGTACGGCCGGCGATGCGGGCATCCGGCAGCGCATCGCGCAGGCCCACATGGGCCTGAAGATCATGCGCTACAGCGCTCTGCGCATGCTGAGCGCGCCGGCCGGATCGCTCCCTCCCGAGGCGCTCACGTACAAGATCTACTGGGCCAGCTGGCGCCGCCAGCTGGGCGAGCTCGCGATGGACGTGCTCGGGCCGGCCGGCGAGGTGGCGCCCGAGGGCGGCGAGCTCGGCCCCTTGACCCGGATGTATCTGTTCGCGCGTGCCGATACGATCTATGGCGGCACCAACCAGATCCAGCGCAACCTCATCGCCGAGCGAGCGCTCGGATTGCCCAAGGAGCCGCGAGGAGCCTCATGACCACCCCTGCACCGCCGAGTCCTGCCCGCGCGCCCGCGCAACCGCCCCCGGGGCGCAACCTGCTCGCCGGAAAGACCGTGCTGGTGACGGCCGCGGCGGGCACCGGAATCGGTTTCGCCACCGCGCGCCGCTGCATCGCGGAGGGGGCGCAGGTGTTCTTGAGCGACGCGCACGAGCGGCGCCTCGGCGAGGCCGCCGCGCAGCTCTCGGCGCCGGGACTGAAGACTCACGCGCGGGTGTGCGATGTGACGCGGGAGAGCGAGGTCAAGGCGCTGGTCGCGAGCGCGATCGAGTCGCTCGGCCACATCGATGTGCTCGTCAACAACGCGGGGCTCGGCGGCTCGGCGGCGGTGATCGACATGACCGACGAGCAATGGCACAAGGTGCTCGATGTGTCGCTCACCAGCGTGTTCCGGATGACGCGCGCCGTGCTGCCTCACATGTACGGGCGCGAGAGCGGGGCCATCGTCAACAACGCCTCGGTACTCGGCTGGCGAGCCCAGCCGCTGCAGTCTCACTATGCCGCCGCCAAGGCCGGCGTCATGGCCTTCACGCGTTGCGCCGCGATGGAGGCGGCCGAGCACGGCGTGCGCATCAACGCGGTGGCGCCGAGCATCGCCATGCATCCCTTTCTCAATCGCGTCACGTCGGAGGAGGTGCTCGCCGAGCTCGAGCGGCGCGAGGCCTTCGGCCGCGCCGCGCAGACCTGGGAAGTGGCCAACGCCATCGTGTTCCTCGCCAGCGATCTCGCGAGCTACATGACGGGCGAGGTGCTGTCCGTGTCGAGTCAACATCCGTGAGCGCAGCCGCCGTGTTTCAGACCGCCGAGGAGCTGCGCGCCGCCGTCGGCCGCTCCCTCGGACCGACGCAGTGGCTGCTGGTCGATCAGGCGCGCATCGACAAGTTCGCCGACGCGACCGGCGACCACCAGTGGATCCACGTCGATCCGGTACGCGCCGCGAGCGGCCCCTTCGGGGGCACGATCGCGCATGGCTATCTCACGCTCGCTCTGGTCAACCTGTTCCTGCCGCAGCTCGTGCGCGTGCCCGGCGCCCACATGGGCATCAACTACGGCACCGAGCGGGTGCGATTTCCGTCCGTGGTACGCTCCGGGGCGCGGATCCGCGCCCGCGGCGAGATCGGGCGCGCCGAGAACGTCGAGGGCGGCGTGCAGGTCATGATCCGCGTAACCATCGAGGTCGAGGACGGCGCGAAGCCTGCGTGCGTCGCCGACACCGTGAGCCGATTCTATTTTTGATGGGGATCCGCATGCGCGAAGCCGTGATCGTCTCTTTCGCCCGCACACCCATAGGCAAGGCCTATCGCGGGGCATTCAATGATACGGAGGCCACGGTGCTGTCCGGGCACGCCGTGCGCGAGGCGGTGAAGCGCGCCCGGCTCGAAGGGCCCGAGGTGGAGGACCTCATTCTCGGCTGCGCGACGCAGCAGGGGGCGCAGGGGTACAACATCGCCCGGCTGTCCGCCGTCACGGGCGGCCTGCCGGACAGCGTCGCGGGGATGACCATCGACCGCAAGTGCGCGTCGGGCCTGATGGCGATAGCGACCGCGGCCAAGCAGGTGATCGCGGACGGCATGGACGTCGTGGTCGCGGGCGGGGTCGAATCGATCAGCCTCACCCAGACCAAGCACATGAACACCTTTCGTGCCCAGTCCGAGGCGGTGCTCGCGCGCTCGCCGCACATGTACATGCCGATGATCGAGACCGCGGAAGTCGTCGCCGAACGCTATGGCGTGAGCCGCCAGAGGCAGGACGAGTACTCGCTGCAAAGCCAGAAGCGCACGGCGGCCGCGAGCGCCGCCGGGCGATTCACGGCGGAGATCGTGCCCTTGCCCTCGCGCAAGGCCATCGTCGACAAGGCGAGCGGCGAGACGCGCTACCAGGACGTCGTGCTCGACCGGGACGAAGGTCCGCGCTCGGACACCACGCTCGAGGGGCTCGCCAAGCTCGAGCCGGTCTGGAGCGGCGGCAAGCTCATCGCCGAGGGTCGATTCATCACGGCGGGCAACGCCTCGCAGCTCTCGGACGGGGCCGCGGCTTGCGTGATCATGGAGGCGGGCGAGGCGTCGCGCCGCGGGCTCGAGCCGCTCGGCGTCTATCGGGGGATGGCGGTGGCGGGTTGCGCCCCGCAGGAGATGGGCATCGGCCCGGTGTTCGCCGTACCGAAGCTGCTGCACAAGCAGGGCGTGCGCCTCGATGACATCGATCTGTGGGAGCTCAACGAGGCCTTCGCCGTCCAGACCGTCTATTGCCGCGACCGCCTGGGGATAGACCAGGAGAGGCTCAACGTCGACGGCGGCGCGATCTCGGTGGGGCACCCCTACGGCATGAGCGGCGCGCGTCTCACGGGACACGCGCTCATCGAGGGACGGCGCCGCGGCGCGAAGCGCGTCGTGGTCACCATGTGCGTCGCGGCGGGCATGGGCGCTGCGGCCCTGTTCGAGGTGCGCTGAGATGGCCTACGACGCGAATGGCGCCTACGAGCTCGATCAGCTGGACCGCGAAATCATCTCCGCGCTGAAGGCCGACGGGCGCGCCACCAACCAGCAGATCGCACGCTCGCTCAAGATCGCCGCGGCCACGGTGAGCATGCGCATCCGGCGCATGGAGGAGCTCAATGCCATGCGCGTGGTCGCAGTCACGGACTTCGAGGCGCTCGGCTACAAGCTGCTGCTGGCGATCGGCGTGGAGGTGAAGGGCCGGCCGGCCGAGGACGTGGCCAAGGACCTGGCGAAGCTGCACGAAGTGTTCGCCGTGCATCTGGTCACGGGGGCGCGCGACATCGAGATCCTGGTCGCGCTCAAGGAGTTCGAGGAGCTGCACGAGTTTCTGCTGGTGGACATCGCCAGGATCCGCGGGGTGCGCAGCCTCACCCCGGCGATCGCGGTCGATGTGATCAAGTACAACTTCGACCGGGCGCATCTCACATGACGCCTCAGCTGGACGACCTCGACCGCAAGATCATCGAGCTCCTGGCGCGCGATGCGCGCGTCAGCAACCGGCAGATCGCGGTGCGCCTCGGCGTCACGGAGGGCACCATCCGCGGGCGCATCAAGCGGCTGGAGAAGGACAACTGCATTCGCCTGACCGCCGTCACCAGTCCGCTGTACACCGGCTCGCCGAAGGTCGTGCTGATCGGCGTGCAGCTCGAGCGCGGCGACCTGAAATCGGTGTGCCAGGCGCTCAGCGCGATGCCCGAGGTGAGGTGCGTGATCGTGACCCTCGGCCGCTTCGACGTGCTTGCCATCGGGCTGTTTCCGACCCTCGAGGAAGTGATCGATCTCGCCAACAACCGCATCCTCACGCTCCCGGGCGTGCGCCACGTCGAGACCTCGATCGCGGCGAAGACGCTGAAATACGACTATCGCGTGGCGAAGATCACCGCCTCGTGGAAGACGGCGAAGTAACAGAGGAGAAGATCGCTCATGAGTGACCAGTCCCAACCACTCGATCGTGTGCTGAGCGGGCGCACCTGGGAGGACTTCTGCGATCAGTTGAAGGCGGCGGGACAGGTGATCCTGCGCCCGGAGACGCCGGTGACCGAGCTCGATCGGGCGGAAGGCTGGCGCTATCTCTCGCGCCTCACGCGCGTCGCGCTCGAGATGATGCTGGAGCACGCGGACCCCGACTTCCCGACCTTCTACATGGCCTCGCATGCGACGGTGAAGATCGGCGCCGACAACCCGGACAACATCTACTGGAACGCGACCATCAGGGGGGATCGGGAGTATCGCATCCGCGGCAACCGCGGCACGGTTCCCTATTTCTCCTTCGGCAGCAAGGCGAACCGCTACGCCATCGACGGCACCATGGCCTCGACCGGCGAGATCGAGTCGCACGCGCTCAGGTGCGCGCCGGACGGCAGCTACGAGGTGATCGCGAGCGCCGAGGAGCGCCCCGGCAACTGGCTGCCGCTCGCGGCGGACTCATCGATGATCATCGTGCGCCAGACCTTTCTCGACCGCCCGCGCGAGCAGCCCGCGAGCGCGAGCATCGAGCGCATCGGCGGACCCGCGCGCCCGCAGCCCTTGAGCGCCGAGCGCCTCGACCGCGGCCTTGCCGCGGCCGCGGCGTTCGTCCAGGGCACGGCGCGCACGTTCGCCGACTGGACGCAGACCTTTCGCCTGAAGCCGAACACGCTCGAGAACGTCGATCAAGCGCTCTACTACAAGTCGGGCGGCGATCCGCGCATCTTCTACCTGCACGGCTACTTCTCGCTGGCGAAGGACGAGGCGCTGGTGATCGACACGGCGGTGCCGGAGTGCGACATCTGGAACATCCAGCTCGATGACTACTGGATGGAGTCGCTCGACTACCGCTATCTGCCGGTCACGGTGAACAAGCACACGGCGCGCTACAACCCGGACGGCTCGGTGACCTTCGTCATCGCCGACCAGGACAAGGGGGTGGGGAATTTTCTCTACACCGCCGGCCACACGACCGGCACGATGCTGTTGCGCTGGACGGGCGCGAAGACGCATCCGATACCGAGGTCTCGCGTGGTGAAGCTCTCGCAGCTCTAATCGAGCCTGGCGATGATCTCGTCGCCGAAGCGGCGGATCGCATCGAGCTGAGCGGCGCTACCCACCGTGGGGTCCATTCCCCAGGGCACGAGGCAGGCATCCGTGACGCCGATGTCGCGCAGGCGGCGGAAATCCGCGGCGCTGGCCGCGCCCACGTCCATGCCGTGAATCTCGAAATCCGGGCGATCGAGGGTGCCGTGCTCGCGCCTGAGATCGTTGAGCGCGCGGATCATCGCCGCGAGCGTGGCGAAATCGGTGTTCGCCGAGACCCAGCCGTCGCCGAGGCGGGCGGCGCGCGCCAGCGCCGGCTTCGAATGCCCGCCGATCAGGATCGGTATCGGCTTCTTCGGCACCGGGCTCATCTTCATCGGGCCGAAGTCGAAGTTCTCGCCGTGATATTCGAAGTACTCGCCGCTCATCGCGCCGCGCAGGATCGCGATGCACTCGTCCATGAGCTTGCCGCGCCTGGAGAAATCCGCGCCGTTGTAGGAGAAGTCCTCCTTCCAGGGACTGAGCCCGGCACCGAGCGCGATTCTCTCGCCCGAGATCACGGCGAGTGAGTTGAGCGCTTTCGCGAGCACCAGGGGCTGGCGCATCGGGACCTTCATGACGTTCGGAAAGAAGCGCAGGCGCGTCGTCGCCGCCGCCATCCAGCTCATGCAGACGATCGGCTCGATGAAGCGCGATCCCTCGATGAACGCGCGGATCCTCTGTGTCTCCGCGTACGGATACTCCGATTGCGTGGTGCGCGGAAAGAAGAACGTGTCGGGCATGCAGATCGACGTCCAGCCGGCTTCCTCGGCCGCGCGCGCAATGTGCTGAAAGTCGGGGTATTGAGAGAAACCGAGCGCCAGCGTGAATCGCATGATGATCTCCCGATGTGCAATGGAGCCTCAGGCCGTTGCCGCGCGCCGGCCGGCTTGCCGTCCGAAGAAGGTGGCGTCGGCGAGGGACATTCCGGAGCTGTAGCCCTCGCCCCAGCGGGGCAGCCCGCAGGCGGCGCGACCGGCCGCGAACAGTCCGGGTATGGCCGCGCGCGCCTCGCTCAGCACCTCGCCGGTCGGCAGCGTGTCGAGACCGCCGAGGGTGAAGGAGGAGAAGAAGCAATGATCCTTGCGGCAGTCGAGCGCCACGAAGGGCGGCTGATCGAGCGGCTTCAGCCATTTCCTGGCCTTGTGAAACATCGGGTCCTCGCCGCGCGCCGCGTAATGGTTGTAGATGCCGACGCTGCTGGTGAGCGCGCCCTGCGGGAGCTTGAGCTCGCGCTCGACCTCTTGCCAGGTGTCCGCGGCCGCGCCGATCTCGATCTTCGCGAGCGTATGCATCTCGCTCGTCCCGTAGGTGCCTTGATCGGCCAGCAGCCAGATGCGCTCGCCGTCCTGCTGCAGCATGCGGTGCGAGACGCGCCCGTGATAGCAGTCCTCGTTGATGAAGCGCTGGCCGCGCTCATTGATGAAGATTCCCTTCACCAGCGACCCCGGCGGATACCACGGCACGGTGGTGAAGCCTTCCGCCATGTTGACGGCGGCGCCCCCGGCGCTCTCGCCCATGCGGATGCCCGAGCCGTCATCCACCGCGCCGAGCGGATAGCGCGAGCGCAGCAGGAGCGGCGCGTGGCGCCTCACCATGTCGCGATTCATGATGAAGCCGCCGGTGCAGAGGATGACGCCGCGGCGCGCCCGCGCGAAGCGGTCCTCGCCGTCCTTGCGCACCACCAATCCCAGCACTCGCCCACGCTCGTCCGCCACGAGCGCGACCGCGCGCGCCTCGTACACCACCGATACGCCGAGCCGGGACACGCGGCCGGCGAGCTGGTCCATCACGTAGCGGCCGCCCCCCATGCCGATGAA
>Ga0335073_10004803_pt1 | contig 18927 bp, 22 predicted proteins | sample Lox_Sample_22_FD_207093 | JGI IMG/M metagenome (GOLD analysis project Ga0335073, IMG submission 207093) | Soil microbial communities from Loxahatchee National Wildlife Refuge, Florida, United States - Lox_Sample_2.2 | ecosystem: Environmental > Terrestrial > Soil > Wetlands | place: USA... | reverse complement strand
TATGGAATGGTCACGATCACGCGGGCAAGATGCTCTTCAAAGATGTTATGATCGCCTTATCCAAGATATTCATTGGCATCATGCAGACCAGAGCTTGAACAACAGCTTGATCAATTACTGCGTTTCGGACTTGACGGAAACTCAACATAGCAAATGCCTCCGATATTTAGTCTGGAAGGAAATGCAAGGCAAAGCCAATGGCATGTTTCTATGGGTATCGGTCGTGATCAAGGAGCTTAAGGATGTGATGGACCTGGAGGTAGTACAAGTCCTTGATGAAATCCCAATGGGGTGGAAAGACGCATGTTGTACCAGTGAGACTGGACCTTACAACGACAACATCCAGAATTTTGCCGCCAAAGCTCTCTTAACCTTGGTCACTGCGGGCCATCCGCTATCAGTACGGGAGCTCTCTACCCTAGGGCCCGTTCGCAGGCGACCTAATACAGACTGATAATGTCACCCACGAGCCAATATCATCACCAGTCTGTATAAGTTCGCCTATGTGAGCCCGGAACGTAAACGAGTTCACTACAGGGTGGAGTGTTTCGGAGCTCACGGCCAGCTGAGTGTCGTTTGACAAGGAAGAAATACGTTTATGAAGGATTGACGAATCAAAAATACGGCTTAAGATTGTAGATAACCTTATTCGGACATTATTACTGCCGCACTCGTATGTCTACGGAGAGTACTTGGAGAAGAACAATAGCTTGCAGTACCCAGCTCTCCACGGTAGGAGTCTGCGTCCGACCTTCCAGCTAGGCTTGAGCATGTCCAGCTAAACGTGCAGAAATGAGAATCTCGGCATGAGTTCACGCGTCATCCCTCATTTCCTCTGCGAATTTATCCTTGCATAAGCTCTGCTTCCTCTCGTGGTCATGCAAGCCATGCTCATACTCCGCCTCATTCCCGCAAGGTCCAGAAGTACTAAGCCTTCCTAAGGCGGCATAGCTGGGCTCGGACAGCGCCGATACAGCTGCCCCACCATCGAAACACGACAAAAAAACAAGCTCTAGAGGCTGAATTGGAGCCTGCTGATTCGACGACAGCGACACGATACCCGCTGAGGGGCACGTAATTGCGGGACGTCATCGCCAGACCCAAGCTGCAACCCTCAGTCCGTCACAAGCGGCGTACCAAACGGCGCATCTAGACCGCGAGCAGAGGCACAGCGAAAACAAGATAAATAGGTCGCCTATTCCGGGCTTTCATTGCACCTTCACAACTTCAAAGCAACTCTCTGACATCCCGCAAACCAATTCCTCGCCACTCCGTTCCACAACGCACGAGCACCTCCCATCACCACTCACAAAATGTCCAACTTCCTCAACGAAGCCGAGCAACTCGCCGGCGACTTCTCCAACCAGCAAGGCGGCGGCAACCAGCAAGGCGGCGGCAGCGGCGTGGGCGGGCTAGCGTCGGAAGCGGAGCAATTCCTGGGCAACAGCGGCGGCAACCAGCAGAGCGGCGGCAACAGCAACTACAACGACAACCAGCAGCAGGGCGGCGGCGGCGGCAACTACAACGACAACAGCGACAACAACCAGGGCCAGCAGCAGCCACAGCAGAAGTCGGCGTCGTCCGGCGGCGGCAGCGGCTTCGGCGGCGTGCTCCAGGGCGCCGAGCGCGCTGGCGAGATGGGCATGGTCAACACCGAGATCAACCAGTTTGCGTCGCGCGAGGGCGTGCCGGCGGCGGCGGACGGCGCCATCGACAGCTTCGTTGACAACGAGGCGGGCAAGTTTGTTTGAGGGGTGCGGGCCGCGGCCGTGGAGGACGGTGGGCTGCGCTTTGCGTGGATGGAATGGAGGTCAGGGTGGTGGGGTGATACAGGACGTTGCTTGCGCCGCGAGGTGTGCTTAGCTGATCGGAATGATGAGTACTGTGTTCTACTGTTCTACAATGCTGCTGTGTTCAGTGACGTGCTGCGACGAAATGAGTGATTGCAAACATCATTTTCTGCTTATTTCCTCAACTAGGATTACTTTGAAAGAGTGATGTTGGCGTAGCTCATGACATCTTCGCGGTATGCGATGAAGCAGCTACTAGATGCTATATACAAAAGATGAATGGTGAAATGGCTGATGCTTTGATGCATGAGATCATCGTCAAATTAAGCAAAGACATTATTGTCATGGACTTTTCTTGTCAAAGCGTAATCACACCGCAACGACTAGAGCACATCTATGTATCCAAGCACCCACAACAGATGCCTATAGGCACTCCTTGGTTGGTACTCGGGTTCTATGATTTCATTAGCTGATACTCCTCGACAGGTTTCTTGCGAAAGAAGTGGCCTTACCCATATGTCCTGACTGATACGTCTCAGCCCATAGGAGCCCACGCCTGGAAAAATCAGCAAGGTTTCTGAGAATTATAGCTTAAGCGGGATCTTACTCGTAGTGTTGGATGCCCATAACACCCTGAGGTCCATCCCAGCCGGGGATTCCGTTTGCAGGTTCGGCAAATACCGACGCATACATGAGATCAGGCATTGTGATGTTAATCGGCGTCGATGGTGCGCTCTGGAAGCCAAGCTTTCCATTCCAAGTCATATTCTGGATGGATAGAAGGGTACCTTGAGTGAGGATGACCATATCATAGTCACCATTCGCTACTAGCACACGGTTGGTCGCCTCGATAACCTGTGGTAAGACTTTCTGGATTGGATCAGGCGAAGTATCACCCTCCGATTCCGGTCCGGTGCCTGCATCCCAACCGGTGAATACGGGGTTGACACTACACTCTGTCCATGTTATATCTTGTGGAGCGTGAATGGCTGCCTTGACGTCGGCGCGGTTGAAGTACGTCGTCGCACCGGCCGGTGTGTAGACCAGCTCCGTTGGGAAGGAGAGCACGTCCCAGAGGAGAGGGCATTGCGTGTTAATTTCGTAAATATCGAAGCAAGGGTTTGGATCAAAGGCCGCAAAGTTCACTAAGTCAAAGACGTCGCAGTTTGCCTCCGAAGTATAGTTGAAATAGACCGGTGGTTGAGGTCCTGGGGGTGGGAATGTCAAGTATTTTTCGATGTACTCCGCGTAGCCACATGACTCGTGTAGCTCTTGTAGTTGTGCAATGAATGATGCATTGAAGTTGAAGAAGTTGTTGTTCTCAACGACATACGGCACAGTGGGAACTTCTTCCTGGACGTAGTCGAATTGCCCGATACAAGGGTCTGTTATAGATGTCAGCGCAATTTGAGACGTGCGGCGATGAGCATTATGCACCATAGAGCAGAGCACCTTGAACATTGTAGTACTCTTTGTCATCAGCATCCAGCATAGCCGCACTGAAATACGGAATGTAACGTCCAGCACTGCGATGTCATTAGTTGCTAAGTTCACCAACAAAGGAAACCCAAACTTACTAGCTTTCGCCAGTGACATATATCTTGTAATTCTTGATACCGAAAATCTCCTGGAAATTCTTGAAGGCTTTAATGAAGTCTTGCGCAATTTCCTCCTCATCATTGGCGGTAACGTTTCCGATCGTGAACCCTGTACCAATTGGTTGTTCAACCCTGGAAATGACATCAGAGATCCGCCTACAGGAGAGCAAAGTCACTGGAAGCAACCTACCAAAGCATGTTGGTCAAGTTCACCCAGGAGTATGGGTTCTCGACCGGAGCAAAAGTTCCTGGTTGCCATAGGAACCTGCCATTCTCCTGGAAGAAGCCTTCAAGCGAACTGCAGCCAGGGCCACCGTTTAGCCAGATGGTGATCTCGTCAACTGGCGTGCCTATTGTGGGCTGGAAGACGAAGAATAGCTGCCTCGAAGGGTCACCAGCATTGATTTCAAAGTTGCCGCTGTACAGCTCTCCCACATTGAATGGGACATCCGGAAGAGATTTGACCAAATACGCTGCTTGGCCGTGAGCAATCTTACAACATCACCAAAGTTGTCAAGCTGGAACCTTACGAGATGTCTCTGAATTCAGGTAACGGAAGCCCGGCCCATAGGAGCTTGTAGCCGCCTGTCGCTCCTGCAAGTCTTGAAGGCGTTCCAGTTCCCTCTGGGCTCTTTGAGATCTTTTGAGGTTGCGCTCAGTGAACTTGCCGCGAGTGAAGGCAAGAGTGCCATCGATTAGCAAACTCGCAGCCGACAATGCGGCAACTGCCCAAGATTGAAACAACATGGTCAATTGGGATAGGAGCACGAGTACAAAGACGGAGGTAAGTAGGCAAAGAACAGCTCGAAGCTTTTAAGCTAGGATTTGAGCTCTCTTTATGCTTCTCTTTCGCCCGTTAGCAAAAATTTGAAAACCCGATCCACACGGTCATGGCTTGCATCATCCCGCAGAGCTCGCTCTGCAGGGACGGCGAGCTATCCCGGTCAGCGGAAAGCTCATCACTTCCATTCGCATGTTCTCCTTCCAATTCAGGATCGAGATTGCCAGTTCGTGGTGCGGAGTACGGTCGAGGTTGCGCGAGAAGACAGCCAACGAGCTTCCAATCCCACACCGTAATGCATGGAGAGGCACCGTGCGTACCATTTGACTGGGTGCCCTGGCGGTGATAAGTGCGCGAAAGCTGGAAGTGGAGGTCTGGAAACTGGCCTGCTACTCGTACTCCATAAGGCTTGCCGTCATTTATCGCTCACGCGCGGCGGATGTGACCGTGGCAGCCCATTGTCCAACATTCAAGATGGAGGGTTGGAGTCTAATCCTTGCTCAAGGCATTGCTCTATAACATACTTCAATGATCGAACCCATGCCGTATTAGGCAGTTAACTCTAGATTAAATGGACAGGGCCATGGCAGTGCACTGTGTGCAGAGTCAACTGTATAATGTTATATTGCCGTCAAGTGTTCGGATCTAGTGGTTCATCATCGTACTCAGGCAAGCTCTTGAGAGTCAAGTCTTTCAAATTCTCTGCGACGTAAAGAAAAAAGAGATGGAATGCCAGGCAAGGGTGGTCACGCCATGCTGCAGCGCCTGATCTCACCTCCGCTTTCCAACGGCGACGGCAAACAACAGATCTCGCGTGTACTCTGTCTCTCCGCTGATAAGCCTTTACTTTGCGTGTGGGTCTAGCTATCTTCGCTATCGTCGCAGCGTTCAAGCTTTGCCAATGGCTACCGGCGATTTTACGGTGGGATGGTGTGAGGTCCTTGCTCTCCAGACCATTTCGTACTAACCAGGGCGGAGGAAGTCCCCGATGTCAACCCCGGCACCTTAATGTCAGGGGTACGGCCGGGTCAAGGTGAGTTCGCGCATCGGTGTACCGTGTTCCCAGCTCTTGTGTTCATTCGATTTTGTTAAGAGTTGCGCAATTTAATCTCCTTGGTTGAGCGGCACGTAAGGCGTTTCGGTACGCAGCTCAGGCAGGCACGGCATTAACAGATCGCAAGTCAACGAAGAAGTGCAGCGTGCGGCCTAGGTAGTTCATCGACCTGCCAAGAATGGAAAGGGGAGATCGAAAGGTTGGCGGGCCATGCTCTCGTGACCCCTACCCCATTATCATTACCCGTGCGGTAGATGCCCGATACGAGAGCTCGCCACTTGATGAAAGCAGCTCGGTCGGTTCCCACGACCGGTTAAACCAATGTTTTCGATAGGAGTGAAGGTTCGGTGCGGGATGCGATGGTGCGCCCAGAGTGATTTGGCGCGAGGTGAAAACCTCAGGGGCCGCAGAATGGATTACGGATCAGATAAGGTTAAAATAACGTGCTGATGGCTCGAACAGCACAAACAGCAGCGATCAGCTCGCATGGGCCCGGCGACCGTTTTGCGGCTGCGAGCTTCCGTCGTGCCGTTATTCCCGAAGCGGCATCGCCTGTCAAACGTGACGACAATGTACACAACATCAAACTCATCATTCCTTACCACTCTTTCTTGGAAGAATTGTGATCGTTGTAACCCATAATCAGTCCATCGGAAACCATGGCAGTCCTCGAAGAGAAAGAGCGTTTGCTACCAGTCAATGAGACGCCGGTACAACAACCAAAGGCCCGCCAAAGGTCCCGCTTCCTACTGAAGCTACTGCTGTTGGCCGCGTTACTCCTTTTTAGCTCTCATATTGTTTCCTTTGGCCGTAGGTTGTGCAATCTTCATCGTGGTTCCGGAAATGCAGTCCCTCAGTGTCCCCAGGTGGTGCCATTGTTCCCAAGCGCTAAGAGCAAGGAATTGGAGCGGATGGATGAGTACTTTCAGACCAGCAAATTCAGGAACGAGTCTATTGCTCGCTTGTCTGGAGCAGTGAAGATTCCAACCATGTCATATGATCACATGGGACCGATTGGCGATGATACGCGATGGGAAATCTTCCATGACTTCGCGGCATATCTAAAGGAGCAGTTCCCGCTGATTCATCAAACTCTAAGCCTAGAAATGGTCAATGTTCACGGCCTTCTGTACACTTGGCAAGGGTCAGATGAGAGCTTAAAACCAACGCTTTTGATGGCGCATCAAGATGTCGTCCCCGTTCCCGAGGTCACTATTCCACAATGGACGCATCCTCCATTCGCAGGATTTTTCGACGGCAAATATATCTGGTATGTACAAGCATTCTAGATTGTATGCAAATCCTGGGCTTACTAACGTTTGACTAGGGGTCGTGGCTCATCCGACTGCAAGAATCAATTGATCGCTGAAATGGAAGCCATTGAACTTCTAATTAGTGCAGGTTTCAAACCAAAGAGAACGATCCTCCTTTCTTTTGGTTTCGATGAAGAGGTATCTGGTCGTCAAGGCGCACAAAGTCTTGCCGCGGCAATTCTTGAAAGATACGGGAAGGATGGCGTTGCTACGATTGTTGATGAGGGCGCTGGTGTTGTTACCATTTGGGATACACACTTTGCAATGCCTGGAGTCACTGAAAAGGGGTACATTGACGTGGACATCGTCGTCCGCATGCCTGGCGGCCATTCATCGATTCCACCTGCGCACAATGGTATCGGAGTTATGAGCGAGCTAATCACCAAGATCGAATCCCATCCCTACGAACCTCGTCTTTATCCCGACAATCCGTACCTTGGGTTTATGCAATGTGCGGCACGTCACAGCGAGAAGTTCCCAAAGAAGCTGAAGAAGTTATTGCCTGGGAGCGGCCAGCACACATGCAACAAGAAGAAAGACAAACTGGCGCATGAAGCAGCGAAGGCAAGCCCACTCATCAAGTACCTGATGACGACATCCGTAGCTGTCGACCTAATTCAAGGCGGTGTCAAAGTAAATGCATTACCAGAGCGAACACAAGCCACAGTCAACCACCGTGTCAATGTGGGCGAGCATCCAGAGGTAGTGAGGGAGAAGCTCACTAAGTTGGCCGAACATGTCGCAGAGAAATACAATCTTACCGTCTACGCCTTCAACGACGATGAAACACCGCTATCCATCACGTTGAAAAGTCCGTCGGCGTTGGAACCTGCTCCAGTTACACCAACAGACATTGATGCTCTGTCTCCTTACAGGATTGTTTCTGGCACCACTCGAGCAGTTTACGGAGAGAAGGTGTTGATGGCTCCAGGAATGATGACTGGAAACACAGACACACGGTATTATTGGAATGTGTCGAAACACATTTTCAGATATGGTCCTGGTTGGGACGAGGAAGATGAAGCGTAAGTCTCCTAATATTTTTCTGCCTTATTAAACGAAGTGCTAATCGAACCATAGTGGACTCGGAAACATACATACTGTGGACGAAAAGGTGAGCGTCAAGGCACATATCGGAGCTGTCAGGTGGTTCAGCACATTTGTTAGAAATATGGATGAGTCTGATCTGCCTTGAGGAGTTTGAATATTCAGAATTTCCGTCTCGCATGGTGCAAAAGCGGGGCAGTAAAAAGAGAACTTCTAGTTCGAAGCAACTGCGCAAGCGCCTACACAAATGGCTCTGCAAATATAGAAATGGCAAGACAGCAAATGATGTCAGAACATAAGAGACTTTGGCGGGCAAAAAGGATAACTTACGTGCCATATGTCTCCCTTTCCACAAGTCCGAGGCATCTTGTGGCTTGATGATGCTGCTGTACGCCTCGTATTCTCACATTCAATCATTTGAGTTTCGAGTCCTTTTCGGCCCTAGCGTTGTCGCGAACCGAGCTAGGTCTGGTGGTGGTTTGCGCGACTTTCACCTCTTTTGAGGGATTATTTGTAAAGCTGTCCTACCCTCGGTACTTCTTCATTCTCATTCCTACTCTCCTTAAGCGCCAAGAATCTTTTCAGAGTATCTAATATCTACGGCATCATCGAAATGGCTGGTTTAATCGTAATGGCCACGCTTATACTGGCTGACAAAGTGAACGACATCCGAAAAGAAAGGAAGCGTGCCAAACGAGCGCGCAGAGATATATTTGAATATACGGATTCTGCAACTTCACAGCGTGGCCGAGGGACTACTTCGAATGCCAACAACAGAACAGCACCTTCTTACACCCCCGAAGAACCACCTCCTCCGTACGAAGATCTCTACGGAAGCAGATCCAGCTCGGAAGAAAGGAGAGAAAGGGAGGCAAATCAAAACGCCGGAGCAAACAGTTGAGGCGTGCATTTGGTTGGAGTGTGGCAAATTTCCTTCCTCTACCCGGCCGCTACCAACTGTCTTGCCATTTGCCACCCTGTCTAAAGGATCGAGATTGGGGATGAAAGGCGAAATAAAACTCCGCGACGCTATGCGGATGGGATTGAGTCACTTCACTTGAAGAGCGTTTGTACTGCTGATGGGAACTGGCGTTCGATCGAAGGTGTAATGTCGCATTACATGCTGTAGGTTGGTTGCAACCTAATCCAACACGCTCAATTGCCTTTACTCTCAAACTTCGTTCGATACGATATGCTCTCCATTGCGATATGCTCTGTAATACGATGTACTCTCCAAAGTCATGTCAAGCATATCCGCACAGATGAATAGATCAGAGAGTCGCACTCTAGCATAGAGATTCTGGCCAGAGTTTCCCATCCAACGTCTGCGATATGGCCAAGACGAAGAAATCCATAGCTTCAGACAGTGTTTCCAACGCTGTTAAGCATCATGAGGCTGTATCTAGTTCAATGCCGGCCATGCCTACATAAGTCTTTATTAGCTGTAATTAAGTCCTCCGTATTCACACCTGCTGCAAGTAATGATGCGCATAATTTGGATGTGAAGTGTTGGATGCCAGTTTGTTAAGCAACCCCCCACTTTGAGATGAGGGTGGTTATCGTAGGCTACTGCAAGGCTGCAAGGGCATGACCTCTGGCTTGGCATTGAAGTGGGCAGATTCAGGCCATCGTACAACCAAAAAAAAAATAAAAACGAAAGCTGAGGGTGGCTGCCGTCTTTTCCACAGCATTCGTTTCGCACGACAAGCTCCATTGCAATGACGCTATCGTACTCTACCCACTCAAACGAGGTCATGTCCTCAGAGTTTTCCTGCGCATTCCTTGCAGCCAAGTGGAGCGGCTTGCCGATGTGCGTGTTCATCCAACCACAACGCCAGACTTTTCACGCTTGACGTACTCGAAAATAATGTCGCTGAATTGAGTGCCTTCCTGTTGGGGCCGGAGTTGGCCTGCGGTTCGGGGGCCTTTAGTACTAGTAGGTACGACGTCCTGCTACTATCTTACACCGGTCAATCGCAAACCTCGTGTCTTTCTTGAGAACTTTCCAAAGTGTTGAGCGAAAGCACTCTCCATTGCAGACCTACCCTAGTCCTCCACACTTCTTCCATATCTTGTCATAATAGATAGAGATTCAAACCCTTGTGTGCACGAAAAAAAAATGGCGAAGAAGCCGATTTTTACTGCGACTCATCCTCGCGCGTGCTCTACCGCGTTCGAGCGGGTATTCTTCGAGCCTTTCCATACGTCCATGTACAAATAGCTCACCGTTTCTAGGTGTTCTTGACTTGTAATGATACCCTGAAGTGTATTCATGAGCCATTTTCTTCGCCATACTACTATGGACCTGAACGACTAAGCAACCGATTTGAAGACGACAAACTAGCCATGATGAAGACCGGCCATAGTAATGTTACGTTCCGAACTGTCTTTGAAGCCATTGAGCGTAGTGCTGCAGAGGTTGGAACCCTTCCTTCCTCTTTCCTCTCTTAACTAAATTAGCTTTCTCTACTGATAATCTTCGACCCCTATCATACATGCCTTTAAGGCTCCTTCGGTGGCCTTGAGAGACGACGACTTCTAAGAATTTCGGCTTGCAAAGCATCATGTTCGTTGCGCTGATTGATCAAATTGACTCGTGAGACCGGATTCTTCACGAATAACTCTAGCCTCACGTTTGATGGATGGTTTAGCAAGAGACGAAGACTTACCCTCACTTAGGGAAAACGCGTCTTCATCAAAGACATGGCGCAATACTTCATTCCTCTTCACGGCAAGCCAGCTTCCATTGCTCCTTCGCTAGTTCAATACAAGCGTGGAGTTGGAACCGGAACAGCTCTTGATCACGATGAAAGCTTTACGAGTACTACTCCATCTTCCGTCGATTCCAATTCTAACCACTCCCTCAACGGCTCGGAACAGTTTCCATATCATACTCCAGCTGAGTCTGGTAACCCGACGATTGTACCAGAAGCACTTCTGTCGCGATTCCACTTTACTTTTCTGATCCGGCATCCAAGATCCAGCATTCCGTCATATTATCGCTGCACTCTGGAGCCTCTGCGTTCGATGACTGGATGGACATACTTTGATCCTTCGGAAGCTGGATATCTTGAACTTCGTCAATTCTTCGACTTTGTCCGTGAGCGAGGCCTAGTAGGACCTCACATAGCCGGGTCCTCAAATGACGGCGCCACCAATGGGGGAAATGGCGCTTCAAACCCCGACCAGGTTGATATCTGCGTCATAGACGCCGATGACATGCTCGATGATCCATACGGCATCATCTCGGCCTACTGCAAGAATGTGCGCTTACCGTATTCCGAATCAATGCTCAAGTGGAGTGAGGAAGATCAAAAGCATGTAGAGGAGCAGTTTAAGGACTGGAAGGGCTTCCATGAGGACGCGATTCTTTCGACCGAGCTGAAGCCTAGGACACATGTAAGTTCACCAAATCGAGCATTGATCCATCTCTCTTTTTCAGTGACGATTTAGCCTTTGGTGTGAGATAACATTACTCATATTGTCATCTAGAAACAGGTTCCAAAGTCTGATCAGCAGCAATATCAAGAGTGGGTTGAGAAATACGGCGAGGAGGCGGCGAAGATGATCAAGAAAACGGTTGACGACAATATTGAGCATTACGAGTATCTGAAGCAGTTCGCCATCAAGGTGTAACTGCGATCAGCGTTAACTGCCAATTGTTGAACCATTGCATTGCATTAAAGCACTGGGAAAGGAGAGATATTGTTCATGCATTGGGCCGATTTCAGTTCTCAAATGTATTTCTTACCCCTAATTGCTCCCATCTATCTCCGATTAGCTGCTATGCAAAATCAGAGTCTATGTCTCCATCCTTCTATTGCTCTAAAGTTTGAGTATCGATCGCTCATTTACTAGATCGTTGTATGCGTTCGGATCATTCAGAAATGACTCGTCACCAGCGAACCGCCTGTACGCTTCTAGTTAGCAAACCTCTATTGAGCGTTTCCCCCTGTAGTTCCGACGCAAGGCTCTCGACTCAACGTCTGCGTGTCTTTCGTTTCGGCACGTCTTCTGAGCTCTTCTTCCACGACCTGCTTCTCCATGCAGAAGGTCCTGCAACGGATGGGGGTTCATTTCGGCGAGCACCACAAAGAGACAGAAAGGGCAACTCACCAACCTCTCTCCTCGCCGCCGCTCAAAAACGAGCAATCGCCATTCAGCACGCACTCCCACCCCCCAGCAACGCCGCTCCCCTTCCACTGCACCTCGGGAATGTCATCGGGGTGCCGCGCACTCCACGGCGGCGGGGCCGCCGCCACCGCCGCCCCGCCCCGGCGCTCAAACCGGCTCAGCGCACACGTGAAGCAGCGGAAGTCGTCGGCAGCCTCGTCGGCCGGCATGGCGCCGGTCAGCACGCGGCCGATGGCGATCATGGCCGCGGCGTGCGTGCACACCAGCAGCGCGGTTGGCGCCGCCGCGTCCGCGTCCGCCGCCGCGATGATCGCGCTCAGCGCGTACGCGATCCGCGCGTGCAGCGTCGCGATCGTCTCGCCGTTGACGGATGGGATCACCACGGGTGCGTAGGCGCTGTCGAGCAGGCCCGGGAAGTGCGTTTCGAGCGTGTCTAGTGGCGCGGGTGATGGGTGGTCGAAGCGGGCCAGCCCGTAGAATTCGCTGTGTGCGTGTTAGTCTTGATGTTTGGACGGGTGGAAGCGCGGAGGGATGGCGCGCCGTACCCGATGCCGTTCTCTACTCTGATCTTCTTTGTCTTGTCGCGGAGTTTGTTGGTGAGCGGCAGGAGAGTCTGCAAACAGCGGTAGAACGGACTGGAGTATATAACGTCGACTGGAGGAGTGAGGGTCAGGATGTGGTCTGCTAGTTCGTCCGCTTGTCTTTCTCCATAGCTTGCGAGTGCTGGGTCGGAGGGAATGCCAGTAGGACTACGAACGGCGCCTCTGTATTCGCCGGTTGCGGGGTTGACGATCCAATTTGACCGGAACTATTGACGATATACATTGTCAGTGTCTAAATTGCCCAAAACATCTCCGATTCTGCGAATGCGCTGCGAGGAAGTTGTGAACGCATGTGAAGCGGAAGTACGCATCGCAAATTGCGCATCCACTCAAGTGAAGGAGATGCGCTAGGACTGCACTTACACCGTGTCTCACGACATATATGACCTCGACTACCATGGTCAAAAGGCGCTCGAGTTTGAGAAGATTTCTTGGTGAAAGGCATAGGGACGGGGATGTATGATATCGGACGGCGGGCGGCACTAATCGGTGTTACCGAGGCGTTGGGGAACAGTGGAACAGAAAGCATCCACATGAAATCGGCAACACTGACGAGGTGATCGTACCGAATTCATACCATTATATTCAAGGCTTGTTACGTTGGAAGTAAGGGATTTTGCGAAGTCGCTACGTCGAATGCGATGCAAATACACTTATTGATATCACAGACGGTGACAGTGAATGACAACAACTGAAAACAACTATCGTGAGGGTCTTTGCCGTTGAACTCAATCATGTTGGGCTCTATGTTCAGCTATCGAACTCTGTAAACGTTTCCGTGTCTTTTAACGCCGTTCATGCATGCTTTTGCGGACAGCTATGGGTATCCTCGGCCACGGAAAAGATCAATAGAAGAACCCCAAGATCTTGCCAGCAACGTGCTTCCTCCTTGCCTCCTCATGGTCCATAATGCCAGCACTGGTTGTGAGGATGATATAGCCAAACTGACGGGAAGGAAGTAGCTTGACGACCCATTTCTCCATGTCTCGCAACTGAACGTTGTATCTTGGACTGATGGCACCGGTCTTATTGATGCGGCCGTTGAGCTGAATGACGATTTTGCCGTTTCGGTGGTCGTCAACTTCTTCGAATTCACCGATGTAGCTAAACCCAGTCAGCGTGTTGCGAAAAAAAATAACGTCGAACTTTAAAGGAAAATAAGAGCACGTTGAAGATCTTCGCTGAAGATTTGCTCTCTCGGGCACGTATAGGGCAATGATCTTGGAAGTAGAATAAACCGTTGCCTAGTTATTAACCCGATTATGGAATGAAAATGCGAAAGGTAAACGTACCCATGCTTCTGCATGACCTGAAGGAACTTGACGATGACTTTCGAGCTTGGTCGGATCAAGACCTGGCGCTTTCCTGACTTTTCGGCATTGTTGATGGAGTTGAGGGCATCGTTCAAGACTGAAGTTCGAACCATTTTGACAGCGCTCTGAGATTCTCAATGGCGATTGTCCGCGAAAGAGGTATCTGTAGTTTTGAGGTCAGCTTCCGTTGCTCGAGTCTCGAAGAATGCCGTTGTCGGTCAAAATGTAGAGATTGTACAGCTCTCTCTAGATTGCAAAGGTGCATTATTAGCTCAATGACTTACCTCGATGGATGAATGCGCCGATACGTGCAGTTGTCGTGGTGGTAAAAGTTGAGTTGAGGCTCTCGAATATGTGAGTGTGCGGGTCAATTTCCACCCACGGCCAAAAGTAAGCCCGCAGCCGAGCCAAGATCTATCGTAGCGCCCTTGGGGAGCGCTTCTGTTCCCGACCTTATCGATTACAGACCTCGGGCTTTTGGCTCGACTATGCGCGGCACTCACTTCTTTGAAACTGTTAGACCTTGTTAATATTGTATTGTTTCTTTATTGGCTTTCTCGAGTGTATTTCTTTTACTTTTTCTAATTCACAGCCATGGGCGAAGAAGCCTGTTGCACTTGCGCTACGCTTCTCTCTTCCATTCCTCCGACCTACGATGAGAAGACAGAGAAGCCCGCAGCACATGAACGACGGTTAGAATGCTGCAATCGGGCCATTTGTGCTCGATGTACAACAGACAATCCTAGATTTGCGACGTATTGCCCCTTTTGTCAAATATCGACAGCACCGACTGCTTTATCGCAGGGCCCGCGGGAACCTCCTCCATACTCGCCTCCTGTATCGTCTTCCATTCATTCTCAGATCACATCCTCCATAGACGATAGACCTCCACCATATTCCAATGGAAATTATACCCAGGTTCGCCCCGACAAGTCGCCAGAACCAGCCGTAGATGTCCTTCACTTTGTTGATCCAAGCCATGACAGCGTACAGTCCCTATCATTACGTTATGGAGTACCTGCCGATGCGCTCAAACGGACCAACAACTTATTCGCAGATCATTTGATGGCAGCCAGACGGACGGTGCTCATACCTGGCGAATACTACAAAGGTGGAGTTAGTCTGAGCCCAGGGCCGATTGAAGGCGAAGAAGAGGAGCTGCGAAAGAACAAGATTAGGAAGTGGATGGTGGCTTGTAAAGTGTCTGAGTATGTCCGAATCTCTCGATATTAGGTTCACCCATGGAGGAACAAGCTAACGATGATGGGAGTATTTCTCCCAATCTCAGATATGATGTCGCCGTGTTGTATCTTGAACAGACAGATTACGATCTCGATACAGCAGTTGAAAACTACAAAGAAGACGAGAAGTGGGAAAAAGAGCATCCCATGGAATCAACAAAAGGGAAGAGATCGAAGGACCATTCGAGAAAGCGGACTTTGGGAACAGCAAATGGGTTGGTCGGTCAATTGAGTTGAGGTTTTCGTGTGGCATTGTGATTCTAATGATTGTTACTGGAATGAATGAGGATACCCAGGCGCATTCAGCATTATAATAGAGGCTTCTTGGGCTGGCCAAAGCTGTGTGCCTGTCCGTCAAAGTACGTGTTGTGGATACTTGTCTAAATATGGTACTTTCGAGTAGTTCTCTCTCGACTCTTGGAAACGCCACATGGATAGCATCAGTCGTCTCTCTGCTCTTCTTGCTGCAAAAGGCCTGTTCCGTACAGAACGAAGTCCGCAATTAATTCCAGTTGGCGAAACGCTGTTCTGTGAGCAACCTGAACCTTATCCTGGACTAGCGCCACAGATACGGTAGGATTTGGGTGGCTCGTGCGGCTCAACTTCGACGATCCTTAAGCGCCGACGAACATCTTGTGCGTCCAATCAACCTGCTCAATCCAATGACGCTGAATCTTATGGTATGATTGCTGGCCTTGTCGAACAAGGGCTATCCAATGTCATTGGATTCTTGCAACGGCAAGTCGAGCCCTGTACGAAATGCCTGCTTAACCGCTGTGGTGGTCCGGCAAATTGACTGGAATCTGACTTCAAGGTTGGGTACCGATCCTATCTTACAACCATGCACTTCCCGCCTTGTATTGGGGTTTACCGGCAGCTCCTGCGCGTAGGCCAGAAGAAAGGCTGCACGAAATGCGATACGGCGGTTGAGGTGTTTCACAGACGGCGCTTTTGAAGCGCCTGTTGTATTAAAGACTCTTCAACCCAGAGTGCGAGATCCTTGACCCACAGACACAGTTTGCTTTCACGCATTCCTTGTGTTTGCTTTCCTTTCATCTTATCTCCACGTCAATCTGTCCCTACTTCGCGTTTCGGTAGTGGATTCACAACCATTCTAGCACTGCACACTTCAAATGAGCTTTCATAGCCACCAAAATCAGAGCACCGTAACAATGCTACGTCAACGAAAAGGACTCGGGTCTCGATCTCCACTGAGCTGGTTGCTTTCAGCCCAGTTAGTCTTGTCAATTCTCTCGTTCATGACAGCCTGTGCGGTCTTGGGTACATCGGCACACTCCTTCAGTGTGTATGTCAAAGGACGCTCTGCAAATAACCCGTGGTGGCTTCCACTGTGGCCGCAGCACTTTTATACAAGAAACACACAAGCCTTGATTGGGTCTGCGGCCGGTGTGGTGGTGCTGAACCTCGTGTTCCTTGTCTTTTCTCTTCTGCCCAAAGTGAGAGAATCCGCTCCATTTTACTGTATCCTTACTAAACCTGTCAAGGTCAATTTGAGTTCGAAACCATTGGTTGCTGCCATCACTACAGTTGGCTTTGCGCTTCCGGCATTCTTCCTGGCTCTCTTCAGCATCATATTCAACTCCGTACTCAACAAGCGCACGACGAATTCGGATACAATACAGTCATGGACTTGTAGATTTGACAAAAGCATGCCAATTCAGGACATAAGCATCCCGGAGACATTTTCAAATGGTCAATTCAGCATGATCTGTCTCGAACTGGTAAGTAGCCTCGACCGGCACCCACTGATGTCATTGCTGAACAGAGCGTATACTGACTGCGAATGTAGAAATTTGGTGAATATGCTATGGTTGGAATCGCTGCACTCGAATTCTTGCTCATGGTTTCCGCGGTTAGTCAATGGCTGCAGAGGAACTCAGCCGAGGGTGGACGCTGGAAAGACTCTTCTTCGGACATTAACATGGATCATGTCTCGGCAACGAAGTCTTGAAAACCAAATATCGCATCCACGACGTTGTACTCTCTGTTAATGCTAGGAGTTTAGGGTGCAGGCATTCTCTAGAGGACGGCTTTTACGCAGTTATTGGACTAGTGAAGAGTTTGACATATCATATTCGCGTGATTGTCGCGAAACGCGCTTTGTAGTCTTTGCTCGCCCTCAAATGTTCCATTATTTTAATTTAGCGAAGAGATCTCGAATGACAATCACCTGTTCTTCGGCAGCGAATTTACCGCAAAGCTCATAAAAATTATGCGAGGCGCGCCATAGGTGGTCGGTCCACTTCCGCAACGTGCCGCGTTGGCGTCGCCACTTTTGTCAGGAGAAACGGCTGTACTTCCGCCAATTCTGCGCATTTGAGAATTCACAAGCTTCAACTCAAACGACCACAAACCACCCAACACTCCTTTACCTGATGGTCCGGTAATCAATTCCTTTTGCCTCTGCTGTAGCATCTTCGAATTCTCCCACCAACCTCTATCTTCCAACACCATTCATTCGAACTATGGCGACAACCACCCTCCCGACCATAACCCAGGCAGACATCGAATCTCACAACACTACCAAGTCATGTTATGTGACCGTTGGGAGTAGAGTCTACGATGTAACGGATTTCCTTGAGGACCACCCTGGTGGTGCGGATTTGATTCTGGAACACGCAGGAAAAGACGTCGCCGAAGTGATGAAGGATGAGATTTCCCACTTCCACTCTGAAGCAGCATATGAAATACTGGAAGATCACTTGATTGGCTTCGTGACAACAGGAAAAGTCCTAGACACAGCTACGAGGAGCACTCGGCCCGCTGGAGTAGTACCGCTTCCTCCGGACCGAAAAGGTCTGGCAGAGTTGAAGGCGAATGGAGCTGCCAACGGAGTGGCCTCAGGAGCTGTATATGCAGCGACAGGCATGTCCTCAGCAGAAGATCTCAACAAAGAAACCGATGCGGCCGCCGATTATAAAGCCCACAAGTTCCTGGACCTGGACCGTCCTCTTTTCATGCAGGTCTGGAACGGTGGCTTCAACAAGCAATTCTATCTCGAACAAGTTCATCGGCCACGGCATTACAAAGGCGGCGATTCTGCTCCATTCTTCGGCAACTTCCTCGAGCCGCTGAGCAAGACACCATGGTGGGTTGTGCCCACTCTTTGGCTGCCACCAGTCCTTATTGGCACCTTGGTATCACTACGTGGCTTGGATTCTCCAATTCAGCTGGCACTGTATTGGCCGCTTGGGCTCTTCATATGGACAATAGTGGAATATTTGTTGCATCGTTTCTTATTCCACCTCGACGAGTGAGTGCTTAACCGACTGTTGGAAAGTGATGTTCAAGGCTGACGAATGAGCAGATATCTTCCTGACAATAGGGTTGGAATCACTTTGCATTTCACGCTTCACGGTGTTCACCACTACCTTCCTATGGACAAATATCGCCTCGTCTTGCCTCCAGCCCTGTTTATAGTCCTTGCCATACCGTTTTGGAAGTTGGCCCACGCTATATTCTTTTACAATTGGTATGCGGCAACTGCAGTTTTCTGTGGAGGCGTATTTGGATATATTTGCTACGACATGACTCACTACTTTGTTCATCACAAGAAGTAGGTTTCTCTAGAGAGTTTTATATGTATCGTTGCTAACGACAACAGTCTCCCTGCGTATTGGAGAGAGCTCAAGAAGTACCATCTCCAGCACCACTTCGCCGACTTCCAGAATGGTTTCGGTGTCACGAGCAGATTCTGGGATAAAGTGTTTGGAACGGAACTACAGCTACCTGCGCCAAAGGTTTTGAAGAGCCAGTAAAGGGTGGACTTTGTCGGCAGCTTTTCGGCGTTCACGGATGGTCATAGAGGTTCGATCCCGTGCAGAGCAGCTAATCCTTATAATTGAACAGTACATAATGCAATGTATACTAATGTCATCACTCTCAAAGCATGCGTATCCTTTCATCATTAAGCGGGTGGCAACAAACCTTTCAAACCCAATTTGTCTGCAACGTGACCTTTCGTTGTATGTGAATCCTACTGTATTCCTAGATTGGCGCTTCGGAGGGTGGAGATTTCTCACAAGTCGGGATT
>Ga0335073_10004802_pt1 | contig 18927 bp, 17 predicted proteins | sample Lox_Sample_22_FD_207093 | JGI IMG/M metagenome (GOLD analysis project Ga0335073, IMG submission 207093) | Soil microbial communities from Loxahatchee National Wildlife Refuge, Florida, United States - Lox_Sample_2.2 | ecosystem: Environmental > Terrestrial > Soil > Wetlands | place: USA... | reverse complement strand
TCAAAGACCTTCCGACCTGCAGCCATTGCACCCACGTTGCGAATTGCACACGCTGTCCGGGGCTGGCGTTCATGGAAGGGAACATGCGCGGGCCATCCACGCAGGATTGCGAGAAATCCTTTGCACGTACCGGAGCGCCGTCGGCGAATATGCTGGCGAAGCGGCGAGCGGCGCCGAACCTGGTGCAGATCCGGATGCTCCCGGCTGCAATGGCTCAAGTTTCTGCATAATTTATTTCTGCATAGCCACCGAATTCTCCCGGCTGAATTCATGTCAGGCATTCCGGCTAAAGTTAATACCGAGTGGTCCGTACTTCTGACTGCGTGTTCCAGCCTTCCTCTCAATCAAAAGTCGGTTCAGCTTCGATCGGTATTGTCATCGCCAGTGCGTTGGGAAAAATTGTTGGCATCGGCTGAGCGGCATGGAGTCCAGCCATTGCTCTACCGGGCCCTCGGTTCGGTTCGAGATGCGATTCCTGCCGAAGCAATGCATTCGCTGGAACAGAGCTATCAGACGAATGTTCACAAAACTCTCCTGTTGTCGCGCGAACTGATTCGCATTCTTCATCATCTCCGATCGTTTGATCTGCATGTCATGCCCTACAAGGGAGCGGCACTCGCAGAATTTCTTTATGGCGATATTGCGCTGCGGCAAACCGGTGATATTGATTTGCTGGTACGGCGGGAAGAATTCTTGCGGGTGCGCGATGCGGTGGAGAAGCTCGCGTATGTGCCCCAAATTCGTTTTTCTGAAGCGGAGCAACGCGCCTATTTGAAATCGGGCTACGAATGTGTGTTCGACGGACCAGCGGGCCGCAATTTTCTCGAAGTGCAATGGGCGATTGAGCCGAGGTTTTATGCGGTTGATTTCGACATGAATGGCGTATTCGACCGCGCCGTCAAAGTTGAGGTTGCAGGCCAGGAGATGAAAACGCCTTCGCCTGCTGATTTGTTTCTGATTCTGGCTGTGCACGCGGCTAAGCATGTCTGGGAACGACTAATCTGGATTTGCGATCTCGCCCGGCTCATGAACTTGCCTTCGATGGATTGGGAGTGGATCGCATCGCAGGCAAGAAGTCTCGGGGTGCTGCGGATTGTGAACTGCTCGATGCTGTTGGCGAATCGGCTGCTTGCAGCGGAGTCTCCTGGCAGCGCAGGGAAATGGTTCGTTGAAACAGACTCTGATCGACGCCTTTTCCCCCGGCTTCAGCAGCAGATCATGACCGATGCCGGGTTCAATGTCGAGTCGCTCTCCTATTTTCGGCTGATGATGCAGTTGCGCGAGCGGTCGTTTGATCAAGTGCGCTTTGCGACGCGACTTGCGTTTACTCCTGGACCGGGTGAGTGGAAAGCTGTGCGGCTTCCGCCGCGGCTATTTCCATTGTATCGAGTCGTGCGGGTCGCTCGGTTGCTGGGGCGCTTGGTGGGCGGCTAAGTCCGTTCTGATGGCGCGGATCGCCAGTTCGGCAAATACAAAAGATACATTGCAATGCTTCCAAGCAGAGGAATGGCCAAACCACCTCTTATCGTGCCGAGCTTGGTTGAGAAAACTCCGACGAGCCACGGCAGAGATGCACCTCCAAGGTTCGACATCATGAAGGCCAGCGACGCAACCCGCGGTGCGGTGGAACCAGATTCGCGTGATAGAAACGAAATCGTGATCGGATAGACGCTTGACAGCCCAAATCCGGCGACGCCGGCGCTTAGTGCAATCTCGACGAACTCATGCGATCGCATTAATCCCGCCATGCCTGCGCATCCTACCAACAAACCGATCTGCACAACCCGAACTTCGTTCCAACGCCGCAGGAAGGTCGGTGCAAAGAGCCTGCCAAGCGTCAGAGAGCCATAAAAGAAAGATGGGATCATCACCGCTATGTCCATGGCCATGCTTCTCTGGTTCACGGAGTAGGAAGCGATCCATCCGCCGAAGGCGTTTTCTGTTCCGACGTAGAGAAAAAACAACGCCAACAGTACCGGCACGGAACGTTGCCGCCAATTCACACTGACGTTTTTCGCCTCGCTAATCTCTGTCGTGACGTCGTCGCCCCACTGCTTCGTGGCAATGCAGAGCATTACTAGAAAAGAGAATCCGGCCACACACCGGAGCAACAGAGGGACATGATCTGCCTTCTCAGCTGCGGCCACGAGAAATGGACATGCGACTGCGCCGGCACTCCAGGCGAAATTCAACACGTTCAGCGCTGAGCTTCGCCGGCTCGGATTCAGTTCGCCAACCATCAGGTTCGCGGCAGGCACGGCCAAGCCTGAACCTGCACCGAAACCGGCAATACAGACGATTCCCAGGATTCGCGGGCCAGCCAGCAACGCGGCGGCGCTAGCCGCAATCACAAGCAGGCCTGCATTGATTGCGAAGCGGAAACCGAATCGCTCGACAAGTGTTCCGGAAAGGCCGACCGCGACCGTCGAAGCTAGGAATTGGGCCGTAAACAACGCTCCTGCCTGCGTGTAATCCAGCGACCATCGCGACGAAAGGGTGGGCAAGAGCGGGCTCAAAAGAACCGTGGTCATGCCGATAGGGATAAACGATGCGTTGGCCGCGAGAGTTAATGTTTTCGCTGACGTGGTTGGCGCTGTCGCGGAGGGAGGCATGAAAAATAGGGAAGATCAGGTAGGCAGGAAGGGACTCGGGAATTGCTTAGCCCGGAGCCGGTCCTGTCGATTCGCGCACGACGAGCTCGGGTTCGACCGCAATTTCGGCGGGAAATTCTTTGTTGTCTTCGATCCGCTGCAGTAGACTCTGCGCGGCGACCTCGCCCATGCGCGCCAGAGGCTGACGTACGGTGGTGAGACTCGGCATGTGAAAGGCTGCCCCGGGAATATCGTCAAATCCCATCACAGATATGTCTTGGGGAACACGCAATCCCTCTTCCTTCAAGGCGCGAATGGCTCCAATCGCGGACAGGTCGTTGTATGCAAACAGCGCGGTGAACCGGACCTTGCGCGCCAGTAACTGCTTCATCAGGGGATATCCGGCCATGGGAGTTGGATCTTCCTTATCAAAGTACACTGTCAATTGAGGATCGATTTCGATGCCACTCTGGCCGGCAACCCGGCAGATGCTCGCCCAACGCTCTTCCGAATCGGAACTGAACGGGCCTCCTTTCATAAAAGCAATGTGCTCATGATTGAGGCTCTTTAAGTGATTCAGTGCGAGAACCGCGGCCCGGTCGTGGTCGAGCACAATATTGGTGACACCCTTCAACTTTCTGTGTCCAGCAACCGCGACGGTTGGCAAGGCCGGGCTTTCCTGCACCTTCGTATCGACCGTAATGATTCCCTCGACCCCGCGCTCGGAGAGGATTTGGGAGTAACGGCTCACGAGCTCCGCATCATGCCGGTGGGCGACCGTGAGGAAGAAGTAGCCGTTTTTTCTCAGAAGTTGCTCGATGCCGCTGATAACGGCTGCTCCGTAGGAATCGCCAATCTCTTCCGTAATCACGCCGATGGTATACGTGCGCTTGTTGCGGAGAGTGCGCGCGAAGAAATTCGGACGATAGTTGAGTTGCTCGGCGGCCGCGCGGATGCGGGCTTTGGTTTCCTGCGGGATCGAACGAGCGGAGGGCGCATTGTTGAGGACGGCAGAGACTGTTCCCGGTGTCAGTCCCACGTACTGGGCCACCGCTTTCAAAGTAACCACACCGTTTTTCTGGCCGGGTTTCTTGATCGGATTCATGATGATCTATCGAGCATGGCAGACTCTTGCCGTGCGTTCTGTATACCACTTCCAAGGATCGCGTGCTGTGAACCGGGACGAATGCCCTGACGTAAACGTTTCCGCTGTCACGAGCTAGCCTTCATGCTTTCGCATAGCGCACGCTGTTTGGCTTCGATCCGCTCAGTGCGAAGAACAGGATGTACAGGTAGCAGATCACCGGCAAGAAGAACGCGTGATGGATTCCGATACGGTCGGCGATCGCGCCTTGCGCCACCGGGATGAGGGCCCCGCCGACGATCGCCATGATCAGGATTCCGGAGCCGTCGCCGGTCAGCGGGCCAAGTTCCGCCACTCCCAGCGTGAAGATGCTGGGGAACATGATGGAGTTGAAGAAGCCGACAAGGATGATGCTCCACATCGCGAGATGACCGGAACTGAGCATCGAGGTCGCTACCAGTACGCTTGTGGAAATGGCGCAGAGCGCCAGCAGTAGTCCCGTTCGTGCCACCACCTGTCCTCCTCGCATCGCAGCGGCCAGCGCAATCAGCGCCGATGCTATCGCCACCAGCACAAACAACGGTCGGCCAGCAACCACCAACCATCCCAAAAACGTGAGGTTCGGCACAGACGGTTGATATCCAACCGGCAGGCTTCCCGCTACGGGGTACGACAACAAAATCAAGGCTACGCTGATTGCCGCGGCCAAGCCCATGTATCTCACTTTCGCGCCGCTCAAGAAATTTGAGCCGATAAAGCGTCCCAACATTGCGCCGCCCCAATAGAAGGCGACAAAACTCGCCGCGAGTTTTTCTGAAAGCCCTCCGATGCTCGGCTCGTGGAAATAATTCACCAGAAAACTTCCGATGGAAACTTCCGCTCCGACGTACACGAAAATGGCGATAGCACCGAAAATCAGATTGGGATGCTTCCAGATCGAGTCGTTTACTTTTTCGCCGACTTTATGTTGCGCGTGTTCGATCTTGGGCAACTTGAAACTTCCGATGGCGATCGCGAGGATGACGAGTGCGACTCCCAAGCCAACGTAGGGCGTTTTCACGGTAGCGGCTTCGTGAAGTCGATAAGCCTGCAGAGCTTGGGGGGCGAGGGCTCGAATCTCCTGCATCGTTTTCGGAGCGGCGCTGAGGATAAACAGGCCTCCGAAAAATGGCGCCAGAAAAGTGCCCAAAGAATTGAACGCTTGCGTGAGATTGAGGCGGCTCGAGGCGGTCTCAGGTTTTCCCAGCACGGTGACATATGGATTTGCGGCAACTTGCAAACAAGTGATTCCGGCGGCAAGAACGATAAGCGCGCCCAGGAACAACCCGTACGATGGCACGCTGGCTGCGGGGACGAATAGGAATGCGCCTACGCCCATGGTGAGCAGGCCAAGGACCATCGAGCGCTGATAGCCGATCCAATCGATGATCCTCGCCGAAGGAATTGAGAAGATGAAATAGGCGCCGAAAAATGCAAACTGAATCAGCATCACCCGCGCGTAGTTCAAGTCAAAAATCGGCTTCAAATGCGGGACGAGGATGTCGTTGAGACAGGTAAGGAATCCCCACATGAAAAACAATGTGGTCACGATCGTCAGGGGCGCTCCGTAGCTTTGCGTCGGGGCCGAGGCGGAAGTTGATGGCGTGGAAGTATTCGGGGCTGTGATGGCCATGAGTTAGTATGTACCGAAATTCTTGAATTTCCGGTAATCGCCGCCATCATAGCATCGCGGAGCGGAGCATTGGCGCTTTTTCTTTGTCGGCGAGGGGGATTCTTGCCGCTAGAAAATCGATTTGGAACTCTGCTCGTGAACTAAGCAGTTAGAGTCACTCGCGCGAGCGGTCTTAACGAACTCAGGTTTGAGCCAGCGTTCTGTGCTCTGCCAGTTGTTGGGAGAGGAATTCGAGATATTCGCTCATGCCTTCGCCAGTCTTGGCGGAAAGGCGGAAGACTTTCATTCCGGGGCGCACAGAGTGGATGCTCTTCTCCGCGGAGCTCCAGTCGAACTCGACCGCAGTGGCCAGATCATTTTTTGTCACCACCGCAATATCCGCGCTATTGAAAATGGTCGGATATTTCAGGGGCTTGTCTTCGCCCTCGGTGACCGACATCAGCACGAGGCGCATGTTCTCGCCAAGATCGTAGGATGACGGACACACGAGATTGCCGACATTTTCGATAAACAGAAAATCCAGATTGCGCAGGTCCCATCCCGCAAGCGCGTTTTGCACCATGGCCGCTTCCAGATGGCAGAGAGTTCCCGTGGTGATCTGCCTGACGGGAGCTTGGCTGCGCGCCAGGCGAGCTGCATCGTTGTCGGTCGCCAGATCTCCGACCAGCGCGGCGACCCGATAGCGCGGTTGCAGGGCGGTGAGCGTGCGCTCGAGAAATGTAGTCTTGCCTGAGCCAGGACTCGAAACCAGGCTGACCACGAAAACTCCGGCATCACGAAAGCGCTCGCGCAGGGAGCGCGCGATTAGGTCATTCTGCTTCAGGACGTTTCGGCGTACTTCGACCAGACGCGGTTCGTTCATCTTGGTACCTCTTCGTCGCGCAACTGTGTTGGGCGATCCTTCGATTCTGAAGACGAATCTTCGACCTCCAGCGCAAACACTTCCAGTTCTTTTCCCTGCAGGATGTTTCCGGTCGCAGCGCCGCACTCTGGGCACTCGAACAACTGAACGGACCGCAAGGTTCGGCGCTCGTTACAGTGAGGACAGAAAACTATCACGGGCACGTCTTCGACGATCAGCTGCGATCCTTCAAGCGGAGTGTCCTGGCATGCAATTTCGTAGGAGAAAAGCAGCGAGTCTTTGACCACGCCAGAGAGCGCACCCAGCCGCAGATGTACGGCGCTGACACGAACCCCTCGTTTCTGCCCTTCTTCCTGAGCGGCCTCGACAATGCTCATCGCGATGGAAAGTTCGTGCATATCGGCGCTAACCGTATTCTATCGCTAGAACGGAGGCGGCGACTGCGGAGCTTCGCTCTACCGGACAGTCGAGGCGGCCGTCCCTTCGGGAGATCAAGTGGACTCAGCGTTTACTTCGACAGTTCGCCAATAAATACTCCGTAAGGCGCCAGCGTGACCGTGTTTTCGTTCGCTGCCGAATCCCCGGTTGCGATCAGGGCCTTTGCAGATGAAAATCCGTGGCTGCCCAGATCAAACGTTGTCTTCTGTTCCGTTCCTGACATGTTGAGCGCAACCAGAATCGCCTCATTTTTATATGAACGCAAATAGGAAAGCACGCTCTGATCGTTTTCATTCAGGGGAACATAGTCGCCGTCGAGAAGCGCTTGATTCGTGTGCCGCAGGGCGAGCACCTTTTTGTAAAACGACAGCACGGAGTCCGGATCTTTCAACTCGTCGGCAACGTTGTGGGTTTTGTAGGTGGGTGGCACGGGGAGCCACGGCTTCGCCTGCGAGAATCCCGCGTTTACGCTGTCGTCCCATTGCATGGGGGTGCGCTCGCCATCGCGGCCTTTTTCCTTCGGCCATCCACGGCGGCCAATGGGATCCTGCACGTCTTCACTGCGTGTCGGAGGCGTGGTCTTCATTCCGATCTCTTCGCCGTAATACATGATCGGCGTTCCACGCAAAGTCAAATACAAGCCGGCCATCAACTTTGCGATCTGATCGTTGTGCGTGCCGTCGCCGTAACGGTCGTAAGAACGAACAATGTCGTGGTTGCTGATGACGAACGTCGGCCATCCGGAAGCGGAATTCACTTCCTCGATCCGCTCGCGAAATTCTGCCGGTGAGAGCCTGTTGACCATCGTAAAGAGAAAATCCATGGGCAACTGCAGCTCGTCGTTGTGGGGTCCGTAATACCGGTTCAATTCGGCGATATTGTCGGTCCAGGTTTCACCGATCAGGACGGCGCTGTATTCATCCGCCACTTTGCGCAAGTCGCGCAGGATGTCGTGCACCTCGGGAAGATTGTCGTTGTACTTGTTCTGCTCGATGGGATCGCCATAAGCGTTCTTCCCCGGCAAAACGGGATTGTCGTGAAGATTCGGATCTTCGAACAGGGCATCGACGGCATCGAGGCGAAAGCCTGAAACCCCGCGCTTATACCAGAAGCGGGTCACATCGAACATGGCGTCTTTCACGGCTGGATTGCGCCAGTTCAGATCGGGCTGCTGCGGATAGAAAAAATGGTAGTAATACTGGCTCGTTGTGGCATCGTACTGCCATGCCGATCCACCGAAAGTTGACAACCAGTTGTTCGGCGGCTGGCCCGAACCCTTGCCATCGCGCCAGATATACCAATCGCGGTGGGCGGAGGTTCGCGAGGATCGGGAATCCAGGAACCACGGATGCTGATCGGAAGTGTGATTGATGACGAAATCGAGAATGACGTGAATGCCGTGTTGGCTGGCTTCTTTCTCGAGATGATCGAAATCGGCCAGAGTTCCGTACATCGGATCGATATTTTCGTAATCGGAGACGTCATAGCCGAAATCAACTTGGGGCGAAGGAAAACACGGCGTAATCCAGATGGCATCGACACCGAGATCTTTCAGGTAATCCAGCTTCGACGCGATGCCGTTCAGGTCGCCGATTCCGTTGTTGTTACTGTCGGCGAAGCTGCGCGGATAGATTTCATAAAAAACTGCATGCTGCCACCACGGATGGGACGCTTCCGCAGCAGGTTTCGTAGATGTTCTACAACTTATAGCGAACAACAACAGACAGAAAATCCCGGTCAAGCCGGCAAAAAATCGCTTGCCTTGTACCCCTTCAGAGGACGCAATCACGATCATCTCCACAAACATGAAAAGGCCATTTTACTTCTCGAAGGGATATTGGAGATAGAACGGTGCGGCTAAGTGATTTTTTGTGGCATGCGCGGAATGGGCATAGAAGCGGCGAGCTTGGCGCCGAAGTATCTGCTGCGCGCGAGGATCAGCTTTTCAATTTCAACTTCCGCGAGTGGTTGCTGGCGTCCGAGCAAGTGCGTGACGAGTGCGATCTGCGCAAAATGCTCGACCGTTTCCATCTTCATGTAGGCGTGCTCAAGAGTGTCTCCATAGGTGACCACGCCATGATTCGACATGAGGATCGCATCGTAGCTATCCACGTAGGGTTCCAGCGTTTGCGCCAACTCGGAAGTACCGGGCGTGCCGTAGCGTGCCAGTGGGATACAACCAAGTCCCATGACGACTTCGCAGACCAGAGGCTCAGTAAGAGGAATGCCGGCAGCCGCAAAACCGGTTGCAGTCGGTGGATGGGCATGCACGATCGCCTGAACATCTGGACGGCGGTTGTAAATCAACAGGTGCATGCCGATTTCGCTGGTGACATGGCGGCGGCCGGCCAGTTGCTGCCCCTTACAATCCACCACAACCATGTCGGGCGGCCGCATGGCACCCTTGCTCACGCACGTGGGAGTCACAAGGATGCGGTCGTCTTTGAGCCGGACGGAGAGATTGCCGTCCATGGCGGCGACGAAGCCGCGTTCGTGAAGCATGCGTCCGTAGCGGACAATTTCTTCCCGGAATTTGCGCTCTGCGGGCAAGATAACCCTTTGGGGGGAATTACGGAACTGCGGGCCTCACTCGGCATCCGCATGGTAGCAGCAGTTCGCTCTAGGAAACAATGGCCATTTTGAGGGATATGCACTAACCGTGCAGAGACTACGTTCAAACCCCAAGAAGCTGCCTGCTGAACTCTGACAGAGCCATATCCCTATAATCGAATGTGTGCTGGTCTCGGACTTCAATTACCATCTTCCGGAAGAATTGATCGCGCAGGAGCCTATGCCGGATCGTGCCGGATCGCGCCTGCTGCGCCTCGAAACATCTGGGCGAGAATCCGGAAAGCCTGAAGTTCTCAGACTGGAGAATCGGAGCTTCCGCGATCTGCCCGATTTGCTTCGTCCGACTGATCTGGTGGTGTTCAACAATACACGCGTTTTTCCGGCGCGACTGTACGGCAGCAGGGCCGGCATGAAGTCGCAGCCGGTGAGTCCGCGAAATCCCGCGGCGCGCGAGTTTCTGCGAGGCCGGGTTGAGGTATTGCTCACACGGCAGGTTTCGCGCGAACCGAACCAGTGGGAATGTCTGGTCCGTCCAGGCAGGAAAATCGGAGTGGTTGAGCATTTGTTTTTTGGAGCGAATGACGAACTGCATGCCGAAGTCATCTCACGGGGCAGCTTTGGCGAACGCAGAATTCGTTTTGGTCCCGTTCCGGATTTCTTCGCTGTCCTGGAACAGATTGGCCATGTTCCGCTGCCACCTTACATTTCGCGGGCGGACTCCTCGAGCGACCGCGAGCGCTACCAGACGGTCTATGCGCGTGAGCGCGGGTCGGTGGCGGCTCCGACCGCAGGATTGCATTTCACGCCCGAAATTCTCGCTCGCATTCATCAACGCGGGATCGAAACCGCCGAGATCACGCTACACGTCGGACTTGGAACTTTCCAGCCTGTGCGGAGCGAGCGTGTCGAAGAGCATCGTTTGCACTCTGAAGCGTATTCGATTTCCGAAGATGCCGCGGAGAAAATCAGCCGTGCGAGAAGAGATCATCGGCGCGTGGTTGCGGTTGGCACAACAACTGTCAGGACTTTAGAGTACGCGGCGCATCAGTCACACGGTGAGGTAGGCTCGGGCGGGGGTGAAGCGAATTTATTCATTTATCCCGGATATCGCTTTCTCGTAGTGCAAGCTTTGCTCACAAATTTTCATCTTCCGCAATCCACGCTTCTCATGCTGGTTTGCGCTTTCGCCGGCACAGAAAACGTTCTGCGCGCGTATGAACACGCCGTCGACGAGCGCTATCGTTTCTATTCCTACGGCGATTGCATGTTTGTGGAATGATTGCGTGGGGCAAGGAAATCGCGGTTATTCGCGCCAGCGGCGGAAAAGCAGAGCGCCGTTCGTTCCGCCGAAGCCGAACGAGTTGGACATGGCGTATTCGATTTCGGCAGAGCGGGAGTGGTTGGGAACAAGGTCCATGCCCGCGGTGTCGGGATCGGGATTTTCCAGATTGATCGTTGGCGGCAGCTTCTGATCGCGGAGCGCCAAAACAGTGATGCCGGCTTCCAGGCCGCCAGCGCCACCCAGAAGATGGCCGGTCATCGATTTCGTCGAGCTCACGGCAAGTTTATGCTCGCCGAAGAAATTGCGGATCGCGTGCGCTTCAAGCGTATCACCGATCGGAGTCGAAGTCCCGTGGGCGTTCACGTAGCCGACAACGTTGGGTGAGACACCGGCATCGCGTACCGCGTTGCGCATGACGCGAAATCCGCCTTCGTGCTCGGGCGCGGGCTGTGTCATGTGGTGGGCATCGCCGCTCATGCCGTATCCCGCCACTTCCGCGAGAATCGCCGCGCCGCGTTTCTTGGCGTGCTCGAGCTCTTCGAGAATCATGATGCCCGCACCTTCGCCGATCACGAAGCCGTCGCGCGCCTGATCCCAGGGGCGGCTGGCTTTTTCCGGTTCGTCGTTGCGAGTGGAAAGCGCGCGCATGGCGGCAAATCCACCCACGCCCATTGGAGTGATCGCCGCTTCGGCGCCGCCGGCGATCATGACGTCAGCATCATTGTGCTGGATGATGCGGAATGAATCGCCGATCGAATGCGCGCTCGTGGTGCAAGCGGTCGCCGTGGCTTCATTCGGTCCCTTCGCACCATGGCGCATCGAGACTTGTCCGGCGGCAAGGTTAATAATCGCCGAGGGAATAAAGAAAGGGGAAATTTTTCGCGGACCGCCCTCGATCAAAGCTGAGTGTTCACGCTCGATGATGTCGAATCCGCCGATGCCGCTCCCGATATGCACGCCCACGCGCTCGGCGTTTTCGGGAGTGATTTTCAGGCCGGATTGTTGGAACGCTTCATCCGAGGCGGCGATGGCGAGATGAATGAAGCGGCCCATCTTCTTGACTTCTTTTTTCTCGATGTAGTTCAGCGGGTCGAAGTTCTTGACCTCGGCGGCGATCTGGCAGGCGAAATTCGTCGCGTCAAAGCCCGTGATGCGCTTGACGCCGGATTGCCCGGCGAGCAACGCTTTCCAGACTTCTGCGGTCGAGTTTCCCACGCCACAGATCAGGCCGAGGCCTGTGACTACGACCCTGCGCGTCAATTATTTTCCCGCCTTGGCGTGCTTGCCGATGTAGTCGATCGCGTCCTGAACGGTCCGGATTTTTTCGGCGTCCTCGTCGGGAATTTCGATGTCGAAGGCTTCTTCGAACGCCATCACCAGTTCGACCGTGTCGAGCGAATCGGCACCGAGATCGTCGACGAACGATGCGCTCGACGTAACTTCGCCCTCGTCCACTCCCAACTGCTCTACGATAATTTGTTTCACTTTTTCGTCTGCGGCTGCCATGGGTCTCCTCGCTTGCCTGAATTAGATTTTGATTCGATGATTCGCTCGCGCGATGGCGCGGCTACTTCGATTTTCGTTTATGCAGATTCCTTTTCGCTCCGAACGCTGGGCCCGGTTTTTCTCGGACACTCCCGATTCCAGAAAAGAGGCGAACGTGTAGTGTAATAGTCCCGCCGAATTAGTGTAAAGGAGCGGTCCGGCCGCTCCGCGACCACCCGGATACACCCAGAATCCTAGAGGGTGCGTGTTCGCCAGGTCAAATTCATCGGTATGATGCGAGCCAAGGAGTAAGAATGCGCGCCGTTGTTCAGCGGGTGAGCGGAGCGAAGGTTACGGTCAATGGATATACCACAGGCGAGATCGGGCATGGGCTGCTGGTTTTGCTCGGGGTGGGGCAGAACGACACGGAAGAAGACGCCCGTTATCTGGCCGCCAAGATTGCCGGGCTGCGAATTTTTGAAGACGCGGACGGCAAGATGAATCTCAGCGTCCTTGATGCCGGCGGCAGCGTGCTGGCCGTTTCGCAGTTCACGCTCTATGGAGATGTGCGAAAGGGGAAGCGCCCGTCGTTTGATACTGCAGCTTCGCCGGAGCCCGCGCGGCGGCTCTATGAATACTTCATTGCACAGATTCGCGCCGCCGGACTCCGCTGTGAAACCGGACGATTCCAGGAGATGATGCAGGTCGAGTTGGTAAATGAAGGGCCGGTCACGATTCTGCTGGATTCAGAGAAATTATTTTGAAGGGGCATTGAGTGGCGACAGAGGATGCAAGAGCGCAGTTCGACCGCGCTGCTCACCGCTGTCGCAAGATGATATCAGCAACGCGGGCGGCTTCGACTGCGGGCTCCACTTCGTGCGTGCGGACGACGTGAGCGCCCTTGAGAATCAGTGCAACTTCGGCCCCGATTGAGCCGTAAAGGCGGGCCTCCGGCGGAGCGTCTGTGCGGTTTTGTGCGAGCATGCGTCCGATAAACGATTTCCGCGAAACTCCCGCCAATAGCGGAAAGCCGAGCGCGGCAAGTTCCTCGAAATGAGCGAAAAGAGGATAATTTTCTTCCAGCCGTTTGCCGAAACCGAAGCCGGGATCGAGAACGATCCGGTCACGCCGGACGCCTGCGTTTAGGGCCGCTTCGGACCATTGCGCCAATTCGCTCTTGACTAGCTCCACGACATTCCCGGGCGGCGGCAGCGTGCGCCACCGGTCAGGGCTCCCCCGCATGTGCATAAGAACCGCTCCGCATTGCAGCTCCGCAAGAGTCCTGGTCATTTCGCGATCCCATCGAAAGCCGCTGACATCGTTGACGATTTCTGCGCCGGCATCCACGGCGGCACGAGCCACAACAGATTTATAGGTGTCCACAGAAATGACGGCGCCTGGGATCTGTTTCTTGAGTCGCATAATGACGGGGATGACGCGCCGGAGTTCCTCCTTGGCGGTGACGGCCGGATTTGCGATCGCGCTAACATGATTCTCCCCATCCGTAATTGCCACGTGCGCGCCGGGCCGGGTCGATTCCCCGCCGATGTCGATGATGTCGGCACCCTCCTCGATCAGGCGCACGGCATGCGCGATCGCTTTGTCGCGATCGAAGTGCAAGCCGCCATCGGAGAACGAATCGGGCGTGACATTCACAACGCCCATGATCAGAGTGCGCTGGCCGAGTTGCAGGCTTCTAGTGCCCAGGCTCCATTGGAAGGTCGTCCGCATGAAAGGGAGATTCTAAACGGACACGGTCGGCTCGACGATCCACTTCGTCATGAGGCAACAGTGGTGATCGTCGAATCCCAGATATCGATAGAGTCCGACTGCGGGACTGCCGTTATCTTACCGCCCGGTGCATGACGCTGTTCTGTTCCGCTGTCTTCTGGAACCACAGGCGACTTTTCCACAGAACTTCTGCATCTAATCCTGCGTAACCTGACACGGCGATCCCTGTCCCTGCAAAGCCGCGGAGGTCTCCTCTTGATCAACAAGTGCGCTCTGCTCTTGTTCTCTGGGTTGTTTTCGACGTCGCTCCTGGCCGCTCAACGCGTCGCCATTCCTCCCAGCTCGGCACTGGCTGCGGCAGACCAGGATGTCATCCGCCAGATTGTCGATCTGGAGCGGCAAGCGAAGGAAGCCAGCCTGCACCGCGACGCCGAATTTTGCCAGCGAACCCTGGCGGAAGACTACGTCGGCATCACTCCCCTCGGACAGGTCGCCACGAAGCAGGACGTGCTCCGTGCCCGCAAGAGCGGCCAACTTCGCTACGAGACCATCGACGTGACAGAAATGGTCGTGCGCGTCTACGGCGATACCGCAGTTGTCACCGCCCGCGCCGACGTCAAGGGACATCAGCTCGGCGAAGACTTCAGCGGCCCCTATCGCTATACCCGCGTGTGGGTCCGGCGCGCCGGACGCTGGGAGACCGTAAGCTACCAGGCCACGGTCACGCAGTGACAAACTTTACCCATAGCTATCCGTTTCTGACGGGGTGCACCTCATCCTTGTGCCGAGTGTTCTTGTCGGGACAGACCAGCAAACTCTGTGCTTAAATCTCAGGCGCAGAGGTGTCCCATGAAATCGAAACCGAATGCTGCGGCTCGGGTCCTGATCTTTGTCCTCACGCTGCTTTGCGTCATTGGAGCCCGTGGCCAGGAGCCCCATGCGAAGCTCTCGCCCGCGAAGCAGTCGCAAATCGAAGCCGCCGTTGCGAAATTCATGGCATCGACTCACGTGCCCGGAGTTTCGGTCGCGATTGTCGAGGACGGCACCTATGAATGGGCACAAGGTTTCGGATTCGCCGATCTGGAGAGCAATGCTCCCGCAAGTGAGCACACACTCTTCCGACTGGGCTCGATTTCGAAGTCTTTGACCGCGACCGCGGCGATGGAATTGTGGGAACGCGGCAAACTCGACCTCGACGCGCCCGTGCAGAAATATTGCCCAGCCTTCCCGCAAAAACCATGGCCCATCACCGCTCGCGAGGCCATGGGACACTTAGCCGGAATTCGCCACTACAAATCCAGTTCCCAAGACGATCCTGAGATTGGCAACACCAGGCACTTCGACGATCCCATCCAGGCCGGGCTCGACTTCTTCAAAAACGATCCGCTGCTCTCCGAACCCGGCACGCATTTTCATTACTCGACCCAAGGCTATACCCTGGTCGGCTGCGTGATTGAAGGTGCGTCCGGCGGCCACTATATCGACTTCGTACGGCAGAACGTCTTTGTTCCGTCTGACATGGAGCAGACGCAAGTCGACAATCGTTTCAACATCATTCCTTATCGCACGCGCTTTTACCGCAGGACCGACTCGGGCACGGTCGAGAACTCCGATTTTCTCGATTCCAGCTACAAGATTCCCGGCGGTGGCTGGCTTTCGTCGGCGGAAGATATGGCGAAATTCGAAGTCGCGATTCTCAACGACAAGTTGATGAAGCGTTCGACCCGCGACCTGATGTGGACTCCATTGAAGCCCACCGACGGCTCCAAAGATCATTACGCTCTCGGCTGGGCTGTGGGCGAGTATGGCGGAATTCGCACGGTAGGCCACAGTGGCGGCCAACAAGGCACCAGTACCGATTTCCTCATCGCCCCCGACGAGCGGGCCGGAGTGGTGGTACTTACCAATATGGAGGATTTGAGTCTCGGCGAAATCTCTCGGAAGATATTGAAGATCCTACTCGAGGCACGACTCGACAACTAGCAGCGGGAAATTACTATCGAGTTTCTGCAGACTGTACTTCGCAACGGACAGGCGAGCGACTTCAGTGTGTGCGCGCTAAACAGCGAATATACGCCACGATCTGATTACGTCATCTGACCTCCTCTCTATTGGATTATCACCACGTTCATGCTCCATGGCGTGAGCGTGAGCGTCAATGGAAGGTTCTGCGCACCCAGGTCGGCTGTGTTGGTACCGTTCCACGAGTCGTTTTGCGTGTTATCGTAGGTTGCCTTGTCATAGCTGTACTGCTTCACGTCCGTGCTGGAAGTTTTCCCAGTGAGAGTCACTTGGACCGTCTCGGCCGCCGTCTCGTTCACGTTGAACAGGACCAGCGCCGTTCCGCCGCTATGCGTCGCCGCATAGGCACGCACGTCAGTTGTGTCGCCGGTCACGCTTGCAGTGAGCACATTCTCCCCGTCCACTGCTACGTTGCTGAAAAGTTGAAAGGCCCGGGCTGTGGGCGACATGGTGCCGATTGTGCCCCAGGGCATGCATGTCGGATCGTCCTGGCCGTCGGAGAAGACGTTGTAGGCTCCGAAGTCCTGCCAGCCGTAGAGCGAAGTGCTGAGATTTCCGTTCGTTCCGTTGCAATTGCCGAAGCCAATCCACCAAGTAGCACGCGAGACGCCGTCGTTCATCATTTCGCCCAACATCTGCCCAGCGTAAAGGCCCTGCGTAATGGACAGACTCTGCTTGCCGGGATTGGTGTAAACCGAGCCCATTTCGCCCACGTAGATAGGGGTGTCGGGCTTGCCGGCTGCGGCGAGTTCGCTTTTGACGATGTTGATATCCGTGGTCAATCCTTGGGCCGCCTGCTGCGTAAGATAGGTGTCGCTTTCCTGACCGGGGGCCTGCGGGTAGTAGTGAAGTTCAACGAAGTCGTAGGAGCCGGCTGCGTTTGGCAGCACAATGTTGTCCCAGGCATCGTCGTCGGAGGCAGGCAAGTTGTCAGCTTCCACGACAACGCCGATAAGCGGAGGCGGAGTTTGCGCCGCTCCCGCTGCCGCGATTGAGGCATAGAAGCCGCTGCTTCCCGTCACCGCAGCGGCGTATTGCGTAGCCGCCTGATTCACGCTGGTTGGGTTATTGAGGTTTTCTTCCCAGCTCAGGCTTCCGTACACCTCGTTGCCGACCGTCATGTGGCTCACGTTGACGCCGTACGATTCCGCAGCCTGAATCCAGTACGCCGCCTCGGATGGATCGCCGGGGCCGTTGCAGGCGACATTGGTGCCGTAATCCGCTGTCAGGGCGAGGTCCAAACCGGCTGGCTTTACGATGTCGTTCACAAAATTTTCAAACGTATCGTTGCTGTCCGGAACGCCTCCTCCATAAGGCGGATTTTGGCAGTTGAATGCACTGCCATTGAAGTTCATGCCAACATTATTGCCGTCCCAGTGATACACATCGGACCACGATCCTCCAGGCCAGCGCACAGCCTTGATTCCGGCGGACTGAAAGGCGTTCACAATCGCCGTGTCGTTGGTTTCAATGTCATACCAGGCTGCCAGGTTCATACCCAGAAGTTGGTCAGTCACTGCCGTTCCCAGATTAGATGGGTTAATTGAAACCGTGGCGGTGACCGCTCCACTGCTCGTGGTTACGGTCGTCAGTGAAGTGGCGTTTACGGTACCCACCGGAGGCGTAACCGTAAGAGTGTAGGTCGTTGTCGCCGTCGGGCTTACGCTTACGGGCGTGCCGCTGGTGACCGGGATGTTTCCCGGCATGACTACGCCCGTTCCCCCGGCGAAATTCGCGGTGAGGCTTGAGCTATTCCCCGCGGCGACCGTCGTGGGACTGGCTGTGAAGCTGGAAATCACCGGAACTGGATCCACCGTGACCGTCGTTTGTTGTGTGACCGCAGTACCGCTGCCCGTCGGCGTCACTGTCAATGTGTAGGCGGTGGTCGCGGTTGGGCTCACGCTAACTGCCGTCCCGCTGGTTACAGCAATGCTGCCCGGTGCAATAACACCGGAACCGCCACTGAACACTGCCGTCAAACTCGATTTCGACCCCGACTCGATCGTCGCAGGACTGGCCGCAAAACTGGTTATCGATGGTGGCGGGGTGGTTTCTGTCGAACCACCCCCACCTCCACCACAAGCGGCCAAATTGCAAATGGCCGCACTTGCCATTACCGCTACCACAACAGACGGGAAGTTCCGCTTCATGGATAGCCTCGACACACCCGACAGAATTGGAAGTTTTGAGACTGGGAAATCTCAGGTGAAGCCGAACATGGAGCAACGTACAAAACGTACACTTTTAGCGAAGAGTGTTGTGGAGTGTCAATGATTTTCGGAAGGGAATTCTTGCGGACTGTCGCGCTCTAAGTCCCGAGAGTGTGCGAAAGGTCAACGTTAGCTATGAATTCCGCACGGCGAGTGATCATGGTCACAGCCTGATAGGATCAGGAAATCTTGGGGTTTTTGGCAGCTGACGTGGCATCGCAACTCTGAATGCTCTCAAGGCATGTTATCCACTTCGAGCTTCTCGTTGCTCAGTACCTTATCATGCTCGTCGGCGCCGGTCAGTTCGAATGAGTTCGTGATCGATGCTTTGCCTTTTTCGACACTCGTGATCACGTAGGAGCAACCGAGCCAGTGGGCTTCGGCGAGATCGGTCTTCGACCACTGCGCCGGATGATCCGGATGGGAGTGATAAAAGCCGACGATGTCTTCATCGCGCTCGCGGCCTTCGCGCTGGATCCGAATGAGTTCCTTGGGATCGATGTTGTAGCGATTGTGGGCGGAGTCGGTGCGCGTATTCCCGCAGCGGGCAGTTGCAGTTACGACCCGGGTACCGTTTTCTTCAAAGCGGCCGAGCAGCACGCCGCAGCACTCATGCGGATAGGTTTCTTCGCCGTGGCGGCGAATGGCCTTGTAGTCCTCGTCTTTGATCCTCAGCATATTTCGCTCTTGAGGACGTCATCCCGAAAGCCTCGCGTTTTTTACCAGCAAGGCGAGGGATCTCGCGTGCAGCGGATCAGGCTAAGCTACAGATCGTACCTGCGCAGTGCAATCACCCTTCCGTCCAGAATCGCTCACTCAAATATTTCTCGCCTGAATCGCACAGGATGGTCACGATCACCGCCTCGTCAGCTTTGCGCAGCGGCAATTCGCGGGCGATCTTGAGCGATCCCACGACGGCCGCTGCCGCCGAAATTCCCACCAGCAGGCCCGCTCCGCGGGACATTTGCCGCGCCATCGC
>Ga0335073_10004800_pt1 | contig 18929 bp, 19 predicted proteins | sample Lox_Sample_22_FD_207093 | JGI IMG/M metagenome (GOLD analysis project Ga0335073, IMG submission 207093) | Soil microbial communities from Loxahatchee National Wildlife Refuge, Florida, United States - Lox_Sample_2.2 | ecosystem: Environmental > Terrestrial > Soil > Wetlands | place: USA... | reverse complement strand
CCGCTGAGTAGTAGCGGCCGGACCAGGTGACGTGGTCAGTCCTCAGTACTTCATCCAGTAGCCCGGCGAACTCAGCGAACCGGTCGAAGCGCTCCCCCGGCGTCAGCGCCGGCTGGCCGAGCACCTTGGTATCAAAGCTCGTGCCTCCCGCGCCAGCGCCGAGACCCAGCAGGATCCGGCCGTTGCTGATGTCGTCGAGAGCTGTCAGCTGGCGGGCAAAGCTCACCGGGTGCCTGAAGTTCGGCGAGGCGACCAGCGTGCCAAGCGTGATCCGCGAGGTGACCGTCGCTGCCGCCGTCAGGGTGGGGACAGCGTCGAACCACGGGCCGTCCACCAGCGTCCGCCAGCCTAGGTGGTCATAAGTCCAGGCGTGGTCGAAGCCGAGTTCCTCGGCCCGCTGCCAGCGCCGGGCGGCCTGCTGCCAGCGCTGATCGGGAAGAATGATGATGCCGTAGCGCACGACGGGCATCGTATCGGCCGCGGCGACGGCGCCAAGACGCATGCCTGCTCGTTCCGCTGCCGGCCGTTTGCCCGGCCGCCACCCTAGTGGCAAGCTCGTGGGCATGGCATCGGACCACAGCCACGAGAACCACGGGCACGAAAACCACGGGCACGAGAACCACGGGAACGAGCACGGCAGCCACGGGCACGTGCATGACGCCAGCTGTGCCGTGGCCCACGGGGCTGTTCCGGCGCCGGCCGAGGCGAAGGTGCTGGCGGCAGTGTTCGCCACGCCAGTTGCGTCTTATCTGCTGCGCTACGGCGCGGACACGGGCTACCGGGCAGTGCTCGTCGAGCCGGATCCCGAGCGCGCGAAGGCCGTGACGGCTGATGGCTTCGAGGTTGCTGCCAGCCTGGACGGCATCGCGGCCGACGGGACGGACGTCGTGGTGACCGATCACCACCGGCCGGAGCTTGGCGTCCAGCTCCGGGACGCGCTGGCCGCTCAGGCCCGCTGGGTCGGGATCATGGGCAACCCGCGGCATGAGGCGCCGCATATTGCGGCACTGACCGAGCTGGGTGTTCCCGCTAGCGAGATCAGCAAAGTGCACCGGCCGATCGGGGTGAACATCGGCTCGCACACCCCAGCAGAGATTGCCATCGCGACGATGGCGGGACTGATCGCCGACCGCAACGGCAAGCCGGGCGGCTTCGCCTTCTGAGCGGGCTGCCCCGCAGTCAGGCTTCGGTGCTCGCCAGCCACGTCGCCTGCACGACAAGGGGGAACCGAATGGCTGAGGGGGCCGGCTATTCAGGAACGCCGCTCCCGCGAAAGCTCGGCATCGGCGAAGGCGACGAGGTAGCACTGATCGGCGCGCCCGAGCGATTCGAGTACGCCCTCGGCGACCTGCCCGACATCGCCAGCCTGCATACCGACCTCGCCGATGATGCGCGGTACGACGTGATCCTGGCTTTTGTCACCCAGCGCTCCGAATTGGAAGCCGAGCTTCCACGGCTCAGAGCCCGGATGGCTCCGGCCTGCGGCTTGTGGATCGCCTGGCCAAAGCGCGCAAGCCGAGTGCCGACCGACATGACTGACCAGGTTGTTCGCGATGTAGCGCTGCCGACCGGGCTGGTCGACAACAAAGTCTGCGCCATCGACGACACCTGGTCTGGCCTGCGCCTGGTGATCAGGCGCGAGAACCGCTAGGCCCGAATCAGGGTCTAATCGGGGTCGTTCCCGATGTGCTGGCGATGTCGGCCGAGGCACTGTGGATGACATGAACAGCAATACCGAAGACCTGCACTACGCCAGCCAGCCCGAGTCTGCTCAGGCCGGCAACGAGGCCGGGTCATCCGCCGACGCCGAGCGGCCGCCGCTGCGCCGGCCTGCACGCGGAAGAATGCTGGCGGGTGTCTCGGTCGCCATCGGCCGTCATTTCAACGTCGACGTGACGATCATCCGGGTGGCATTCGCCGTGCTGACGATCGTCGGCTTTACCGGCATCCCCTTCCTTGGCTTCATCCCGTTCTACCTCGGCGGCATCCCGCTGTACCTGGCCTGCTGGCTGCTGATACCCGAAGAGGGCAGCGACCACTCCATCGCGAGCGGCTTCCTCAAGCACCTGCAGAGCAAGTCACGCTGAGCCGAAGGCGAGCTACTTGACGAGCAGCTCGCCTTCGAACCGGCCGAGATCCTCTCGGTACAGTTCCAGGCCGACGCCGTTGGGATCGCGGAAGTACATGCTGTTGTCCACGCCGCGGTCCGGGCCGAGGTAGTCGATCCCGGCAGCCTGGAGCTTCTTCTTCGCCTCATCGAACTGGCTGGCCGAGACAGAGATGGCCAGGTGCTGTACCCCGCCAATCGTTTCTTGCCACGGCGGGTGCTCATGGCCGGGGAAATCGAAGAAGCCAAGCAAGTTGTGGTCGCCGATGTCGAAGAAAAAGTGATTGGAACCCGCGTAATCGCGGTTCTCCACCAGCTCGACCAGCGGGAAGCCGAGGAACTCCTGGTAAAACTTGATCGTCTCTTCGGCGTCCCTGCAGATCAGGGCTAGGTGGTGGACGCCGCCGACGGTGGTTGGCGGGCGTTCAGCCAGCGGACGGAGGTACTTCCGGCGCAGTTCCTCCCGCCGGGCGCGCACCCGGGCAAGTTCTTCACCTTGTGGCTCTGGCATCTCGCTGCTCCTTCCTCGCCCCGGCTGTCGGCCGGTGCAAGTCCAGTCTGCCAGGACCGGCTATGCACCAGCAGCGTGCAGGTCCGCGTCTTCAGGATGCATTCGGTGCCGCGAGAACCAGGCGTGCAGTCCGTGAACCTCGGCCGCCATTCGGCCCGGCGGTATGGCGATGACGGGGCAGCATGCGTACGCAAGGCAGTACCTGCTGACCTTGCACGCCATCAGCCGTCGCAAGGCTCCGTACCGGCCAGCGCCGATGACCAGAACGTCACTTGGGAGGGCCACCCGGGCCAGTACCCGGCCTGGCTCCCCCCTGACGACTTCGGGGCTGAACGTGATATCGGCAGGCGGTCCGCCAAGGGCGAGGTCAACGGCTCGCCATAGCCGGTCCCAGGCTGCCTGCTTCCAGACAGCCCTGAGGTACGGGTTCGGGCACCGGCGGTCGGCGACATCACCGCCCGGCGGAGTCCACGCCAATACCGGGGTCAGTATTGCGTTTTCACTTCTAGCCATCTCGGCCGCGTACCGCAGAGCCCCTAGGCTTCCTGGCGATCCGCTCACGCCGACGACGACTCGCCCGACGTACATCTAACGGCTCCTTTCTGATCTCGCCGCTAGCAGTCAACCCCGGGAATTTACTCGACAGCGGTCCGCTAACAGCCTCCATGCAGCGCAATTCCCCGCGCAAACGCGATCCATGCGGGCTGCCTCGTTTCCATCGCGTAACCTCCAACGCTCTTCATGCCGAGGGGCCTCAAATGTCACACCGGTGTAAGCGGCGGTTAACGCGCGGCCGCGACCCTGCGGGTATGACCTACGTCACAGAAGACCAGTTCGTTGCATCTGGAGAGCAGGCAGCGCACGAGTCAGAGATGGCTTCTGCGGACTCACGGTCGGGCAACGGCGGACCGTCCAGGCGCCAGGTGCTCGCGGGCGCGGGCGGCCTAGGCCTGCTCGCCGCGACGCCGATCATCTCGGCCCAGCCCGCGGCGGCGGCTACCGCGGGCCGAGCGGCCACCGACGGAACTCCTGAGCAGATCCACCTGACTTGGGGCGCCGACCCGGCGACCAGCATGGTCGTCTCCTGGGCATCGCCGGGCCAGGCGATCCACCCACGCGTGCTGCTGTCCGGACCGCATGCTGGCGACGACGAACTGCCAGCTGTTCAGCGGACCTACACCGATGGCATCAACGGCGAGACAGTCTGGACCTACCACGCTGAGCTGACCAGGCTCCTGCCCGGCACGACGTACACCTACGCGGTTACGGCGGACAACGACAGCTCGGCGCAGCCGTTCACCGCGACCTTCAGGACTGCGCCAGTCGGCAGGGTGCCGTTCCGGTTCACCAGCTTCGGTGACCTGGCAACCCCGAACACCGCCTGGGTGCTGTCTTACGGACAGAGTGCGTACGCTGTCGCGGCGGTCGAGTCGTTCAGTCCGCTGTTCCACTTGCTGAACGGCGATCTGTGCTACGCCGACCTGAACCCAACCGTGCAACCGGAGGTCTGGCGCGACTTCGGCAACAACAATCAGTCGTCGGCGGCTTACCGGGCTTGGATGCCCGCACCGGGCAATCACGAGATCGAGTTTGACAACGGCCCGCAGGGATTTACCTCTTACCTCACCAGGTACCAGTTGCCCGACAACGGAGTGCCGGGCTTCCGCGGCCGCTGGTATTCGTTCCGGGTCGGCACGGTCCTGTTCGTGTCGCTGTCCGCCGACGACGTCATCTACCAGGATTCCGGCGCCTTCGTGGCCGGGCCAAGCCCGCTGGTACCCGCGGCGTCCACCGGCAATCCCGCGATCCCGCCGGGCACGTCGTTGTACATCAGCGGCTACTCCGGCGGAGCACAGACTCGCTGGCTCGAGCAGACGCTGGCAGCGGCTCGGAGGGATCCGTCAATCGACTGGATCGTGGCACAGATGCACGAGATCGCCTGCTCGTCTTCCTCGACCGGCAACGGCTCGGACTTGGGTATCAGGGCTGAATGGCTGCCCCTTTTCGACAAGTACCAGGTCGACCTCGTGCTGAACGGCCACGATCACTGCTATGAGCGCTCGTTCCCGGTCCGGGGCTTTGACAGCATGGTCGGCACCGAGGCGGCAACCGGTACCCCCGTGCAGACCCTGCGCCCGCATCCGGTAACGACCACCGACACCGGCGTATTCGACACCAGCAAGGGCACCGTGCACCTGGTGCTCGGCGGCGGGGGTACCGACGCCAATCTCGACGATTACGGCCTCGATGCCTCCGACGGCCTGCCGCAGGCGAAGGTGTTCACCATGGCGAACAGGCCGCAGCCGACATCGACGCCGGAGGTTTACGCCCGTGCGGGCGCCGACGCCCGCGAAGACGCGACCTGGTCTGCGCGCCGAGACACCTCGACCGGATACGGGATCGCGGTGTTCGATGTCGACCCCGGAGTATGGGGCGGCCAGACCAGCATCACCATCCGGTACTTCCACGCACCCGGCGCGGACCCGGTGAACCCGACGACCGGCGAGAAGGGTGCCCCAACGCCGAACTACGTCGAGTTCGAGTCCATCACTCTGGTCCGGCCCCGCTCGGACCAGCGTCATCACCGCAATCTCCGCGCGTAGGGCCCCTGCCGGGCTTCACGGCTCGCGATGGGTTAGATGGATGTGGCGTAGGTGCTGCTAGGGCCGCACCTACGCCACATCCATCCGCGATCGTCGGGCCCAGCCAGGCCGTCTCCTCGGCGACACCGCGATTTGTGACTGCCAGCTTCTTTTGATAGCCTCTCGCTTATTCGAGCGTGTATCACAATCGTGGAGGGCTGATCCGATGGTAGATATGCAGCCTCAGCCTGACGGGCAGCGCCGCTGGTGGGCACTGGGTGCGTTGGCCATCAGCGTCCTCGTCGTCGGCCTCGACCTTTTCGTCCTCTCTCTCGCCCTGCCGACCCTGGCTGTTCAGCTACATGCCTCGACCGGGGACCTTCAGTGGTTCGTCGACGCCTACAGTCTGGTGCTCGCAGCGGCGCTGCTCCCGGCCGGCTTGCTCGGCGACCGGATGGGCCGCAAGAGGCTCCTGATGTGCGCACTCGGCGTCTTCGGCATCGCCTCGCTCGCATGCTCCTACTCAACCTCGACTGGCGAGCTCATCGCGGCCCGCGCGGTGCTGGGACTTGCGGCCGCCGTCATCCTGCCACTGGCGCTAGCCGTCCTGCCGGTGATGTTCACGCCGGAGGAACGCCCCAAGGCGATCGGCATCGTTGGCGGCGCCACATTCCTCGGCTACCCACTGGGGCCGATCCTGGGCGGCTGGCTGCTCGACCATTACTGGTGGGGCTCGGTCTTCCTCATCAATGTGCCGATCGCGGCGATCGCACTGGTAACGGTCATGTTCCTGATGCCGGAGTCAAAGGGCGCTGGTCACTTCAGGATCGACGTCACCGGCGTCCTCATCTCCAGCGCAGGCCTGGCTGTGCTCACCTACGGCGTCATCCGGGCCGGCCAGGACGGCTGGTCGGACACGATCGCAATTGCCACGATGGTGGCCGGAGCTGCGGCGCTTGCACTCTTCGTGCCATGGGAACGGCTCGTCCGTCGGCGCGGCCGCCAGCCGCTTGTCGATCTGAGCCTGTTCTCCTCAGCAGGCTTCAGCTGGGGGACGACGCTGTCGACGATGATCTCGTTCGCGCTGTTTGGGCTGACGTTCGCGATGCCGCAGTTCTTCCTCGATGTCAAGGGACTGGACTCGCTGGCCAGCGGGATCAGGATGCTGCCGCTAATCGGCGGCCTGGCGGTCGGCCTCGCGTTCGGGCAGCGGCTGCAGAGCCCCAGGTCGCGCGGTGGAGTCACCAAGCCTCCGCTGGTTGGCGTCCGGCCCATCGGGGCGGGCGGTTTCGCGATCATGGCTGCCGCGCTGGCGGTAGGCACGGCCACTTCAGCCGCCAGCGGCACTGGCTTTACCTCAGCGTGGTTCGCCGTAACCGGATTCGGCCTCGGGATGGCCATGCCTACGATGCTGAATGCTGCGTTGAGTGCGCTGTCTCCCGAGCGCAGCGGATCGGGCTCGGCGCTGATGACAGCCGCTCGCCAGGTTGGGGCGACGATCGGCGTTGCTGTGCTCGGCACCGTGCTGAGCTCGGTCTACCGCGGCCACCTCGGCGTGGCGGGCTTGCCACCGGCCGTTGCCGCGGTCGCGAAGAGCAGCGTCGGGACCGGGGTTGCGGTCGCAGCCAAGCTCGGCTCGGCGTCGCTGCTGAGCGCTGTTCATGCCGCGTATGCAAGCGGCGTCGACGTCATGCTCTGGGTGTGCGCCGCGATCGCGATCGCGGCAGCCGTGCTGGCAGCTCTGTTCCTGCCCCGCCAGCCGGCCGGACCGACTCAGGCGCCATCCGCCGGGGCAGGCGGAGAGGCCCTGCCCGGCGACACACCTGCCCAGGTGATCAGCTGAGTGCGGCAATTCCGGGGCAGAATGCTGACATGACCGAGGCGCGTGTCAAGCAGGACGGCCTGCGCGAGCGCAAGAAAGCCAAGACGCGTGCTGCCATCAGGGAGCACGCGCTCCGGCTGTTCCGCGAGCAGGGCTATTCGGCAACAACGATCGAGCAGATCGCGGACGCCGCCGAAGTGTCGCCGGCTACGTTCTTCCGCTATTTCCCGAGCAAGGAGGACGTGGTCCTGCAGGACGACTTTGACATCGTCACGATCGAGGCGCTCGAGGCCCAGCCACCCGAGCTCAGCCCCGTAGCCGCGTTCCGCGCTGCCGCCGCCGATACGCTCGCATCGCTCAGCGCTGAGGACATAGAACGGTTCAGGGACAGCGTCGAGCTGACGTTCGCGGTTCCCGAAATCCGCTCCAGGGCAATCGACGAGTTCGTCCGAACCATCAACCAGATAGCCGCTGCCATGGCTCGGCGCACGGGCCGAAATCCCGACGACTTCGAGGTGCGCGTCGTGGCCGGTGCGATTATCGGCGTCATCATGTCTGTCACGATCACCGACGACCAGGACACCTGGAACGCGGGCGGGTTCGCTGACATCACTGAGCTGTTCTCGCGGATCGACGCGGCGCTCGGCCAGCTCGAGCGCGGACTGCCCATGCTGACGCGTACCCTGCCCGAGGCCGCTTCCGGCCGGGTGTGAGCAAGGGCCGCTCGGCGGCGCTATCAGCTGAGACGCCCGGCCACGCTGCCGGCCGTTATCCGAGGCCGCCATGACCGACATAACGCAGCGTGCCCCGCCCCTCGGCGGGAGGGCGGGGCACGCTGCGCTCGGTTGGGCGCACTGTGGTTGAGACCGGCTGGCCAGGAAGAAAGGGGGCCTGACCAGCCGGTTGATCGGGGGTAACGCGCTGTCCCAGCCGCTATGTGCGGGTCACGTTGCGTTACGGGGTTCTGACGCAGCGCGCACGCCATCGGTTTCATGATGAGACGCAGATCACAATCCGCGGCTAAAGCGGGCGACGTCCTGCTGGCCGCGGTCGGCCGGGCCGTGGCTGCCGCGGGAGGACACCACAAACCAGCCCTCAGCCTCCAGCACGGGTCGGCGAGACGGCTTAATGATTGGGATTCTCGGCGATGCCGGACAACGGTTGGGAATCTCAGCAAATACCGCTGAGAATCCCAATCGCTGCCTGGCGCCTGCTCCGGGAATGTTGCGCGTTCAACTAATGTTGGCACGGCAGACTAACTTGTAAGCGCCAAGGAGGAAGCCATGCCAGCTGTGACAGTCGAGGACATCCTGGTGCTACCGCGCATCAGCGAGCCGGACCCGGCCGCGGCGAAGGACCGGCCGGTACTTGCCATCACGACCGCGCCATCGGCTTTCGAGGGCGAGGGCTTCCCGGTTCGCCGTGCGTTCGCCGGCGTTGACCTGCGAGCGCTTGACCCGTTCATCCATATGGACCAGATGGGCGAGGTCGACTACGCGCCCGGCGAGCCCAAGGGCACGCCCTGGCACCCCCACCGCGGGTTCGAGACAGTCACGTACATCATCGACGGCGTGTTCCGCCACCAGGACTCCAATGGCGGCGGCGGCCTGATCACCAACGGTGACACCCAGTGGATGACCGCCGGAGGCGGCATTCTTCACATCGAGGAACCGCCAGAGGAACTCGTGACGAGCGGCGGCCTGTTCCACGGCTTCCAGCTCTGGGTGAACTTGCCGGCCCGCCTGAAGATGGCTCCGCCCCGCTACCAGGACATCCGCGCAGGCCAGGTTGTCCTGCTGAGCTCCGCCGATGGCGGGGCGCTCGTCCGGGTGATCGCCGGCGAGATAGACGGGCACGCAGGTCCGGGCGTCACCCACACGCCCATCACGCTGCTGCACGTCACGGTCGAGCCCGGTGCACAGTTCAGGCTGCCGTGGCGGCGAGACTTCAACGCGCTGGGTTACGTGCTGGCCGGGTCAGGCACCGCCGGCCCTGACCGGCGCCCGGTCAGGACCGGCCAGCTGGCCGTGTTCGGGCCCGGTGACGTGCTGACTCTCGGCGCGCAGCGAAACATGGACGGCCCCAGCGACAAGCTAGACGTGCTCGTACTCGGCGGGCAGCCGATCAGGGAGCCCGTTGCGGCCTACGGCCCGTTCGTGATGAACACTAGGGATGAGCTAGTCCAGGCATTCGAGGACTACCAGGCCGGTCGGCTCGGAACGATCCCGGCGGTGCGCACGCCCCTGCCGGATGAGCCTCACCCGGGCCACGACGTCCTGTAACGAGCCGGCGAGCCGTGCTGCGCAGTCCTGCCGGCGGCGCAGCGCGGCTCGCCTTTGCCTCTCCGCTAGCTGAACTCCGCCACCCGCCGCACCTCGAAGGTGAAGCATCCGAATTCGAGGGCTCTGGCGTGCACCAGCGCGACCGCCGGATCGGCGAACATCTCCGCGAGTGCTGACTCTGCCGCCACCGGGCTGCCCGCAGGATCGGCCGCCACCAGCCGCCCGCCGAGTATGCGGCCGTCGGCGCTGTACGCGCGCAGCACGCGGCGCCCGGCCGCCAGCCAGTTCGGGTAACCGGTCCCGTCCGGCCCGCCGCACGCCGCCGGGTGAATGAATACCGGCCCGACCTCGTCGTATGGCCCCGGATCTGCTCCGACCTCACCCGCCCAGCGGCGCAATGGCGCATAGGACACGAGCGCGATCTGCTCGCCGGCCTGGCTGGGCCGCAGGCAGCAGCGCAGCGGCGCGCCACCGTCCGCGTCGGTCAGCAGCACCGGCGGACGGCCGGAGTCGTCGGAACACAGCAGCTGACGCAGCACATCGGGGGCGATCGCCCGTACCTCGAACCCAGTTCGCTGGTCTGTCAGAGTTTTCATAACACCAGGATCAAGGTCCGGAACGGGCAATTGCTGGCGAGACCGCGACGTCAGGTTCGCGGCCGCGAACCCGGCCGGGGCGCCGCCAGGAGTGTCACGATCCGCCCGTCGAAATCGGTCGCGACGCAGCGGACCTCGTCGGCGCACGACACCGCGGTGAGGCCGCCGCCGTACGGATCAGCCTCCGACCTCACGATCCCCGACTTGTTCAGCATCATCGCGCTCCCGTCCGCGGCTACGGCTGACCGCTTGGCGGGCCGGCGGTTCACCCGCAGCGGGTGGTGTCGGCTAAATCCAGCACGGGCAATGCGGAGGTGGACCCTGCCGGGAATCGTCGGCGGGACAACTGTGAGGAGAGCCCAGTGACAGCAATGAGTACCGAACGCGAGCTAGGACCTGAGGAGCTCCTGCTCACCGAAGTTATGCGCGGGCGGGAGCAAGACGGCATGAGCATCATGGAGCACCCGCTTATGCTGGCCGCCCTCATGCGCCGCCGCGAGGAACGGGGCAGAAGCATCATGGAGCACCCGCTTATGATCGCCGCCCTCATGCGCAGCCGCGAAGAGCGAGAGGACGGCTGGAGCATGATGGAGCATCCCATCATGCTCGCGGCCCTCATGCGCCGCCGCGAGGAACGAGAAGACAGCGGAATGAGCATGCACCCGCTCCTGATGGCCGCGCTCATGCGCCGCCGCGGGCAACGAGAAGACAGCGGAATGAGCATGCACCCGCTCCTGCTCGCCGCCCTCATGCGCCGTTAGATCGAAGGAGCCGGTGCAGGATGGCAACTGATTCCGCAAAGGAAGCTGGACAGGATCCGATGGAGGCATTCACCGACGATCTGATCCGCGAGTTCTTCGCAGAGGCGGGTCAATCATCGAAGTCCGGCCGGCGCGGCAAGGGTGGTGTGAGCGTCCTGCTCGAAGCCGTCATGGCGTCGGACGGTGCATCAGGAACGTCGCTGCTTGAGCGGCTGCTGATCGCGCAGACAATCGCGTCTGAGCTGGCTCAGGCAATTGCGCCGGCGTTGGCCGAGTCCCTCACGCCGGAGATCATGAAGGCTCTGGAGCTGTACGCTCCCGACGGGCAAGCTCGCAAAGAGCCGACGGGAACGAGGGCACGCAGGACGGGGGCAAAATAGCGTCGCAGTCCGCACGCAGACGCGCGCAGCGGCGCCCAGATCCCAGTTGCGGGTCAGGTTCAGGTTAGCCTGCCTGCTGAGCGGCCAGCCCTGCGAGCTGGACAGCCCCAGCTACCGGTTCGGCGGCTAGCACGCTCGCCTCGACACCCGGCAGGGCCTCGGCGACCGCATCGAGCGCCGCCCTGCTGAGGGCCTGGCTGCGGAAGAGCCCTCCGGCCAGGACCACCGGCAGATAGCTGGGCTGGTCCAGCTCACCCGTGCCAGCCGGCCCGCAAGCGGCCGGGCTTCCCGGTTCGGCTCGACCTGTCAGCTCAGCGGCGGCCGCCTCAGCCAGGTCCCCCACCGCGTGGGCCGCGCTCGTGAGGATCTCGGCCGCGGCAGGGTCGGCGCTGTTCAGGACTACGCTCGCGGGTCGCGCCCAGGTGCCGGGGACATGCGGCTGCTCGAAATAGCGGCGATGCAACATCGCCAGATCATCGGACCCCGTCGCCGCGATCAACTGATGTCCGAGCTCACCGAGAGGCTCGCCATGATCGCGGCGCCGAAGAAGCACCCGCATGGCTTCACGGACAATCCAGTAGCCGCTGCCAGGGTCGCCGAGCAGATAGCCCCAGCCGCCCACCTGCACAGTCCGGTCGCCGCATCTGCCCACTGCCACGGAGCCGGTGCCGCAGACGACCGCAACTCCAGAATCGAGTCCAGCGGCTGGTAGGACGAGCATGGCGTCGCTCACTATCACGACCGTGCCGGACCGGGTCAGCGGCGCGACCTGACCGTGCAGAAACTGTCGCGCACCGGGAACGCTGAGCCCGGCCGACCCCACACAGACTGCGTCGACCGGCGCCTCCGGCGTGACGTCCGCGCCGGAGAGCAGCGCTGCCAGCGCAGAGGTCGCTGCCTGCAGACCAACCGCAGCCAGGCTCGCGCTCGAGGCCTGGCTCTCGGCCGCGATCTGCCCTCGCGCCCACAGGCGGGCTCGGCTGTTAGTTCCGCCGATGTCGATGCCAAGAAGCCTGAGGTCACCCCAGGACTCCGCGTCGCGGGCGGACGAGCTGCCGGGAGTGGCCTGGAGGTCTGGCTTCGGCATAGGTGCGAGCCTAGGACGTTCGGTGTGGACCCGGCCTGCATGAGCCACTGGGCGTACTCGATACCTCCGCCGCGTGGCTACACCGAAGTCCCCGGAGGGGACTTGAGCAGCGGCGCTGCCTCGGCTAGATAGCCGGCCCGCCGCTCACGCAACGCGCTCGCTGCGATGCGAATCAGATCGATCGTCACTCCGGCTGCACCGCTCGGGTCGTGCACCTTCAGCTTCACATCCAGGCTGACGGGGGTTTCGCCCCACGCCTGAGCCTCGATGTTGATGTGCGCCACCTTCTGCGACTTCAGGTGCGACAGGTATCCGAGTGGGGCCACCTGCACCCGGTCCGCTGTAGACCCGGAGGCGGCGAGCGCGTTGAGTTTGGACTGCAGCTTGGTGTTGCTGTTCTCAACAAGGTTCCTGAAGTCCTCGGTACCTCCGAGATTGACCTGATACGAACTGACCAGGGAAAGTCCACGCTCTTCCAGCAGCCGCAGCAGCGCGTGGTGCACTACTGACGTGCCGAACTGGCTGGTCAGGTCGTCACCCAGCAGGGGCAGTCCAGCCGTGGCGAACCGGTCAAGCAATTGCGGATCGCGGGCTACCGCGTCCGAGGTGGTGTTGATGAACGCCGCACCGGCGCGCAGCGCCGCCTCGGCATAAGCGCGTGCCGTCTCCTGTCGGCCGCTGGGAGCCGCATACAGCACTACCTCAGCGCCGGCAAGTTCGGCGGCCACGCGTTCGACCTCGTTGGCATCGGTAAGCCCTCGGAGCACCGTCACGCCCGACAATGGCAGCTCGCTGGTGAGCCTCGGGAAGTTATTGGGCGGCAAGAAGATCGCCTCAGTAAGATCCTTGCCGACTTTCTCCGGGGAGGTGGCGAAGGCCGACACAAAGTCGATGTCACCCACGCCAAGTCCGTCGAGCACCGGCCGGTGGATCCCGACCAGGCTTCCGGTGGCGCGATACACGGCGATCCCTTGCACGAGCGCCGAAATGTTGTTGCCAACCCCGATAACTGCAACTTTTACCCGTTCAATCATGAACGCCATCGTACGTGGCATTTGCGTGAGTATTCGGTAAGGCCCACGCGAAGTCGATTGCGTAAAACACCATGCCGCAGAGGCGGCGAAAGCCGTCGGCGATAAGGCGTGCGCCAGTGTTCGCAGTGCGGCGACGGCGGCTGCGATGATGGGCTTATGGATCACGCTGCGCCCGCGGCCCTGACGGGCACAATCGCTGCCCTGGGCCAGGAGGCTTGCCGGGTCCGGTAGGAGTCGTTGCCGATGCGCGGGCTGATCATCGGTCGTCGGCGCCTCGCCTTTGGCCTGGCCGCGGCATTGATGTCGGTGACCTTGGTCGCGTGCGCCTCGCCGTCGCGAGACCGAACGGTCTCGGCGAGCCTGCCGGAGTCGGCGCGCGTGGTCGTCTCGGCCCCGGTGCGACTTGCTCATACCAGGCTGGGCACTGTCGGCTACCGTGTCGTCGGGGCCGGGCCGCCGCTGATCCTGATCACGGGCTATACCGCCACGATCAACGGCTGGGACCCGCGGTTCGTCGGCGCACTGGCCGAGCACTACCGCGTGGTGATCTTCGACAATGCCGGGGTTGGCCGCACCCGGGCACTGCCGGCGCCGCTCACCATCGACGCCATGGCCAACCAGACCAGTGCGCTCATCGGCGCCCTCGGCCTGAACAGGCCGGATGTGCTGGGCTGGTCGATGGGCGGGACGATTGCCCAGGCCCTGGCGGTCCTGCACCCGGCCCAGGTCCGCCGCCTAGTGCTGTGCGCCACGTTCCCGGGCAGCGGCACGATAGCGCAGCCCTCGCAGGCCGCCGTGCAAGCGCTCACCAGCGGCAACGTGCAGAAGGTGATGGCTGATCTCTTCCCCGCCAACCAGACGCCCGCGCGGCAGGCGTACCTGGCCGCGACCGCCGCCTATCCGCCACACGCCCCGGCCCCGGCCGCCGCGATCGCAGCTCAGGAACACGCTGTGAACGTGTGGCTCCTCGGCACCGACCCGGCCGGCCAGAAGACCGCCACGATCTCCGCGCCCACCCTCATCGCCGACGGCACAGACGACCGGCTCGACCCGGTTGCCAACGACTATGCGCTTGCCCAGCTCATCGGGGGCGCGAAGCTTAAGCTCTACCCCGACGCCGGCCATGCGTTCTTGTTCCAGGACGAGAAGGCCTTCGTCCCCCTGATCGAGGCATTTCTCCAGACGTCAGGCTGAAGCCGGCTCGGCCCGGCCGGAGGGTTCTGTCGTGGCCGGCGCCGCGGCAAGGCGCCGCAGTGCACTCCGCACGATCTGCGGATCGTAGGTGCTCCAGTACGGTGGCAGCGACGCACGCAGGAAGCCGCTGTATCTGGCGGTGGCCAGCCGCGGGTCTAGCACCGCAATCACGCCGCGATCGTCGATCGTCCGCAGCAGCCGTCCGGTGCCCTGCGCGAGCAGCAGCGCAGCCTGAGATGCCGCCACGGCCATGAACCCGTTCCCGCCCCGCGCCGCGACAGCTCTTTGTCGTGCCGAGGCCAGCGGGTCGTCCGGCCGCGGGAACGGAATCCTGTCGATTGCGACGAGTTGCAGCGAACGGCCGGGCACGTCAACGCCCTGCCACAGGGACAGCGTGCCGAACAGGCAGCTCGCCTCGTCCTCGGAGAACTTGCTGACCAGCAGCCCGGTGGAGTCCTCACCCTGGCACAGCAGCGATATGCCGCGCTCGCTGAGCTCGCTGCGCAGCGCATCTGCTGCCTGCCTGGCTGCCCGCATCGAGGAAAACAACCCGAGCGTCCGGCCGCCAGACGCCTCGATCAGCTCGCGCAGCTCGGCCAGGTAGGCGTCGGACAGGCCGTCGCGGCCAGGTGGCGGCAGGTGCCGCGCGACGTAGAGGATCGCGCTGCGGCGGTGGTCGAACGGCGACCCGACATCGAGACCGGCCCAGCCAAGGCCGTTACCCGAGCTGTCGGCGCCGTTAACCGAGCTGTCAGCGTCCGAAACCTCAGCTGGCGCCGCGGGCTCCACGGCCGGCTGGGCAACCCGGTCAGAGTCGCCAAGCGCTGGCAGACCCCACTGCCGCGCCAGCGGCTCGAAAGACCCGCCGAGCGTCAGCGTGGCCGATGTCAGGATCACCGTGCCCTGCTTGAACAGCCGCTCCGCCAGCAGGCCGCCGACATGCAACGGAGCAACCCGCAGCGTGTCCGGCCGCGCGGACTCCTCGCCGGCCGGCCGGTCCAGCCAGACCACCTCCGGGCGGGCGGCGATCTCCGGGCCGAACGCGGCGATGATCCGCTCCGCGTTCTCCGCTACTTCGTCGAGCGCGACGGTCGCCACTCTGGTCGCCGTGAGCCGGTCGGCGTCCTCCTCGCCACCGGAGTGGCTGCGCAGGTCGGCCGCACACGCCGCGGCAGCGTCCCGCACGATTGCCAGCGCCTCCTCGACCTGCTCAGCCAGGACGTCAAGCCGCCCGGCGAGGGTGTCGCCAAGCGCAAGCTCGAGACCCTCGGCGCTGGCCCGAAGCCGCCCGGACAGCTCCTCAGCGACGAGCCGGCCGCAGCGCCTGGCGGCCGCGTCGGTGGCGGCGGCAGACAGCTCGCCGGAGGCCACGCTGGTCACGCGGTCGACCAGGTCGTGCGCCTCGTCGATCACGACGACGTCATGCTCGGGCAGCACAATGTGGTTCTCCATCGCGTCGATCGCCAGCAGCGCGTGGTTCGTCACGACAATGTCCGCCTCGCCCGCGGCCTCGCGCGCCAGTTCCGCGAAGCACTGGCTACCGTAGGGGCACTTCTGCGCCCCGATGCATTCCCTGGCGTTGACCGACACCTGCCGCCAGGCGCGGTCATCGACACCGGGAACGAGCTCATCCCGGTCGCCGCTGTCCGTCGTTGTCGCCCACTCATGGAGGCGGGATACCTGTCGTCCGATCGCCGATACCGACCGCGCATCGAACAGCGAATCGGCCGGCTCCTCTACCGCGCCGCCGTGGACCTTGTTCAGGCACAGGTAATTCCGTCTGCCCTTGAGGATCGCGAAGACGGGCTCGCGGCCCAGCATGTCCGACAGCGAAGCGGACAACCGCGGCAGGTCACGCTCAACTAGCTGACGCTGCAGCGCGATCGTGGCCGTCGAGACTACGACGGCGCCCTTGTCCTCCAGGGCATGGCGCACCGCGGGAACAAGATAAGCCAGCGACTTGCCCGTTCCGGTTCCCGCCTGTACAGCCAGATGCTGCCCCGACTGCATCGCCTGCTGCACGGCGTCCGCCATTGCGATCTGCCCGGCCCGCTCCGCCCCGCCGATGCCGGACACCGCCGCCTGGAGCAGGACGCCGATCTCGGGCAGTTCGGAAGGCACGACTGCACGCTATCGCCTCGGCAGCGCTAGCTGGTGATGTCGGCAGAGGTCAGCTTCGCCCAGCCGATCGCGACGAATATCGCGGCGTACAGGACGGACGACAGCAGTCCGTGCTCGACCCCCGACCAGTCGACCGGCGAGCGGAACAGCCCGTCCCACGCCAGCCAGTAGTGCGTCGGCAGGAACGAGTGAATGGCGGACAGCTGCGGCAGCTGGTCGCAGATTTCGCTGGCGATGGCGAGCACGAGCAGCCCGGCGATGGCGCCAACCGGGTGCTGTGTCAACGTCGAGGTAGCGAGCCCAATCGCGCCGAACGACGTCATCGCGACTGCCAGATAGGCCGTCACCACGAGCACCCGCAGCACGCCGGCCCCGAGCGAGATCGTGTTGCCCGACAGAAGCGTGACCGGCCCGGTATGAAACAGGATCAGGCCCATGATCAGCGACACGACGGCAATCAGCAGGCAGGCGGCCAGGCTGAAGACCATGATCGCGGCGTACTTGACGATCAGCAGCCTCGTCCGGCCCGCGGGCACGGTCAGAAGGACGCGCAGCGTGCCGTGCCCGGCCTCGCCGGCGATCGCGTCGCCGGACACTACGGCGACGCCGAGCGGCAGCAGCGGCAGGCTCACCATTAGCGCAAGCATGACCAGGGCGAGGAATACCCCGTTCCCGGCGAGCTGATTCAGGAACGGGAAGCCGCCGCTCGGACCACCGTTGATCGTCAGCCGCAGCACGATGCCGAAGAACACCGGGGCGATCGCCAGGACCCCGAGCAGAGCCAGGTTGCGCGGGCGGCCGAACATGAGCCGGAGCTCAGAATTAAAGAACCTCAACCATGCGGGAACGGGGTTTATCCGGCCAGTGCTGCCGGCGATCGGCGGCTGCCCGTCTGCCCAGTCCAGCGCCTGCCGGATGGCGGTTGACTGTCGGGCTGCAGTTGACTGTCTGGGTGTAGTCAACTGCGCGGCCGTAACCGGCGGCCCAGCCGCCAGGCCCGGCCAGTCGTCTTCGTGCTCAGTCGACATCGAAGCCCTCGCCGGTTAGGTGCACGAATTCGTCCTCGAGACTGCGTCGCGGCGTCTCCAGCCCGGCCACCGGGACGCCTGCCAGCACCAGACGCTCGCAGACCTCCTCAGGCAGCATGGCGCCAAGCTCGGCGGTGACCCGCTGACCGTTCTGCGCCACTGCGGCAAGCCCCAGCTCAGCAAGGACTTTCGCCGCCAGCTCCGGTCGCGGTGTCCGCACCAGCAGCCCGGCCTGGCCGCGCAGCTGGGCGAGCGGCCCCTGGTAGACCAGCTTCCCGGTGCGCATGACCCCAACGTGCGTGCAGATCTGCTCGACCTCGGCCAGCAGGTGCGAGGAGACGAACACCGTGATGCCGTCGGCGGCGATCTCCCTGATCAGGTTCCGCACCTCGCGGGTCCCCTGCGGGTCGAGGCCGTTGGTCGGCTCGTCCAGGATCACGAGCCTGCGCGGTTGCAGCAGGCTCGTTGCGATGCCAAGCCGCTGCTTCATGCCGAGCGAATAAGCCTTATACCGCTTGTCGGCGGCCGCAAGCAGGCCGACCCGGTCCAGCGCCCGGTCGATCCGCTCCGGCGCGGTCGCCCGGCGCGCGGTCCTGTCGGCTGCGTCGAACCGGGCCAGGTTCGCCCGGCCGGACAGATGCGGGTAGAACGCCGGTCCCTCGACCAGCGACCCGACCAGCGGCAGCGCATCGTCCTGTGCGTCCGGCATCGGCAGACCGAGCACCGCATGGCTGCCCTGAGTGGGCTGGATGAGCCCGAGCAGCATCCGGATCGTTGTGGTCTTGCCGGAACCGTTCGGACCGAGGAAACCGTAGACGGCGCCGGTCGGCACTGCCAGGTCAATCCCGTCCACGGCAAGCTGGCCGCCGCGAAAGCGCTTCGTCAGCCCGCTGCTCGCCAGGGCCAGGTCGGCGGTCGCCGAGGGCGTGTCAGGCTGCGCTGGCGAGCTCATCTCGTCCACGCCAGTCTCGTCATGAACCCGCATCTCTACCCCGCGTCGCGCGCGACGTCCGCGTAGAGCAGCGCTGGGGTCACCGCGCCGGCCAGGATCTGCCCCTTGCTGGTGATCAGGACGTTCAGCAGCGTGGTCTGCAGCAGCCGTCCGCTGCCCCAGCTGCCGTGCACCGGGGTCGATGCCGTCAGCAGCGCCTGGAGTAGCGCGGGTGCCGGTATGGCCGGACCGCTGCCGGTTGAGTTGAAGGCGATCGAGGACGAGGAAACCGAGGACGAGGAAACCGAGGACGAGGAAACCGAGGACGAGGACGAGCCGTAGAACCCGCCGCCCTGCCGGGTCGAGCTCGTCGCTGCGGCGAGCGCCTGCTTGACCGCGTTCGCCACTTGCGCGCTCGGCGGCGTGGCAAACACCGACAGCCAGCCGGTGCCGATCACGTGCGGCGAGTTCGCCGACGCGGCGATCGGCCCGG
>Ga0335073_10004799_pt1 | contig 18930 bp, 17 predicted proteins | sample Lox_Sample_22_FD_207093 | JGI IMG/M metagenome (GOLD analysis project Ga0335073, IMG submission 207093) | Soil microbial communities from Loxahatchee National Wildlife Refuge, Florida, United States - Lox_Sample_2.2 | ecosystem: Environmental > Terrestrial > Soil > Wetlands | place: USA... | reverse complement strand
CCGTTTGCGTCCGGAAGGAAGAACGATGTCGACCGCTGCCGTGACGCCGAAGAACCGACTGAAGAACCCCGCGATCATCGTACCGGAGGCGATGGCCCCCCTCCAGGCCCTCGGGCAGCTCCTCGGACAGATGGAGGGACCGCCGGCCCGCGCGCTCTCTCTCGCGATGCTCCGAGCGAGCCAGTTGAACGGTTGCGCCCTGTGCCTCGCCGGAAGCTGCCAGATGCTCCGGGGGTTCGGGGAGACCGAGGACCGCCTGCTCGCGGTCAGCGCGTGGCGGGAGTCGGCGCGGTTCACCGCTCCCGAGCGGGCGGCCCTCGCACTGTCCGAGGCAATGACCCGAATGAGCGACCGGTCCGACCCCGTCCCCGACGCCACCTGGGACGAGGCAGCGCGACATTTCTCGGAGCGTGAGCTCGCCTTTCTCGTCCTCGGGATCGCCACCCAGAACCTCTACAATCGCCTGAACGTCACGACGCGGCAGGTCACCGCGGACTGGGGCGGAGACGACCCGGAGGCTGCCCGAAAGTGGGGCGGCGATGCGGCCAAAGCATGGGACGCAAAGAACCCACATTGACCCGCGGCGGCGCCGAGCCCTTCAGGTCCCGCGCCTTCGGGCCGGTACGAGTGCGCAGTTCCGACGCACTCGTACGAACAGGTGGCCGCCGAGAGAACCCTCCGCGGCGTCGGAGCCGCGGCGCTCAGTCGTGGACGGGCATGCCGGCCAGCGCGAGGATGTCGGCGTGCCCCCGTCCGAACTCGGAGCGAGGGACGCCAGCGACCCGGCGCAGCGAAAGGTCCCTCCAGACGGGCGGAGCCGGCCCGTCCGTCCACTCTCCGCGGAACACGAAGTGCAGGTCCCAGTGGGGTCCCGACTCTGGATCGATCGCGGACGGGTACGTCTCGGAGAAGACTTCCGGACCCCGTAGCGCGAGGGTGGGCCGTCCGAGCTGCTCGACCGCGACCCGTTCCGCCGCCCGGAACGGGGATTCCCATTCCATCAGATGGGATGACGGGAGGATCCAGCGCTCGCCCAGCGACGCGAGATGCCCCGGGTCGAGGCTCCCCAGCGCCGACCAGGGTGCCGCCGGGCTCGGTCGACCGAGCAGCACGCGGGTCGAGTCGGCGGGGTCGGTGAGCACGAGGAAGGCAGAGAGGCACATCCCGCCCTCCGGAACCGCCCAGAAGTGGCGGCCCCGGACCTCGCGCTCCGTCGGACGATAGCGGGCGAATCGGGGAGCGGAGCTCGACGCGGTCGGGTCGCCCATCGGGCGCGCGAGTCCCCGCAGGGTTAAGGCACCCCCGCCGTTGAATCGGGCGTGACCGGGTGGAAGCGAACGGCCACCCGGCTCGTCTATGAGAATCCGTACGTCCGGGCGTACGAGGACATCCTGCGCACGCCCCGCGGCGCACGGTTCACGAGCTTTCGCCTCGACTCGCCGAAGTTCGCCGTGATCGTGCCGGTCTCCGATCGGGGCACGATCGTATTCGTCCGGAACTATCGGCCGGCGGTCTCGGTCGCGGTTCTCGAACTGCCGGGGGGTCGCGTCGAGCCCGGTGAGGCGCCGGGCGCTGCCGCGCGTCGTGAGCTCGAAGAAGAGACGGGATTTCGACCCCGCGATCTTACTTCGCTCGGGTGGTTCTTCCCGTCGCCGTCCCGCATGATGAGCCGGGGGTACCTCTTCCTGGGTCGAGGTCTCCGTCCGGGTACGAGAAATCTCGACCCGACCGAAGACCTGGAGAACGTCGAGCTCCCCATCGAACGGGCCTACCGCGACCTGCACGCGGGAAAATTCCACGACGGGGGAACGATAGCGGGGCTCGCGCTCGCCGAACCGTACCTCCGCGGGCCCTCGAGACCGTCCCGCTCGAAGCGTCTTATACCGAGGGTTGCTGGGCGACACCGCAGCGGGGTAGGGTAGTCAGGAAAACGACCGGTCGTGCCGGTCGTCCTGAAATCCCGACGGGCTCATAACCCGTAGATCCATGGTTCAAATCCATGCCCCGCTATCTCCGGGCGAGGCGACGTTCCGTTCGGTTCGGCGCGACCTGATCCGCTCCCGATCCGCGATGGGACCTTTCTCGCGCATCGAGGGAGCCGGAGCAGCACCGTGTTGCCCCTCCGGGCGGCCGCGGGCTTGGGCATTGTCGCTGCCCGTGTCTTTTGGCTCACGCTCTGGAGAAGGGAGCCGGAGGCCGCCACCCGACGGTTCGAGGAACCGTGGCCCCTGGGGGAAGGGCGGAAAGGCCCGGGTCGTTGATTTGCGCTTCCCCGGAACCGGTCGCGAGTGATCCGGGCGGGGGCGACCGCGACGGGGTGCATGCGACCTTATCACCCCCGAGTCGGATTCGCAGCCGTGCGCGCACCGTCCTCGGCCGATTGGATCCACCGGTTGCAGAGTTGGGCCGAGAACGACGACGACATTCGACTGGCGCTTCTGGTCGGCTCGCAAGCGAGAGCCGAGATGCCCGCGGACGCAAACTCCGACATCGACGTGGTCGCATTCGCTCGCAACCCGGAACACCTTTTGCAGGACGAGCGTTGGGTGGCGGAGCTGGGGCCGTACTGGACGTCCCACCTCGAGTCGAACGCTCTCGAGACCGGCCCCGAGCGTCGGGTGCTTTTCCGGGACGGGCAGGACGTCGACTTCGCGGTCTTTCCGATCGAATTCGTGCCCGCTCTGACGAGGGACGAACGCGCGGCGGACATCCTTCGGCGGGGTTTCCGCACCCTGGTCAACAAGGATGCGTTCGATCTCACCGTGGAGACGACGCGGCGCCCCGCCGTCCCCCCCACCGCGTCGGAGTTCTCCAACCTCGTGAACGACTACTGGTTCCACCTGATCTGGACCGCGAAGAAGTTGCGCCGCGGGGAATTGTTGACGGCCCTCGAGGCGACCAACGGCTACCTCGCCTCGCTGCTCGTGCGGGGCGTGCGGTGGCACGCGATCACCCGCGACCCCGCCGGGCCGGACGTATGGCACGCCGGAAGGTTCTTCGAAGTATGGGCCGACCCTCGCGTGATCCGGGACTTTCCGGCGACGGTCGCCCAGTATGACGCACCCTCGATCGCTCGAGCTCTCAAAGCGAGCCGAACATTGTTCGGTTGGCTTTCCGCGGAGTTGGGTGAGCGGCTGTCGCACCCCACCCCCTTGAAGGATCCCACCGGGATATCTTCGTACTTGGACGACCTACTCGGCGTCCCGGGACGGTGAATCCCACCGGGTCAGCGGCGGTCGCACGCGCCCCGCGCCGATGGTTACGACGTCGAGTCGGGCGTGTCGGCGGACTTCCCCTTCTTCCGACGGGGCCGCTTCGAGGGGGTATCCGACCCAGCGGGGGACTCCGGGGACGAGGGCGCACCTTCGCCCATCGGGGACGGCGACATCTCGGGTGCCGGGGGCGGCGGCGGAGGAGGGGGCGGGGGAGTCAGGGACGGGGCCGGAGCCGGAGGCGCCCCCGGGTCCATCGGGGTGGGGGGAGGGGGCATGGGCGCTGCGGCCGGGCTCTCCGCGTCCTTGTGGGCGTGATGGTGCGAAGTCGGTTGCGTGGGAGGGATCGGGACGAACTCTCCCGGACGCCACGTGTGAGGCGCCTTCAGGATCGCCGGGTCCTTCAGGAACAGGTCGGCGTGGCCGCACGACTTGCAGATGCGCGTGCCCATCGAAAGCTCCCCCTTGGGCCGGAGCGACAGCGTGCCCGCGCTGAGCGAGCCGCCGGTCTTGAGATCGTTCGCCCAGACAAAGTCGTTCGCACCGCAGTTGCTGCACACCGGGGGCACGGAGGACACCTAACCGCGACAAGAGGCCACCGGTCGGTAAAAAAGGATTCCGCTCGGCCGCGGCGAGCGCGTCGGGTTGCCCCGTGGGGACCTCCTCGCGCGGAACGCACGTAACTCCCTTGTAGCTGCCTCGCGTGGGAGCCGTGCCATGAGCGCTCCGTCGCTGAGGAAGATCGCGGTCGCCATCGATGGGTCGAGCAACGGGGACGTCGCGCTCGATTACGCGATCGACCTCAGCCGGCACTACTCGTCCGAACTGGTCATCGTCGCCGTCGCACCGATCGTGCCGGTGTACATCAGCTCGACCGAACCGTTCGTCCCCGCGGGAGTCCCGCCGAACCAGGTGGGGCAGTACCGCGGGATCACCGACGCCGCGGTCGCGAAGGCCCAGAAGGCGGGCCTCACCGCCGTGACCGGCGTCACTTACGAGGGGGTCGTCGTGGACGAGATCGTGAACCACCTCGAGGAGCACCCGACCGACCTCCTTGTGATCGGCTCCCGGGGCCTCTCGACGGCGAAGCGCCTGCTGCTCGGCAGCGTCTCGACCGGCGTGGTCACCCACGCACCGTGTCCGGTGCTGGTCGTGCGGCCCCGACCTACGAAGTAGGGTGCCGCAGCACGATCACGCGGGTCGGGCACGGCAGCTTGTGGGACGCCTTTCGAAGGGCTTCCTTCGCGTCCTCGAGATGTGCCTCGGTGGTGTACACCGTCAGGAGCTCACTGCCGATCTCAGCCCGAACGGCGTGCCCGACCGGCTTTCCGAACGCCCCGCGCATCCCGTCCGAGATACGGTCGGCGCCGGCGCCCATCGCCATCTTGTGCTCGCGGAGGATCTGATGCGGGTAGCGGCGTACCTTGAGGTGGTACTGGTTCAGGGCCGTCTTCTCCATGACGCGTACCGCGCTGATGCGCGCCGCTTCGAGGGCAATGTCACGGACCTGGGCGGCCTCCTCGGTGCCGAGGGACAGAGCGAGCGGGAACTCCGTCTTGAGGTCCCCCGTGTCGAACTGGGTGACCCGGCAGTTCGGAACGCCCCCCATGTACTCGCGCCGGGTGTAGATCTGGCCCTCCACCTTTCGGTACATGCGGGCCGGCTTGCGCGTCATGGGTCGCGGCGAGACGGGCGTCCCATTAAAAGTGTTACGCGCACGACCGTCAGCGCCGTCGCCGAGGAACCGACTTCGACGGGAGCAGATGCGGGCCGCGGCGCGCGGCCGCGAGCTCGACGACCCGGAGCCCGGAACCTTCGAGCCACGGGAGGAGCTCGGCGCGGCTGGCCGGCCCCTTCGGACGAGCGAAGAAGCTGCGGCCGAACATCGCCTGCCCGGCCCAGGCCCCGCGCTCCCGCAACTGGACGAGGCACCGCCGGAGCGAGCGCGGCGCGAGGCCGAGCCGGTCGGTGAACTGCTCGCTCAGGTAGAAGAAGGGGGTCGGCGCCGGGTGCCGCAGCAGCTCGTCGAGCCCCTCGCTCGCGATGCGAACTTTCTCGAGGAACCGTCGGTTCGCGAGCAGCCGAGGGGACGGCAGCGGACCGCCCGTGATCCCGATGAAGATCGACCCGGGCAGCGGAACGTGCTCGATGTCGCCGTAGGGCGGGATCCCACCCCGGCGGCGCACCTCGAGACCACCGCCGCCTTCGATCGCGGCAACGCCACCGAGCCCGCCGCCGCCGAAGAGGTCGGCGAGATGAGCAACCTCGACCGCGCTCTCGTGGGACGAGTCCGTGAGAGCGGCGACCGCGAGCGCCGTCGCCGTGGCGCCGGCCGCGCTCATGCCGAACCCCTGCCCCACCGGCAGTTGATGCTCGAGCCGAACCGTCACGCTGCCGCTGCGCCGGGGGGCCAGTCGTCGAGCGACCTCCTCGCTGATCGGGAGGGTGGTCGCGAGGTCGCTCTCGATGCGCACGGCTCGGCGCGGGCCGGGGCGGAACTCCGCGGTCGCGATCGCTCCGAGCTCCAGCACGATCCCGGCGCCGACCGAGCCGCGCGCGCGCGGGTCGCGCGCTTTCAGCTCCGGCGCGAAGACCCCGGTGATGTGCGCCGGCGCGAACGCACGCGCGGTTTCGACGCCTCGGCCCGTCACGAAATACCTTGCCTCGGAGCCGTTTGGAACGACTGCTTATAAGCCGCGCAAGCTTTCTCAATCTCCGGTAACCGCTCGGGAGAGACGGTTCGGTCCAGCATGAGCGATCCGGACGCTGCATCCGCGCCGCACGATGCCTTCGACCGGCTGAACTTTCTCGAGCTGCGGAACACCCAGCTCGCCGAGGCGATCAAGCGCGTCGAGAGCGAACGCCACTACATGGAGGCGGAGATCCTCCGGCTCCAGCGCGAGGTCAAGCGCCTCAAGACCGAGCTCGATCGGTTGCGCTACCCGCCGCTCATCGTCGGGAGCGTCCGCGATGTTCTCACCGACGGTCGCGTGATCGTCAAGTCGTCGACCGGCCCCGACTTTGTCGTCAACTCCGCGGAAACGGTGGAGCACGGGAAGATCACGGTCGGCAGTCGCGTCGCGCTCAACAAGCAGACCCTTGCCGTGATGGGCGTACTGCCGGCGTCGCTCGACCCGCTCGTCACCGCGAGCGAGATCGTGGACAAGCCGTCGGTTTCCTACGGCGACATCGGGGGGCTCTCCGACCAGATCCGGGAGATCCGGGAGGCCGTCGAGTACCCGCTGCTGCGCTCCGAACTGTACAAGAAGGTCGGCGTCGACCCCCCCAAGGGCGTCCTTCTCATCGGCTCTCCCGGGACGGGCAAGACGATGATCGCGAAGGCGGTCGCGCACCACACGAACGCAACGTTCGTGCGGCTCGTGGGGAGCGAGCTCGTCCAGAAGTACATCGGCGAGGGCGCGCGACTCGTCCGGGAGCTGTTCCAGCTCGCGCGCGAGAAGGCCCCGACCATCATCTTCATCGACGAGGTCGACTCGATCGGCGCGAAGCGCCTCGAGGTCGCGACCAGCGGCGACCGCGAGGTCCAGCGGACCCTGATGCAACTGCTCGCGGAGATGGACGGGTTCGAGCCGCTGTCCAACGTGAAGATCATCGCCGCGACGAACCGACCCGACATCCTCGACGACGCGCTCTTGCGCCCCGGCCGGTTCGACCGGATCATCGAGATCCCGGTGCCGACCTACCAGGGACGCGCCGAGATCTTCCGCATCCATTCCAAGGGGATGGCGATCCGGGAGACGGTCGATTTCGAGGCGCTCGCCAGCCGTTGCGAGGGCGCGACCGGCGCCGACATCCGGGCGATCTGCACGGAGGCCGGCATGTGGGCGATCCGCGAGGAGCGCGAGAGCGTGACGTCCGCGGACTTCGACCGGGCGATCGAGAAGGTCATCGGCGAGGAAGAGCTCCGTAAGGAGTCCGTCACGATGTTCGCCTAGGCGCGTCCCGCGTCAGGTACCGATCGCGAACCGTCCGACGATCCGGGGGCCGCTCGGCACCGAAAGGTCGAGGACGCACGCGGGCATGCCCGGGGCGTACGCCAGAGGCCGGTCCGCGGTCATCGTGGTCGACCCGGCACTCACCTCGTCCAGCGACGCCGGCGCGGATTGCAGCCCGACCATGAGGTAGAGCTGGGCGCCGGCCCGGATGTCGCCCCGGTAGTACCGGCACTTGACCAGCGGGCCCCCCCGGATGGTCGCTCCGGCTCGGAGGCTGTCGGCGGGCGCGAGCACCTGCCCCCGGGAGATCTCGTCCGCCTCGATGCCCCGCAGCGCAACGCCGACCCGTTCGCCGCATCCGGCGTCCTTGCGGTCGATGTCATGGACCTGGATGGACCGCACCTCGACCGTCTTGTCGGTCGGCCACAGCCGGAGGTTGTCGTGGGCCCGCAGCGTCCCCCGGCGGACCACCCCGAGGGCCACCGTCCCGACGCCCTTCACCGGGAAGGCGTGGTCGATCGGAACGGACGTGGGACCGTCGACGACCGGCGCGGTCCAGCCGTCGACCAGGTCGCGCAATTGCGGGAGGTCGAGGGGCCGACGATCCGCGCGTTCGAGTCGGCTCCCTTTCAGCGCGCGCGCGAGCTCCTCCTCGCCGACCGCGCGGCCGAGCACGATCGTCGTGGGTACGTCGACCACATCGACCGTGGCGATCGCTTCCGCGATCGCCCGGTTGAGCTCGGGGATGACGAGGAGGCAGCGATCGCCCATGGAGAGGGCGGTGACGAGGGCCGGGAACTTTTCGGGGAACTGGGTCGGTTCGACCAGAGTGACGGCGTGTTCGTCGCGGACGGCGTTGTACAGGTTGACGTCCGAGGTCGTTCCTTTCTTGCCGAGCTCCTTCGCCACCTCGGTCGACCCGACGACCGAGACGGTCACCCCGGTCGTCACGCCGCCACCTTCCGTGCCTTCGGCGCGCTGACGCCGAGCACGACCTCGCCACCCTTCGCGTCGACGGTGATCTCGCTCCCATCGGGCACCTCACCGGCGAGCAACTTCACCGTCAACGGGTCCACGACCAGGCGCTGGATCGTTCGCTTGAGCGGCCGGGCACCGAACAAGGGGTCGAAACCGGCGTCCGCGAGCAGCTTCTTCGCGGCCGCGGTGGTACGGAGGTGGAGCCGGCGGTCCACGAGGCGCCCCTCGACCTGCGCGAGCTGCAGGTCGACAATGTCGACGATCTCCTTCTCGGTGAGCGCGTGGAAGATGACGATCTCGTCCAGGCGGTTCAGGAACTCCGGTCGGAAGTGGGCGCGAAGCGCCGGTTCGATCACCCGGCGGCGCTCCTCGTCCGACGTCGCATCCGCGAGCGCCTCCGACCCCAGGTTGCTGGTCATGATCACGACCGTGTTGCGGAAGTCGACGGTGCGTCCCTGGCCGTCGGTCAGGCGACCGTCGTCCATCAACTGGAGCAGGACGTTCACGACGTCCGGGTGGGCCTTCTCCACCTCATCGAACAGGACGACCGTGTACGGGTGCGTTCGAACGCGCTCCGTGAGCTGGCCGCCCTCCTCATACCCTACGTAGCCGGGCGGAGCTCCGATCAGGCGCGCGACCGTGTGCTTCTCCATGTACTCGCTCATGTCGATCCGGACCAGCGCCTTCTCGGAGTGGAACAGGAACGCGGCGAGCGCCTTGGCGAGCTCCGTCTTTCCGACGCCCGTGGGGCCGACGAACAGGAACGTGCCGATGGGCCGGTTCGGGTCGCCGAGGCCCGAACGGGACCGGAGGACCGCCTTGGCAACCGCGGCGACCGCTTCGTTCTGACCGACCACGCGGTGCCGAAGGTCTTCGTCCATGTGGAGCAGCCGCTGCGTTTCGCCTTCGAGCAGACGGCTGACGGGCACCCCGCTCCATTTCGCGATCACGAGCGCGACGTCCTCGTCGGTGACCTCTTCGCGGACGAGGCTGGTGCCGGCGACGCCTTCGACCGATCGGGTCAGTGATTCGACCTTCTTCTGGAGCTCGGGCACCGTGCCGAACCGGAGCCGGGCGGCGGTCTCGAGGTCGCCGGCCCGTTCGGCCTGCTCCTCCTCGCCCTTCGCCTTTTCCAGCTCGGCGCGGAGCGCGCGGAGACGCTCGACGTGCTCCTTCTCCCGCTTCCACCGCGCCTGGAGCCCGGACTCCCGCTCTTTCAGGTTCGCAAGTTCTTTCTCCAGCTCGGAGAGCCGGGCGCGCGACGCCGCGTCCCGTTCTCGCGCGAGCGCGGTGCGCTCGATCTCGAGCTGCCGGATGCGGCGGGAGAGCTGATCGAGCTCGGTCGGGCGAGAGTCGAGGGTGAGGCGCACCATCGACGCGGCCTCGTCGATCGCGTCGATGGCCTTGTCCGGCAGATGACGGTCGCTGATGTATCGGCTGGAGAGGGTCGCCGCGGCGACCAGCGCCGAGTCGAGGATCCGAACTCCGTGGTGCTGTTCATACCGCTCCTTGAGGCCCCGGAGGATCGAGATCGTGTCCTCCACCGTCGGCTCGGAGATCGTCACCGGCTGGAACCGCCGTTCGAGCGCGGCGTCCTTCTCGATGTACTTGCGGTACTCGGCGGTCGTGGTCGCCCCGATGCAATGGAGCGTGCCGCGGGCGAGCGCGGGTTTGAGGAGGTTCGAGGCGTCCAGAGCGCCGCCCTCGGTCGCCCCCGCGTGGACGAGCGTGTGGAGCTCGTCGATGAACAGGATGACCGCCCCCTCCGAACGCTCGATCTCCTGGAGCACGGCCTTCAGGCGTTCTTCGAACTCCCCGCGGAACTTGGCACCGGCCAACAGAGAGCCCAGGTCGAGCGCGACCACCCGCTTCTCTCGAAGCGACTCGGGAACGTCCCGCGCCGCGATCCGGAGCGCCAGCCCCTCGACGACCGCGGTCTTCCCGACGCCCGGGTCGCCGATCAGCACCGGGTTGTTCTTCGTGCGGCGCGAGAGGATCTGCACGACGCGACGGATCTCGTCGTCGCGCCCGATCACGGGGTCGAGCTTCCGGGCGCGTGCCAGTGCGGTAAGGTCCTTGCCGTACTTCTCGAGGGACTGGTACTGGGCCTCCTCGCCGCGGCTGGCGACCGGGGCCTCCCCGCCCCGCAATTCCTTCATCGCGGCCTCGAGCGCACCGCGGCGCACGTCGAACTCCTCGAGGAGGTCACGGACCGGACCCGAAACGGTCGCGAGCCCGAGGAGCAGTTCGTCGGCGGTGGTATACCGGTCCTTTCGCTTCGCGGCTTCCGCTTCGGCGGTATCGATCACCTGGGTGAGTCCCCGCGAGAGGTACTGGTCGTTCGGTGCGACGTGGTCGGCCGTGGGAAGAACGGAGAGGCGGGCCTCGAGGCGGGTCGCGAGCTGGTCCGTCGGAACGTTCAGTTTCTGCAGGAGGGCCGTGGTCGTTCCGTCGGGCGAATCGAGGAGCGAGACGAGCAGGTGCTCGGGCTCGACGGCCGGGTGGCGGAGCTCGGCGGCGCGCTGGAACGCCTTCTCGAGTGCGGTCCGGGCGGCATCGGTGAGACGGTCGAGGTGCATCGGGGACCGGCAGCCGACCGAGCCGATTTAAAGGCCCCTCCCGTGGTGACCGTCGTGGCCGACCTCGCGGTACGTCTCGGCCCCGTGGCCCTTCGGAATCCGTTCCTTCTCGCCTCGGGGATCTGGGGCGAGAGCGGGGAGTCCCTCGCCGGGGCATGGCGGGCCGGCGCCGGCGGCGTGATCACGAAATCGATCGGTGAGCGACCCCGCCTCGGCTACCCCAATCCGACGGTCGAGCCGTACGCGGACTGGGGCATGCTCAACGCGATGGGGCTCCCCAATCCCGGGATGGACGAATACCCGCACGAAGTCGAGGTCGCTCGTCGCGCCGGTGCGACCGTCATCGGGTCGATCTTCGGAGGCGACGCGGCCGAGTTCGAACGCCTGGCCCGTCGGATGGAGGCGACCGGCGTCGTGGCCCTCGAGCTGAACCTGAGCTGCCCTCACGCGGAAGGGTATGGCACGGAGGTCGGGAGCGAGCCCGCCGATGTCGAGGAGATCGTTGGGGCGGTGGTGCGCTCCGTCCAGATACCGGTGATCGCGAAGATCACGCCGAACACGCCGGACCCGGCCGCGCTCGCGGTAGCGGCGGAGCGAGCGGGGGCCGCTGCGATCAGCGCGATCAACACGGTACGCGCGCTCGCGATCGACGCGCCGCTGCGGCGGCCGGTGCTCGCGCACGGGTTGGGTGGACTCAGCGGCCCCGCGATCAAGCCCGTCGGGCTCGCCTGCGTCTGGCAGATCTACGAGCGCGTTCGAGTCCCGATCGTCGGCGTCGGGGGTATCTCGACCGCGGAAGACGCCCTCGAGTACGTGATGGCCGGGGCGCGCGCGGTCGAGGTCGGCACGGCGATCACCAGCGGCGGCATCGGGTTGTTCGGACGACTTGCCTCCGGTCTTTCAGCGCGACTTGACGAGCTCGGATTCTCGTCGGTCACCGAGGCGGTCGGCGTGGCGCACCCGGCCCGGTCCTGACCGCGCCGCCTATATCGGGGGGCCGCTAGCCCGGCCGTGCGAACGGTCACCGAAGTGACGCAGTGTGTCCGGGAGACCCCGTCCACGCTGACGCTCCGCTTCGAGTACGCGCCTCCCGCGGAGCCGGGGCAGTTCGTGATGATCTGGTTCCCCGGGGACGACGAGCTGCCGATGTCGCTCTCCTACACCGAGGGGATGTCGAAGGGGGTCACCATCAAGGCGATGGGGACGACGAGCCGGAACGTGCAGAGCATCACACCGGGTACGCGGGTCGGACTGAGAGGTCCGTACGGGAACAGATTCGACCTTTCGCCCCGGAAGATCCTGATCGTCAGCGGTGGATCCGGCGCGGCGGTGTTGGCGCCGGCGGCGGAGATCGCGGCGCGTTCGGGCGCGCGGCTCACCGTCGCGCTCGGCGCCACGCAGTCGGCCGAGCTGCTCTTTCGGGACCGGTTCGCGCGGATGGGCGCGCGCCTCGAGATCGCGACGGACGATGGGTCGGAGGGGACGAAGGGGTTCGTGACCGCCGTGGCCGACCGGCTCCTCCGGACCGAGCCGTTCGACGCGGTGTGGACCTGCGGCCCCGAGGTGATGATGCAAAAGGTCGCCGTCGCGGCGCGACCCACGGGCGTGCCGGTGTTCTGCTCGGTCGAACGGCACATGAAGTGCGCCCTCGGCATGTGCGACGCCTGCGCCCTCGGCCCCCTGCACGTCTGCGTGGACGGCCCGGTGTTCCCCGCCGAGCGGTTGATGCCGCTCGAAGAGTTCGGCCGCTCCCACCGTGACCCGTCCGGGCGCCGCGTTCCGTTCGGGGCACGCTGAGTCGTCGCACGGCACGTCCGGCGGGTGCCGGCCGCCACAGACTTTATGGCGCGGACCTTCTACGACCCCTCGGAGTTTGTGAATGAAGGTCATTGCCGTGAGCGGGGGCGTGATCTCCGGCCTCGGCAAGGGGATCACGACCTCCTCCCTCGGTCGCATCCTCAAAGCGCGCGGCATCTCCGTCACGATCGTCAAGATCGACCCGTACCTGAACGTCGACGCGGGTACGATGAACCCGTACCAGCACGGCGAGGTGTTCGTCCTCGATGACGGTACCGAGGCAGACCTCGACCTCGGGAACTACGAGCGGTTCCTCGGGCAAAGCCTGGTCGGCACGCACAACCTGACGACCGGGAAGATCTATCGCTCGGTCATCGAGAAGGAGCGTCGCGGCGACTACCTCGGCAACACGGTCCAGATCATCCCGCACGTCACGGGGGAGATCAAGCGAACGATCCGCGAGGTCGCCCAGGCGGCCGGCGCGGAGGTCGTCCTGGTCGAGGTCGGCGGCACGGTCGGCGACATCGAGTCGATGCCGTTCCTCGAGGCCCTGCGCGAGCTCTCCTACGAGCTCGGGGAGGGCCACATGGCGTTCGTTCACACCACGCTCGTCCCGACCGTCGGACCGACCGGCGAGTCGAAGACCAAGCCGACCCAGCACTCGGTCCGCGAGCTCCGCGCCATCGGGATCCGTCCGAACCTCATCATCGCCCGCGGTCCGGCTCCCCTGGCGCCCGAGATCAAGGCGAAGATCTCCCTGTTCTGTGACGTTCCGCCCGAGGCGGTGATCAGTGTCCCCGACCAATCGGTCATCTACGAAGTGCCGCTCGTCCTCGAGGCGCAGGGTGTCGGTCAGCTGCTGTCGCGCCTCCTCGGACTCCCGGACCGACCGCCCGACCACTCGACGTGGAAGGAGTTCCTCGCGACCTACCGTCGGGGCGAGGGGTCGGTGGACATCGCGATCGTCGGAAAGTACACGGAGCTTCGAGATGCTTACCTATCGCACACCGAGGCGTTCCATCACGTCCAGGGCCACCTCGGGAAGGACGTTCGCCTCCACTGGTACGACTCGGAGGACATCCCGAAGAACCCGTCCCTGATCGCCCGGCTCGAGCGCTCGGACGGCATCCTCGTGCCCGGCGGGTTCGGCGCCCGCGGCATCGAGGGAAAGATCCGCGCGATCGAGATCGCGCGCACGCTCGCGATCCCGTACCTCGGCATCTGCTACGGGTTCCAGATGCAAGGGATCGAGTTCGCCCGGAACGTCCTCGGACTTCCGAAATCGAACTCGACCGAGGTCGACCCGACGACCCCCGACCCGGTCGTCTGCCTCCTCGAGGAGCAGAAGACGTTGAACGACCTCGGCGGCACCATGCGCCTCGGCGCACAGCGCGTGATCCTGTCGCCCGGGTCCCGCATTGCCGAACTGTACGGGCGGACGGAGATCTGGGAGCGCCACCGTCATCGGTACGAGATCAACCCGGCGTACTTCGAGCGGTTCAAGGAGCATGGCCTCCAGATCACCGGCCGGAGCGTCGACGGCCGCGCCGAAGTGTTCGAGTCGACCGAGCACCCGTTCTTCATCGGCGTCCAGTATCACCCGGAGTTCCTCTCCCGTCCGGAGTCTCCGCATCCGCTCTTCTTTGGCCTCGTCCGGGCCGCGCTCGCTCGCAAGGAGGTCGGCAGCTCTGTCGCCGCCTCGTCGGCACTCGCGTGAACTCCGGGAGCTGGACGGGGTCACCGTCCGCATCGCGGGCCATCTCGAGGACTATCGCGCACTGGGTGGGGTCGCCTTCGCGCTCGTTCGCGATGTCACGGGAACGACCCAGGTGACCCTGAAGAAGGGGACCGCCGACCCCGACCTCTTCGTCCTTCTCGCCGAGTTGCCGCGCGAGTCCGTGATCGAGGTCGAGGGGACGGTCCAGCGCTCGGAGAAGGCCCGCCGAGGGGTCGAGCTCCTCCCCACGTCCGTCCGGATCGTCACGAAGGCCGCGGTCCCTCTCCCGCTCGGCGTAGTGGACAAGGTCGGCGCCGAACTTGACACCCGATTCAATCATCGCGTGCTGGACCTACGGAAGCCGGCGATCCGCGCCATCTTCGAGATGCGCGCCGCGGTCCTGGAAGGCTTCCGCCGCGCCTACACGGAGCGTGGCTTCCTGGAGGTCGAGACGCCGAAGCTGCTCCGCCAGGGCGCGGAGGGCGGCGCTACCCTGTTCCGCGTGGACTACTTCGACCGGGTCGCCTATCTCGCGCAGAGCCCGCAGCTGTACAAGCAGATGCTCATCGGCGCGGGCTTCGAGCGGGTCTTCGAGATCGCCCCGGCGTTCCGTGCCGAGCCGTCCGACACCGTGCGGCACCTGACCGAGTTCACCAGCCTCGACGCCGAGATGGGATACATCGACGGCGCCGAGGACCTGCGCTCGATGCTCGAGAGCGTGGTCGCCGAGACGTTGCGCTTCACGCGCGAACGATTGGGCGAGCGCGAGAACCCCCTCGCCGAGGGGATCCCGGTGGCGACGACCCCGTTCCCCCGGATCCCGTTCTCGACCTGCGAGGAGTGGCTGGGTCGGCCGGGGGCCGAGCAGGACCTCGGGGCCGAGGACGAGAAGATCATCGGCGCGCGGGCGGCCCAGGAATTCGGTTCGCCGTTATACTACATCACCGACTTCCCGACCGCCGTCAAGGCGCAGACCTTCTACGCCGGCCGAAAGGATGAGAATCCGAAGCTCACGGGTTACTTCGACCTCGAGTACAACGGCCTCGAGATCGCGAGCGGAGGGCCTCGGGAGCATCGGCTCGACCGTCTCGTCGAGAACCTCACCGGCGCGGGCTTTGACCCGGCCAACTTCGAAGGATACCTCGAGGCGTTCCGGTACGGGATGCCGCCCCACGGAGGGTGGGGATTCGGCCTCGACCGTTTTGTGGCCAATCTGGCGGGCGTCCCCAATATACGGGAGGCCCGTCTCTTCCCCCGCGACCGGTACCGGCTCGAGCCCTGAGGTAACGAAATCATGGCCGCCGTGAAGAGGACCCTGCCGGCGCCTCCCGAGCTCCAGAGCCACTGGGCGGCGGTCCTCGAGGAGGCGGGCCACCGCCCCGCAGTCCTCGGGCTCAACGACCGGTATCCCGAGGAGCGATCGCTGACGGTTCCGTTCTCCCACATCGACTCCATCGACACGTCCCTCGCCGACCTCCTGCTGGAGCGGCCCGAGGAGCTCATCGACGCCGGCCAGCGCGCGATGCGCGAGCTGCTCCCCAACGTCGACGCGGGGGCGGACGGTCTTCGGCTGCGCGTGATCGGGCTTCCGCAAACAGCCCACCGGCTCATTCGCGGGATCCGCGAGTCGGACCTGAACCGTTTCATCGCGATCGACGGGATCGTTCGTCGGGTGACGGAGGTGCGTCCCCAGATCCGGGACGCCGTGTTCCAGTGCGTCGCCTGCCGGACCGAGTTCCACGAGCCGCAGGACGAGGCATCGATGGTGTTCCGGGAGCCGCTCGAGTGTCCGGAATCCCAGGGCGGATGCGGCAAGCCGCAGGGTCGGACCCGGTTCCGGCTGCTGCCCGAGAAGTCCTCGTACGTCGACGCCCAACGGATCGAGATCCAGGAGAATCCCGAGACGCTGAAGCACGGGGCGCACCCGCAGGGCCTCGCGGTCATGCTCACCGAAGACCTCGCGGGCCAGGTGCTCCCCGGCAACCGGGTGGTCGTCAACGGGGTGCTGAAGAGCTTCCAGCGGGCGAACGCCGCGCGCGGCGGGGTCGTCCGCAACACGACGTTCGACCTGCTCGTGCTCGGCAACTCGGTCGAGTGGAAACAGGTTGACTACGACGACATCGAGATCTCACCGGAAGAGGAGCAGCTCTTCCTCTCGTTCCAAGGCGACCCCACCATCGTCGACAAGATCGTCATGTCGCTCGCGCCGACGATCAAAGGAATGGAGGAGGAGAAGGAGGCGATTGCCCTCCAGCTCTTCGGGGGCGTCGAAAAGCGCCATCCGGACGGCGTTCGCGTCCGCGGAGACATTCACGTTCTCCTCGTTGGGGATCCGGGCACGGCAAAGAGCCAGCTCCTGCGCTACATCGCGGAAGTCGCGCCGCGCGGAATCTACACCAGCGGCAAGGGTGCCACGGCGGCGGGGCTCACCGCCGCCGCGGTCAAGGACGACTTTGCGGGGGGCCGCTGGGTCCTCGAGGCGGGGATGCTGGTTCTGGCGGACGGAGGAATGGCCGTCATCGACGAACTCGACAAGATGAGTCCCGACGACCGTTCGGCGATGCACGAGGCACTCGAGCAGGGTTCGATCAGCGTCGCAAAGGCCGGGATTACGTCGACGCTCAATGCCCGCTGCCCGGTCCTCGCCGCGGCTAATCCGAAGTGGGGGCGCTTCTCGAGCGACAAAGGAATCGCCGAGCAGATCGATCTGCCCCCCACCCTCCTTTCTCGGTTTGACGTCATCTTTTCGATCAAAGACCAGCCCAACACCGAACGCGACCGGCGCCTGGCCGTGGGAATCCTCGCGTCGCACCGAGAAGGAGAGGCTCGAGCGTACGTACCCGACCGGATGACGAGCTCCAGCGGAGCCCCGTTCCCGCCCGAGCTTCTCAAGAAGTACATTGCCTACGCGAAACGATCCATCCGCCCGGTGCTGTCGGAGGCCGCCCTCGGTGTGCTCACCGAGTACTACGTGAGTGTCCGCTCGCAAGGCGAGGCGCCCGATTCGCCGGTGCCGATCACCGCACGTCAACTGGAGGCCTTGGTGCGTCTCAGCGAGGCCGCCGCGAAGGCGCGCTTGTCGCCGGAAGTCGGGGAGCAGGATGCTCAGCGGGCCGCCACCATCATGCAGAACTTCCTCCGGCGTGTCGCGACAAACGAGGGAGGGAAGCTCGACGTGGACCTGGTCCAATCGGGGGTAAGCCACAGTCAACGCGAGCGTCTTGACATCGTGATGCGGGTGATGCGTGAGCTACAGGACGCGGGGGAGGGCACCTTCGGCGTTGTCGAATACCTCGCTGCATCGGAGAAGGCCGGCGTCCCCGGGCCCCGCGCGGAGGCGTTGCTGCAGACGTTGCGGAACCAGGGCGAGATCATCGAGTCGCGGCCGAACCGGCTCCAACTGGTCCGATTTTAGAGCCCCCGACCCGGGCGGTTCCCGATTTATCCTCTGCCCGGACTAGTGCGGCGATCACCATGACCGAGGACGCCGGCGTTGTCATGCGGGTCCACCGCGTCCGCGCCGAGTTTGTGGTCGCCGCGTGCGACGCGGAGCTCGTGGGCCGCGACCTCCCGGTCGGCGAGTCGGGACGCACGGTGCGGATCTCGGGGCAGTTCTACGGGGAGCGCCGCGTCTCGAAGGAGGAGCTCCTCTGGGCCCTCGAGCGCGCCACGATCGCCAACCTGCTGGGAGAACGGGTGCTCGAGCTCGCCCGCGAAGGCGGGTTCGTCGGGCCGGGCGGCACGGGCCTGCTCGGGGGGGTTCCCCACGCCGAGATCTTCTCGATGCACGGGTGATCGGGGTCGAACGATGAGCGAGGGGGAGTTCTGCGTGGTCTGCGGGTCGACGGGCCGCGCGCTGACGGACGGCGTCTGCGCTTCCTGTGCGGCGGGCCGGACCACCCTGCTCTCGGTGCCCGAGCACGCCGTCGTCGTGATCTGTCCGCACTGCGGCGCCCGCAAGCAGGGCGCAAAGTGGGAGCGCGCGGGGTCGAGCCCGCTGCTCGGCGCTGAGGACCTCGCCCCGTTCCTCCGCGTCCACCCGGAGGCGGGGATCCGCCGGATCCACTGGGAGGAGACGTCCGCGACCGCTACCGTCCGGGACCTGACGGGCACCGCCGAGCTCGTCTTCCGAGGCACGCCGAAGGAGGAGACGGTCCGCCTCGCGGTCCGCACCGAGCACCAGACGTGCACCGACTGCAGCCGGAAGAGCGGGAAGTACTACACGGCCGTCGTGCAGCTTCGCGGGGGCCTGGAGCGGTCGTCCAACGAGAAGTCCGCCGCCCTCCATGCCCGGCTCGACGGGACGTGGGCCGCGTTGATGCGGGAGAGCCGCCCCGAGTGGCGGAATCTTATCTCCTGGCGGGAGGAGCTGCCCGAGGGGTACGACGTCTTCTTCACCGACACGCTCGCGGCGCGGGGCGTCACGCGGGTCGCGAAGCAGAAGTTCCACGCGACCATCAAGGAGTCCGCGTCGCTGTTCGGCCGCAAGGACGGCCAGGACATCTACCGGGTGACCTTCTGCCTGCGATTCCCACGTTCCACGACCGAACGGAACGACGGAGCGCCGCCGCACGCTCGCATCGAACCATAGTCTTAAGAAGCGACCCCCGCTCTTCGCCCTCGAGAGCAGGCACTCCCATGGCAAAGAGCGGAATCCTGAGGCGTCACCACGGCTCGGACACGTTGGAAGA
>Ga0335073_10004798_pt1 | contig 18930 bp, 11 predicted proteins | sample Lox_Sample_22_FD_207093 | JGI IMG/M metagenome (GOLD analysis project Ga0335073, IMG submission 207093) | Soil microbial communities from Loxahatchee National Wildlife Refuge, Florida, United States - Lox_Sample_2.2 | ecosystem: Environmental > Terrestrial > Soil > Wetlands | place: USA... | reverse complement strand
CGCCGTCGGCCACGAACGCGCCGGTGACCAGCGCCAGGTCGCGCCGGAACCCGGCGGCGCCCAGGTAGTGCAGCTCCGGGAGCCCGAACGCGTCGGACGAGTACAGCATCTTGTGGAACGGCGTGAGTTCGAGCGCCTCGGCCAGCACGGCGGCCGACCGCGCGCCGACGTGGTTGAGCGCCTCGCCGACGTCCATGTACACGTGCGGGAACACGTGGGCCAGGTAGCCGGCCTGGCGGTGGTGCGGGTAGCAGTGCAGCAGCATGATCGCGGTGCCGCAGTCCTGCGTGGCCCGCAGGAAGTCGTGCATGAGCGACGGGTCGGCCCGGTGCAGGCGCACGTCCGGGTCGCCGAAGCCGACGTGGAACTGCAGGGGCAGCCCGAGATCCACCCCGGCCCAGATCGCGTGCCGCAGCAGAACCGGGTCCTCGAGCCGGGCGGCCGGATCGGCGTCGATGGCTCCCAGCCAGCGGCCAGCCGCCGCCCGCACGTCGGCGGCTTCCGGCCGGGCGGGGTCGAAGTCCAGCCCGTACCGGTAGGCCGCTATGGACTTGAGCCCCACCGCGCCGCGGGTCGCGGCTCGCAGCGCATCGGTGAAGCTCGTCGCGTAGCCGGCGGCGTCAGTTCCGCCCCTGGCCACCCGCTCGGCGACGGCCTCGAGCCGGACGATCTCGTGCGCGGGCCGTCCGCTCGCCTCGGCCAGCTCGGCCGGGGTCTGCACCTGGTCGCTCTGGTACCCGGTGTCCACCAGCCAGGCCTCGACCCCGGCCGCCCGAAGCAGCCGCTCGGTGACCTCGTCGTGCCCGAGCTTGGCGCGGCGCTCCAGGTAGCGGGCGACGGGCGCGGACGGCTCCAGATCCAGCACCGGCGCGCACCAGCGGCGCACCGCGAAGCCGAGCTGGCTGTCGAACGCCGATGCGCCCGCCGGAGCGGGCGCCGTGGCCTCGGTGAGCAGCGCCGCCACGCCGGGCCCGTCGAGCGCGCCCGTCACCGCGCCGTGGACGTGGTGGTCGATCAGAGCGAGTTCCGTCATGGTCCCTCCGGTCGCGGTGTTACCAGCGCCAGCGCGTGCGGGCGGTGATTTCCTCCGGGCTCAGGCCCGCGAACAGCCCGGCCTCGCCGCGGCGCACCGCCAGCACCGCCTGCAACAACGGCTCGCCCATGGCCTGGCGCAGGACCTGGCTGCGTTCCAGGTGCCCAGCCGCCTCCGGCAGGCTCTGCGGCAGCCGTGCGATCCCGCGGCGGGCGAGCTCCTGCTCGCTCAGTGCGACTGGGTCGCCGTTTGTCTCGGCGGGCAGCCGCGCCCCCTCGGCGAGCCCGGCCAGCCCGGCGGCGATCACCGACCCGGCCACCAGGTACGGGTTGGCGGCCAGGTCGAAGCACTTGACCTCGAGGTTGGCGCGCACGCCCGTCTCCCCGGCCGAGCCGGTGACCAGCCGCAGCGCCGCCTCGCGGTTCTCCCGGCCCCAGCACTGGAACACGCCCGCCCAGTGCGAGGGCACCAGGCGCAGGTAGCTGGCCACGCTCGGCGCCCCGACCGCGCTCAGCGCGGGAAGCTCGGCGAGCACGCCGGCCGCGAACGCCTCGCCGTCGGCGGTCAGGCCGTGCCGCCCGGGCCCGCCGGACAGCAGGTTCTGCCCGTCCCGCCAGACGCTGAGGTGCACGTGCCCGCCGTTGCCGACCGCGCCGGCGACAACCGAGGGAGCGAACGAGACCCGCAGGCCGTGGCGGGCCGTCACCGCGCGGATCGTCTGCCGGACGAGCACGCTGTCGTCGGCCGCCGCGACCGGGCCGGCCGGCGCCACCGACACCTCGAACTGGCCCGCCGCGTACTCGGGGTGGTACTGCTCGACGCCGATGCCCTGCCGCTCGAGCGCCTCGACCACCTCGCGGCCGTAGTCGGACAGCTCGATCACCCGGGTCATGCCGTAGGCCGGGCCGGTGCAGGCCGGCCGGAACTCCCCGTCCTCCGCTGTGCTGGCTTCCCCCGTGCCGACAGCCCACTCGACCTCGAAGCTCATCCGGAACTCCAGGCTCTGCGCGCGCGCCCGGTCGGTCATCCGCCGGGCGAACGAGCGCTGGCACGCGGCGTAGACCCGGCCCTCCTGGGTGAACCGGTCGACCGGAGCGAAGGCCCACCCGGGCTGGCCCGCGAGCACCGTGACCCGGCCGGTGTCCGGCACCAGCCGCAGGTCGCCGTCGGGGCCGCCGATGATCGGGCTGGTCGTGATGTCGTCGGTGACCAGGAACACGTCGAACACCGGCGACATGCCGACGCCCCAGCCGGCCGCCCGCTCCAGCCGCCCGAGCGGGATGGTCTTGGCCCTGGCGATGCCGGTGTTGTCGACGAAGCACAGCGCGACCATCGACACGCCGGCCTCCGCCAGCCGGCGGGCCACCGTCGCCTTCACCCGGTCGGTGCGCTGTGCCCGTTCGTCCGCGTCCAGCACCACCGGCCCGATGGCCGCATCCGGCGGGCCGGCCGCGCCAGCGCCCGCTCCGCTGCCGGTCACCGGTGCCAGCCGGTCAGCCGCGCTGCTCGAGAGCGCGCCTGGTCAGGACGCGGGCCAGGTGCCGCCGGTAGTCGCGGTCCGCGTGCACGTCCTCGCTCGGCTCGGTGTCCTGCGCCGCCAGCTCGGCCGCCTCGGCCGGGCTGGCGCCTTCGGCCAGTGCCTGCTCGGCCGCGCGGGCGCGTAGCGGCACCGGGCCCATGTTGGCGAGCGCGATCCGGCCGTCGACGGCGGCGGCGCCGACGATCGCCCAGTCGTTGGCCCGCCGGACGAACTTCTCGTAGCCCCATCCCTGGCCGGGCCTGCGCGGCACCCGCACCGCGACGATCAGCTCGCCCTCGTCCAGGCTGGTCTCGAAGAAGCCGGTGAAGAAGTCGTCCGCCACGACGTTCCTGGTCCCGTTCCGGCTGAGCAGGTCGACCGATCCGCCCAGCGCCAGCACGGCCATCGGCAGGTCGGCGGCCGGGTCGGCGTGGGCCAGCGAGCCGCCGATCGTGCCGCGGTGGCGGATCTGCGGGTCTCCGACCTGGGCAGCGGAGTGGGCCAGCAACGGCGCATCGGACCGGACCAGCTCGCTGGAGGCCACGACCGCGTGGGGTGTGGCCGCCCCGATCACGAGCTCGTCGCCATCGGCCCTGATGCCCCTGAGCTCGGCCAGCTGGCCGATGTCGATGAGCGCCGAAGGGGCGGCCAGGCGCAGTTTCATCATCGGCAGCAACGAGTGGCCGCCGGCCAGCAGCTTCGCCTCGTCGCCCAGGCTGTCGAGCAGGTCCAGAGCGTGAGCTGTGGACTGTGCTGCGACGTACTCGAACGGCGCGGGGATCACGCGTCCACCTCCGTCCCGGCGCCCGCTTCGGCGGCGGCCAGCACGGCGCGCACGATGTTGTGGTAGCCGGTGCAGCGGCAGAAGTTGCCCTCCAGCCCCTCCCGGACCTCGGCCTCGGTGGGGTGCGGGTTCTCCGACAGCAGGCCGACCGTGGCCATCACCATGCCCGGGGTGCAGAACCCGCACTGCAGGCCGTGCTCCTGCCGGAACGCCGCCTGCACCGGATGCAGGTCGTCTCCGGCGGCCAGGCCCTCGGCCGTGGTGACCTCCTGACCGTTCGCCTGGACGGCCAGCACCGTGCACGACTTCACCGATGTCCCCCCACCCCCCACACCCTTGCCCGTTCCCCCTTCATCTGCCCCCTTCATGAGCACCGTGCACGCGCCGCAGGAGGTGGTGTCACATCCGACGTTGGCCGCCCGCAGGCCGCACACCTCGCGCAGGTAGTGCACGAGCAGCAGCCGTGGCTCGACATCGTCGGACCGGCGCTGGCCGTTGACGGTGAGCTCGACCCGCATTTACGAATTCTCCTTTGCTGCCTTGAGCGCTTGCCAGACTCGCTGCGGCGACGCGGGCATATCGACGTGCCGCACGCCCAGGTGGGACAGCGCGTCGATGACCGCGTTCTGCACGGCCGGGGTGGCCCCGATGGAGCCAGCCTCGCCGATGCCCTTGACGCCGAGCGGGTTGTAGGTGGTCAGGGTCTGCATGTCGGCCAGCTCGAAGCTGGGCACCTCGGTGGCGGACAGGAACGGGTAGTCGGCGAAGCTCGCCGTCAGCGGGTTGCCGTCCGCGTCGTACACGACCTCCTCGACGAAGGCCTGCGCCGCACCCTGGGCGATGCCGCCGTGCCGCTGTCCCTCGGCCAGCAGCGGGTTCAGCACGAACCCGGCGTCGTCCACGGTGATCATCCGGCGCAGCACCACCTTGCCGGTCTCGGTGTCCACGTCGACGACCGCGACGTGCGACCCGAAAGGGAACGTCGCGCCCGGCGCCGTGAATATGGTGCGCACGAACAGCCGCTCTTCGGCCGCCAGGCTGGCCAGCGGGACCGAGGCGTCCGGGTCGCCGGCCACCTCGAACGCGCTCCGCTCGACGTCGAAGCGCAGGTCCGCCGGGCTGGCCTCGAGCTCATCGGCGGCGCGCTCCCTGGCCACCTCGATCAGCTCCTGGGCGGCCTTGCGCACAGCGGACCCGCCGTGCTGCAGGCTCCGCGACCCGCCGGTGCCGCCGCCCTCGGGAACCAGGTCGGTGTCGCCCCACTTCAATGTGATTTTTTCCACAGGGATGCCGAGCTGCTCGCTGGCCAGCATGGCCCAGGCCGTCGCGTGGCCCTGGCCATGCGGTGAGGTCCCGGTCAGGATCGTCGCCGTTCCGTCGGGGTGCACCTCGACCGTGGCGTTCTCCTGCGGCGGCACGTCCTCGCCGTCGCCCATGCCGGTGATCTCGACGTAGCTGGCCAGCCCGATCCCCATCGCGACCGCGTCGCCGCGGGCCCGCCGCTCGGCCTGCTCCTTGCGCAGCTCGTCGTAGTCGGCCGCCTCCAGCACCTTGTCCAGCGCGGCCGCGTAGTCGCCGGTGTCGTACAGCGCGCCGAACTTGGTGCGGTGCGGCTCGGTGAACTTCGGCAGCAGGTTGCGCCGCCGCACGTCGGCCGGGTCCATGCCGATCTCCGCCGCGAACAGGTCCATGGCCCGCTCCAGCGCGGCGCTGGCCTCAGGCCGCCCGGCGCCGCGGTAGGCACCGATCGGGGTGGTGTTGGTGACCACGCTCGTGGCGACCGACTCGGCCTGCGGGATCTCATACGGTCCTGGCGTCATCAGGATCGTCAGCGACGGCAGCACGGCGCCCACCCTGACGTGAGCCCCGGAGTCCTGGATGACCTCCAGCCGGTAGGCCAGCACGGTGCCGTCCCGCTTGCCCCCGATCGTGACCTTCTGCTGCTGGGCCCGGCCGTGGGTCATCGCGACCAGGTTCTCGTACCTGGTCTCGGTCCAGCGGGCCGGCCTGTCCAGCCGGCGCGCCACCCAGGCCACCATGACGTGCTCGGGGTCGGCGCCGAACTTGGCGCCGAACGCGCCGCCGACGTCGGGGGTGATGACGTGCACCTTCTCGGTGCCCAGGCCGAGCATCCGGGCCAGCCCGGCCCGGGTTCCCTGTGCTCCCTGATTGGGTATCCACGCCGTCACGCGCCCGTCCTCGCCCCAGGCCGCGGCCCCGGCCCTGGACTCCATCGGCGCGGGGGCGACCCGCTGGTTCTGGATCGTCCGCGTGGTCACGACCTCGCAGTCGTCGAAGAGATGCTCGTCGAGCGCGCTGGAATCGCCGAAGGTTCCGGCCACGTTGCTGCCGGCCTCCTCGTAGAGCAGCACGTCGTTCTGGGCGGCGGTGGCGAAGTCGACCACGGCCGGCAGCGGCTCGTAATCGACGTCCACCAGCTCCATGGCGTCCTCGCCCTGGTACGGCTGCTCGGTGACCACGATCGCCACGGGCTCGCCGACGTAGCGGACCTTGTCCGTGGCCAGCACGGGCCGGGCCATCTGCTTGTTCATCCCCGGCTTGATCAGGGGCAGGTCGGCCAGGTCCGCGCCGGTGAATGCGGCGACGACCCCGGGAGCCTCCAGCGCGGCGCTCACGTCGATGTCGAGGATCCTGGCGTGGGCGATCGGGGAGCGGACGAAGAACACGTGACAGGCGCCGTCCAGCCGCTCGTCCACGACGTCTTCGGTGTAGACGCCGCCGCTGGTCAGAAAGCGCGGATCCTCCGTCCGCAGGACGCGAGTGCCCAGGATGCTCACCGGCGATTTACTCCCCTCGAACGCGGTGACGGCCACCCGGAGGGGCGGCCGGTCACATGGCGGTGCGGCTGATCACGTTCGGCGACCGGACGGCAACAACCGCCGCGCGGCCGCGAATGCGCACCTAAGAGATGATCGTGCCCTGTCGCGCTCGGGAAGGTCAAACCGGGCGGCGCGCCGCGAACTCGCTGGTCGGCATCGTGTCCCGCGCGGTCGCGGAGCGCGCATAGGCTCGGAATTCGTGTGCCGCGTCCCGGGCCGTCAGGCCGAGCCCGGGCACCCCGTCGCGGAAGGAGGACCATGGACGGGCGGCGGATTGACCTGAGCGCCACCCAAGTGATCGCCAGCATGCTGGCGGCGGTGACCGGCGCGGTCGCCGCATCGTATCTCGGCATCGCCGGGACGGTCGTCGGCGCGGCCGTCATGAGCGTGGCGAGCACGGTCGTCGCCTCGGTTTACAAGCACTACATCGGGCGCAGCCGGGAACGGCTGCGCTCCGCGAGAGAGGCGGCCCGCACCACCCCGCCGCTGCTCCAGCACCGGGCGACCCGGCCCGGCGTCGACATCTCCCGGGGCGCCACCCGGACCGACCTGTCCCGCGGCGGGCAAGGCGGCTGCCTCCCGACCCGTCCGGCCCGGGTCGCCGGGCCGGACGCTGACGAGACCCAGGTGCTGCCGGCGGTGGACCCAGGCCCGCATCACTGGGCCGCCGCGGACCGGGCGAACGGCCTCGCCGACGGCGCCACGCAGATCGTCAGCGGCCCCGGCGGCTCCCGAGGCACGGTCCACGGAGTCCGTGCGGACGGGCACATGGGCGCGCGCGACGCCGCCGGCAGCGACGGCGACCCGCGGGACGCTCGCTGGCGCCGGCCGCGACCGCTCGTACTGGCCGGGATCGCGCTGGGGGTGTTCCTGCTCACGATGGCCGGCATCACCGCGTTCGAGGCGCTGGCCGGCAAGCCGCTGGACGCGATCGTCGGAAACGGGCACGGCTCGGGCACCACGGTCGGCAGCATCGTCGGCGGGTCTGGCGGCCAGACCGCTCCGCGCCACACCAGCCCGGTGCGCCCGTCGCCGTCCCCGTCGCCTACGTCGCCGGCCGCGACGTCCCCCACTCCGACCCCCAGCCCGACGCCAACCCCGGCTCCGACCCCGTCGCTGACGCCGACCCCGTCGCCGAACGACTCGCCCGCCGCCAGTCCGGCCACGTCCCCGGGCGCATCCGCGGGCACGGCGCAGACCGGGTCGCCGCTCGCTCACGGGGCGCAGTCCGCGCGCTCGCCCGCGGGTGCCGGGCAGCCAGGCGGGTAACGGCGCCGGGGCTCTGGGCGGGAATCCGGGCGGCCCGGCCGTGGTTGCACACGTCGCCAGGCCGCATCTGCCCGGCGAAAATGGGTTTTCCGGCCCGCGCCCGCGCGGCTAGCATGCGAATCCCGCCCAGGCCCTGCGAGTGAAGATCGGAAGTTAGTCATGTTTGCGCGCGCGCTGGTGCGCCGCTTCCCGGTGCTCGCGTACCGGGACTTTCGCCTGTTGCTGGCCGACCGCCTGCTCGCGCCGGCCGCCTTTGCCTTCTCCCTGGTCGGTGTGTCGTTCGCGGTGCTGTACGAGACCGGGTCCACCGCGGACCTCTCGTACGTGCTTGCCGCCCAGATCGTGCCCTCGCTCCTGTTCACCCTCGTGGGCGGCGTGATAGCGGACCGGCTGCCGCCGCAATGGGTGATCATCGCAGGAAACGTCATGATCGCGGCCGGCGAGGGCACGTTCGGGATCCTGATCCTGACCGGTCACCCGTCGCTGTGGCTGATGCTCCTGCTGGAAATGCTCACCGGCACCGGCATGGCGATCTTCTACCCGGCATCGCAGGCCCTGCTGCCCCGGCTGGTGCCCGCCACTTTGTTGCAAGAGGCGAGCGCGGTCAGCAGGCTCGCGATGAACGGGGCGCAGATGGGCGGGGCGACGGTCGCGGGCCTGTGCGTTGCGGCGTTCGGTCCGGGCTGGGCCCTGGCCGTGTGCGGCGTCGGCATGCTGACATCGGTCCCGCTGCTGCGGAGCATCCGGGTCACCGGCCGCATCAGGACCCACGAGACCGGGATCGTCCACGACCTGCGCGCCGGCTGGTCGGAGTTCCGCTCGCACACCTGGCTCTGGGTGATCGTCGCGCAGTTCGGCGTGGTCCTGATGGCCTGGTACGGGGCGTTCCAGGTGCTCGGGCCGGCGGTGGCCAAGGCGCATCTGGGCGGGCCGGCCGCCTGGGGCGCGATCACCGCCGCGGACTCGTTGGGGCTGATCGTCGGCGGCATCCTGTCGCTGCGGTTCTCGCCGCGGCGGCCGATGATGTTCGTGGTGCTTATCGGGGCGGCGATCGCGGTCGGGCCGTTCGCGCTCGCGATGCTATGGCCGCTGCCGTTCGTCTGCCTCGCTTCGTTCGCGCTCGGCGTCGCGATCGAGATCATGATGGTGCAGTGGACGGTCGGCATGGCCAGGAACGTCCCGCCGCACATGCTGGCCCGCGTGTCTTCTTACGACCTGCTGGGCTCGGTCATGGCGATGCCGGTCGGGGCGCTGATCGCCGGACCGCTGGCCGCGGCGGTTGGCGTGTCGGCCACCCAGTACGGCGCGGCCGCGCTGATCATCGTCGCCTCGGCGCTGGCCCTCATCCCGCGCGACGTCCGCACGATGCGGGCCGGGCACGGCGTCGAGGTGGCCGAAGGTCAGCAGGCCACCCCGGCCTCGCCGCAGAACGCGGCCCACATCGCCGCGTAGCGCCCGGGCTGCCCGCAGTCAGGTGGCGGGCGATGGCGGGCCGGCGCCAAGGTAGCGCAGCACGGCGAGGACCCGCCGGTTACCTGTGTCATCCGGGTACAGCCCGAGCTTGGTGAAGATCGAGCTGATGTGCTTGCTGACCGCGCTGTCGCTGATCACGAGGGCCGTTCCGATCTCGGCGTTGGAGCGGCCCTCGGCCATGAGCGCGAGCACGTCGCGCTCCCGCTCGGTCAGCACGTCCAGCGGATCCCCGCCGCGGCGCACCAGAAGCTGGGCGACGACTTCCGGATCGAGCGCGGTGCCGCCCGCCGCCACCCGGCGCAGGGAGTCGAGGAACTCGGCGACGTCCGCCACCCGGTCCTTGAGCAGGTAGCCGACGCTGCTGGTGTTCGCGGACAGCAGGTCGGCCGCGTACCGCTCCTCCACGTACTGCGACAGCACCAGGATCGCGATGTCCGGCCACTGGCCGCGGATCGCCAGCGCGGCTCGGATGCCCTCGTCAGTGTGGGTCGGGGGCATGCGGACGTCGGCGATCACCAGATCGGGCAGTTCCCTTTCCACGGCGGCCATCAGCGCGGTGGCGTCGCCGGCGGTGGCCGCCACCGCGAACCCGGCGCCGTCAAGGAGCTTGGTGAGGCCGGCCAGCAGCAGCACCGAGTCCTCGCCGATCACCACCCGGAGCCGGTCTGGCCGGGACGGCCCGGTCTCGCCTGTCACGGCTCCCACGGTACGGTCGATCGGCGTCACTCGGCACGCAACGCCGCGGCGGGGCGGGCGCGCGCGGCCCAACTGGCCGGCAGCAGCGCCCCGATGACGCCGATCACCAGCGCCGCCAGCGACAGCACCGCCAGCCGGGACGGCGGGAACACCTGGGTGAAGCTGGCGGGCACGCCGGTATGCGCGGTGCCGGCCATGGCGTGCACGGTCGCGGTGTTGAGCGCGACAGCGGCGGGCGCCGCGATCACGGCGGCCAGGACGGCCGGCCCGAGGATCCAGCACACGACCATGATCAGCGTCTGGCCAGGCCGCATGCCCAGCGCCTTGCAGATGCCGAGGTCATGAACCCGGTCCCGGGTGATCATCAGCACGGTATTGAGCACGCCGAGCCCGGCGGCGACGGCGACCATCAGTGCCAGCAACGCCACCAGGTCGCTGGCGATCTTGTAGAAGCTGCCGCCGTCCTGGAAGGTCGTGGCGGCCCACGGGCTGGCCGGGCCGAGCGCGGCATCCAGGGCCCGGGCGTAGCCGACCGCGCTCGTCCCCGCGCGCAGGTCAACGTCGTACATGCCGGGGTCCTGGCCACTCGCGACGCCCGGAAGCGTCCGCGTGCTGCCGTAGATCCTCGGTTCGCTGGACGGCTGGAACACCTCCCCGGCGATGCGCACTGGTACCTGCGCGGTCCCGGTGCTCACGGTGGTCGCCTGGCCGACGGCCAGGCCGCTCTGGGTAAGGAACGCGGCGTTCACGTCCACCTGGCCTGGCGCGTCGTACCAGTGCCCGGCGATCATGCCGTAGCCGGTCCACGATGAGTTGCCGGCGAACGCCCAGGCGTTGACGTTCCCGGCGATGCCGGGCACCTTGACCTCGTTTCCGAATACCTTGACGTCGTGCAGGGTGCCCGGCTGGGCGCGGAGGTCTTTGGTCAGCGCGGCGTCGTCCGCCGCGTCAGGCACCTGGACCGGGTACGGCCCTTTGCCGCCGACCGCCACGACCTGTACGGGCACCGTGGCGGACAGGCTCTGGCTGGCCGCGGCCCGGCTCAGCGAGGAGCTCAGCCCGAACGCGAAGATCACTGCGGTGGCCCCGAACGCCACGGCCGCGAGCGTCACCATCGTGCGCGCGGGCCTGGCGAACGGCGCGGCCAGCCCGATGCCCACCGGGCGCGGCAGGCCGAGCCGTGAGGCGAGCCGGTGCGCGGCGTAACCGCGGCCCGGCCGCGGCGCCCGGCCGGAGGCGATGGCCTCGGCAGCGGACAGGCGCCCGGCGCGCAGTGCGGGCCCGAGCGCGGCCAGGGCGGTCAGTACCAGCATTCCGGCCGGCGCGGCGACCGAGGCCCACAACGGCACCTGCTGGCTGCCGACCCCGTAGGCTCCCGACGACTGGTTCAGCACCGGCGCCGCCAGCACATTGCCTACGGCCACCCCGGCCGCGCATCCGGCCAGCGCTGGCCAGCTCACCCGGCTCACGTACGCCACCACGACCTGGGCCGGGGACAGTCCGATGCTTTTCAGCACGCCGATCCGGTGGTACTGCGCGACCACGGCGCCGCTGATCACGTTGCCGACGATCAGCACGGCCATGACCAGGCCGATCAGCGCGAACGCGACCACGAACGGTTCCATGATCGCGCCGTTGCCCTCGGACTCCTGCTGCGCGGCCAGCCACGACGCCCCCGGGCCGGTCGCTGTGCCGGCCGGGAGCGCTCCGGCGATCTCTTTCAGCCCGGCCCGGATCTGGGCGTAGCTCCCGGCGCTGGTGAACGAGTACAGCATCTGGTCGCTGGCGGGCGTGCCGGGCGCGCGCAGGCTGGCGATCTCGGCGGGCGTCACCCAGCCGTTGGCGGTGTTGGTGATGGAGTTGGCGAAGCCCACAACGGTCAGCACCGGATTGCCCGGCACACCGGTGACGGTGAGCGTGGACCCGGTCTGCAGTCCCTGATCATCCGTTCCGTTCAGCACCACCTGGCCAGGCGCGTCCGGCCAGTGCCCGGCATTCAGGACCAGGTCGTCGAGCCGGCCGCCGGGCGAGGCACGCCCGGCCAGCGTGAACTGCCCGAACGGCTGGCCGTCCTGCCGCGTCGCCACGATGACCTGGCCGAAAGGTCCTGCCGCGGCCGTGACCCCTGGCAGGGACCGGGTTGCGGCGAGCTGCTGTGCGCTCGCCCGTTCCGGGTTGATGTTCAGCGCCACGTCCGCGCCGTGCTGAGCCGCGAACGCCCGGTTGAACGGCCCGTTGCTGGCCGCCAGCAGGGCGAAGCCGAGAGTGGCCGACGCGGTGGCGATGAGCAGCACCAGGCCGATGACGACCGCCTGCACCTTGTGCCGCGTCATACCGCCCATCGCGGTCCTGATGGCACCGGCCCAGCTCATGCCGGCACCCCCGCCGCGGCGATCTGCCCGTCCACGATGTGCACGGTGCGCGCCGCGTACCGTTCGGCCAGCGCCGGGTCGTGGGTGACCAGCACCAGCGTTTGCCCGCCCTGGTTGAGCTCCTGGAGCAGTCGTCCGATCTCCCGTCCTGTGGCGGTGTCCAGCGCGCCGGTCGGCTCGTCGGCCAGCAGCAACTCGGGGGAGTTCACCAGCGCCCGGGCGATCGCCACCCGCTGCCGCTGGCCGCCGGACAGCCGCGCCGGGTAGTCATCGCGGTGCTCGTCGATGCCCATCTCCTGCAGCAGATCGCGGGCGCGCGCTCGGGCCTGCCGCCGGGATGCCCCGGCGAGCTGGGCAGGCAGCAGCACGTTGTCCTCGACGGTGAGATCGTCCAGCAGATTGAAGAACTGGAAGATGATCCCGACATGCCGCGCCCGGAACCGGGCCAGCGCCCCCTCGCTCAGGCTGTCGATCCGCCGGCCGGCCACGGTCACCGTGCCGGCCGTGGGCCGGTCCAGCCCCGCGATGAGGTTGAGCAGCGTGGATTTGCCGCTGCCCGACGGCCCCATCACGGCCACCACCTCGCCGGCGGTCGCGGCCATGGTCACGTCGGCCAGGGCGGGCGGGGCCCCGTCCTGATAGGTCTTGGTCACGCCGTCGAGCAGGATCACGTCGCCGCCCGCGGCTGGCACGCTCTGCTGGTTCATCGGTCCTCTTCGGTAGGGGAGTGCTGGTTGCGGGCTAGCATGCCGCGACCGGGCGGTCGCGCACAGTGAGCCAGGCTCCCGGATCAGGGGTGTAGCCAGGTCCACCCGTGAGGTGAAGCTCGCTGCATAGGCGCGCCGGGCCGCAGCGCCTACGGTGTAATCCATGACCACGCTCGCTCAGGCCGGCGACCACACCGCGAGGCGCTACCAGCGCGTTCCGTGGTCGCCGCACGCGTGGGCCCAGGCTGTTTACATGTTGGCCGCGGTACCGGCGCAACTGCTCGTGATGATCGTCCCGGCCGTCCTGCTGTACTGGCTCAGCAGCCTGCGTTTCGTCGTGGCGCAGGACGGATACCGCGACCTGGTCCCGGCGATGCTCAAGTTGCCGTACCTGCCGTCGTGGCTCGCGGCCCTGGCGCTCCTGATGTTCGCGCTGCCGGCGCTGACCGGGATCCATCGCCACCGGCTGCGTGCCACCGCGGGAGTGGACATACCCCCGCAGCCTGCCGCGGCGAAGAGGCTGAGCGTGGGGCGCGTTGCCGCGGGGCTCCGGTCCCGGGCCGCCTGGCGTCAGCTCGGCTACCACCTGGTGGCCGGCCCGGCCCTGGCTGCGGCCGAGATCGCCGTGCTCGGGGTGTGGCTGGCCGGTGTCCTGTACACGCTGGTGTACGTCTACGCCTGGGCGCTCCCGAGCGAGGGCTTGCTCTCGCGCGGCCAGGGGTCAGGCGGCCCTGGCACCAACCTCCCGACGATGCTTTACATCCCGGTCGATGTGTACCTGACCGTGGCCGGGGTCATCCTGCTTGCCGCCGCACCGTGGCTCACCGGGGCGGTCGCGGCGCTCGATGCGCGGGCAGCGCGGTCGCTGCTAGGCCCGAGCCGCGCCGACGAACTGGAGCACCGGGTGGAGCAGCTCGCGCAGACGCGCGCGGGCGCGGTGGACGCGGCCGACGCCGAGCGCCGCCGCCTGGAGCGGGACCTGCATGACGGCACCCAGCAGCGGCTGGTCGCCCTGGCCATGAACCTAGGCATGGCCAGGGCAGAGGCCAGTACCGTGGAGGACGCCCAGCAGGCCATCGCCGAAGCTCATGAGGACGCCAAGGCCGCCCTGACCGAACTGCGAGACCTGATCCGCGGGCTGCACCCGGTCGTCCTGGAGGACCGTGGCCTGGACGCGGCGCTGTCCGGCGTGGCGGCACGGATGCCGGTACCGGTCCGGCTGACCGTGGACCTGCCCCGCCGTCCCCCGCCGGTGATCGAAGCGGTGGCCTACTTCATGGTGTCCGAGGCGCTGGCCAACGTCGCTAAGCACGCCGAGGCCAGCCAGGCGCAGGTGTTCGTGCAGCGCGCCGGCGACAGGCTGCACATCATCGTCAGTGACGACGGTGTCGGCGGGGCGGATCCGTCCCGGGGCACCGGCCTGGCCGGGCTGGCCAAGCGTGCGTCATCGGTCGACGGGACGTTCGAGATCGCCAGCCCGCGCGGCGGCCCGACCCTGCTCACCGTGGATCTCCCGTGCACCCGGTAGCCACCCGGGGCCGCCGGTTCTGGGGCCTGGCCGGCCTGGCCACCGCAGCATCGCTCGCGATCCCGGGCGGCTGGCTCATCACCTCCGCCGGGGTGCCCGGGCCAAACCAGCAGCCGCAGGACACTGTGACCCGGGTCGTCACCCTGCGCCAGGCGGTTACCACCCTGACCGTGCAGAGTAATGGCGCGCCGGTCCGGGTCACGGCCGGACCCGTGCCGCGGGTCCGGGTCACCGAGACGATCTCGTACAACCCGGATGACGGCGGGCCGCCGGCCGTGCTGCCGGCGGTGTCCCGCGGCATCGTTACGCTGACCGGCCCGCAGTGCGACTGCTCCGTCAGCTTCGCCGTGACGGTGCCGCCGGGCTTGGGCGTCGCCGCGGACACCGAGGGCGGGGCGCTCACCGTCTCCGGGGCCGCTGGCGCGAACCTGGACTCCGGCGGCGGGCCGGTGCTCGCCACGGGAATCAGCGGGCACCTGATCGTCACCGCCGACGATGGCACCGTGGTGATCCATGGCCTGACCGGACCGCTGGACGCCGACACCGGCGGCGGGGAGCTGCTGGCCAGCGGCGTCGAGGCGGCCACGGCGACGGTCGTCACCGGCGGCGGCGAGGCGCGGATCGGCTTCACCAGGCCTCCTGACGCCGCGTTCGTCAGCACCGGCGGCGGCCCGGCCGCGCTGACGCTGCCCGGCGGCCCGTACGCGCTGACCGCCAGCAGCTACGGCGGATCCGAGGCCGTGGGGATCGCCACCAGCCCTGCGGCTGGCCGTTCGATCACCGTCACGACCGGCGGCGGATCGCTGCGGATCGAGCCGCCGGGGTAGCACCGGTCCGGTCAGGCCACGAGTTCGGCATCGCCGGAGAACGCGGCCCACATCGCGGCGTAGAGCCCGTCCGCGGCAAGCAGTTCGGCATGGGTTCCGATCTCGGCCACGCGGCCGGAGTCCATCACCACGATCCGGTCCGCCCGGGAGGCGGTGGTGAGCCGGTGCGCCACCACCAGGGTGGTGCGCCGCGCCGCGAGTTGCTCGGTGGCGCGGTTGACCTCCGCCTCCGCGGCCAGGTCCAGGGCGGCGGTCGCCTCGTCCAGCAGCAGGATGACCGGATCCACGAGATAGGCGCGGGCCAGCGCGATGAGCTGTCGCTGTCCGGCCGAGAGGTTCCTGCCGCGCTCGGACACCTCGTGCATGAAGCCGCCGGGCAGCCTGGCGATCATCTCGATCGCTCCGACCCCCCGGGCCGCCGCCTCGACCTGGGCGTCGGTGGCGTCCGGTCGTCCGTAGGCGATCGCGTCCCTGACCGTGCCGGGCGACAGATACGACTCCTGCGGCACCACGCCGAGGTGGTGCCGGTAAGCGGGCAGGTCGTAGTCGCGGACGTCCACGCCGTCCACCAGCAGGCGGCCCGATGTGACGTCGTAGAACCGCGCGATGAGCTTGACCAGCGTCGACTTGCCCGCCCCGGTCTGTCCCACCAGCGCCACGGTCTCGCCGGGCGCGACGGACAGGCTGACCCCGGCCACGGCGTCGTGCGACTGGCCGGAGTAGCGGAAGCGAACGTCGCGCAGTTCGATCTGGCCGCGCAGGCGGCCGGGCGTGACCGGCTGACGTGCCTCGGGTGTAGACGTCGGGGTCCGCAGCAGGCCCTTGATCCGCTGCAGCCCGACGTTGGCCTGCTGATAGCCGTCGAAGACCTGCGAGAGCTGCTGGACCGGGGAGAACAGCAGATCGATGAACAGCAGGTAGGCGATGAGCGATCCCGCGCTGAGCGCGCCGCTGTGCACCTGGCCGGCCGCCACGAACAGCACGAGCGCGCCGCCGATGGTGGACAGCGCCTGCACGAACGGGAAGTACAGCGCGATGTAGCGCTGCGCCCGCAGGCGCGAGGTCATGTACGCGCCGCTCAGCCCGGCAAACCGGTCGCGGTTCACCTGCTCGCGCCGGTAAGCCTGCGCCACGCGCAGGCCGGCCACGTTCTCCTGCAGATCGGCGTTGACCGCGCTGACCTTCTCCCGTGCTTCGCGGTACGCCCGCGACGACTTCGCCCGGAACAGCAAGGTCGCGGCGACCAGGAACGGGATGATCATGAACAGGGTGAGACCGAGCCGGAGGTTGATGGTCAGCAGCGCGATCAGCACGCCGACAAAGGACAGGCCGGAGTTGACCATGGTGATCAGCCCGGTCTGCAGGAACGACGACAGGGCGTCGACGTCGGTTGTCATCCGGGTCATGATCCGGCCGGTGAGCTCGCGCTCGTAATAGTCCAGGCCGAGCCGCTGTAGCTGCGAGAAGATCTTTACCCGCAGCGAGTACAGCAGCCGTTCCCCGTTCCGGCCGACCACGACGGTCTGAAACACGTTGACCACCCAGTCGGCCAGCACGATGCCCAGCGCGGCCAGCGCGATGACCACGATCGCGTGCATCGCGTGGGCCAGCACGCCGTTGTCGATCCCGTTCCTGACCAGCAGCGGCATCAGGATGCTGGCCAGCGCGTCCAGGCCGTCCAGGACCAGGCCGACGACCAGCGCGATCGCGAACGGCTTCAGCAGCCGGCGCAGGCTGAAGTGCGGGTCGCCAGCCCGCGACCACGAGCGGCTCACCTTCGGCCGGTCGTTGGCGGGCGGCAGTGCGTCCACCTTCTCCAGCAGCTCGGGGGTTGCCGGGATGTCGGCCATCCAGCTGGTGACGGCGCCGCCGCCGCCTCCGGCGCCGCGCAGGGTGCCGCGGGCCCGGGCCCCGTACCCGATGCGCATGCCGCCGGCCGACGCGGCGCCGGGCAGGCCGGCCACCGCTCCGGCCGCGTCACCGTCGGCGTCCGGCGCCGAGCGGCCGGTTTCCGCCGATGTACTCGGCCACAGGGCCGGGCTCACGCCGCCGTCGGTGAGCCGGCCGTCATCCGTCCGCACCGCGTCAGCGGCGCGGCGGGCGGCATCATCGGAGTAGCACTCGAGCTCCCCGGCGTCGACGCCCTCGGCGTCATCGCCCGGCCCGGCCAGCAGCAGCCGGTACAGCGGGCAGCGCCGCGTCAGCTCCTCGTGCGTACCGGCGTCGACCAGCCGTCCCTCATCCAGGACGGCGATCCGGTCGGCGAGCTGCAGGGTGGACCGCCGGTGGGCGATCAGCAGCGTGGTCCGGCCGGCCATCACCCGGCGGAGCGTGGCGTGGATCTGGGCCTCGACGCGGGCGTCAATGGCCGACGTGGCATCGTCGAGCACGAGGATGGCGGGGTCAGTGATCAGCGCCCGCGCCAGCGCGACGCGTTGCCGCTGCCCGCCGGACAGGGTCAGGCCCTGTTCGCCGATGACGGTGTCGTACCCGTCCGGCAGATCGGCAATGAACTCGTCGGCCTCTGCCGCCCGCGCCGCGGCGACGATCTGCTGCTGCGTCGCGTCCGGGCGGCCGTAGGCGATGTTGGCCCGCACCGAGTCGGAGAACAGGAAGCTTTCCTCCATCACCAGGCCGATCGAGGCCCGCAGCGAGTCCAGGGTGAGGTCGCGGACGTCGTGCCCGCCGACCCGCACCGCGCCGCGCTGGACGTCGTAGAACCGGGGGAGCAGCATCGAGATCGTCGACTTGCCCGACCCGGAGGTGCCCACGACCGCGAGGGTCTCGCCCGGTTGTACCCGCAGCGACAGTCCGCGCAGGACCGGCTGGGACGGCACGTACCCGAAGCTGACGTCGTCGAGCTCGACGTCGTCGGTCCCTGGCCGCAGCACCAACGCGTCCGGCTTCTCGGTCAGCAGCGGCCGGGAGTCGATCACCTCGTAGACCCGGATCACGCTGGCCCTGGCCTCCTGGCCGGTCGTGATGAACGCGGCCAGCGCGCGCACCGGCCCGACCATCTGGGCGAGGTAGGCGGAGAACGCGAAGAACGTGCCGATGGAGATCTCGTGCTTGATGGCGAGCCAGCCGCCCAGGGCAAGCACTCCGACCTGGCCGAGCGCCGGCACCGCCTGCAGCGCCGGGTTGAACCGGGCCATCAGCCGGACCGCTCGCACCCGCGAGGCGTAGAGGAAGCCGCTGGCCTCCTCCACCCGCTCGATCTCCTGCTTCTCCTGGCCGAAGCCCTTGACCACCCGGACGCCGGTGACCGCTCCCTCCACCACGCCGGCCACGTTCCCGGCCTGCTGCTGAGCGTCCCAGGTCGCCGGGAACAGCTTGCGCCGGGACGCGACCGAGATCACCCACAGGGCGGGCCCGGTGGCCAGCGCGACGAGCGTCAGCAGCGGGGAGAGGAAGGCCATGATCACGATGGACAGGACGAAGAGTACGCCGCTGCCCAGCAGCATCGGCACCATGCCGAGCACGCCTTGGATCATGTTGAGATCTGAGATCGAGCGGCTGACGATCTGGCCGGTGTGGAGCTGGTCCTGGCGCGCGCCGTCCAGCCTGGTCAGCGAGCCGAAGAGCTCGGTACGCAGGTCGTGCTGGACGTCCAGCGATACCCGGCCGCCGTGGTAGCGCCGCAGGTACACGGCACCGAAGTTGATCACCGCCGCCACGATCAGCAGGCCGGCTCCGATCCAGATCGGCTGGCGGTGGGCGAAGATCGCGTTGTCGACGATGTCGCGCTGGATCAGCGGGATGGCGGCGGTGACCGCGGTGGCGAGCAGCGAGCCGCCGAGCGCGACCACGACCGCGCGCTTGTACCGCCAGCAGTACCCGGCCAGCCGCCGCAGCCAGCCTCGACCGTAGCCGGTGCCCGTG
>Ga0335073_10004796_pt1 | contig 18937 bp, 11 predicted proteins | sample Lox_Sample_22_FD_207093 | JGI IMG/M metagenome (GOLD analysis project Ga0335073, IMG submission 207093) | Soil microbial communities from Loxahatchee National Wildlife Refuge, Florida, United States - Lox_Sample_2.2 | ecosystem: Environmental > Terrestrial > Soil > Wetlands | place: USA... | reverse complement strand
AGGGAGAACATCGCGGTGGCAGGCAAGGACAAGAAGCCGGAGAGCGTTCCCGTGAAGCTGCCCCGGCAGGTCTACGAGCGGGAGCTGTACCGGCTGCAGGGCGAGCTGGTGAAGATGCAGAGCTGGATGCAGGCCAGCGGCGCCCGGATGGTGGTGATCTTCGAGGGCCGCGACGCGGCCGGCAAGGGCGGCACGATCAAGCGGGTCTCCGAGTTCCTCAACCCCCGCAGCGCCCCGGTCGTGGCCCTGCCCGCGCCGACCGAGCGGGAGCGCGGGCAGTGGTACTTCCAGCGCTACGTCGATCACCTGCCGACCGCGGGCGAGCTGGTCCTGTTCGACCGCAGCTGGTACAACCGGGCCGGCGTGGAGCACGTCATGGGCTTCTGCACGCAGCAGGAGTACATCCGGTTCCTGCACCAGTGCCCGATCTTCGAGCGGCTGCTGGTCGAGGACGGCATCCTGCTGCGCAAGTACTGGTTCTCGGTCAGCGACGAGGAGCAGCAGCGCCGGTTCCGGGACCGGCTCGATGATCCGATGCGCCGCTGGAAGCTGTCCCCGATGGACCTGGAGTCGATCACCCACTGGGAGGACTACTCACGGGCCAAGGACGAGATGTTCGTGCACACCGACATCCCCGAAGCGCCCTGGCACGTGCTGGAGAGCGACGACAAGCGCGCCGCCCGGATCAACATGATCGCGCACCTGCTCAGCACCGTCCCCTACAGCGACATCGAGCCGCCGGCGCTCAAGCTCCCGCACCGGCCGCAGTCCCGTGGCTACGTCCGCACGCCGCGGGACATGCAGGCCTACGTGCCCGACCACGCCGCCGAGCTGATGGCCAGGAACGGGCACTAGCGTCCCGGTCAGCCGCGGGGAGTTCAGGTGCTGTTATCGCTGGGGCGGAGGCGGGCCGGATTCGGGGCATGAAACTATGCCGGGGGGAAGGTAGCAGCGAGGAGGCAGCACATGGCCGTGACACCGCTGACCGAGCGGAAGGCGTGGCGGGCGCTCGGGCGGCACCACGCCGAGATCGCCGGCCAGCATCTGCGGGAGATGTTCGCCGCCGATCCCGGGCGCGGCGAGCGGCTGACCGCCGAGGCGGCCGGGCTCTACCTGGACTACTCGAAGAACCGGGTCACCGACGAGACCATGCGGCTGCTGGTCGAGCTGGCCACCGAGTCCGGCGTGCCGGAACGGCGGGACGCCATGTTCCGCGGCGAGCACATCAACGTGTCCGAGGACCGGGCCGTCCTGCACGTGGCGCTGCGCATGCCCAGGACCGCGTCGCTGGTCGTGGACGGCACCGACGTGGTGCGGCAGGTCCACCAGGTGCTGGACCGGATGGCGGACTTCACGAACCGGGTCAGGTCCGGGCAGTGGCGGGGCTACACCGGCAAGCCGATCCGCAACGTCATCAACGTCGGCATCGGCGGCTCGGACCTGGGCCCGGTGATGGCGTATGAGGCGCTGCGGCACTACGCGACCCGGGACATCACGTTCCGGTTCGTGTCCAACGTGGACTCCACCGACTTCGTCGAGGCCACCCGGGACCTGAACGCGGACGAGACGCTGTTCATCATCTCCTCCAAGACGTTCGGCACGCTGGAGACGCTGACCAACGCCACCTCGGCGCGGGACTGGGTGGTCGGCTCCCTGGGAGCAGAGGACGCGGTGGCCAAGCACTTCGTGGCGGTGTCCACCAACGCCGAGCGGGTGTCCAAGTTCGGCATCGACACGGCGAACATGTTCGAGTTCTGGGACTGGGTCGGCGGCCGGTACTCGATGGACTCCGCGATCGGCCTGTCCACCATGCTGGCGCTCGGGCCCGAGGGGTTCGGCGAGATGCTGGCCGGCTTCCACGAGATGGACGAGCACTTCCGCACCGCCCCGCTGGAGCGGAACCTGCCGGTGCTGATGGGCCTGCTCGCGCTGTGGTACCGCGACTTCTTCGGCCTGCAGAGCTACGGCGTCATGCCGTACGAGCAGTACCTCAAGCGGTTCCCCGCCTACCTGCAGCAGCTCACCATGGAGTCCAACGGCAAGCACGTCACGCTGGCCGGGGCCCACGTCGAGGCCGACACCGGCGCGGTGTTCTGGGGCGAGCCGGGCACCAACGGCCAGCACAGCTTCTACCAGCTCATCCACCAGGGCACCACGATGATCCCGGTCGACCTGATCGGCTTCGGCAAGACGCTGAACCCGCTGCGCGACCATCACGACATCCTGTCTTCCAACGTCTTCGCGCAGGCGCAGGCGCTGGCCTTCGGCAAGACCGAGGCCGAGGTCCGGGCCGAGGGCACGCCGGAGAACGTGGTGCCGCACCGGGTGATGGAGGGCAACCGGCCCTCGAACGTGCTGCTGGCCGAGATCTTGACCCCGCGCGTCCTCGGCGCGCTGGTCGCCCTGTACGAGCACAGCGTGTTCACCCAGGGAGCCATCTGGGACATCGATTCGTTCGACCAGTGGGGGGTGGAGCTGGGCAAGGTGCTCGCGGTGGCGATCATCCCCGAGCTGACCAGCGCCGCCGACCCCGCGCTTGACCACGACTCGTCCACCAACGCGCTCATCCGCAAGTACCGCGAGCTCAAGTCCCGCTGATGCGGTGAAGGGATACCACCATGCCAACTGACACGCCGATGCAGCTCGGGATGATCGGACTCGGCCGGATGGGCGCAAACCTCGTCCGCCGACTCATGCGCGACGGCCACCGGTGCGTGGCCTACGACCGGAACCCGGACGTGGTCAAGTCGCTGGAAGCCGAGGGCGCGACCGGCGCGGAGAGCCTGGCCGACTTCGTGGCCAAGCTGGACAAGCCGCGGGCCATGTGGATCATGGTGCCGGCCGGCGTGGTCCAGGGCACTCTGGACCAGCTGCGCCCGCTGCTGGAGGCGGACGACATCGTGATCGACGGCGGGAACTCCTACTACCGGGACGACATCCCGCGCGCCAAGGACCTCAAGCGCGACGGCATCCACTACATCGACATCGGCACCAGCGGCGGCGTCTGGGGCCTGGACCGGGGCTACTGCCTGATGATCGGCGGCGAGGACGAGCCGGTGCGGCGGCTGGGCCCGATCTTCAAGACCATCGCGCCCGGCAAGGGCAGCGTCGAGCCGACCCCGGGCCGGACCAAGGGCGGCACCGCCGAGCAGGGTTACCTGCACTGCGGGCCGAACGGCGCCGGGCACTTCGTCAAGATGGTCCACAACGGCGTCGAGTACGGCATGATGGCCGCGATCGCCGAGGGCCTGTCGGTCATCAAGCACGCCGACGTGGGCCTGCACCAGGACGAGATCGACGCCGAGACCACGCCGCTGCGCGACCCGTGGGCCTATGAGTACACCATCGACGCGGGCGAGGTGGCCGAGGTGTGGCGGCGCGGCTCGGTCGTGTCATCGTGGCTGGTCGACCTGACCGCCGCCGCCTTCGCCAAGTCCCCGGACCTGGAGGACTTCAGCGGCCGGGTCTCCGACTCCGGCGAGGGCCGCTGGACCGTGCTGGCCGCGGTGGACGAGGGCGTGCCCGCCTCGGTCATCGCCGCCTCGCTGTACGAGCGGTTCGAGTCCCGGGACAACGGCGCGTTCACCGACAAGATCCTCTCGGCGATGCGCTCGGAGTTCGGCGGGCACATGGAGAAGAAGGCCTGAGCATGACCAAGAACGGAATGCCGCGGCCGGAGAACCACATGGTCGTGCTGTTCGGCGCGACCGGCGACCTGGCCAAGCGCAAGCTGCTGCCCGGGTGGTTCCACCTGTACGCGGCGGGCCTGCTGCCCAAGGAGTTCCGCCTGATCGGATCGTCGCCGCCGAGCTCGGCCATGACCGACGAGCAGTTCCGCGAGCACGCCCGGGAGTCGTGCGCCGACTTCTGCATCACCAAGCCCGACGACCCGCTGTGGTCGGAGTTCGCGAAGAACCTGTCGTTCGCGGCCGCCGAGCCGGGTAACTTCGGGAACCTGGTGGCGGCCGTCCAGCGGGCCGAGAAGGAGATCGGCGACCCCCACGGGCGGCTGTACCACCTGGCCGTACCGCCGGTCGCGTTCATCTCGGTGGTGCAGATGCTCGGCAAGTCCGGCCTGGCCCAGGGCGCCCGGGTCATCATCGAGAAGCCGTTCGGCACCGACCTGGACTCGGCGCGCAAGCTGGACCAGGCGGTGCACGCGGTGTTCGACGAGTCGCAGGTGTTCCGGATCGACCACTTCCTGGGCAAGGAGTCGGTCGACAACATCCTGGCCTTCCGGTTCGCGAACGGGCTGTTCGAGCCGGTGTGGAACCGGGACCACATCCGGTACGTGCAGATCGACGTGCCGGAGACGCTGACCATCGAGGGACGCGCCGCGTTCTACGACGCGACCGGCGCCTACCGGGACATGATCGTGACGCACCTGTTCCAGGTCCTCGGGTTCGTCGCCATGGAGCCGCCGATATCGCTGAGCGCCGGGCCGCTCCGGGCCGAGAAGCTCAAGGTCTACGAAGCGCTGAGGCCGATCGACGTGCGGCACGTGGTACGCGGGCAGTATGACGGCTACCTTTCCGAGCCGGGAGTCGCGCCCGATTCGCAAACCGAGACGCTGGTCGCGGTGCGGGCCGAGGTGGAGAACTGGCGCTGGCACGGGGTGCCGTTCTTCCTGCGTTCGGGCAAGGCCATGGGAGCATCACGCCAGGTCATCACGCTGGGGTTCCACGAGCCGCCGCTGCGGATGTTCCGCATTCACCGCCGGGACGTCCCGACCGGGCGGGTCAACGAGATCGTCATCGACTTCGCCGATCCGGGCTCGATCACCACCGATTTCCTGGCCAAGATCCCCGGCCCCGAACTGGCCCTCGGTCATGCCACGATGACGTTCAAGTACCAGGACTCGTTCGCGACGGAGCACGCGCTCGAGGGGTATGAGCACCTCATCCTGCAGGCCATGAACGGCGACCAGGCACTGTTCACCAGTTCCGACGGGATCGAGCGGCTGTGGGAGATCTCCGAGCCGCTGCTGGAGAACCCGCCGCCGGCCGAGCCCTACCCGGCCGGGTCCTGGGGCCCGGAGTCGGTGCACAAGCTGGTCGCGCCCTACCGCTGGCACCTGCCGGAGCGCAAGGGCTGAGCGCTCCAGACAGAGCGGGCGCCAGGGCTCGCCACGCCTGCGGGATGCCCGGGCTCGTCACGCCTGCCCTGGCGGTAACATTAGTCGCTTCCGTCCCATATAGCGGGGAGGATTTGGGCTTGTGGGAGACTTTTGTGCACTATAGACCCCACAGCGCTCCCAAAAGCCCGAATACGCCCCGATAATAGTTCGAGTATCGCCGGGGAAGTGAACTTTTGTGACCACAGGTTCCGGTGATGCTGGAGAGCTATTGTTGCCCTCGCCGCTGCGCAGGGCTCCGGTGTAGCCGCGGATAAAGGGCCGGCGGTGGAACGTCACGATCGCGGTCGGCGGGACCGGCCGCCCGGCACGGCGGGCCGCTGGCCTGCGGCCGAGATTCAGCTTTCCTGCGGTTTGCCCGGCCGCGGGCGGGGGCCGCCCCGCCGGCTCCGGCGCCGGTAGGCCCAGTAGGCGGCAGTGGCGCCGGCGGCGCTCGCGGCCACGCCGGTGGCCTCGACCAGACCGTGGCTGGGGCCGGCCGGGTCGGGGCCGGTCAAGGTATGGTCGGTCGGGGTGTGGTCGGTCAGGGTGTGGTCGGTCAGGGCGGGCTCGACCGGGGTGGGGTCGGCCTGGCTGAGGACGGGCTCGCCGCCGCCGGGTCCAGCCACGACTATCGCGTCCTTGCTGGTCCACCAGGCTTCCTCGAAGACCTTGATCGGCACGGCCTCCGCGGCGCCGTTGGAGACACCGCTGTCGTTGAGGTAGACGGTTCCCGTCGTGGTGTTCACCCCGGTGACGACGACGTCGTGGTCGTGATGACCGGGGTCGGCAGGGTCGCCGTCACCAGGGATCGCGTCCCAGATCTTCGGCCCGTCGACGCTGGCGATGATCTTGTCGCCCGCGGCGAGGTCATTCTCGAGGGCAACCATGCCGGTGACCGACGCGCCCGCTTGGGTGGTCGCGTCCACGTAATCGGACTCCACGTCGTATTTGGCGAGCAACTCCGGGACGTCCGCCAGGTCGCTGCCCGTGGCCGGGTCGTACACCGGCTGTCCCTCGTTCACGGTGCTCGGGGTTTCCTCGGCCAGCGTCGTGATAACGCTCTCGCTCGGCTCATTGCCGGTCTCCTGGCCGACCACGTCGGCCGCCGACATCTCGGTGCAGTCTTCCGGCTGGGTCTGGTGTACCCAGTACTGCTCGGCGGCGATGGGGTCACCGTACTGCTCGCCGTCCATCTCGTAATCTTCCATCTCTGCCTCCGGTGTCGGTTCCTGGACCGGGTCTGTCTCGACACTAGAAGTTTCGGCCAGCTGCAAACCCCGGAAACGCGCCAAAGGCGTTGTCGACGTACCGGGGCAGTCCACGCCAAGGACCATCGCCCGATAGCCAGCGTGACCGATAGGGTGATTGGCACTTATCTGGGGGGGTCGGGTGCCGCGTGTCTCGTTACCGTCCCTGGATCGTCCGGCCGGCCGACGCGGCGGTGTACCAGGTCACGCCGCGGCCGGCGCCGCGGGTTTGAGTGGTGGTGTGATGACTGGGGCGGAGTGGACGCTGTCCGTTGATTTCGGCACGTCGTACACGGTGGCCGCGACGGCTGGGCCGGAGCCGGCCAGGGAAGTGTATTTCGGGGCCAGGCGGGAGCCGGCAATGCCGTCGGGGGTGTTCGCCGAAGCGGACGGCAGCTTGCTGACCGGAACGATGGCGGCCAATGCGCGGCAGCTAGATCCCGACCGGTACATCGGCACGCCCAAGCGGCTGATGGGAGGGGGCTTGCGCACGATACCCCTGCCGGACGGCCCGGTGCCGGTGGTTCGGGCGGTAAGCGCGGTGCTGGCCGGGGCGGCGGCCGAGGCCGGGCAACGCGGCTGGACGCGGACGGTGCTGACCCACCCGGCCGGCTGGGACACCGGGCTGCAGCGGATGCTGGCGGCCGCGGCCGCGGAGGCCGGGCTGGCCGACGTCAGGGTGATGGCCGAGCCGGTAGCCGCTGCGCTGCATCTCGGCCGCGGGTGCGAGCCGGGTGAGCACATCGCGGTTTACGACCTGGGCGGCGGCACGTTCGACGCGGCGGTGCTGCGTCGTACCGCTGAGGGTTTTGAGGTCGAGGCCACCGGCGGGCGGAACAGCATCGGCGGGGAGTGGTTCGATGAGCTGCTGCGCCGCCACCTGGGCTCGGGCCCGCTCGGCCAGGTCCAGGCCTGGCAGCGGCTGAACGGCCCCGGGCCGGACAAGGAGACCGCTTTTGACGCCTACCAGGACTGGCGGAACAAGGTGGATCTGCTCCACGACAACATCCGGTTCACCAAGGAAGTGCTCAGCGAGGAGAAGTCCTGGGGGCTGATCATCCCCGGCCACCCCGAAGGCTGGACAGTGACCCGCGGGAGCCTTGAGGACGTGCTGCGCGAGCCGCTGGAGCAGACCGCTGACGTGCTGACCGCCGCCATCGCCGACGCCGGCCTAGGCCCTGCCCAGCTGTCGGCGATATACCTGGTCGGCGGCGCCAGCCGCACCCCCCTGGTCAAGAAACTGCTGGCCGAGCGGTTCCCCGGCAAGCTGACCAGCCACCCTGGCGACCCGCAGACCGTCGTCGCGCTCGGCGCCGCCGCCAACTGGGACCGTGCCGCCGATCTCGACAAGCCCACGCCGCCCCCGCTCACGCCGCCCGACCCGTTGGTCCGATGGCAGAGCCGACTGGCCCTGGCACCGGCCGGCCCGGCGAGCTCGATCCGGATTGACCTGTACGAAGTTAGCGCTGTCCCCCATTTCGCCATCGTCGCGCGCAAGCAGAACGGCAAGCAGGAAACTTTCGGTGCCTTCGTAGCGGCCCAGGAGCAGCGCGAGCGGGAGGGTGGCTGGGAGCTGACCCCGCCCAAGGCGGCCTCCTTCGCCGGGGCCGCGCTCGGCTTGACCCAGCAGGAGTCGCGCACGATCAACGGCCAGACGATCACGCTGACCCGCGTGTACGCCGCGGCCTCGGGGCTCCTGGTGACCGGGTGGGCTCGCAGCGCGGAAGTGCCGCCGGCGGCCATGGAGTCGCTGACCATTGGCTTTCGCAAGACCGGCTCGAACGAGCAAGTCATGGTCGGGATAGCCCTGCCCGCGCAGGTCCAGCAGGCCATAAAGGAGAGACTGGCCGCGCGGGCGCGCCCGAGCCGAGTGGCCGTCGGCTTCGCCGTCGAAGCCTTGGCTGGACCACTGCCGCCAGGCGCAGCCACTTCCGAGGAAGTTGCCCAGCATCTGCTCGCGGAAATGAGGAAGGCCAAGCCGAAGATCCGGATCGAGACCGCTGACCCTGACGTCTTTCTTGGCTCGCGGCTGTGCCTCCATCAGGTGATCGCGATGGAGCCTGAGAACCCGAACGAGATTACGACCCACGAGTATCGGTGGACCGGAATAGTCGACGGCCGGTTCGTCCGGATCGCAGTCAGATGTCCATCCAGGCGTATCGCCGAGCGGTTGCGCGATCTGGTTAAGCTGCGCTAGGAGCCTGCGATAGCAGGCCGGTGACTGCTTGCCCCATGCCGGCCGGCCAGAATGCCCCCCGATAGTAGTTGATGCCTGCGTGGGCGGGGGCAGGCACCGCGGTCCGTTCGGTACATCTGAGCGCATGAGCGGCCCGGGTCCCGTGTGGGGGCCCGGGCCGGTGGTGCGGGGTGGTGTCAGGTGGTGGGGGGTTTGGGCAGGCGGGGGCGGGGGGTGGTGGCCCGCCGGGTCCGGCGCCGGTAGGCCCAGTAGGCGGCGGTGGCGCCGGCTGAGGCGACGGTCCCGGTGATGCTGGCCTTCTCCGCGACGTCGTGCAGGTTCGGGGTGGGGTTGACCAAGGTGGTGTCGGCGGGCATGCCGGGGTTGCCGGCAGAGGTGGTGGTGTCGCTGGTCACCGTGGTGTCGGAGTGGTCGCTGCCGGGCTGGGCCACGACCATGGCGTCGCCGCTGGTGCCCCAGGCGTTCTCGAAGACCTGGATCGGGACGGCTTCCTCGGCGCCGTTGGGGACGCCGCTGTCGTTGAGGTAGACGACGCCCTTGCTGGTGTCCACGCCGGTGACGACGACCGCGTGGTCGGCGTGGCCGGGGTCGGTGACCGGCCCGTCGCCGATCGCGTCCCAGATCTGCGGCCCGTCCACGCCGGCGATGATCTTGTCGCCGTTGGCCAGGTCCTGCTCCAGGACCTGCATGCCGGTCCCCGGCGCACCCGAGGCCGTCGCGGTGGTGTCATCGACGTAGCTGGCGGACACGTGGTAGTGGGCCAGCAGTTCGGGCGCGTCCTGCAGGGCGGTGCCGGTGGCCGGGTCGTAGGCCGGATCGGGCTGGCCGGTCGCGGAGTCGACGTTGACCGTGCTGGGGATGTCCTCGGCCACCGTCGTGATCTGGCTCTCGGTGGGCTCATGGCCAGTCTCCTGGCCGATGATGTCGGCCGCCGACATCTCCACGCAGTCCAGCGGCTGGGTCTGCGGCTCGAAGTAGTGCTCGGCGGCAGCCGGGTCGCCGTACATCTCACCGAAGAAATCGCCTTCCATCTCTCCACCTCCGGGGTCGTTCTGCGGATCGGGCTTACCTCTGACGTTAGGAACTTCGGCCCCGGGCGAAATCCCGGAAATGTGCCAAGCAGGCGCGAGGGGGGAACCCACGGTACCGGGCGGGGACCGCGATTCTCGACGGCCGCTTCGTGCGGATCGAGGTGGACGGCCAGTCCGAGCGGTGGGCCGAACGGTACCGTGATCTGATCATGCTGCGCTGAGCGGACCCCGAACCGCGGGGCCGGCGCGTCAACTGCCGGGTGGGCTCTGTTTCCCAGGCTGGGGGCGGAGCTTGAGCAGCCTCTTGGCCATTACGTCGACGAGATCCTTCGATCTTTGCACACGCTTTTCGAATTCCGCGCTGTTCCTGGTCTTGGATCGGCCGGTCAGAGCGCCGGCAATCAACTGCTCGGCCAGATCCAGCGGCAGGCCGGTCCTTGCGCTCATTTCCTCGGCGGCGGTAAAAGGCGACTTCCCGTCCGCCAGTGCTTCGCGCGCCTGCTGGCGGAGTTCCTGCGCACGGCCCTTGCTTTTCGCCACCACATACTCAGCCTCGGAGGCTGGCAGCCCGGCGCTCGAGACAGCCAGGATAATCCTGGCGTCGTTCCGCTCGCCAGCGAGCATCATCCGGAGCGCCATGAGCGAATAGTCAGTGGGCTGCGACATCCCGGTCTCCCCTGCCCTAAGATGCATCAGCTGCGATCGGAGCGGTAATTACCATACTCCCGGATTCGGAGCGGAGACAGAAGCCAGGATCACCATCCTTGGCATCTCTGGCTGGCAAGGCAGCCGCCTGAACCGCAACGATGGGCGAATGCTGGCGTCATACGGGTGAGATGGCGGTGAGGAGAATGACCCGGTTCCGGAGCTGATCGGCCAATCGGCCGCAGTGAGCGGCCCGGGTCCCGTGTGGGGGCCCGGGCCGGTGGTGCGGGGTGGTGTCAGGTGGTGGGGGGTTTGGGCAGGCGGGGGCGGGGGGTGGTGGCCCGCCGGGTCCGGCGCCGGTAGGCCCAGTAGGCGGCGGTGGCGCCGGCTGAGGCGACGGTCCCGGTGATGCTGGCCTTCTCCGCGACGTCGTGCAGGTTCGGGGTGGGGTTGACCAAGGTGGTGTCGGCGGGCATGCCGGGGTTGCCGGCAGAGGTGGTGGTGTCGCTGGTCACCGTGGTGTCGGAGTGGTCGCTGCCGGGCTGGGCCACGACCATGGCGTCGCCGCTGGTGCCCCAGGCGTTCTCGAAGACCTGGATCGGGACGGCTTCCTCGGCGCCGTTGGGGACGCCGCTGTCGTTGAGGTAGACGACGCCCTTGCTGGTGTCCACGCCGGTGACGACGACCGCGTGGTCGGCGTGGCCGGGGTCGGTGACCGGCCCGTCGCCGATCGCGTCCCAGATCTGCGGCCCGTCCACGCCGGCGATGATCTTGTCGCCGTTGGCCAGGTCCTGCTCCAGGACCTGCATGCCGGTCCCCGGCGCACCCGAGGCCGTCGCGGTGGTGTCATCGACGTAGCTGGCGGACACGTGGTAGTGGGCCAGCAGTTCGGGCGCGTCCTGCAGGGCGGTGCCGGTGGCCGGGTCGTAGGCCGGATCGGGCTGGCCGGTCGCGGAGTCGACGTTGACCGTGCTGGGGATGTCCTCGGCCACCGTCGTGATCTGGCTCTCGGTGGGCTCATGGCCAGTCTCCTGGCCGATGATGTCGGCCGCCGACATCTCCACGCAGTCCAGCGGCTGGGTCTGCGGCTCGAAGTAGTGCTCGGCGGCAGCCGGGTCGCCGTACATCTCACCGAAGAAATCGCCTTCCATCTCTCCACCTCCGGAGCTGGTAATGGATCGGATGCGCCCGACGCTAGGTTCCCCGGCCGGACACCGAATCCCGGAAAGGTGCCACCCCGGCGGCCCCGGCCCGCCGTGTGGCCTCGGCGACGGCCGCGCGGTTGCTGGAGACGCCCAGGACGGCGCGCGCGGAAGCAAGCCGACGGTGCGCGCCGCGCAGGCTCAGGTTGAGCGCCCTGGCCGCCTCCGCCACCGTCTCGCCGGACCCGAGCCGCTCCAGCAGGAGGGCCATCTCGTCCGTGAGGCTCTGCCCGTCGGGGGCGGACACCCGCCAGTCGATCCCGCCAAGACCGCGGGACGCCGCGACGCGCTCCAGGTCGCCGAGGAACGCGTCCGGCACCCGGTCGCCGGGCCGGATCGTCACGACCAATGCCGCGCCGCGGGTCGCGGCGAGGATCACGCGGCGCCGCGACTGCTCGTCCGCAGCCTCGCCGACGCAGGCCAGCTTGCGCTCGGCCAGACCGAAGTCGTCGCCCGGGACCTCGAAGCCATCGATGACGCGCAGCCCCTGCGCGTCCAGCTGGGCCCGGACCCGGCGCGCGGTCGCGGCGTCCTCGACCACGATGACCGGCGGCGCGTCGCGGGCGGCGGGGGCGGCTTGCGAGAGCAGCAGCGCCACGGCCTCGGTGCGGTTGGCTGCGCCAAGCTTGCGGATCGCGCTGGCGATGTGGTCCTCGACGGTCTCCGCCGAGATGGCCAGCCGCCCGGCGATCACGGCCGCCGTGTGCCCGGTCGCGACCAGGCCGAGTATCTCGCGTTCACGATGGGTGAGGTGGCGCTCGTCCGCCGAGCGGGCCGCGGACGGCCGGGCGCCTACCGCCCGCAACGAACGGTGGATGCGCGGCAGCAGGCCACCGAGCCCGAGCTCGGCGGCCCGGGCGGCGGCCGCCTCCAGCTGGGCCCGCGCCTGCCCGGCGCCGGCTCGGCGGTTCGCCTCCGCGGCGGCCCATCCGCAGCGCAGCACCGCACGGAGCTGGCGCGGCCGCCAGCTCGCCGCGGCCGCGGCGAACTCAGCCGCGGCCGCGGCCGGATCGGCTGCCAGCGCCCCGATCGCCGCGGTCTCCTGGCCAGCCCCGCCGTAGTCCCCGAACGCCAGATCTAGCAACGGCACCGCGCCGGCCTCGGCGTGCGCCCAGCCCGAAGTGACCGCCGCGAGCGCGTCGACGGGGGGCAGGCCCCCACCCGCGGCGGCGGCCTGCTTCCGGGCGTCGGCCAGGTCACCGGCGAGCCAGGCCAGCTCGGCCCGCACCCAGGTCAGGAACGCCTGGCCTGGCACGGTAGCGGGTCCGCGCGCTGCGCCTAGCGCGCGGGCCGCCCCGTCGAAGTCGCCTGCGTCGGCGAGGGACAGCGCGTACAGCCCGGTCACCCGTTCGCGGACGCCGGCAGGCAGCACACCGGCGAGGAGCTCGCGCGCCGAACGTTCGGCGGTGTCGCGGCGGGCATAGACGAGCTGCTGCAGCCACAGCGTGGCGGCCCGGAACTCCGTCTCTCGCCCGCGCTGGCCCCGGTCGCGCGCCCGGTCGGCCATTTCGGCCGCGACCTGCCCGGCTACCGACGGGTCTCCGCCGAGCAGGTGCCCGGTGACCAGGAGCTGGGCGGCTTCGCACTCCGCGTCGAACAGGTCGTCGCGGCGGGCGGCGGTCAGCGCCTCCGACACGGTCGCGGGCCATCTCCGGTCGCGGGCGAGCAACTCGACCTGGCCGAGGGCGAGCAGCGACCGCGCCAGGCCGGCCCCGGCGGCGCGGGCACCCGCCACCGCATCATGAGCCTCCAGCCGCACCTGCGCCGTCGCCCCGGCAGCCGCAGCCAAGGCGCGGACCCGCTCGACTCGCAGGGCGACCGCAAGCTGCGTGCCGCCGTCGCTCGCGCCGGCGCTGGCGCCGGCGCTGGCCACGGCCAGCCCGGCGTCGGCGGCGGCCAGCGCCGCGCCGGGCTCGCCGAGCGCGAGCCGGGCCCGCGCCCGGTACAGGCAGATCCGGCCGCGCCGCTCCGATCCCGGTTCCTCGGGCACCGCATCGAGCAGTTGCAGGGCCACGGCATGCTCGCCGACGGCCGAGAACGCGGCGGCGGCCGAGATCCGCAGTTCGTCCGCCTCGGCCCCGTCCGCACAGGACGCGGCCAGCCCGAGGTGACGAGCCCGCTCGGCCACGGCTTGTGCCTGGCTGGCGGCGGCGAGGGCACGGCTGCGGGCCGCGTCACGCTGGCCCGCGGCGGCGTGGTGCCGGGCCGCCTCGCCGTCGTCGGTGAGCTGCGACGCGACCTCGGCGTGCAGCCGCCGACGTTCACCGGCGTCGAGCCCCGCAACGGCCAGGTCCCCGGTGAGCCCGTGCCGGAGCCGGACCAGGTCTGCGTCCGGGTCGGGGAGTTCGGCCAGGCCGGCTTCGACGAGCTCCGGTACGCCCGGGCCGGCCAGGGCGGCCGAGCATGGACGGCCCAGCAGCGCGAGGACGGCGATCGTCCGGCGGGCGGCGGGACTGCATCTGGCCAGCCGAGCGGTCATCAGCTGGCTCAATCCTCCGCCCGGTCCGCCCTGGCGGGCCTGCTCCTCGAGGTAGAGCGGGTTGCCGCCGGCACCGGCCACGATGGCCGCGACCCGGTCCTCGGGCAGCGCCGGGTTGCGCTCGCGGATCAGCGCGCTGGCGGCCTGCGGCCGCAGGCCGGCCAGGCTCTGGTCCGCTGCGCCGCACGCGGTCGCCGCGGCCGCGGCCGCGGGCGTTCCCGGCTCGTGGTCACGATAGGTAATGATCAGTGGCACCTGGCCGGCCAGCATGGGGATGATCCGCAGCGTCTCGTGATCGGCCCACTGCAGGTCCTCGAGGACGAGGATCCCGCCAGCGACCCGGTCGGTCACGAACTGGACGGTGGCGCTGCGGTCGCCGGCCGGCAGCGGCCGCCGGATGGCCCGGGACAACGGCAGCCCGGCGAACCAGCTCAAGGTGGCCAGGGCACCGCCGACATGCCCGGCCAGGCCGCTAGCTGCGACCACGGCCCGCCCCATCGCGGTCTTCCCGATGCCAGCCTCGCCGTGAATGGCGACCGGCTCGTGCCGCCGGACCGCGGCCAGGGCGGCAGACACCTCGACATCCCGGCCCAGGATCACGGCTCCCCCCTTCCAGCTATCGCCACATAGCTGGGGTGGCTTACCATAATACTTGGCACTTTTGTGGGGGGTCGACTGCGGCATGTTCCCGATACGGTCCTGCCTAGCCGCCGACGCCGGCGGCCATGCGACACCGCGCCACGGGAGCATCCGATGACCCCTACTCAAGCCGCCGCACAGCAGGTCAGCGAGGCCGAGCGGCAGGCCAGCGGCATCGCCGCGCGCTGCCGACAGCTGGTGAGGACCGCGCAGCGCGACGACCTGGCGCCCGCGCTGGAGGGCAGACGCCGCGGGCAGCCGGCCGTGGCAGTGATCGGCGAGACGAAACGAGGCAAGAGCGCGCTGGTCAACGCGCTGATCGGCCGCCCCGGCCTTTCTCCGGTGGCCCCGGACGTGGCCACGTGCGTCCCGATCAGCTTCGAATATTCCGACCACGAGTGGTGCCGCGTCCTGTTCCAGGACCGGGACGTGCCGCTGCCCATCGCGCTGGCCGAACTCCACGCGTACGCCTCGGAGCAGCAGAACCCGGGCAACGAGAAGCAGGTCCTGGCCGTCGAGGCCGGGCTGCCCGCGGCCGCGCTGGCCGACCTGGACGTGATGCTCATCGACACGCCCGGCGTCGGCGGCCTGGACAGCGGCCATGCCGACCTGACCGTGCAGGCGCTGAGCTCCGCGGACGCGATCATCTTCGTCCTCGACGTCGACGGCGAGATCAGCGGGGCCGAGTTCCAGTTCCTGCGCCGGGCCTCACAGCGGATCGACACCGTCATTTTCGCGCTGACCAAGGCCGATCTGGTCGCGGACTGGGAGCGGGTTGCCGAGGAGAACGGGATGCTCCTGGCGGAGAAACTGCCCTCGCTCGACCAGGCGCGGTTCGTCCCGTTCAGCAGCCTGCTGGCCGAGCGCGGCTGGCCCATGCCGCTCGGGCCGCGGCGTACCGGGATACTCCAGCGAGCGGGCCTGTTCACCCTGCTCGAGACCATCCGGCAGGAGGTCACCCGCCGCGCCCGCGTCCTGCAGGCCGCCAACACACTGCGCGCATGCATCAGCGCCCTGGACGAGATCGAGTACGGGCTGCGCGACCGGCTGATCGTGGCCGAAGCGGATCCGGAAAGGCTGGCCGAGCTGGACCGGCGGCAGCAGCAGCTGAAGGATCTGCAGTACCAGCAGGTCACCTGGAAGACCCACCTGTCCAACCGGTTGCAGGACATCCAGAACGAGCAGATCACGGTGGCCCTCGACGGGCGGCTCGGCGAGCTGCGGCGCGAGTACACCGACCTCGCCAACCGGCCGGCGGCCAACTTCGAAGAGCTCGCTGCCAGGTTCGCCAACGCGGCCAAGCTCGCGGTGGCCGAGACACTTGAGGACGCCGAGCTTCAGGTGCACCAGGCGGTCGAGGCCGCCCTCGGCGACCTTCAGCACAGCGTGGACGTGGCCGGGCTGTTCGCGGCCGGGCTGCCGTCGGTCGCGCTGCCGGACGGGCAGTGGCGGATGGCGAACAGCAAGAAGACCCTGCTCGAGCACTACCGCACGGTATGGCCCGCCGTGGGCATGCACAGCCTGCTGGTTGCCGTGCCCGGCTTCGCGCTGCTGGGACCGTGGGGACTGCTGGCGATCGTGCCCTTCGCGGGGCTGGCCATCAAGGGCCAGAACGCCGCCGCCCGCAAAGCCGCGTTCATCAACTGGCTCGGTTCCTACGTAGTGGGCGCGCTCAAGGCGGCCGGGCAGGCCTGCCGCGCAATGATCAGCGCGGTCAAGGACGAGTCCGTGGACCGCGAACTGTACGAGGTCGTCAGGCGCCGCCTGGAGGAGATCGCGGCGGCGAAGAAGGACCTGGAGCAGAGCCTGCGCAACGACGCGCAGCAGCGGGAAAAGGCGACGGCGGAGGCCCAGGGCAGGCTTGGTGACCTCAGCACGTTGCGCCGGGAGGCTCAGTCGCTGATCGGCCGGCTGCACGGCGAGGCGGGTCCGGCGCGATGAGCGAGGACGGCGCCGGCTGGGCTGAAGCCCCGGGCGAGCCGCATGACGACGGCGGGCCGGAGGCCTTCCATGACGAGCCGGGGCACGAGGTGGCCTGGGCGGCCGAAGCCGAGCCGGAGGACTTCGGCCACCATGTCCCGGACCACACCGACGAGCACGGCGGCGAGCCATCCGGCACCGGCGAGCACCACCTGGGTGAGTTGACGTCACCGGAAACCGAGGGCCGGCTCCAGCCGGATCAGGCGGCCCACCCCGCCGACGACCTGCTCGACGACTACACCCCACACGGCGGGGAGCCGGAAGAGCCCGCGATGTTCGAGCCGGGCGCGACCCTGTTCGGCTGGACCGGCGAGCAGTCACCCGGCGAGGAAGTTCCGTCCTTGCTGATCGAGCCCGGCTACCTGGAGGACCACTACGCTAGCGGCTGGGCGCTGGACCCTCGGGGGGACGGCGGGATCCTCGCCGCGCAAGCCACGGCTCTGGCACCCGGCGGCGAGCACCACGCGCACCCCGGTCCGGGCGATGAACCGGCCGCTGATCCAGCCGGGCCGCGGCTCGATCACGGCCTGCGCGCCGACGTGCTGCACGGCGGGCGGACGGCATGACGGCCGGCACGGATACCGGCCGGCCCGCAGGCCAGGGGGACCTGACCGTCGCGGTCCGCAGGCTGGTCGCGCAGACGGTGGCGGACCTGAAGGGCCCGGCGGCCGCCCAGCTCAATGTGGTCCTGGCCGGGCTGTCCGAGCACCTCCGGGTGGCGATCGCCGGGCGCCGCAACTCGGGCAAGTCAACGATCGTCAACGCCCTGCTTGGAGAGCTGGCGGCTCCGACGGATCGCCTGGAGTGCACCAAGCTGGTCGCCTGGTACCGCTCCGACAAATACGACCACGCCCGGGTGGTGACCAAAGACGGATCGGCACACGACATCGTTCTGCTGTCCGGGGGGCGCCTGCCGCCTCTGCTCGATGTTGTCGAGGCGGAGATAGCGGACATCGAGGTGTGGCTGGACAGCGGGACCGTCCGCAACAAGACGATCATCGACACCCCCGGCTACGACGCTCTCCACCCGGAGACCGAAACCCGGACGCGCGAACTGTTCGAGGCGCATACGGTCGACGCGATCGTCTTCGTGCACAACGAACCGGTGAAGGCCGATGAGCTTGAGGCGCTGCGCGGCTTCCGCCAGCATCTCGGCCGGGACCACGGCATCCGGATCAATACCGTGGGCGTGCTGACCAAGGCGGACAAGCTCAACCCAGACGATCCCTGGCGGGCCGCCCGGGACCTGGCCGCCGCCAACGCCAGTCGGCTCGAGTCGGTCGCGGCCACGGTCGTGCCCGTCTTTGGCCTGATGGCCGAGACGGCCGCGACCGAACGGCTTACCGGCGACGATTTCTGGTACCTGCAAAAGCTCAGGGACCTGCCCGCCGACGCGCTGTGGGCTGCGGACTCCGTGATGGAAGAGGACAGCGAGGTCCCCGTGGAGGCACGAGTCCGGCTGCTCAACCTGCTCGGCGTGTACGGCCTGCGATACGCGCTGGAACAGATCGGGTCCGGGCGGCGCACGGTCCCCGAGCTCAATGAGGCCCTGGCCGAGCATTCCGGGCTGCGGCCGCTGCAGCGGACCCTGGACAGTCAGTTTGGTGAACGCGCAGACATCCTCAAGGCGCACACCGCGCTGCAGGAGCTCATCCGCATCAGCGAGCACGAGGCCGACGGCCCCGACCGGGACCGGCTTCGCCGCAGCCGGGACGAGGCTCTCCGGCTGAAGCGGCACCCGCGTCTGCACGTCCTGAACGAACTCGCCGCATACGAATCCTGCGTTCGCGGTGAGGTCGAGCTGCCCGACGACCTGATGGCCGGCCTGCGCCGGCTGGCCTGCGAACGCGGCCTGGCCGCTCGGCTCGGGCTGCCGCCAGACAGCTCACTGGGACTGATCAGGAAGACCCTCCTGAAGGAGGGCGGCCGGTGGAATGAGTTCATCAACGACGGCGCCAGCGCGGCGCAGCGCGAGGTCGCCTACATAGTGCTGATGTCCTATGGGTTCGCGTTCGATGCGATCGAGGAACAGCCGGAGGTCGGCAATGAGTGATTCACCGCATGGGTTCGGGGTCCTGGCCGTCCTGCTGCGAGCCTCGCCCACGCCAACACCGTCGCCAGCGGTCACCTCAGCGCCGGCATCGGCGAGCGACACGGGACTGCTGATCACCCTGATCGTCATTATCGTCCTGCTCGCGGTCGGCGTGGCCGCACTGCTGCTGCAGCTGCGGCGCCCGCGGGGCCAGGCGCCGGTCCGGGGCGGATACGAGTCCGCCCGGCGGCCGTCCCGGGCCGGTGACAAGCCGACCGAGCTGGACGCGAGGGAAGCTGAGCTGAATGCCAGGACATCCGGCCTGGACGCCAGGACGGCCGAGCTGGACGCCAGGACGGCCGAGCTGGA
>Ga0335073_10004794_pt1 | contig 18945 bp, 15 predicted proteins | sample Lox_Sample_22_FD_207093 | JGI IMG/M metagenome (GOLD analysis project Ga0335073, IMG submission 207093) | Soil microbial communities from Loxahatchee National Wildlife Refuge, Florida, United States - Lox_Sample_2.2 | ecosystem: Environmental > Terrestrial > Soil > Wetlands | place: USA... | reverse complement strand
CGGCGGCTCAAGTTCTGGACGCCAGGCGGGTCGTCCACGCCGATCCTGACCGATGCCCACCTGGACATGCCGCTGGACTTCGAGTCCGTGGCCGCCGCCGGCTCGCTGCTCGGCACCCGGGCGCTGCAGATCTTCGACGACACCACCTGCGTGCTGCGCGCCGCGCTGCGCTGGACGGAGTTCTACCAGCACGAGTCGTGCGGCAAGTGCACGCCGTGCCGCGAAGGCACCTACTGGATGGTGCGCACGATCGAGCGGCTCGAGCTCGGCAAGGGCAGCGAGGAAGACGTGGACAAGCTGCTCGACATCGGCGACAACATCGTGGGCCGGGCGTTCTGCGCGCTCGGCGACGCCGCCCCCGCGCCGATCCAGTCGGCCATCAAGTACTTCCGCGACGAGATCCTGCGGCACCAGAAGGAAGGCGGCTGCCCGTTCGACCCGGCAGCGGCCACGGCTTGGGCACCCATTGGCCTTGACGGGGGGCGCGGGGGGCCGGCCCCCCGGAGTGACGGAGCGACCGCATGACTGTGCAGACGACCACGGACACCGTGAACGTCACCATCGACGGGTTCGAGATCGCCGTGCCGAAGGGCACCCTGGTGATCCGGGCCGCCGAGATGATCGGCATCCAGATCCCCAGGTTCTGCGACCACCCGCTCCTCGACCCGATCGGCGCCTGCCGGCAGTGCCTGGTGGAGATCGAGGGCCAGCGCAAGCCGCTGGCCTCGTGCACGACCGTGTGCACCGACGGCATGGTGGTCAAGACGCAGCTCACGTCCGCTGTCGCCGACAAGGCGCAGCAGGGCGTGATGGAATTCCTGCTGATCAACCACCCGCTCGACTGCCCGATGTGCGACAAGGGCGGCGAGTGCCCGCTGCAGAACCAGGCCATGTCCAACGGCCAGGGCGAGACCCGGTTCCTCGAGGACAAGCGCGAGTTCCCCAAGCCGGTGGCGATCTCCACCGAGGTGCTGCTGGACAGGGAACGCTGCATCTCCTGCACCCGGTGCGTGCGGACGTCGGAGGAGATCGCGGGCGACGACTTCATCGAGTTCCTCGAGCGCGGCCCTGACCAGTACATCGGCACCGCGGCCGGCCAGCCGTTCAACTCCTACTTCTCAGGCAACACCGTGCAGGTGTGCCCGGTGGGCGCGCTCACCGGTGCTGCCTACCGTTTCCGGTCCCGCCCGTTCGACCTGGTGTCCACGCCCAGCGTGTGCGAGCACTGCGCGGCCGGGTGCCGGCAGCGCACCGACCACCGGCGCGGCAAGGTGCTCCGCCGGCTCGCCGGCGACGACGCGGCGGTCAACGAGGAGTGGAACTGCGACAAGGGCCGCTGGGCCTTCAACTACGCCACCCAGCCGGACCGGCTGACCACCCCGCTCGTCAGGGAAGCCGATGGCGTGCTGCGCCCGGCGTCCTGGCCGGCCGCCTTCGCCGCCGCGGCCCGCGGCCTGGCCGCGGCCCGCGACGCGACCGAGGGCCCGCGCGGCGCGGGCGTCCTCACGGGCGGACGGCTGACGCTCGAAGACGCCTACGCGTACGCGAAGTTCACCCGGCTCGCGCTGAACACCAACGACATCGACATGCGCGCCCGGCCGCACTCGGCGGAGGAGGAGCAGTTCCTCGCCGCCCGCGTCGCCGGACGGGACATCGAGGTCAGCTACGCGGACCTGGAGGCGGCGCCGGCCGTGCTGCTCGCCGGGTTCGAGCCGGAGGACGAGTCGCCGATCGTGTTCCTGCGGCTGCGCAAGGCGGCACGCAAGGGCAGGCTCGCGGTGTTCTCCGTCGCGGCGCTGTCCTCGCCAGGGCTGGCCAAGGTCTCCGGGACCCTGCTGCCTACGGTGCCAGGGGATGAGCCCGCAGTGCTGACCGCGCTCGCGGCCGGCGCCTCCAGTGACACGGACGTCAACCTGGCGGCTGAGTTGCTCGCCAAGCCGGGCGCGGTGATCCTCGTGGGCGAGCGGCTCGCCGAGGTGCCCGGCGCCCTGGCGGCCGCGGTGCGGCTCGCGGACGCGAGCGGCGCCAGGCTCGCCTGGATTCCGCGGCGGGCCGGGGAGCGCGGCGCCGTCGAGGCGGGCGCCCTGCCCAGCCTGCTGCCGGTCGGCCGGTGGGTCGGCGACCCGCAGGCACGCGCCGAGGTCGCGCGAGTCTGGCGCAAGAGCGTCCTGCCCTCGATGCCGGGCCGCGGCACGTCCGCGCTGCTGGCCGACGCCGAGCGGGGTGAGCTCGGGGCGCTGATCGTCGCCGGCGTCGACGTGGCGGACCTGCCCGACCCGGGCGCCGCGCTGCGCGCGCTCGACGCGACCCCGTTCATCGTCAGCCTCGAGCTGCGGGCCAGCGCGGTCACCGACCGCGCCGACGTCGTGTTCCCTGTGGCAGCGGTCGCTGAGAAGTCGGGGACGTTCGTGAACTGGGAAGGCCGCGGCGGGTCCTTCGGCGCCGCGCTGAGCGTGCCAAGCGTCCGGACCGACCTGTACGTGCTCGGCGCGATCGCCGACGAGATGGACGTGCACCTCGGCCTGCCCGACGCGGGCGCGGTCCGCGCCGAACTCGCCGCGCTCGGTTCCTGGCGCGGTGCCCGTCCGTTGCCGCCCGGCGTGCTGTCGCCCTCGCCGTCGGCCACCCCTGCCGACGGCGAGATTCGCTTGAGCACATGGCACCAGCTCCTCGACGCGGGCCGGATGCAAGACGGCGAGCCGTACCTGGCGGGCACCGCCAGGGACACCGTGGCGCGGGTGTCGCCCGGCACCGCGGCGGCGGCGGGGCTCAGCGACGGCGACGAGGTGACCGTGGCGACCGCGGCCGGCTCGGTCACGGTCCCGGTAGAAGTGGTGCCGATGGCCGATGGCGCGGTATGGCTTCCCACTAACTCGGCTGGCTCCCCGGTGCGCGCTGACCTGAGCGCGGGCCACGGCAGCCGGGTGACCCTGAGGAGGGCGGAATGAGCGGCGCGCTGGCGACGGCGGACCCGACGCTGGCCGACTTCTACAACACGCCCTGGTGGCTTGTGCTGCTGAAGGTCGGCATCGTTTTCGCGTTCTTGCTGCTCACCACGATCTTCATGATCTGGTTCGAGCGGCGGGTGATCGGCCGGATGCAGAACAGGCCAGGACCCAACAGGGCCGGGCCGTGGGGACTGCTGCAGCCGATCGCTGACGCGCTCAAGCTGCCGCTGAAAGAGGACATCGTCCCCACCGGGGTCGACAAGCTGGTGTTCTTCGTCGCGCCGATCATCGCGGTCGCGCCGGCCTTCGTCGGCTTCGCGATCATCCCGTGGGGCGGGGTGGTGTCGATCTTCCACCACCAGACGCCGCTGCAGGTCGCCGACCTGCCGGTCGCCGTGCTGCTGGTGCTGGCGATGAGCTCGGTCGGGGTCTACGGCATCGTGCTGGCCGGCTGGGCCTCCCGCGGACCGTACTCGATGCTCGGCGCGCTGCGCTCGACCGCGCAGGTGATCAGCTACGAGATCGCGATGGGCCTGGCGTTCGTCGCGGTCTTCCTGTACGCGGGGTCGCTGGACACCGACACGATCGTCACGGCGCAGCAGCACTACTGGTACGCCTGGCTGCTGCCGGTGTCGTTCGTCATCTACCTGGTCACGATGGTCGGCGAGACGAACCGGATACCGTTCGACCTGCCCGAGGGCGAGGGCGAGATCGTGGCCGGCCACATGACCGAGTACTCGTCGATGAAGTTCGCCATGTTCTTCCTCGCGGAGTACATCAACATGACCACGGTCTCCGCGGTCGCCGTCACCCTGTTCCTCGGCGGCTGGCGCGCCCCGTGGCCGCTGTCGCTGTGGGCGGGCGCGAACAGCGGCTGGTGGCCCGTGCTGTGGTTCCTGATCAAGGTCTTCATCTTGCTGTTCTGCTACGTGTGGCTGCGCGGCACGCTGCCAAGGACCCGGTACGACCAGCTGATGGCGCTCGGCTGGAAGATCCTCATCCCGCTGTCGATCGTCTGGATCCTGCTGATCGCGACGATCAGGGCATGGCGTAACGACAGTCACTCGACCGCCGTCTACGTCGTCGGCGGCCTGGTGCTCCTGCTGATCCTGGCGCTGGTCACGTTCTGGGACAACGCCGCGCAGCGCCGCGCGGCGGAACTCGCGCCTGACGAGCCGGACACCGAATACGACGACGAAGGGGAGCCCGTCGCCCGGGGATTCCCCGTCCCGCCGCTCGACCTGCCGCACTACCACGGGCTTGAGCTCGGGGACACGGCGCCAGTGCCGGTCAGCCGGACGCTTGGCGACGCCCAATCCACGAAGGAGGTCACCGGTGCTTGACTTCCTCAACCCCGCCAAGGGGTTCGGGGTCACCTTCCGCGAGATGTTCCGGAAGGTGGACACCGTGATGTACCCGGAGGACAAGCGGCCCACCGCGCCCCGGTTCCACGGCCACCACCAGCTCAACCGGTGGCCGGACGGACTGGAGAAGTGCATCGGCTGCGAGCTGTGCGCCTGGGCGTGCCCGGCCGACGCGATCTACGTCGAGGGCCGCGACAACACGCCCGAGGAGCGCTACTCGCCAGGCGAGCGGTACGGGCACGTCTACCAGATCAACTACCTGCGCTGCATCCTGTGCGGGCTCTGCATCGAGGCCTGCCCGACCAGGGCGCTGACGATGACCAACGAGTACGAGATCGCCGACGACAACAGGGAAAGCCTCATCTGGACCAAGGAGCAGCTGCTCGTGCCGCTGCTGTCCAGCATGGAAGCACCGCCGCATCCGATGCGGCTCGGCAAGGACGAGAAGGACTACTACCGCCTCGGCGGCGCCGGGGTCGTGGCCACCGGCCGCGCGCCTGGCATGTCCGGGCCTGGCGGAACGACCGGCCCGGCGGTCTTCGCCACGGCGACCAGCGCACCGGTGGCCGGCCAGGACGAGGTCAGGCCGGGCGCGGAGCAGGTGGACACCAGCGGCAATCCAGCTGGTCCGCGCCAGCAGGAAGGGGACGCGGCGCAGTGACGCACATTCTGGCTAACGGCGGCGCACACGGCACCAACCTGGATCCGATCTACGACCAGTGCCTGTTCTGGATCCTCGCGGTGCTCTCGGTCAGCGCCGCGGTGACGATGATCTGCGTGCGGCAGGCCGTGCACTGCGCGATCATGCTCGCGATCGTGATGCTCTCGCTGGCGGTCATGTACGCGCAGCAGGGCGCGCCGTTCCTGGCGTTCGTGCAGATCATCGTCTACACCGGCGCCGTGCTGATGCTCTTCCTGTTCGTGATGATGCTGATCGGCGTCACGTCCGCGGACTCACTGGTGGAGACGATCCGCGGGCAGCGGGTCTGGGCGGGCCTCGCCGGACTGGCGTTCGTCGTGCTGCTGATCGTCGGCGTCGGGCACGCCTCCATCGGCACGGCGCACGTCCCGACGGCGGCGAACAGCACCGGCAACCTCACCGGCATCGCCACGCTGATCTTCACCACGTACGTGTTCCCGTTCGAGGCGACGAGCGCCCTGCTGATCACCGCCGCGCTCGGGGCGATGGTGCTCGCGCACCGCGAGCGGACCGAGCCCAAGCTGACGCAGCGGGAGGTGGCGCGGCGCAAGATCGCCAGCCGCCAGGTCGCTCCCGAGCCGCCACCGGGCGTGTACGCGCTCCACAACGCCGTCGACATGCCAGCACTCTTGCCGGATGGAAGCACCACGGACCGTTCGGTATCACGGGCGATAACCCAGCGGGACCTGGACCTCGGCCGCGACCCGCGGCTGGAAGTGACCGCCGATCTTGAAGCCGAGGACCGCATCGACGCCGAACGGCAGATCGAGTCGGCCGCCAGGGGGAGGCCGGCTGGTTTGGGCCAACAGGAAGGCAGAGTGCAGTGAGCCCGGCAGCGTACGTGTTCCTCGCCGTCATCCTGTTCGGCATCGGCGGTGTCGGCGTCCTCGTGCGGCGCAACGCGATCGTGATCTTCATGTGCGTCGAGCTCATGCTGAACGCGTGCAACCTGGCGTTCGTCGCGTTCGCGCGGATGCACGGAAACCTGGACGGACAGGTCGTGGCGTTCTTCGTGATGGTCGTGGCGGCCGCGGAGGTCGTGGTCGGCCTCGCGATCCTGATGGCCATCTACCGGGCCCGCAAGTCCGCGTCGGTCGACGACGCGAACCTGCTCAAGTACTGAGGGGACTGACAGATGACGACGCTGGCCGCGACCGGCGTGCTCCGAGTCTCATGGCTGCTGCTCGCGTTCCCCCTGTTCGGCGCGGCCGTGCTGCTGCTTGGCGGCCGGCGCACCAACCGGTGGGGACACCTGCTTGGGGTGGCGATGCCGCTGGCGGCGTTCGTCTACGGCGTGATCGCCTTCTTCACGCTGCTCAGCTACTCGGGCAATCGCGAAATTGACCTGCACATGTACTCCTGGATCCCGGTGGCCGGGTTCCAGGCGAACATCGGGCTGCTGATCGACCCGCTGTCGATCTGCTTCGTGCTGCTGATCACCGGGGTCGGATCGCTGATCCACATCTACTCGGTCGGCTACATGGCGCACGACACCGACCGGCGGCGCTTCTTCGGCTACATGAACCTGTTCGTCGCCGCGATGCTGCTGCTCGTGCTGTCCGACAACTACCTGGCGCTGTACGCCGGGTGGGAAGGCGTCGGCCTCGCCTCGTACCTGCTGATCGGGTTCTGGCAGTTCAAGCCGACCGCGGCGGTCGCGGCGAAGAAGGCGTTCATCGCGAACCGGGTCGGCGACGCCGGCCTGTCGCTGGCGATCATGCTGATGTTCGCCGAGTTCGGGAACTTCAACTTCACCGGCGTGTTCGCGGGCGTCAAGTCGAGCGGCAGCGGCGTCGGCCTGGCCCTGGGGCTGCTGCTCCTGCTCGGCGCGTGCGGCAAGTCCGCGCAGCTGCCGCTGCAGTCCTGGCTGCTCGACGCGATGGAGGGCCCGACGCCGGTGTCGGCGCTCATCCACGCCGCCACCATGGTCACCGCCGGCGTCTACCTGATGGTGCGGTCCAACCCGATCCTCGCGCAGTCCGCGGACGCGCGGATGGCGGTGGCGATCGTGGGCGCGGCCACGCTGCTGTTCGGCGGGATCGTCGCGTGCGCCAAGGACGACATCAAGAAGTCCCTGGCCGGGTCCACGATGTCGCAGATCGGCTACATGATGCTCGGCGCGGGCCTTGGCCCGGCCGGGTACGCGTTCGCGATCGGGCAGCTGCTCGCGCACGGGTTCTTCAAGGCCGGCCTCTTCCTCGGCGCGGGCTCGGTGATGCACGGGATGGACGACGAGGTGAACATGCGGCGGTACGGCGCCCTCTGGCGCCTCATGCCGATCACCTCCGTCACGTTCACCCTCGCTTACCTGGCCATCATCGGCATCCCGCCGTTCTCCGGGTTCTACACGAAGGACCCGATCATCGACGCGGCCTGGTCGTCGGGCGGCACGCAGGGCTGGCTGCTCGGCGGCGCGGCGATCATCGGCGCGGGCATCACGGCGTTCTACATGACCCGGATGATGTTCATGACCTGGCTCGGCACCAAGCGCTGGGACTCCCGCGCGCACCCGCACGAGTCGCCGGCGGTGATGACGTGGCCGATGATCATCCTGGCCATCGGGTCGGTCGGCGCGGGCGCGTTCCTGATCATCAACGACCGGCTCGTGGACTTCCTCGCCCCGGTGGTGGGCGTGCCGCCGGTCTCGCACGGGATCTTCACGGGGCCGGGCCTGATCGCGCTGGCCCTGGCGCTGATCGCGGTCGCGGGCGCGTGGGCCGTGTACGGGCGGGTGCCGGTGCCTGCGACCGCGCCGCGGGGTTCGTTCGTGACCAACGCCGCGCGCAAGGACCTGTACGGCGACGCGTTCAACGAGTCCGTGCTCATGCGGCCAGGGCAGTGGCTGACACGGCTGTCGGTGTACTTCGACAGCCGCGGCGTGGACGGGCTCGTCAACACGCTGGCCGCCACCGTCGGCGGGTCGTCGGGGCGGCTGCGGCGAATACAGACCGGGTTCGTGCGCTCGTACGCGCTGTCCATGCTCATCGGCGCCGTGCTGCTGGTAGCCGGCCTTCTGGTGGTGAGGCTGTAGATGAACGGCTTTCCCTGGCTGACTATCGCGGGCGCCATCCCGCTGGCAGGAGCGCTCGCGCTCGTGTTGGTCCCGGCCATGCCGCCGGACAGCGCGCCCGGCGACGTCGAGGCGCGGACCCGCCTTGTCAAGGTGCTCGCCCTGGCGTTCTCTCTTGTCACCCTCGTCTGGGTGATCGTGATGGCGACCCGGTTCAGCACCAGCGGCCCGGACTTCCAGCTCACCGAGCAGTACTCGTGGATCCCGCAGTTCGGCGTGCACTACGCGGTCGGCGTGGACGGGATCGCCCTGGTGCTGATCGGCATGACCGCGGTGCTGATGCCCGTCGTGATCCTGGCGTCCTGGCACGACGCGGACAACGCGAAGAAGTCGTCGAAGACCTACTTCGCGCTGATGCTCGTCCTCGAGACGATGATGATCGGCGTCTTCGCCGCCACCGACGTGTTCCTGTTCTACGTGTTCTTCGAGGCCATGCTGATCCCGATGTACTTCATGATCGGGTCGTTCGGCGTCGGGCCGCGGCAGTACGCGGCGGTGAAGTTCCTGCTGTACAGCCTGCTCGGCGGGCTGCTGATGCTGGTCGCCGTCATCGCGCTGTACGTCTACGCGGGCGAGTCGGCCGCCACCGGGCACCATGGGACGTTCCTGTTCTCGACCCTGGTGAACGTCACCCTGTCGCCGACCGTGCAGAAGTGGCTGTTCCTCGGGTTCTTCATCGCCTTCGCGATCAAGGCGCCGCTGTGGCCGTTTCACACCTGGCTGCCAGACGCGGCGGCCAGTGCGCAGCCTGGCACCGCCGTGCTGATGCTCGGCGTGATGGACAAGGTCGGCACGTTCGGCATGATCAGGTACTGCCTGGAGCTGTTCCCGGCCGCCGCGCGCTACTTCACGCCGCTGATCCTCACGCTCGCGGTGATCAGCATCCTCTACGGCGCGATCGTGGCGATCGGCCAGACCTCGATGAAGCGGCTGATCGGGTACACCTCGGTCTCCCACTTCGGCTTCATCGTGCTCGGCATCTTCGCCCTGACCTCGCAGGGCCAGGCCGGCGCGACGCTGTACATGGTCAACCACGGGTTCGCCACCGGGGCGATCTTCCTGCTGGCCGGGTTCCTGATCGCCAGGCGCGGCTCGGACCGGATCGCCGACTACGGCGGGGTTCAGAAGGTCGCGCCCGTGCTGGCGGGCCTGTTCCTGGTGTCCGGCCTTGCGCTGCTCTCGCTGCCGGGCCTGTCCACCTTCGTCAGCGAGTTCCTGGTGCTCGCGGGCACGTTCTCGCGGTACAAGGTGGCGGCCACCTTCGCCACGGCGGGCATCATCCTGGCCGCGATCTACGTCCTGTGGATGTACCAGCGCGCGATGAACGGGCCGGTGGCCGAGTCCGTCAGCGGCATGCCCGACCTGAAGGCACGTGAGCTGGCCGCGGTGGTTCCGCTGATCGCGCTGATCGTCGCGATGGGCGTCTACCCCAAGCCGGTGCTCGACGTGATCAACCCCGCGGTCAAGGCCACGATGTCCCAGGTCCACTCCACTGACCCGGTGCCCGCCCACCCAGTATCCGCAGCTGCCCAGAAGGGAAGCCAGCCGTGACCCTCGCTGCTGTCACCGCGGCTGCCACGACGACCCAGACGATCCCGTCGCCGAGCATCGAGTACAGCCAGCTCGCGCCGATGCTCGTCGTCTTCGGCGCGGCCATCGTCGGCGTTCTCGTCGAAGCGTTCGTGCCCAGGGAACTGCGCCGCTCCGTCCACCTGCTTGTCACGTTCGGCGCCCTCGTCGCGGCCTTCGTCTGGACCTGCGTGATCGCGGCGTCCTCGGCGGTGTTCGCCAACGGCAGTGCGGGCCACGTGGCGGCGATGGGCGCGGTGGCGGTAGACCGGCCGACGCTGTTCATCCAGGGCACGATCCTGGTGCTCGCGATCGTCAGCGTGCTGCTGATCGCGGACGCCTCGCACGACGTGTCCGAGTTCGCCGGCGTGGCGGCCGCCACGCCCGGGTCGGCGGAGGAGCGCGCGGGCCTGCTCGCCGGCTTCGTGCACACGGAGATCTACCCGCTGACGCTGTTCGCGGTCGGGGGCATGCTGCTGTTCCCCGCCTCCAACGACCTGCTCACGATGTTCGTCGCCCTCGAGGTGCTGTCGCTGCCGCTGTACCTGCTGTGCGGGCTCGCGCGGCGCCGCCGCCTGCTCTCGCACGAGGCGGCGATGAAGTACTTCCTGCTCGGCGCGTTCTCCTCGGCGTTCTTCCTGTTCGGCATCGCGATGCTCTACGGGTACTCCGGCTCGGTGTCGCTGGCCGCCATCGCGTCCACGGCGTCGGGCAACAGCGGCAGCGACACCCTGCTGTTCGCGGGCATCGCGCTCACCGGCGTCGGGCTGCTGTTCAAGATCGGCGCGGTCCCGTTCCAGAGCTGGAAGCCGGACGTCTACCAGGGCGCGCCGACCCCGGTCACGGCGCTGATGGCCTCCTGCACCGTGGTGTCCGCGTTCGGGGCGCTCCTGCGGGTGTTCTACGTGGCCTTCGGCAACCTCACGTGGGACTGGCGCCCCGCGCTGTGGGTGGTGACCGTGCTCACCATGGTCGTCGGCGCGGTGATCGCCATCACCCAGCGGGATGTCAAGCGGCTGCTCGCCTACTCCTCGATCGCGCACGCCGGGTTCATCCTGACCGCGGTCATCTCGGCCTCGGTGGCGGGGCTGTCCTCGTCGCTGTTCTACCTGGCGGTCTACGGCCTGACCACCGTCGGGGCGTTCGCCGTGATCACGCTGGTCCGCGACCCGGGCGGTGAGGCCGATCACCTCTCCCGCTGGGCCGGGCTCGGCAAGCGCTCGCCGCTAGTGGCCGGCGTCTTCGCGCTGTTCCTGCTCGCCTTCGCCGGCATCCCGCTGACCAGCGGTTTCACCGGGAAGTTCGCCGTCTTCCAGGCGGCTATCGCGGGCGGCGCGACGCCGCTCGTCATCATCGGTGTGGTGTCTTCGGCGATAGCCGCGTTCTTCTACGTGCGGGTCATCGTGCTGATGTTCTTCAGCGACCCGGTGGAGGACGGACCCGAGGTCGTGGTGCCGAGCGTGTTCACCGGCACCGCCGTGGCGGTCGGCACGCTGGCCACGGTCGTCTTCGGGATCGTGCCCCAGCCGCTGCTCAGCCTGGCTAACCACGCCGCCACACAGTTGTTCGTTCGCTGACGCTGTGTTGCCGCGGCGGCCCACCCGGGTATGTTCGGACTCGCCGGCTGTTTCGTATGCTGGAGATTCTGCGCTGGGGTTGGGGTTAGCCGTGCCGAGCACATGGAGTTCGAGTGACGATCGCTGTTCCCGTCGAGTTCGCTGACGAGGCGCTGACCGCGGAGGTGGCCGAAGATCTCGCCGTGGTGGAAGCCGCGCTGCGCGAGACGTCCTTCGGCGGGGACGAGATGTTCGCCGACGCGTCCAGGCACATGATGCAGGCCGGGGGCAAGCGGTTCCGCGCCATGCTCGTGCTGCTTGCCGCCCGGTTCGGTGACAGCAGGGACAAGCGGGTCGTGCCCGCCGCGGTGGCGATCGAGCTGACCCACCTGGCCACGCTGTTCCACGACGACGTGATGGACGAGGCGTCGATGCGGCGGGGACACGCGTCGGCCAACTCGATGTTCGGCAACTCCGTGGCGATCCTGGTCGGCGACTACCTGTTCGCCCGCGCCTCCCGGATCCTCGCCGACCTCGGCCCCGAGGCCATCAGGATCCAGGCGGAGACGTTCAGCCGCCTCGTCGACGGGCAGCTCGCCGAGACGATCGGGGTCCGGCCCGGGGCAGACCCGCTTGACCACTACATGCACGTGATCACGGAGAAGACCGGGTCGCTGATCGCGACGTCGGGCCGGTTCGGCGCGATGTTCTCAGGCGCGCCCTTCGAGGTGGCGGACCTGATCGGCGAGGCCTGCCTGCGGATCGGCGTCGCCTGGCAGCTCTCCGACGACGTGCTCGACGTGGCGAGCACATCCGCCCAGTCGGGCAAGGAGCCAGGCACGGACCTGCGCCAGGGGGTGCGGACGCTGCCGGTGCTCTACGCGCTGCGCGGTACCGCGACGCCCCCCGGACTGGTCCGCCTGCGAGCCCTGCTCGCGGACGCGGACCTGACGGACCCGGCGCTGCACGCCGAGGCGCTGTCGCTGCTGCGCACCTCCCCGGCACTGGCAGAGGCGCGGGACACCGTGCGCACGTGGATCGGCGGCGCGCGAGACCTCGTGGTCCAGCTCCCCGACGTCCCGGCCCGCGCCGCCTTCGAGGCACTATGCGACTTCGTCATCACCCGCACCGCCTGACTCGGTAAGCACCTCGTGGCGAGCGCGCCCGCGCCGCCTCACTCGGTAAGCCCTCCGTAGCGGGCGCGCCTGCATCGTCCAACCCGTAGCTAAATTCAACTTGGCGTACTTTTCGCATGGACATTTCGGACATATCGGGGCAGGAAAACGTCACAAAGTACGCTAAGTGGAGGCCAGAGACTGGTGTGGCAGATGATGCCGCACTGCGAAAGGCGGCAGTGACCCCGCTCGCGGAGCGGATCACCGCGGCGCCGCCCAGCCGGGCAGGCGCCGTGTAACGCGGAACACCTCTCCTCGTACGGTGGTTGTGGAGCACGGAAACATTCCGAAGGAGGCGCGATGAGCATTTTCGGCTACCGGAAGACGCGGATGGTCACTCCGGAGGAGGCGCTGCCGGGCCGCGCCGCGTCCATGCCAGTGCCCGAGCGGCACGCGGTGCTCGGCACCCCCCTGCAGCCGCCCTACCCCGCCGGCAGCGAGGTCGCCGAGTTCGCGCTCGGCTGCTTCTGGGGCGAGGAACGCGCCTTCTGGCAGGTGCCGGGCGTGATCACCACGGCCGTCGGGTACGAGGGCGGGCACACGCCGAACCCCACGTACGAGGAGGTCTGCACCGGCCGCACCGGGCACGCGGAGACAGTCCGTGTCGTGTTCGACCCGGCCAAAGTCTCCTACGGCCAGCTGCTCAAGGTCTTCTGGGAGTCGCATGACCCGACCCAGGGCATGCGCCAGGGCAACGACGTCGGCACCCAGTACCGGTCGGCGATCTTCTACCACAGCGCGGCCCAGCAGGCCGCGGCGGAGCAGTCGGCGATCGAGTACGCGGAGCGGCTGGCCGACGCGGGCTACGGCGAGATCACCACGCAGATTGTCCCGGCGGGGCAGTTCTACTTCGCCGAGGACTATCACCAGCAGTACCTGTACAAGGTGCCGAACGGCTACTGCCCCGACCACAGCACGGGCGTGAGCTGCCCGGTCGGCCTGAACCTGAGGTAACAAGCAGGACACGCACGGCCAGTCTCGCCGCGCTGCCCCCTGGCCCCGGGTGTAGTGTCACACCGTAGGGCAGGGGGCAGACGTCCGTCTACGCCCGGGATCACACACATTTGAGCGGGTCGATGAATACGCGCAGCAAGATCTTTCTCGCCGTCGCGGTAGTCGCTGCCACCGCCAGTACGTCCGGCGCGGTCGCCCGGGCTGCCAGCACGCCGCAAGTCGCAAGCCAAGCTGACCACCAGGCCTCGGTCCAGCTTCCGGACCGGGCCGCCAAGCCGCTGCACACGAGCCAGACCGTCGGCCCGCTCGGGTACGTGCGCCCGGAGAGTTCCAGCGTCCGCAGGTCCGGCACTCTGAAGATCGTTGTCAAGGCGTCGGCGTGCATCACCCACGTCCGGGCATGGGCGTACTCGCGATCGGTCAGTGCCCCCATGTCCAGCGCCGTGGCCAGCGGCAAGGGTAAGGCGTTCACGCTCAGCATCAGGGTTCCCAAGAACGCGGCGACCGGCACCTGGTACCTCACCAGCGTCAATGCCACCGTGTGCGGTACGAAGGCCGTCGAGTGGAACACCGAATGGGACGGCTACGACACCTTCACGGTTAGCTCCTGATCCTGCCCGCGCCCCGCTTATCCCAGGCTTACCCAGCGTGAGCCATGCTGCCGAATTGAACCTTGCGTAACAGCTTGATTACTTACTGCTAGTATTACCGCCCTTTCCTGTGCCCTGGGCGTAGTGTCTGCGCCTAGGCAGGGGGCAGACGCAGGTCTGCGCCCCGGATGACGCACATGGACAGGTAATGAATGCGCGCAGCAAGATCGTTCTCGCCGCCGCGATAGTCGCTGTCATCGCGGGTACTTCGGGCGCGGCCGTGGCCGACACCACGTCGCAGCTCACGAGCCAGCTCAGGACGCGAGTCCACGTCCATACCCAGCACGCGAGCCAGCGTGCTGACCAGCCCATGAGCCAGATCATGAACCAGACGATCGGCCCGCTCGACAGCGTGCAGCCGGGGAGTTCGTCCGTCCGGGAGCCCGGCTACCTGACGGTCACCGCCATCGCGTCGTCGTGCGTCACCCGCGTCCAGGCGTGGGCGGTCTCCGCCGTGACCGGCGACCTCGTCTCCAGCGCGGTGGCCACTGGCAAGGGCACGCTGTTCACGCTTCGCGTGCCGTTTCCCAGGGACGCCGCGACAGGCACCTGGTACCTCTACAGCGTCGACGCCACCGTGTGCGGTACGAAGGCCGTCGGGTGGAACACCGAATGGGACGGCTACGACACCGTTACTGTGCTGTCCTGAGCCAGCCGCGCTGGCTAGACTTCGGCGACCGCGGAACGCTAGTTGACTTCCCAGGTGTCGTTGCCGGCCAGCAGGCTGGCGAGGTCGCCGTCGCCGCCGGCGCGCGCCGTCGCGATCTGGTCGGCCATCAGCGTGTCGTAAGACGGCCGCGGCACCGCCCGGAGGACGCCGATCGGGGTGTGCGTGAAGTCGCCGCTGTCCAGCCGGGACAAGGCGAACGCGTACGACGGGTCCGTCCGGGTGACGTCGTGGACGACCAGGTCGGAGGCGGGCACGGAGTCCACGGCCACGGGCGTCAGCGCGCCGTACGGGCCATAGGTGAGGCCCATCGACCCGTTCGGCCCGAACCGCACCGGCTCACCGTGCACCAGCCGGATCAGGCCCGGGGCGTTCGGCTCCTTGATCGGGGCGAACGCGTCGTCATTGAAGATCGGGCAGTTCTGGAAGATCTCGATGAACGCCGCCCCGGCGTGGTCCGCCGCCGCGCGCAGCACCGACTGCAGGTGCTTGCGGTCGGAGTCGACCGACCGTGCCACGAACGAGGCCTCCGCCCCCAGGGCGAGCGACACAGGGTTGAACGGGTGGTCGAGCGACCCGTACGGCGTTGACTTCGTGACCTTGCCCTGCTCTGACGTTGGCGAGTACTGGCCCTTGGTCAGTCCGTAGATCCGGTTGTTGAACAGCAGGATCTTGATGTTCACGTTGCGGCGCAGCGAGTGGATCAGGTGGTTGCCGCCGATGGACAGCGCGTCGCCGTCACCGGTGATCACCCAGACCGACAGGTCGGGCCGCGAGGTGGCCAGGCCGGTCGCGATCGCGGGCGCCCGGCCGTGGATCGAGTGCAGGCCGAAGCTGTTCACGTAATACGGCAGCCGGGACGAGCAGCCGATGCCCGAGACCACGACCACGTTCTCGCGCGGGACCTCGAGCTCGGGCAGGAACGACTGGAAGGCGGCGAGGATCGCGTAGTCGCCGCACCCAGGGCACCAGCGGACTTCCTGGTCGGACTTGAAGTCCTTGGCGGCCAGGCCGGTCTCCCTGGGGACTAGCGCGAGGGACCGCAGACGCCCGGGAACGTTCGGGACATCGTGCTTGTCAAGCATGCTTGGTCACTTCCTCAATCGCCTCAGCCAGCTCAGCCGCGCGGAACGGCAGCCCGCGCACCCGGTTGTAAGAGATCACGTCGACCAGGAAACGGCCGCGCAGCAGCAGCGCGAGCTGCCCCAGGTTGATCTCGGGGACCAGCACCTTGTCGTACCGGCGGAGCACGTCGCCGAGGTTCGACGGGAACGGGTTGAGGTGCCGCAGGTGCGCGTGCGCGACCTCGTGCCCGGCTTTGCGCACCCGGCGGACGGCCGCGCCGATCGAGCCGTACGTGGACCCCCAGCCGAGCACCAGCACCTTCGCGGTGCCTGTCGGGTCGTCCACCGCGAGCGGCGCGATGGACGCCGCGATGCCGTCGATCTTCGCCTGCCGCGTGCGCACCATGAGGTCGTGGTTGTCCGGGTCGTAGGAGATGTCGCCGGTGACGTCGGCCTTCTCGATGCCGCCGATCCGGTGCTCGAGGTCCGGCGTGCCAGGGACCGCCCACGGCCGCGCCAGCGTCACCGGGTCGCGGCGGAACGGCTGGAACCCCTCGCCGTCGGCCATCGCCGAGGTGGCGAACGCGAACTGGGTGCTCAGGTCAGGCAGCGTGGCGACGTCGGGGATGAGCCACGGCTCCGACCCGTTCGCCAGGTACCCGTCGGACAGCAGGATGACCGGGGTCCGGTAGGTGACCGCGATCCGCGCCGCCTCGATCGCCGCGTGGAAGCAGTCAGACGGGCTGGCCGCCGCGACGACCGGCACCGGGGACTCCCCGTTGCGGCCGAACAGCGCCATCAGCAGGTCCGCCTGCTCGGTCTTCGTCGGCATGCCGGTGGACGGCCCCGCCCGCTGCACGTCCACGACGATCAGCGGCAGTTCCACCGAGACGGCCAGGCCCACGGTCTCGGCCTTGAGCGCCATCCCGGGCCCGCTCGTCGTCGTCACCGACAGCGAGCCCCCGAACGACGCCCCGAGGGCCGCGCCGACGCTCGCGATCTCGTCCTCGGCCTGGAACGTGCGCACGCCGAACTTCTTGTGCTTGGCCAGCTCGTGCAGGATGTCCGAGGCGGGGGTGATCGGGTACGACCCGAGGAACAGCGGCAGCTTCGCCAGCTGCGCCGCCGCGATCAGGCCGTACGCCAGCGCGGTGTTGCCGGTGATGTTGCGGTACTTGCCGGGCTTGAGCGCGGCAGGCTTGACCTCGTACCGCACCGAGAATGCCTCGGTCGTCTCGCCGAAGTTCCAGCCCGCGTGGAAGGCGGTCAGGTTCGCCTTCATGATCTCGGGCTTGCGGCCGAACTTGGCCTCGAGGAAGGCGATCGTCCCCTCGACCCCGCGGCCGTACAGCCAGGACAGCAGGCCGAGCGCGAACATGTTCTTGGCGCGTTCGGCGTCCTTGCGGGTGATCTCGAGGTCCTCGAGCGCCTTGACGGTCAGCGACGTCAGCGGCACGGCGTGCACGTTGTACGCCTCGAGTGAGCCGTCTTCGAGCGGGTTCGCCGCGTACCCCACCTTGGCGAGGTTGCGCTTGGTGAACTCGTCGGTGTTGACGATGAGGTCGGCGCCCCGCGGCAGGTCCTTCAGGTTCGCCTTGAGCGCCGCCGGGTTCATCGCGACGAGCACGTCGGGCGCGTCGCCTGGCGTGAGGATGTCATGGTCCGCGAAGTGCAGCTGGAAGCTGCTCACACCGGGCAGCGTCCCCGCGGGTGCGCGGATTTCGGCTGGGAAGTTCGGCAGAGTGGACAGGTCATTCCCGAAGACCGCTGTCTCCTGTGTGAACCTGTCACCGGTCAGCTGCATGCCGTCACCGGAGTCACCCGCGAACCTGATGATTACGTGGTCAAGCTCCTGGACCTGCTTGGTCACAGCGCAAGCCTCCTCCGCACGCCCTGCCGGGTACCCCTTTTTGCAGCACCACCCCAACAGCCGGGGGCGTGAGTGTAAGACAGGGTTTAATTCTACTTCGCTTCGGGTAGCGCGTTTTGCGGCGCCGCGCCAAGTTGGCGTGTGGCGAACACCACGTTACGCGCGAGTATCCTCAGCATTACTGAGCAAAAATCCTGAACGTCACCCCAGGCGATCCTTGGGCTGCGCAGGGAACCCGGCGACCGGGCCCACCGTTGAACGATACGGCCTGTGAACACGGCGTGCCGCGGCTTCGCGTACAGGGATCGCGAGGCGCCGGGGTTCGCGCTCGGCAGCGCGAGGGGAGGGATGCCGGCCGTGCACTGCTACGGACTGCGCGCCGCGGTCCTCGCGAGCGCGCTGTGCGGTCTCGCGCTGATGGGCGGCTTCCTGTTGTCCGGCCTCGGGGGGCTCGCCGTAGCCACCGCCGGCGTTTTCGCCCTGGGCTGGGCCGTTTATTTTCAGTCCGAACGTGCCGCGCTTACTGCCCTGCGCGCGCGTCCTGTCAGCGAGGTGGAGTACCCGGAGCTGTACCGGCTCGTGCGTGAGCTCTGCCGGGACGCGCGGCTGCCGGTCCCGCGGCTGTATATGGCTCCGGCCATGCAGCCGAACGTCCTCACCGTCGGCTGCAGCCAGCGCTCGGCCGCGGTGTGCTGTACCGAAGGCCTGCTGCGGCTGCTCTCGGCCGCCGAGCTGCGTGCCGTGCTTGCCCACGAGCTCGCGCACGTGTCGCGGCGAGACACCGTGGTGTCGTCCTGGTCCGCCGGGCTGGCGTCACTGGTCGCGTTCTGCCCGCTTTCGGCGGTGCTGCTGCAGCTCATGGCGTCGGATGGCCGTGAGTATCACGCGGACGCGGAGGGCGCGCTGCTAGCGGGCGACCCGATGGCGCTGGCCAGCGCCCTGCGCAAGATCGACATGTCAGCGGCCGCGCTGCCGCTGCGGCCGCGCGGCCCGCTGGCCGCGGCCAGCCACCTGATGATCGCCCACCCGTTCCCCTACGGAGGCTTCGGCCGGCTGTTCATCACCCACCCGCCCACGGGCGAGCGGGTGCGGCGCCTTGAGGCCCTCGCCGGCTACCCGCGCTGAGGCGTGTGCCGTCACTCGGCGCTTATGTGCCGCTTTGTGCGCCCTTTGGGCCCGCGGGGGTTATTAACACGCTGATGCTGCTTCCGCCGCAGGACCGTTCCGCCGCCGGCCCGGACCCCGGGGCCGGACCGGACCCGGGGTCCGCGGTGGCCCGGACCCGGGGCCCGCGGTGGCCGCAGCCGGGGTCCGCGGTGGCCCGGACCCGGGGCCCGCGGTGGCCGCAGCCGGGGTCC
>Ga0335073_10004793_pt1 | contig 18947 bp, 19 predicted proteins | sample Lox_Sample_22_FD_207093 | JGI IMG/M metagenome (GOLD analysis project Ga0335073, IMG submission 207093) | Soil microbial communities from Loxahatchee National Wildlife Refuge, Florida, United States - Lox_Sample_2.2 | ecosystem: Environmental > Terrestrial > Soil > Wetlands | place: USA... | reverse complement strand
GGTATCGGCGACCTATTTCACGCGGCAACTCGACGCGGTGTTTCCGGATCATACGCTGCAACAGCGCTTTCAAGATATCCAGGCAGCAATGGCGCACGCGTATCTATGGCCGGATCCGCTCGCAAAGGCGATGGGGAGATATCTATGGCCTCGCAGGCTGAATTCGTCCCTCTAAATGGTGATTACCTCACCAGCGGTCTAATGGCCACGCAGCCCACTGTTGTCGAGGTCATTACTTCTTCATCTCGCCCTCTTGACGATTGACTGCGAGCGCTTATTTTTCGGGTAACGGGTCGAATTTCTAAATCAGAAGGAGGTTCCTATGGCGCTCCTAAGATACTCAGGCAATTTGGATCCGGTTACTAATCTGCTCTCTCTGCAGAGTGACCTGGAGCGGTTCCTGCGCAACCCCGCGTACGGACTTGGCGTTTCTGGCGCGGGCGGCTATCCGCCCGTAAACATTTTCGAGACCGCTGACGGCGTAGCCATCATCGCGGAGATTCCGGGAGTCGACTCGAACAGTATAAGCGTGTCTGGACAGGGCCGTACGCTGACTATCAAGGGCGAGCGCAGACGCGAAACCTCGACTGAGGCCACCGGCTATCACCGCCGCGAACGTTCTTTTGGTGAATTTTCGCGTTCAATCCAGTTACCGGAAAATCTCGATCTCGACAAAGCCGCGGCCAGCTACGATGTTGGAATCCTGACCGTGCGCGTTCCCAAGGCGGAAGCAGCAAAGCCACGTCAGATCGCTGTAAAACCGGCGTAGGTGTCGGACACTCCTGACGCACAGGCACTCCAATGGAGGAAGGCAAATGACTGACCAGGAAATCACGACGAAAGAGAAGCAAACCGTGCAGGGCCAGGAAAAAACGCGCGCTGGCCGTTTCTTTCTGCCTGAAGTTGATATTCAGGAACTGAATGACTCACTCAAACTTTGGGCCGACATGCCCGGCGTCAAGCAGAGCGATGTGGAAGTAACTCTGAACCGCGGCACACTTACTATAGTTGGTACGGTCTCGACCGAAGCCTATCAGAACGTGGTTCCGCTCTATACTGAATACAACGTCGGAAATTACTTCAGACAATTCGAGCTGACCGAGGATATTGACGATCAACGGATCGAAGCTTCGATGACCAACGGGGTTCTGGAACTCACGCTTCCGAAGAGCGAGCGAGCTCGCCCGCGGCGTATCGAGGTTAACGCGCGATAGGGCCCTTCCAGGCCGCGTTTTGCTTGGGAGGCTCACATACCCGCGAGGTCAAGCTGTTTATTAGTGGCCTGTAACAGCTGAATCAAAAGTGGCGATTATTCTGTGAGAGAAGTCACGGTAGGCCCATTTGATGGGCGCGGCGTGTTGGTTGTGATGGCGGATGTAACGCATGAGCTTGCGTGCCAAGTCATTGACCGAGGTGAAGATCCCGCAGGCGATGACATCGCGTTCGATGCGGGCAAACCACAGTTCGACCTGATTGAGCCACGAGGAATAGGTCGGAGTGAAATGCAGGTGCAGTTGGGGATGCTCGGCCAGGAATTGCGCTACCCGCTTGGTCTTATGCGCCGAGAGGTGGTCGGCGATAATGTGGATCTCGCGGCCTTTGGATTCCAGCGCAACGATCTGGCCGAGAAAGGCCACAAACTCCTCGGTGGCATGGTGGGCGGCGGTCTGGCCCAGGACCTTGCCGCTTTTGGTGTTGAGCGCGGCGTAGAGCGAGAGCGTGCCATGCCGAAAGTACTCAAAGCCGTGGCGTTCGGCCCGTCCCGGGCTAAGCGGCAACACCGGGTCGAGACGATCGAGCGCCTGAACGGCGGTCTTCTCATCGACACAAAATACTGCGGCGTGCTGCGGTGGATTAACGTACAACCCGATCACGTCGGCGGCCTTGCGCTCGAAGTCCGGATCATCGGAGGCCATGTAGCGCTCCAGCCGATGGGGCTTAACTCCGGCGCGCTGCCAAACTCGCGCGACCATCATGTGATTGACCCCCAGCGTCCGCGGCAGCTTGCGGCTACTAAAGTGCGTGGAACCATCGGTCGGCGGGCGGCGGGTCCAAACCAGAATGCGGGCTTCCAGCCGCGCCGTGCGCTTAGTCGCCGGCCGCCCCTGATGGCGGGCAAACAGGCCCGCCAGACGCTGCTCGACAAAGCGGCTCTGCCAACGTGCGATGTACGCCGAACTACAGCCTAAGGCATGTTGAATGGCAGACCATGATTGACCCTCCGCCAGCATCAAGATCAGCCGCGCGCGGTGCACATCATCGGCGCGCAGCACCCGCGAGCGCGCTCGCGAGTGCTGCGCGGCGGCCTTCATCCGAAAAAGAGGACCTGCGTGAACGGCGGTCATTCGGACGAATCATCGGGCAAGACTTCGCTCCGCGAACTTGCGCATCCTACGCAGCAAGTCTTACCGGCGGATTTACACAAAATGTCGAGAGCGTATTTTCATACCCTCAGGACAATTTCACGACGCAATGTTTAGCTGCGTAACGAAATCAATACGGAGTGGTAACGGTTCTGCGGCTCGCTGGCGGGGCAACTGCCGGCCCAGGCGCCCTGGGCGGCGCCTCGACGTGAATCTGGAGCGCTGACGCCATCCGCACGAGGTCGGCCAGCGACTCGGCCTCCATCTTGTCCATCACGCGCGCTCGATGCACTTTGACGGTCTTGTCAGTGGTGCCGAGTTCATACGCTATCTGCTTGTTGAGCAGACCCTGCGTGACGAGCGCGAACACCTGCCGCTCCCTGCCAGTGAGACGCTGATAACGCAGGCGCAGGGTTTCCAGATGCGCTCGCGATGCGCGGCGGCGGCGGGTCGATTGGGCGGCGCGATCGATCGCGTCGATGAGCCGCTCACCGCGTATCGGTTTCTCGAGGAAGTCGACCGCGCCTTCTTTCATTGCGCGCACCGCGCTTGGTACGTCGGCGCGGCCGGTGATGAACACCATCGAGAGCTCCGGTGCCAACTCAGCCATCTGCTCAAGCAGGGTCAGGCCGTCGATTTCCGGCATCCGCAGATCGCTGACCACGCAATCGACCAGCGCGTCGTTCGGATCGGCCAGGAAGTCGCGCGCCGAGGCGAAAGTTTTCACCTCGATACCGGCGCTCTTGAGCAGCCGCGCGAGCGAGCTGAGCGCCGAAAGATCGTCGTCTATCACCGCAATCTCAAGCGTCGCGTCGTCGTGCGTAGGCATCAGTGTTTTCCGTTTTCGGCAGGTGGTAGTGAGAATTCAAAAATGGCGCCGCGACCCGCGTTCGCTCGCGCGACCAGGGTCCCGCCGTGTTCTTCGACGATCGATCGCGCGATCGCAAGGCCCATTCCCATTCCATTGGGCTTGGTGGTGGCGAACGACTTAAACAAGCGCGGCAGCATCTCGGGTTCGATGCCCTTGCCGGTGTCGCGCACCGCCGTGCGGATCCATCCCGATTCGTCTTGCTCCGCGGCCAGCGCGATTTCGCGCGGGCCGTCCTGGCATTCACGGATCGAGTCCATTGCATTCAGAATCAGATTAACCGCCACCTGCATCAGCTGAGTCGCCTGACCAAGAACGACGGGGAGAGCCTCGGGAAGCTGCGCCGTGAGCACGATTGCATGGGAGACGGCCTCGGCACGCACCACTCGTTCGGCGTCGAGCAGGATCTGCCGGAGATCGATGCGGCTGTGCTCGGGACGCTCGCGGCGGAACGAGGCTCGCACACTGCGGATAATCTCGGCGGCGCGCTCGTCGTCGTTGACGATCGCTTCGAGGCTGGCGCGAATCTCGTCGAGGTCGGGCTTTTTCATCGCGAGCAGGCGCTGCACGGCCTGCGCGTTGTTCATGATCGAGCCGAGCGGCTGATTGAGCTCATGCGCGAGCGATGCGGTCAGCTCGCCCATCAGCGCAACGCGCGTGATCTCGCGCATCTCGCCGCGCATCCGGTGAAGCTGCGATATCGAGCGTCTGCGTTCCAGCGCTCCGGCCAGCACCTGCGCGATCAGGTTCATGCGCCGGATCGTTTTGACCGACCAATTACGCTGTATGATCGATGCGAATCCCACGAAGCCGATGACTTCGCCGCCGATCTTAAGCGGGATGAACACTCCGGCCTCGAAGCCGAGCAGCCTCGCGATCGCAAAATCCAATTCTCCCGCGGCAGAGATGTCCTGCTCGTTGCGGATGACCACGGTTTCGCCGAGCGCCATCTGCCGCATGGCTTCGGGCATCGTCGCCGTAACATTGAAGCCAATCGGGGCCGGGTTGATCCCGGGCCGCGCCCACGAATGCGTGACATAAAAGTTGCCGTCGCGGGAGGAGCGCCGCGCAACCGAACTGCGATCGAGACCGAGCGCGCGCGGAACCCTGGTAATCCAGCGGCCAATCTCGCGGTCAATTTCCTCGCCGCTGGTTCTGGCGAAACTGGACGAAAAATCTGCCAGCAGCTCTTCGAAATCGAGATTGTCGAAGTCGTCGAGCGGATCGTGAGTGAGGAGGAAGTAGGCATCGTCGCCATGCTCGAAGCGAGTCGCGGTTATTCGATAGCGCTCCTGCTGGTCGATTCCTTGGGCTTCGAGTTGGAGATTCGGCCGATGGCCACGCAAGAGCTGGCGCAGGCGAGTCGTGGCGCTGCGTGCGGAGGGAGCCGCCAGCATGCGCTGACAGGTATCAAAGTAATCGGAGCCTACGCGCGGAGAGCTACCGTTGAGACCGCAATGCAAAGCGAAGTTGCTCCAGCTGCGGTTGAGATACACGATCCGGCCCTCGGCGTTCAGGATCGCGATGCCCGACGACGAGGCGTCGAAGGGTTGTGAGAATGAGCGATTTGCGTATCGCTCGGTTATTTTCGGTCCGGCGTTCCTCATTCCACTGGAGCACGGCGCCCCCCAAGGTGGAACTCCTACCGTCTGCTCATAGACCTCGCGCTTACACCTGGTCCGCGATAGTGTTCCGGCGTCAACTGGCAGTGATAGAGATCATTGCCAGTGAACGATTGTTCCGGCGAAATCGAGGACAAGTCAAGAGTTCCATACCACTCGGTATGGAAAAATCGTCTCAGCGATTGGCGCCCGCGTTGAGCGCCATCCTGATCGCCTCGAACAGCACCCGTTCGTGTACCGGTTTGTAGAGGATTGCTACAGGCTTCGCCCTTTGCAGCTGGCGCTGAGTCGCCGGATCGGCTAGCCCCGTGACGAAAATCGTCGGCAACGCGTGGCCGCTCGTATGGAGCACGTCGTGGAGCGTGACCCCGTTCATTTCCGGCAGGCTCACGTCCAGGATCACGCACGCTCGTTCAGTGGGCAGTTCGTCGTTCAAAAGCGCGGAAGGACGATCGAACAGTTTCACCTTCAGCCCGGCAGACTTTATCAAACGTCCGAGCGCACCAAGCGCGGACGGATCGTCGTCAACCACCAGAACCTGGGGCGCCGCATGACGCTGCGAGCGCTCACCCGAAGCCGCGCGCCGCGCCTTACCGGGCGTCCTCGTGGTGCCGCTTGTCACGCGGGTCTGACCGATGGCGGGTGTCGTCTGGAGCAGAAGAGGCTGCATAACTATCGTACCTCGCCGCTATGTTGACAGGAGTTCGATCCATGCGCCATTGGACTTTGTGCTTATCTTGGTAACTCCCAGATTATTTCTCCTACCGTCTATGTCTTACTGCGTTGCGCTGGCTTCGGAGCGGATAGCCTCTGCGATGTCGGCGCTAACCTGCGCCAGCGCGCGGCTGTGCGCTGCGGCGATAGCATCAAATCCGTTGCCCTGTGTGGCCTCGTGTGCGATGGTTCTGCCAGTTCGGGTCTTGCCGTCAGACTTGCGCGCCACCCACACCGCCTCGACCGTCACGCCTTGGCCTTCGATCGTATCGAAGCGCTGCACGTCGATAGTGACGCGATAATCCGGGGCGAAGTTCGCCAGCGGCGCCGTCGCAACGTTGGGCGTGCCGAGCTGGGTTGAAAGATCGCTCGCGATCACACGCGCGATACTGTCATTGAGCGGCGCCGACCATCGATTGAATTCGTCGATATCGACGCGATTGGAGGCTTTCTGCACGACAAACTGTGGCCGATCGACGGCGGCGGGTACCGAGACCGGGCCGACCAGCACGGCGATCGGCGCGGACTGCGCCGCAGCGGGCGCCGCGGTCGAGGTCAGCGCATAAAAGTGCGGCTGGGCTGACGTTCCGCATGCCGCGAATGCAATCGGAATAAGAATCGCCGAAACCAGGCGCGTCAAACTATTTGTACTCATTTCGGACCTCCTGGTTTACCGCGCAGCAGCGCCTCGGGATGCTGTTCGAGATAGTCGGCGAGCACGCGCACCGAGCGCGCCGCGCGGCTGATTTCCTGCAGCGCGTTGGCAAGCTCCTGTGCCTGCGCGGAATTGGGCTCGACGTAGCCGTCGGCGTTGTTGATCGTGGTTTGCGCGCTGGTCAGCGTGCCTTGCGCGCTCATCAGGGTTTCGTTGAGCGACACCAGCGACTTGTGCAGATCGGATCCGATTTCATCGATCGGCAGCGCGTCGAATTTCTTGATGATATTGGTGAGTTGAGCCTCGGTGCTGACGAGCTGCCCGGGTGCGGTGGGAAGCTCGACCGGGTACTGCGTCCAGTCGACCTTCGCGGGCTTGGCGCCAGGAACGTAATCGAGCTCGATGAAGGCGGCGCCTGTCAGCAGATTCCCGGTCTGGAGTTGCGCACGCACGCCGCGCGCCACCATCGCGTCGATCAACTTGCGACGCATCGAATCGAGGGTCTCGCCCGATCCCATGTCAATCAACTTGACTCCGAGTCGTTGCGGCTCGAGCTCAGCGACGACCGGGGCCGAAAAGCGCAGCGTCTTCATATCGACCTGGGCGCGCACGTCGACGACCTGGCCGATCTTGATACCGCGAAACTCGACCGGCGCTCCGGGCGAAAGGCCACGCACCGATTGGTCGAAGACGAACTGGTAAGTCTGCGGATTTATCGCCGGCGGCTCGAAAGCCTCGGTGCGGCTTAGATAGAGCGTGAACGATGAATCGGCGTCCGCTGCGGGAAGGACGGGACCGGTCGCGGGCGTTTCGAACGCGATACCGCCGATCAGAATCGAGAGCAGCGACTGGGTCTGCACGTCGAGCCCGGTGGCGGAGAGCTTCACGTCGATGCCGCTCGCCTGCCAAAACCGCGTGTTCTCAGTTATGTACTGATCGTAGGGGGCGTGGACGAAGACTCGCAGCGTGAAGAGCTTGCCATCCTTGTCGAGCTGGTATGAAGAGACCTCGCCAACCTGCAGCCGCCGGAAGAACACGGGCGTGCCGGTATCGAGCGAGCCAAGGTTCGACGTCTTCAACATGAAGTAACGGCCCGGGATGCCGCCGCTGATAACCGGGGGATTCTCCAGCGCGACGAACTCGCGCTTGCTCTCCCTGGATTGGCCGATTTCCATGCCGATGTATGCACCCGAGATTAGCGTGCCGAGTCCGGTGACGTTGGCCCCGGAGATTCGCGGCCGGACCACCCAGAAGTTGGTGTCGCCGACGAGAAAATCTTCCGTCTTGGGCGCCATTTGCGCGATCGCTTCGATGCGCTCGTGATTCTCCGAGAGTTGGATATGAGTGATCGTGCCGACGTCGACGCCCTTGTATTGAATCTTGGTCTTGCCCGCCTCGAGGCCATCGGCCGATGCGAATGTGATCTTGATCGTCGGTCCCTCGCTCATAATGCGCGCGACTGCGACCCAGGCACCGACCACGGCCGCGACGATTGGCACGATCCACACGATCGAGATCCTGCTCCTGTTTTGCGCCACGCGTGCCTGCGGCGCACCGGGCGCCGAGGTCTGTTGCTCGCTCATGTTGACACCTCGCTAGTGGCGTCCCAGATGAGGCGCGGGTCGAAGCTCTCGACCGCCATCATCGTCAGCACCACGACGGCTGCGAAAAAAAAGAGCCCGGGACCGGGCTCGACCGACATCAGCGGTTGCAGTTGTACCAGCGCCGCCGTGAAAGTATCGACGAAGACATCGACCATCGACCATCGCCCGATGAATTCCACTGTTCGATAGAGTTGCACGCGCTGTTCGTTGTTATGGATCGAGCCGCTTTGCACCGTGATGAGCAAATAGCCGAGCGCGATGATCTTTGCGCTCGGAATCATGATGCTCGCGAACAGCACGATCAGCGACAGCGGCCATCCGGTTGGTGACCAAAGCAGTATCACGCCCTGCAGGATCGTATCGGAATCGGCGCCCGCCGCCGTGGTCGTCGTGAGAACGGGCAGGACGTTGGCCGGGATGTAACAAACCGCGGCCGCGATCACGAACGCCCACGTGCGTTGGATACTTGCGCGCTTGCGAAAGCTGAGAAGGTCATTGCATCGCGGGCAGCGGCCTTCGATCGTTCCCGCCGCCGGCTGCGAGAGCAGGCCGCAGCTCGGGCAGCTCTGCAGGCCGTTCTGCATCGCGGTGATCGCGCTCATCGTGCGACCTCCGCCGCGGATGGCACCGCCTCTTCGTCGGCCCATCTGATTCGGTCCCAGACCTCGGCGGGATCGAAGTTCGCCTGCATGGCGGCGAGCGTGAATACGAGTCCGCCCAGCACGAACAGCGCGACGCCAGGAATGACGGTTGCGTAGTCGGCAATTTTGATCAGCGCGACCAGCACGCCGAGCATCATCACTTCGACCATGCTCCAGGTGCGGGTCGTCGGATGATAGCGAAGCAACGTCCCGACCCAACGCGGCGCGGGCGTCCAGCGTGTGCCGAGGATGATTGCGAGCATGAAGCCGATTTGCAGCGCGGGCGCAATCACCGCCGTGAACATCACGAGTATCGAGACGACCCGTTGATCGGCGTTCCAGAGATCGACCGCGCCGCCGATCACGGTTGTCGAGGCGGAGCGCCCAACGATCGTCAAGCCAATCATCGGCACCGAGTTCGCGATCGTATAGAGCAGTGCCGCGCCGACGGTGAGCCCGAAGGTGCGATTGAGCGAATCCTCGCGGCGATGGCGCAGCTCCTCGCCGCATCGCGCGCATCGCGCCGACGCTCCCTGTTCGAGCAGCGGCATGCGCTGCACCAGATCGCAATGCATGCATCCGACCAGAGAGCTATCGGCAAGCGGTTGGTTATACATATAGATGAGCAGCCTGACGGCCAACGCAAAAATCCGTAGCTATGATGCCAACTTGGCGGGTCACCTCAAATGGGCCCTTGGTGCAACGACCCAACGCCGATCGCGATGGACCGCCGCCCTGACGATCGCAATTTTTGCCAAGTTTTTCGTTCTCGTGACGACTAAGATGCGGTTCGAGCGGCGATTTTGCCGCGGGAGGTTTCTATGAGTCTGTCAGGTCGATGCGCCTGCGGGGAGGTCGGCTATACGCTCACGGCCGACCCGATGATAGTTCATGCCTGCCACTGCCGCGACTGCCAGCGCGTCACGGGCAGCGCCTTCGTCATCAATATGTGGATCGAGAACAAGTTCGTCGAGAGAAGCGGCAGCGCGCCGCAATCCTTCGTGCTCAAGGGCGGGACGGGCGCGAATCACGAGGTCTTCTTCTGCGGCAAATGCGGCACCTATGTGTGGAGCAAATACCACGGCGCGCGTGGCGATGCGCTCTTCGTGCGCGCCGGCACGCTCGAAAATCCTGACGCAGTCACGCCCGATGTACACATCTTCACGCGCAGCAAGCTGCCGTGGGTGACTTTGCCGGCCGGCGCTAAGGCCTTCGAGACATTCTACGATGTTCCAAAGGTCTGGCCGCCTGCGAGCTTCGCACGGCTGCAGAAGCTCATCGCGGAGAAGTGACGATCAGGCGCGCCGCTTGAACTTGGGCAGCGTCACCTCGGCTGTCACGTCGTCGAACACGACCTCGACCGGCATGTCGAGCACGAGGTCATCCGGACCCAGGTCGGTGAGCCAACTCAGCAGGCGCACGCCTTCGTCGAGCTCGATCACGACCGGGCTGTAGGGCACCTCGAACTGCGGCAGCATCGGCTGGCGCACCGTCGTCCACGAGAAGAGTTTGCCCCTGCCCGATGACTTCGCCCATTCGGTGCGGACCGATCCGCAATGCGCGCACATCTCGCGCGGGATATGCCGCCACGTGCCGCAATCGACGCAGCGCTGAAAGCGCAGTTCGTGCTTGCGGCAGAAGGCGTAGAACTCCGCCGCCATCCCATGACGGCGCGGCAGCGGCAGCTTGTATTCGGTCGTTGTGTCGCTCATCGCTTATCTCCTCAGGATCGCGAGGCTGCCGTCGCCAAAGTCGCCCCATCCTGTAACGAGGCCGACCTCCGCGTCTTTCACCTGGCGCGCGCCGCATTCGTGGCGAAGCTGTCGGGTCGCTTCGACGATATGATTCATGCCCCACACGTGCGCTTCGGAGTGCAGCCCGCCGTGCGTGTTGAGCGGCAGCTCGCCGCCGAGCTCGAGGCGTCCGCCCTTGACGAAATCCTTGACCTCGCCGCGTCCGCAGAAGCCCATCGCCTCGAGCTGCAGCAGTACGACGTAACTGAAGCAGTCGTAAATCTCGACGAAATCGATATCGGAATGCTTGATCCCCGCCATCGCGAACGCCTTAGGCGCGGCGAAGCTAAGACCGATCTTGAATGGATCGGGACGCGAGGGAATATCGTCGGCGGGATACGGATGACCCTCGGCAACGCCCGCGATGTACACCGGCGGATGCTTCAGATCGCGGGCGCGCTCGGGCGAGCTTACGACCACTGCCGACGCGGCGTCGGTTTCAAGGCAGCAATCGAAAAGGCGGAATGGGTAGGAGATCCAGCGCGCCTTCATGTAGTCGTCGAGCGAAAGCGGCCGCCCGCGCATCACGGCTTTTTCGTTGAGCTGCGCATGCTTGCGCGAGGCGAGCGAAACCGCCGCCATCGCCTCGAACGGCGTGCCGAACATCTTCATGTGCCGCGTCGCGATCCACGCGTACCACTGCACCGGCACCGATGCGCCGTAGGGCATGTACCACTCGCCGATCGTCGGCCCGAGCGGTCCGGCGCCTCCACCACCACCACTGCCGCCTTCGCGACGGCCCGCTGTGCTGACGCGCATCGCGGAGTACCCAAGCCAACCCATCGGCACCAAGACGTTGGTCGCGATCCCGCTTGCGATCGCGAGTGCGGCGGCCTGCAATCCGGTCACGCAACTCGCGCCGCCGGTGTGCACCGTGACGGCGTAGCGCAGGTCCTCGATTCCGAGATTGGCCGCGAAATGCTCCGCCGGCGAGCCGATCGGCGGGCCGACGATTCCATCGATGTCATGAGGGTTCAGGCCGGCGTCGTAGATCGCGTTCATCGACGCTTCGAGAGTGATTTGGAAGTCCGTCTTGTTCGTGCCGCGGCTGAATTCGCTCTCGCCCGCGCCGACGATACATGCGGCGTCCTTGAGACTCTGCATCGCGTTCACCTCGCTCATCGCTCGAGCGTTTGAGCAACGCTTAACGCAATCGATGCGCTGTCGTCCATGGCCGTGAGTCGCGAGCGAGCGACTGAATCCGACATTTTGGTCATTGGGACTGAACGAGTTACGAACACAATTCGCCGACAATCTGTCGATAACAAAATTGGGGATTTATCAACTGCCATTGACAGAAACTTCAACGGTCCATACGCTCAAGACGATGCCTTCCAGAGCCGCTGCGAAGCGCCGTCGCGCGCGCCCGCTCGATCAGCAGGAGCGCAAGGCACTGCTCATCGAGTCCGCGATTCGCGTATTCGCGCGGCGTGGTCTCGGCGGCGCTCGTCACACCGAAATCGCGCGCGAAGCCAAGGTCTCCGTGCCGGCGGTATTCTTTTATTTCCCGACCCGCGAGGCGCTGGTGCGCGAGGTGCTCGAGGAAGTCTCGCGGTTTTTCGAAGCGATGATCGAAGCGGTGCCGAGCGTCGAGCGCTCCGCTCCCGAAATCATCATGGCGCGGCTCAGAACGTGGACCGAAGCGGTTACGCGCTATCCCGATCACACTTGCGTGATCCTCGAATGGAGTACCGCGATTCGTTCGGAAGCTTGGCCGCTCTACCTCAAGTATTACGAGCGCGTCCTTGCCCGCAACCTTGAGACGATTAGCAACTGGCGCATCGCCATTGGCAGCGACCGGGTGGACGATTCTGAAAACGATGCGCGCGTGATCGCAGCCACCGGCTACGTGCTGTCCCAGATGAAGATAACGCGCGTGCCGATGGACAAAATCGAACGCTTCATGCAGGCGGTCGTGCGCGACACGGTCGGCGTCGATGAGGCGCGGCACCGCCGCGCGCGCGAATCAAAAACGGTACGGCACAGCGGATCGCAAACGCCGGCGAGCGTTGCGATACCGCTCGAGGCCGCCGAACGGGAGAATATTCATGGCAGTTCGTCTTCGTCCGATGCTGTGCGGCTGGCTCGAGGCCGAGGCCCGGGCGCTCCTTAAGAACGAGCCCGGCCGGCTCAAGCTTCCGATTCCGAGTTTTCTAATCGAGCATCCGAAGGGCAGGGTGGTCTTCGACACCGGCCTTCATCGCGATTTGCAGTCGGGCGGCGAGCGCCTCGGCGGACTCGCCAAGGTGTTTAACATTTACTACAAACCTGGCGAGGACCTGGGCGCGCGCCTGCGCGCCTTCGACACCGATCCGGCCAAGGTCGATTTCGTAATCAACTCGCATTTGCATTTCGATCACGTCGGCGGCAATGCCGATCTGCCCAACGCCAAGCTGATTGTCCAGCGCAAGGAATGGGAAGCGGCGAGCGATCCCGAACAGGTAAAGCGCAACGGCTACAATCGCGCCGACTTCGATCTCGGGCATCAGCTCAAGCTGGTCGACGGCGAGCACGACGTGTTCGGCGACGGCACCGTCGTATGCGTGCCGAGCTACGGCCACACCGCGGGGCATCAGTCGCTGCGGGTCAGGCTCGAGGGCGCCGAAGTCCTGCTCACCGCGGATTCCTGCTACACGCGCAAGGTTCTCGAAGAGATGGTGCTGCCGCCGTTCGCGGACAGCTACGACGCGATGCGCGAAGTGATCGAGCGTTTCCGCAAGATGCAGAGCGCCGGCACCAAACTGATATTCGGACACGATCCCGGGCAATGGCGCGATGACGCCCTGACTGTTCCGCTCGCATGAAGTTCACAGACCTCTTTAGTAACCCCAAGTCGTTGCTGCTTACGGCGAAAGGCCAGAGATCGGAATGCGTATTGGACTGATTGCGGGCGGACCACGCGACACATTGGCAGAGCTGCTGGCCGACGCCAAAAAGGCTCACGCCGACGGCCTCGCGAGTTACTGGATTTCACCCAACTCCGGCGTTGACGTGCTGACCGCGGTCGCGGTCATCGGACATTCGGTGCCCGACCTGGAGCTCGGCGCTTCGGTCGATCCTTCCTTCCTGCGCCATCCGATGCATCTTGCCGTGCAGGCATCAACGGTACAACAAGCTGTCAACGGGCGGCTGGTGCTCAACATCGCTCCGCCGATGCCGCGCAATCGGCAGAGCTTCTCCGGGTATATATATGAGCAGCCGCTGAGCCATACGCGACGGGTCGTCACCGTGCTGCGCCAGTTGCTCAAAGGCGAGGCGCTCGATGACCAGGGCCGCTCGATGGCGATCCGCGGCAGAATCGAGGCCCCGATCGTCGCGCCGCCTATCCTCGTGTCGGCGTTCAAATCACGCATGCTCAAATTCGCCGGCAGCTCGGCCGACGGCGTCGTAACCTGGATGGTCGGGCACAAGACGCTCGCAAGCTACGTGGTGCCGCGCGTGAGGCTGGCAGCAACGCAGAACTTCCGCGGCGCGCCACGAATCATGGCGGCCGTCGCGGTGTGCGTGACTGATGATCCATCGACGGCGATCGAGACCGCACGCGGCGCGCTCGAGGACTACGGCGCGTTGGCAACGTATCGTGCGATGCTCGATCGCGAAGGCGTGCTGGCGCCGCACGATCTGATGGTCGCAGGCGACGAGGATGAGGTAAAAGATGGCCTGCTCAAATTCGCCGACGCAGGTGCAACCGATCTACTGGTGGTAGAGCTATGCCCCGACGCCGAGTCCGCAAAGCGCACCCGCAAGCTGCTGACCTCGATAATCCACTCCAACCGCCGCCGCCGCGCCGAAATCGTCGCGTAGTCTTCTGAGCCCTCTCCCAGGATAAGGACAGGGGATCAGAAGACAGAAGACGACGCGCGCGCCGTCTGTTCGAGGGCGCGCGCGTTTTTGTTCACGAAGCTGCTGAAACTCTAGTTCAACGGGATGCGGTACAGGTTGGCGGCGTTGCCGCAGATGATCTTTTGCTTCACTGCGGCTGGCACGTCCACGAAGTCGCGCGCAATTACTTCCTGCGAATGTGGCCAGGTCGAATCGGTGTGCGGGAAGTCCGAGGCCCACATGAAATTGTCTTCGCCGAAGTAGCGGAACAGCATCGGACCAATCGGATCGTCCTGGAACGTCGCCCACAGGTTGCGTCGGATATACTCGCTGGGCTTCATGTCGAGCGGCTCGCGCATAAGAGTGCCGAATTTCTCGAACGCGTGGTCGAGCCGATACATGTAGTGCGGGATCCAGCCGCTGTCGTTTTCGGCCGAAACGATCTTGAGGCGCGGAAAGCGCATCAGCACGCCCCCGCAGATGATGTCGGTTAACGAGCGCTGCACTTCATGCAGTATGTTCATGTAGCCGCGGATAAAGCCGGGATCTTCGCTGCGGACCTTTTCGCGCTCTTCCTTGGCGCGCGGCGGTTTCTTACCGGTGATCACGTGTAGCGACAGCGGCATCTCGAGTTCCTGCGCCGCCGACCAGAAGCGATCGTAACTCTTCTGCCAGTAGGGCCGCTCTTTCGGCGGCGAGCCCCAGATCATTGCGCCCTTGAGCCCGATCTTCGCCGCGCGCTCGAGCTCCTTCGCTCCTGCCTCGATATCTTCGAGCGACACGAGCGCGATCGCGTGCAGGCGCCGAGGATCGTGCCGCGCAAATTCCGCGACCCAATCGTTGTAAACGCGAAAGCATGCGCGCTGCAATTCGGAATCATGCAGCCCGAAGAGCGGCATGCCGAGAGTCGTGTACAGAATCTCAGCCTGCACTCCATCGACGTCCTGATCCTTCAGGCGTTCGACCGGGTCCCATCCGCTGGGACGCGCTGCCTTGTAGCCCTCGTCCTTATCGGCGCGGCGCATGAACTCCTTGAGCTCATCGCCGCTGCGGCCGGCAGCGAAGCCGCCCGCAACCGGGAAAGGCGAGATGTCAGGAGCGACGAACAGGTACTGCCCCTTCGCTTCGCTCCTGATCACGCGCGGCGCGCGGTCGCCATACTTCTTGTCGAGGCGATCAGTCCACAAGTTTTCCGGCTCGGTCATGTGCGAGTCGGCCGAGATCACGCGAATTGGTGTCGATGCCATGGCTGTCGCCTCCAGCTCGATACTTCTTCGTCCCTCTTATGCGTTTGCGAGGGGACCGCGCAGCAGCTTGCCCGGCAGATTGCCCGTGTGCTCGTTGTTGCGCAGCACGACCTGGCCGTTGACAACGGTCGCCTTGAGGCCGTCGGCCTTCTGCTTGAGGCGCTTCGCGCCGGCCGGCAGATCGTGCGTGAGCTCGGGAAGCTGCGGCGTGATCTTGTCCGGATCGAATACGATCACATCGGCGAAGTTGCCCTCGCGCAACGCGCCGCGTCCCTTGAGCCCCCAATGATACGCGGGCACGAAGCTCAGGAGACGGATCGCCTGCTCTAGCGTGAGCGCCTGCTTCTCGCGAACCCAATGTGCGAGCACGTGCGTCTGCAGTGACGAATCCATGATCTGCGACACATGCGCGCCCGAGTCGGAGAACGTCACCACCGAGCGCGGATTGCGCATCATCTCGAGCACGTGGTCCTGGTCCTCATTGACGAGGGTCTGCATGAAGAAGAGCTTCAGATTCCGCTCGAGCGCAAGATCGATCATCACCTCGACGGGATTCTTGCCGGTCGCGTCCGCGAGCTCGGCGATTGAGCGATGCGGCGGCGTCGGGCGAACGAGCGGAAACACCCACTTGAAATTCGGATAGCGAGCTTCGGCGCCCACTGCTTTCTCAGCATTCTCGGGGCGCTCCGATGCGGCCGCGACGAGCGCGCGCCGTGTCTCGGGATTGCGCAACGCGGCTTCCTGCTCTGCCAGCGGGAGCTTGCGGATCTCGCGCCACGCCGGGAGCCGATCGAACGGCAGGATCGTCTCGAAGGAGAGCAGCACGTTCAGTGAACGGCTATGCACCTGGATGAACATCCGGCCGCCGTCGGCGACCGCCTGATCGGCCATCTCGAAATATCGGCGCCAGTAGCCGGGAGCGCGGCGCGAGCTGAACATGCCGAACGTCACCGGCACGCTCGTATCGACGGCCAGAGACTTGAGCCGCTTGAGATAGTCTTCGAGGCGTTCGCCCTGGGCGCCAGTATCCTCGCCGGCGATCTCGAAAATGCCGGCGCCGAGGTCACCCATCACGCCGACGAGCTGCTTCACTTCGTTCCAGTCGGCGATTCGGCTGGCGACGGGCTTGCCGTCTGGCGTCTGATGGTTGCTGGTGCGTGAGGTGGTGAAGCCGATCGCGCCGGCCTTGATCGCGTCGCGCAACTCCTGGCGCATCATGTCGAGGTCTTCGGTCGTGGCGCGCTCTTCGAACGCGCGCTGACCCATCACGTAGGTTCGCAGCGCGGAGTGTCCCATGTACGCCGCGTAGTTGATGCCCTTGGGCAGCCCATCAACCGCGTTCAGGTATTCGGCGAATGTCGTCCACGACCACTTGATGCCGGCCTCCATCGCGTCGGGCGAAATGTCCTCGGCGCGCTCGAGGTTGCGCATCACGAGCAGCTTGTCTTTTTCGCTGCACGGTGCGAGCGAGAATCCGCAGTTGCCCATCACGACCGAAGTCACGCCATGCCAGCATGAGCAGGTGCCGAGCGCGTCCCAGAAGACCTGCGCATCCATATGCGTATGCGCGTCGATGAGGCCCGGCGACACGATATGACCGTCGGCGTCGATGGTTTCTTTGGCGTTCTCGTTGATCCTGCCGATCGCGGCGATCTTGCCGTCCGCGATTCCGACGTCGGCGCGATAACGCGGCATCCCGGTGCCATCGATAACGGTTCCGTTGCGAATAATCAGATCGAGCATGGGCAGCTCCTTTTGGGACTTTGCGCAAAGCGATTGGTGAGACGGTCGGGGTGCATGCGAATCGTCATGCCCTCATTTTAATTCAATTCAATGCGGGCGTTGTCATCGAGATGAAATACACCTTACGACGATCGGTTTGCCACCCGCGAATTCTTATTTCTCAGATTCAGCAGCCTAATCCGCTTTGACAAAAACTTCAATCGGCATTAGCGTGTTCCGCGGACGACCCACGATCGTAATCGGAGGCGCAGAGTATGGAACTCCGACCATTCGGTAGGACCGGCATCCAGATTTCAGCCATCGGCTTCGGATGCTGGGAAATCGGCGGCGGCTACGGAAGTATCGAGGAGACCGAGTTCATCAAGGCGGTGAATCGCGCTCTCGACCTCGGCATGAACTGTTTCGACACCGCGGAGGCTTATGGCTTCGGCGCGTCGGAGACTTCGCTTGCGAAGGCGCTCGGCTCGCGGCGCAAGGAAGCGGTGATCACGACCAAGTTCGGCGTCGGCTATCCCGATAAGCCGAACTATCGCGACAGCTCCCGCCAGCGCGTCATGGAATCGATCGAGAAGAGCCTCAAGGCGCTCAACACCGATCACGTCGACGTTTACCTGATTCACTGGCCCGACCGCGTGACATCGTTCGAGGAACCGATGCGCGCGCTCGAGGACCTCGTGAAGCAGGGCAAGGCGCGTGCGGTTGGCCTGTCGAACTTCAAGCTGAGCGAGATCGAGGCCTGCATGAAAGTGCGGCGCGTCGATGTCGTCCAGTACTGCTGGAACATGTTCGATCGCCGGATGCAGAAGGAGATCTTCCCATATTGCCGCGAGAATGGAATCGGCGTGATGGCCTACGGCTCGCTCGCCTACGGAATGCTCACCGGCACGCTCACGGAGGAATCCGCGTTCGACAAGGGCGACTGGCGCTCGCGTCGCGGCCAGCTTGGTAATCTCAACTTGTTTCAGCATCTGTTCGGCCCCGAGCATTTCCTGAAGAACCTGCGCTCAGTCGAGGACCTGAAGCCGATCGCAAAGCGCTACAACAAGACGCTGCCGCAGCTCGCGCTGCGCTGGACGCTTTCGAATCCCGTGATCAGCACGGCACTCGTCGGATGCCGCAATCCGCGCGAGGTCGATGACAACGTCGGCGCGCTCGGCTGGACGATCTCGGACGCTGACATGAAGGAGATCGATGCGATCTTCGCTAAGCACGGCGCGATCACGATGCCGGAGCCGTGGCTCGAGACTGAGTAATCAACTAGCTAATTGATTGAGTAGTTTTTCGGAGGCGCGATATGTCCGTTCAAAAGTTTGCACCGATGACGAAGAACTTCCCGACCTTCGATTGCGACGCGCACGTGACCGAGCCGCCATGGCTCTGGGAGCGCGCGAAGGACTGGCTGACCAAGGACGAGTACGACGCGCTCAAGGGCACGATCTGGTGGGATCCCGAAAGTGAGCAGTTAATAGTCAATGGCAAGGCCAACGCCGGTATCGGCTCGCAGCGGATCGGCGGCACGGCCGGCGTTGTCAATGTGTTGTCGCTCGCAGGCCCCGGCCTCAAGCACGACATCCAGCGCGCGCTCAACGTGCGCAATCTCAATCCCAAGACCGCGCTCACCAAGGAGCAGGCGGCTTATATCGATCACAAGGGATCGTACGAGCCCAAACCGCGCCTCAAGGACATGGATACGCAGGGTATCGACCAGGTCATGATCATCCCGACCGATATCGATACCTATCCGTGGCTGCTCGATGCCGTTGGCGCCAAGGCAATGTGCAAGGCCTACAACGATTGGGCGCACGAGTACTGCTCCGAGAATCCCGAGCGCCTTTACTTCGCCGCGATGCTCCCGATGCAGGATCCCAAGTTCGC
>Ga0335073_10004792_pt1 | contig 18947 bp, 19 predicted proteins | sample Lox_Sample_22_FD_207093 | JGI IMG/M metagenome (GOLD analysis project Ga0335073, IMG submission 207093) | Soil microbial communities from Loxahatchee National Wildlife Refuge, Florida, United States - Lox_Sample_2.2 | ecosystem: Environmental > Terrestrial > Soil > Wetlands | place: USA... | reverse complement strand
GCGGCTCCAACGCCGGCGACTGCGCGAACGCGGGCCGCAGCGTGCCTGCTCCCGTCGCGATCACGGTGGCCCATCCGAGCCGTGCAAAATCCCGTCGGTTCATGCGATTCTCATACCCGTTGCAAACGCCGGCGCTAATTACTGCTGCTCCCTCTGGAGCCTTTGCGCGACCTTTTCCACTTCACCCCACACCCGGAGGAGGTTCCCGCTCCAAATCTTGCCAATCTGTTCCTCGGTATATCCGCGGCGCACCAGTTCGAGCGTGACGTTGAACGCTTCCGCTGCACTGTTCCAGCCGTCCACACCGCCGCCGCCGTCAAAGTCCGACGCGATGCCCACGTGATCGATTCCGATGAGCTTCACCGCGTAATCGATGTGATCGACGAAGTCTTTCACCGTCGCCCGCGGCGCTGGCGGGGACTTCGCGTCGATCTCGGCGAGCCGCTTCTCATATTCCGCGCGGCGTTCCGGCGAGAGCGCCTCGAGAGCCGCATTGCCTCGTCCGCGGCCGCCGGTTCCTCGTCCCCTGCCGTTTTGCGCGGTGCCGGCAGTTTCCACCGGACACATTCGAGCCACGCTCGCGCCTCGTCCACGACCACCGCGCCCTCCCTCGGCAATCCCGAACTCTTCCCGCAGCTTCGCGAGCGCCTCGGTGCGCTCTCTCGAATCCGGCTTGATGAAGGATGCAACGCCGTTGATCTGAATCACGCCGCCATTTTTCTTTAAAGCGAGTAATTGCTCGTCATCCATATTCCGGCTGACGTCGGCGAGCGCGCGCACGCTCGAATGCGAAGCAATCACCGGAGCTTTTGAAAGCCGCATGGCCTCCAAGTTGGCGCCTTTCGAAGGATGCGAAAGATCGACCATCATCCCGAGCCGGTTCATCTCGGCGATCACCTGCCGCCCCAGCGGCGAAAGACCGTTGTTGTAGCGATAGCCCTCAGCCTCTCCCGTATTCGAATCGGCGAGCTGGCTGGCGCCGTTGTGCGCCAGCGACATGTATCGCCCGCCGCGGTCGTAAAATTCCTTCACGCGTTGGAGATCGTTGCCGATCGGGTATCCGTTCTCTACGCCAATGACGGCGATACGAAGATGCTTTTTGTGCAGCGCCATCACGTCGGCAGGCGACAACGCGAGCCCGATCTGATCCGGCGCGATCTGTTCCGTTAAGCGATGAATGGCGTCGAACTTCGCGATCGCCAGCCGATACGCATTCGCGAATCCTTCCGGCGTCAGCGGCCCCTGGCCCACGTAAACGACCATGAACGATACATCCATTCCGCCTTCGATCATCTTGGGCAGATTGACCTGCGTGGTGAGCCGCATGGTGTAGTTGCAGGCGGCCGTGAAGTTTGCCGGGTCAATATCGTTGTGCGTGTCGAGTTTGATGATGCGGTTGTGAATCGCGCGGGCTTTGGCAATCAATGCCGGATCGTCTGATTGCGCGCGAGTGGGCCGGGCCGTCGCAACGAATAGCAGGCCAGCGGCCAACCCTGTCCTGCCGGCAATTGTGATTGTTCGCATCATCTCGTTCAAAGCGCCTCCTGTTCGCGTTCCGAAGCCGTCTGTTGGCTCTCGACGGAACTGCTTATCATATCCAACAAGCAAGCTGCACGCCGAAAACGCGATTCGCGAGAAACCGAAAATCACGTCTGCGGTCGACGCCTCGAGTTACGATTAGAACTTGGACGTTTATTTAATCGACGGCACCTACGAACTGTTCCGCCACTACTACGCCTTGCCGTCCGCGCGCGATCGCCAGGGCAACGAGGTCGGGGCTGTACGTGGCGTTCTTACGTCAGTGCTCGGCATGCTCAAGGGCGGCGTCACTCATATCGCCGTCGCCACGGATCACGTTATCGAATCCTTCCGGAATGATCTGTGGCCCGGATACAAGACCGGCGACGGCATCGATCCGGATTTGCTCGCGCAGTTTCCGCTGCTCGAAGAGACTCTCACGGCGGCGGGGATCGCGGTTTGGCCGATGGTGGAGTTCGAGGCCGACGATGCGCTCGCGTCGGCAGCAGCCCTGGCGAGCGCCGATCCGAGTGTGGACCGCGTGATTATCTGCACTCCGGATAAAGATTTGGCGCAAAGCGTCCGCGGCGAACGTGTCGTTCAACTCAACCGGAGAACGCGCGTCACGCTCGACGAGAAGGGCGTGATCGGAAAATTCGGTGTGCCGCCGGAATCGATCCCGGATTACCTTGCGCTGGTCGGTGACGCGGCCGATGGCTATCCAGGATTGCCGGGCTGGGGCGCGAAATCATCGGCGGCTGTTCTCGCCAAATTTCGCCACCTTGAGGCGATCCCCGCGTCCGCATCCGACTGGCAAGTCAATGTGGCCAGCTCGGGCGCTCTCGCTGCGACGTTGGCGGAACAACTTGAAAACGCATTCCTGTTTCGAACGCTCGCTACGCTTCGAAGGGACATTCAATTGTTCGACGATATCGCGGAGTTGAAGTGGACTGGCCCGATGGGGGCGCTGGATGTTCTGGCTGCTCGGTTCGATGCCGCGGTGACCGAGTCGACGCCGAAGGCCAGAGCTCGTTGAACGGCACATCGCCGCCTGGCGAGAAGCGTCCCTACAATATTCGCTCCGTTCATCCGTCTACAACGACAGATGGAGGCTACGGCTAGCCTGGAGCGAATGGCACTCGAACGCGATCAGCGGATCTCCGAAGTCGTCAGACGTGAGCAGTCCCGCCTGCGCAATTTCATTCGCCGCCGCGTGCCCGATTCACGCGACGCCGAGGACGTTTTGCAAGACGTTTTCTACAAGCTGGTGGAAGCGAACAGCTTACTGATGCCGATCGAGCACGTTACGTCCTGGCTATTTCGCGTCGCGCGCAACCGAATCACCGATCTGTTCCGTAAGCAGCAGCCGGAACCGTTCAGCGATGTGGCCGTTAAGGACGAAGACGAATTGCTGCAGCTGGGAGACCTGCTGCCGTCGCCCGACGCCGGCCCGGACGCCCTTTTCGTCCGAAGCGTGCTTCTCGATGAAATTGAGTCGGCGATAGAGGAGCTGCCAGAGGAGCAGCGAGACGTTTTCGTTGCGCATGAATTGGAAGGGCGCAGCTTCAAGGAAATATCGGCCGATACAGGCGTGAGCGTAAACACGCTGCTCTCGCGCAAGCGCTATGCCATCTTGCGTCTGCGCGCCCGGCTGCAAAGCATTTACGACGAGTTTAGGAAGGGATAAGAACATGTTGACGAGAAAGAAGCTGTTTTACATTGGTCCGCTGGCGATTGTCGGGATTGCACTGTTGATTGCGCTAGGTGGAGAAATCGTGCTGCAACTGTGGAATTGGCTGACGCCGGCGCTGTTTGGCTGGCACCCGATCACGTTCTGGGAGGCGCTCGGAATCCTGGTGCTCTGCCGGATTCTCTTCGGCGGCCACGGGTCGTTCCGTCCGAGTTTTCGCCGGCAGATGACGGAGCGGATGGCGGAGCGGTGGGACCGCATGACACCGGAGGAGCGGGAACGCTTTCGTCACGGACTGCGCGGGCGATGCGGCTTCGGACCCGCGGCGTCTTCCAGCGAGAGCAAGGCAGAGTGAGCCACATTCATCTTCGCCGCCGGTCTGCGCTCAGGTTTCTCGATCAGAACCGGTGCCGGGCATTGGGGCTGAAGCCGGAACTCGCCGAGGCCCACAATAATCTCGGCTATGCATTGCGCCAGGAAGGCAGTCTGGAGCCGGCCGTCCCACATTATGAGCAAGCACTGCGGCTCAAGCCGGACTGGCCGGAGGTGCACAATAACCTCGCGATCGCCCTTCAGGAACAGGGGCGCATGAAAGAAGCTGTCGGGCACTATGAACGGGCGCTGTTGCTCAATCCCGGCCTCGCCGAGGTACAGCAAAATCTCGGCGGTGCGCTCGCCCAATCCGGGCGCACGGTTGAAGCGATCGCCGCCTTGAAGCGCGCGCTCGCGCTCAAGCCCGATTATGCGGTATCCGCAGCCTGTTCGCAAAAAACCCGGACGGCCTTTAGGCGTTTTCGCTCCGATGGCTCGATTCGTAATGCGCCTCAGAGCATCGCCGCCGAAATCTCCGGCGAAGTCGCTCCACACGGAGTGGATATGATTGGCACTGTCCATGAACCCTCGACCACTCCTACATCTTGAAGGCGCTGGCGTCTTCTTTATGAGCATTGTGGGTAACCATTGGAATCATGGCAGTTTGGGGCCTTGCTCTTTCTCGTGCCAGATCTTTCGATGGCCGGTTATTTCCCCAAATCCCCACACGTCTGGACTCACCACTATCTGCGTGACCCACGGGAAAAAAGTGAGACTGTAATTTACGCTAAACGGTTACTTGGTTCAGTAGGCATCCTTCGCGCTCCAGCGCTACTCTTCCGTCGACAGTCGCAACTCACGCCTCGAAATGTAAGGTTTGGGCTCCGCTAACATAGGTGTAGATGCAAGGCCGAACAGATTGTAGCTTTGCTCGATGCCGAACGGGAGCGCTTGACACGAGCAATCGATCCCCTGAAGGACCGCAGCGGCAAGGTGCTCCACCAGCGAGAGCCTCAGCCAAACGCCCCGCTCACGCGGCGAAACACGAAAGAGCGAAGAGCCCTGAGAAGTGGCGCGAAAGAATTGGGTGTACAATGACCCAGTGCGGATAAGCCGAAACGCGAATTCCAGCTTTCAAGCTTATTATAGGAGCGCAAGATGAGGACGTTGGCAAAGATTGTAGGTGCAATCGTGGTCTGTTTGGTTTTGGCGTTAGTGGTGCTGCGCCTCACCGGTTTTAACCCTATTGGGAATACACCTGGTCCCGGGAACTATCCTGGGTTATGGCTCAGCGGAACGGTTGTGAAACCCCCGGTCACCGACTGGTCGTTCGTTTCCCAATATAAGACGGACAAAGTTCAGACGCGAACTTGGTATGGGATTCCACATTCGGTAACAACAGGTTTCATCCTTTATCATGGTCAGCTCTACTTGACGTCCATGTTCGCCAAGGGAGTGCCTTTTCCGGACGGCAAGAATTGGGTGAAGAATGTGATGCGTGATCCGCATGTCCGGCTGAAATTCGGCGATCGTTTATATGATTGTGTTTTGTCCCCTGTCACCGACGCGGACGAAAGAGCGGCCGTGCTCGGAGCGAGAGCAACACGGAACCCTCAACTTTTGGCAGCAGACTCCACCAATGGACCAGTGATGCACCTATTTCACGTCCAGTCTGATTGAGAAAGTATTTGAGAAGCATGCTTTTCCCTGTTTCGCGTAGTCGAAGTATTCTGAGTTTGTTGTGTCTATGGGCATGGGGGGACAGTCATTTTGCTTCACGTCCTGGATCGTTCGGAGTATCTCGGCGGTCCGCTGTCCAGGCTGGTTGAACCCATGAGAATCGTCATCACTGGCGCCAATAGCGCTTCCGGCCAAGCGATACTACGATGCGCGGCGGAAGCCGGCGTGGCGCCAGATGCGCTGGTCGCCGCAGTCCGATCCGACTCCGCTGCGGACGAGATTCGGCCCATGCTGGGGGGGAGCGCCCTCGCCATGGTTTCTTACAATGACTCGAGCAGTCTGGACGCGGCATTTCGAGGAGCTTCCGCGATCATTCACTTGGCGGGTGTTCTTGTTGAGCGGCCTGGCTCGACATATGAACAAGCGAATGTCGCGCCAACTCGCAGCGTCGTGGAAGCTGCAAAGAGGTGCGCAGTGGAGAAGTTCGTCTTAGTCAGTGCAATCGGAGCCGATGAGAAATCTTCCAACGGCTACTATCGCACCAAGGGGCAGGGGGAAGCTGTGGTACGTGCTTCCGGCCTCTGCTATACGATATTGCGCGCTCCACTCTTGCTGGGGCGTGGAACCGAAGGCGCGGCGGCACTGGCGCGAAATACACGCGGCTCTAAGGCCAGGCTGATCGGCGGCGGCCGCAATTTTCAACAGCCTCTCGATGTGGACAACTTGGCGCGGGCTGCCCTCGCTGCCTCCCAACCTTCGGTCGCGAGCAATCGCACCTTGGAACTGGTTGGCCCCGTTTCGCTGCGGGAGCGGGAACTGGTGGAGCGCGCGGCTCGGATTCTCGGCCGCGAAGTGAGGATTCGCTCAGTCCCCAAAGGATGGCTTTCGTTTGCACTGGCCATTCGTCGGCGCATCTCGGGTCCCGGATTTTCACCGGACGCGGTCGAAGTGATCACGGCAAATACGCATCTGGACTCGCGGCTTGCTGCGAGCGAATTGGGAATCCACCTGACCGGAATCGATGAGATGATCAAGAAGAGTTTAGAACAGGATCGAAAAAAATGAGCCAGAGCAGTCAGCCAGGCATAACGGCGCGCGACGCTGGAAGCAAAAAGGCCAAGCCTTGGCAACGGCTTTTGCCGTTACTGATTACGTTGGGCTGCTTCGCCTATCTCTATAATCGCGTCGACCACGCCGCTTCGGCCCAAGGCACCGGGTTGCTCACATACCTGGCAAAAAGCTTTGCGAATGTGAACTGGCTGTATTGGCTTGCGCTCATGATTCCGTACTGCATCCTTTATGTGATATTCGATAGTCTGGTTGTCTGGAGCGTGATCAACTGGTTCAACGCCAAGATACGTTACGCCGATATCTTGCCCATTCGAGCAAGCGCCTACATTCTCTCGCTGGTCAACGAGCAGGTCAGCAAGGGCGCCATAGCGGTTTATCTGAATCGTCGCGACGGAGTGCCGGGCTGGGAAGTCGGCTCCAGCATGGTCCTCCTCATATTCTGCGAGATTTACAGCCTGATCTTATGGGCGACCGTCGGCGTGCTGTTGCGGTGGAATCGTTTCCAGCCTGCCTTCCATATCATTCCATGGATCGCCTTAGGCGCCGCCGTGTTCTTCACGCTTTTCCAGTTGTTCTTCAGCGGACGAATCGCCCCGCGCATCGCATTACGCGACCGTCCCATGTTTCGGGCGTTCCGGCTGGCGAAAGTGTGGCAGTACGGCGTGGTTATAGCGTTGCGCGCGCCGCTGGTACTCGTCGGTGTTGTCGTCTATACGCTGGCTCTGAGACTCTTCGGAGTCTCGATAGGTTTTGGAGAGATGCTCGGCATTTTGCCAGTGATATTCCTTGGCGCGGCAGCGCCGGGTCCGATGCACTCCGTCGCGATTCTTTTTTGGGTTTTGCTCTTTCCGGATAAACCCGGCCAGATGACCGCCTTCGGCTTCGTCATGCACAATTTCTTCATCTTCTTTAATGCCGCCGTGGGCCTGCTATTTGTCCGGCGGGCGACTCGGGAACTGTTCGGGTAGGCTTCGGAACGCCAGCCGCTGCCCCATCGAAACCACTGTGCTCAGGACCAGCAACCAAACCAGGATCGTGAGCCACGGAACGAGAAAGTGAAGTCCCATTCGGATCAGGATATCCATGCAGGACGGCACGAAATAAAGCATGCCGTTGTAGCGGCCGAGTTTGCTCCCTCGGAGCCTGGCGCGCCGGTGAATCCAGTAGGAATCGATTACGTATTGGGTGAAGGCCGCGGTGACCAGGATGGGCAGTATCCATGGGAACGCGCCGCGAGAGGCTCCTGCAAACAGTCCGGAGGTGACGAATAGAAAATCGCTCGCGTGATCGAAAGTTCCGCTCCGCGCGGTCACGGTTCCTCTTCGCCGCGCGATCGGACCATCCAGAAAATCGGTGATCACCGCCACCACCCACGCAACCAGCGCGAAAATCGCCGAGTGCTCGTTTTCGCGGGCCATGTAAAACGCAAACGGAACTACGAGAAGCAGGCGAATAGCCGTCAGTGCATTAGCCATTGCTACCTGCTCGGGTCCGTTGACGCCACATAACGCCAATCATACATGGGGATGCCTTCTAAATACTCTTGTTCTGGATCTGCTCCGTTGGCCGGTTTTTGAAGTGAACACTGATGGCCGGTTTTCAGGTGACGACCGAGGGTTTTAGAACATGCGTCGCCCCCGCTCCGAATCAACTTCGCCAACCGCTACGTCGGTTAGCATGGACCTTCGGGCGGAGGTGGCGTGTTTGAGCGAAGAATCCCTTCGAAGCCTCCGCAGATTCTTCCTGACTCCTGCCGCGAATGCGCGGCGGTCAGCCCACGCGCTCATCTATGCAGCACGCGTAAAAAATACACGTCACCGCGACGGCGATAGTTGCTAAAAGGGCTTCGGGGGTATTTTTTGCGAAAATTCTCGAACAATGTGGCGAACTCGGCCGGATCGTCGAGGAGAACCGCCTTGCAATCGAACAACTGATCGCCAATTTTTATGCGCAGGTTGGGGTCGCGGGCGACGTTGGCGGTCCAGCTTTTGCCACCGGGAAATTTTCCCCCAGGGGGATAATCGGCATGCAGATACAGATTGTCATTATCCGTCACAAAGTAGATGTTCACTGAGTGAGGAATGAGATACCAGGTGTGGGTCTCGATCATAAGAGTGGGATACTTAGCCGCGAACCCCCAGTTGACGGGGCAGGCCGTCACATCCCCTTTCAGCCACAGCCCGGCCCTATGCCCGTTCGGATCGAGGCCCGTGATGCCGAGGACCACTAGCGCCAGGATCACGCAGGCGACGATCGCTCCGACAACTTTCAGCAGTATCTTCATTGTTGACTCCACAATGTAAGGATAGCCTTCCTCAGTTATACCAGCTTGCAAACGTTGGAAATCGCCCGCGCCCGGATTTCTCTACTGGGGTCGCCACCCGATCATCGCGTATAATGGCGGTTTAGGGAAAGCGCTGTAGTACGCGATGACACGCATACGCGGTGGCGCTGTAGCGCATTCCCGGATACAAAAGGCCGCGCCATTTTTGGTGCAGTTTTTAGCCACAACGCGCTCTTTTGATCCTGACAATGCGTTTGGCGCTCCTTTCAAATCGGCGTTCGCCTTCGAGTCGATTGACAGAATTTCGTTTTTCGGATAAGGTACAGGCGTGCCTACGATCGCTCGCCATCCTGACCGTGAACAACGGGTCCGCGAAGCGAAGGCAATCGTGGCTCTTGCGGTTCGCAACGGCCCCATCGAGGATCTTCATGCCGGGAAGGTATGCCCGACCTGTGACGGCCAGGCGGATTATTCGCATGTCACGGATGCAAACATGAAGCGGATCATGAAAAATGCCGTGGACGTGATGTATCGGCTGTGTTCGATGGAAGTCGATGATCTGGCGCGATACGAAGCTCAATCGAGTTTGGGGCGCGATACACGGCAAAGTGGGAGGATCCCGCGGGCTGAGCTGATACGTGATGGCATAATTCCGGCGCTTGTTCAAGATAGAGGGCAAGAGAATTATTAGGATTGCACGAGGGGAACACCTGGCAACATCACAGATCGCTGTTTGGTTAACGCGAATATCAGCCGCGGCTCGGAGATCGACGTTTCGCCCAGTCCTTCCGAGCTTGGTCTTGGCCCTTGGGATAACTTTTGTTCCGGGATTGGCATCCGCCCAGTCGGCAGAGGCCCAAGGAAACGCGCCTGGCGCCATCGGGGGCTCCGTAAAGGACAGTTCCGGGTCGGCAGTAGCGGGCGCCATTGTGACCTTGGAAACGGCCGCTTCCACAGGCCCGCGTACCGCGATTACAGACCAAACTGGATCATTCCGTTTTTCCGCAATTGAGCCCGGAAATTACAAGATCGCGATCGTTGCCCTTGGATTCGCGGCTTGGACCGCGCCGAACGTGGTGGTTCGTCCAGGCGGCGACCAACCGCCGCTGTCTATCGTACTGCAGGTGGCTTCGGCGTCTTCGACGATGGATGTCACTCTCTCGCAGCGCGAACTGGCGGCGGAGCAATTGAAAGCCGAGGAGAAGCAGCGTCTGTTAGGCCTGTTTCCGCAATACTTCATCAGCTATGCACCGGACGCGGCGCCATTGACCGCCGCGCAGAAGTTTCACCTCGGCTGGAAAACGATTATCGATCCGGTGACCCTGCTGGGCGTCGGGCTCGCCGCCGGAATCGAGCAGGGGCGGAAAAATTACCCCGCATTCGGCCAAGGCACGGAGGGCTACGCGAAACGTTTTGGCGCCCAGTATGCCGACCGCGTCAGCGGCGTCCTCATCGGCCACGTGGTGATGCAGTCGGTCTTTCATCAGGACCCGCGCTACTTTTACAAGGGCGCCGGCAGCATCGGCTCGCGAGTGCTGTACGCCATCGGGACCGCATTCGTGCTTAAGGGGGATAGCGGCCACTGGCAGCCCGACTATTCCGATGTTCTGGGTGGCCTGGCGTCCAGAGAAATCTCCACGCTGTATTATCCGGCCAGTTCGCGGCCCGGGCGGCGACTGCTTGACGACACGCTGCTCGGATTCGGCGGCAGAGCGGCCAGCCATCTGCTGCATGAGTTTGTCCTCGGCAAGGTCACCACGCACGTGCCCAAAATGGCGGCAGGGCTATCTCCGCGGATTCTGCGTGAAGGAACGCCGGTGTCGCTGATTTCGGTGGACGACTGGAGCACAAAGACGGCCGAAAACGGTGGACCGATCGCCTTCATGCTGGCCAGCGATCTTCAAGCGGATGGCGTCATCGTCGCCGCAATCGGCTCAAAAGCGTGGGGCCAGGCAAGTTTCGCCAGCGGGTCGCGCGGCGATGGCACGGCGGTGCATATAGGACTCGAGGGCGTGCGCCTCAAGGTGGGCGCCACGGATGTACCGCTTAGAAGCACCCCGACACGAGATGGTGGTGGACCATTGGAGTATCATCGCCTCGAAAACTCGGGGAGGATCGCGATCACGCTTTACGTGGCCGAGAATGTCACCCTTGTTGCGGCACATGATTAGACGTAATGCCGATTAGAGCGGTGATTGCTTCGCGTAGGAATAACTTGATACTATTTTCACAAATGTCGACCGAGCAGATTGTTACTTTGCTGATCGCTGAGCGCGATCGCCTTTCTCGAGCGATTGATGCCTTACAAGGACCAGCGCGCGGTGGTGCTCCGCGAGCGACGTCTGCGGCGGGGCGCGCGGCTCCGGCCTCGAAGGCAGCGCCGCGGAAGCGCACGATCAGCGCCGCCGGACGTAAGGCCATCGCAGAGGCATCGAGGCGTAGGTGGGCTCGATTCCACGCGGCGAAGGCAGCGCCTAAAAACAAGGCCGCATCGAAGCCCAGTGCGGCAAATGCTTCGCCCACAAAACCCGCCGCCAAGAAGCGCCAGATAAGTCCGGCTGCGCGAAAGGCAATGGTGGAAGGGGCGAAGAAGCGGTGGGCAGCGATCAAGAAGGCGGCGCCTGCCACCAACACGAAGCCCGCGGCGTGAAAAGAGATCAACCTCAGAAATTTCGCCTCTTGACGGCGCTGGGCGGCGGCTAAGGCGAGCCAATAAATCTCACCCCGACGCCATGGCGTGAAAAGAACATTAGTGCCCGCTGCCGACGTCTGAGTTCTCGTGAGGATGGAAGCCGGTCAGGTTTTTGTCCCCTGTAAAGATGATCGGGGCCTGGGATATGGTGCACCGATATTATTACGAGTCGCGGTGGTTCCAGCAGTATCCGCAGCCTGTTCACAAAAAACTCGGACGGCCTTTATGCGTTTTCGCTTCGATGGCTCGATTCGTAATGCGCCCTCAGAGCATCGCCGCCGAAATCTCCGGCGAAGTCGCGCCACACGGAGTGGATATGATTGGCATTGTCCTGGGTCATATCGAACTCGATCAGGAAGGAAGCCGTCTGTACGCGATAATAGTGCGGTTCGCCGGGTTTGATTCCGCCGGCCCAGGCGAACCAGACGTTGTGTCCAGCTTGATCGATCTGGCCGATGCGCCGCGCTGCGAGGTCCGGAGCGAGATTGGAGACATAAACTTCCACCAGCGCGCGCAGCGCATCGAAATGCTTCGCATTCATTTTCCCGGCGGCGAGGCCCGACGGCTGTCCCTTCAGCGCCGCGACCCGCGAGTTCTTGGTCAGGATATCTGCGTAAGCCTTGGGATCGACGATGGCGATTTTCTGCAGCGGTTCATCGAGCGATCGGATCAGCGCGAATCCGAGGTCGTCCTCCTGCGGCAGCACCCGTAGCCCCTGCCGCGGCCCCTGTTTCACTTCGGCGGGATTCGACCCGAAAAAGCTGGGCGCGTCCAGGACGCCTCCGTTGGCAATCGTGTAGTTCTGGCTGAGATGATGGCCCTCCACGCGATAGCCCCAGGTGCCGGAATCTGATGGCGTTCCGAAAATCGAGAAGTGATAATTTTCGGGATCGCGGTGCGGTCCTTTGCCGTTTTCGAGAATCCGCAGCACATCCTCCAGGCTCATGATGGTGACGGCTTTAATATAGCCGGTCTGGCTCAAACCGGCCGCGAGCAGCGCGCTCGCCAGGTGCCGTTGGTAAGGACGCATCTCACCGAGGCTTAAGCCCTTGCGTTCGACGGGAGTATAGAACCAACGCATCCGCTCCGCATCATCGAACGGAATCATGGCTTTTTCTTTTTGCTGCGGATCGAGCGCGGCGAGAAGGTCGTTGGCGGTGGACGTCATCAAGGAAACACTGGGCGCGTGATGCCCGATCCTGTTTCCGTCCGCGTGATGTTTGCTTTGCGCCTGGGAGACAAGGCTGCCGCCCAGCAGCGCAGCCGAGGATCCAAGAAACGAACGCCGGCGAATCTGGCACATGATGGCCTCCTTCAGATTCCGTGCTTAAGGCACTCGCCCAACAGTCTACACCCGTGCGGAGCCGGCTTGAGCCGGCTATCCGGTGAATTGGCCGAGAAGGCTTAAGAACAGGTCCCGGAGCGACAATTCGTGTGCTTATTACCACGGCGCGCGGCGCGTCGGTCGCGACGACACTAGTCGGTCGAGCTTTTCGCGCCCGGTTGAACCTACCGGTTGAACGGTCGTTCGTTAATCCAGTGAAATCCGCGGCGGTTGATCAGGAACTGCGCGGGATCGAGTTTTTCGAACGTAGCTGAAATGCCGCTGCCCTCAAGCGTCAGGTGCGAATCGTCCGGAAAAACAAAATCGAAGGACAAGTTCGGCTCGAAACTCACGCGATGCGCCGCGATTTCGTACTTGACGCGATAGCCGCGCACCGAATCGTCCGTGAAGCGGATGGTCGCAAACTGCGGGTACTCGATCATCAGAACCTTCCAGTGATTCTGATCGGCGGCGTCGCTGTCTTGAATGAAACGGTCGACCTGCCAAATTCCGTAGAGCGGAGGCCGCGGTCCGTGATACGCCCGGCGGTATCCCGCGATTCCGCCTCGGATATTGATGAACAGGAAGAATCCAATCAGCGTGGCCTTCAGGATGACACTGGCGGCGCGTGTGATCCGCCCTTTGAACAACACGGCATCCACTTTCATCGGCTTCGTCGGCTGATTGAACACAAATACGCGCGCCAGGCGGGGGAAATCCGGCGCAGCCAGGAAGATCGCCGTAAGAAAAAGGTTTGACGAGTAAAGCTTCACCGGCACGTCATAGCAAAAATTCAGCAGGACCACATTTAACAGAACGGCCGCCGAGACCAACGCGCCAAGCGTGGTCGTGCGGCGGAAGAACAGCAGCGTTCCACCCGCCGCTTCCGCCAATCCCGCGAAGATTGTATAAGCAGGCGAAAACCCCATGAAGGTCCACAACAGGCCCATCGGCGAAAAGTCTTTCAGCGGCTCCAGTAGCTTGAAGAACGCGGGTGGCGTGAACTGAAGCGGGAAAATCTTCGCGAACCCATACCCATAAAGTGTCGCAGCGAGTGAATAGCGGAGCCAGATCCGCAGCCACGCATGCAGCCGCCGGTAATCGGTTCGCTTGCGGTCAAGGATCGACCACACCAGCGCCGCGACAGCGGCAGCTGTCAACAAGAGTAGATTGTGAATGTAGTCTAGCGTCGTGTCGCCGCTGCCGTTCACTCTCGGGTAGACGGCGACGGCGCCGCTGAGATGGAAGATGTGGGCTGCGGTCCATTCGACCATCGCGTGCCACATGCGATTGTACGCCGCGGTGCCGGGAAGCCCTCCGAGAATGCTGCCGTGCCCCTGCGCCGGAAGATAGTACAGAACGAAATAGGCGCAGGCAAACCGGAACAGAATCCGCCGTGCCAGCGACCACGGAGCAGGTTCGGCAAAGGTTGTTTCGGGTTGCGGCGACGCGAGCGCGAAGCCCATAGACGAAGCGATTATATCCCAAGGACTCTCGCTTGGCCGCACTTCGTGTTTCCCGACGGGGAATTTGTCCAAGCAGTTGCATCGAGGCCGATGTCGTCCCGCTATTGGGGGGAGAAATCAACTGCCTCTGACAATCATTCCGGCCGTTTCGAATCCGCCCTCAGTCTGTGAGACGTCAGACCCCAAACTGCCGCAAGTGATGGTCGAGATGCTTGTACATCAAGATCGCCCATTCCTCCGGCGTCATCTTGCCGAAGAAACTATGCGGATTCTTCGTGCAGCCCGTTGCCCCTCCAGCCGCAAACGTGTCAATCAACCGTGATAACTGCTCCCGTTCCTTGCCCAAATCCCTTTCATCCGTCACAATAAGGCTTTTCGCTGTCGGCGAATTCCTCTTTAGCGGGTCCTCGTTGCGAAACACCATCGGCTTCACCAGCCGCCCCATCACACGTGTGAGTAGCGCTCCCTTTTCGGGCACCACCTCTCCCACCGCCCATTGCATACTCATCGAGCAATGTGCCAGCATCTGCGCCGGCGTCATCTTGCCCCAGCGCCTCGCACTCTGCGGCTCCAGCTTTCCCAGCCGGACCTTCATCTGATTCGCCACCGCCGCATCGAACAGGTTCTTCATGCTCACATGCCGCCCTTGAATAAGAATAGCCGGGCGCACCCAATTTGTCTCAGCCGATCCAGTCCACAATCGTCACCGCAGAACGATTCGTTTGCTCGGCCCCACGGGGCTCGGCAGGGCTCGGAATTTTCATGTGCCGTCTCACTAACCTTCATCAGGTGGATTGGCGTCGCGAAGTACCGCCTTTGCCGAGGCCTCGGATCCAGGTGGTTCACGGAACGGTTCCACGGAAATACGCTTGTAACACACTTCCAGCACGGTCAGGTATTCTGCACCGCCCGGCGCTTGGAGCAATACGCTGTCGCCCACTGCCGACTTCATCAACGCGCGCCCCAGGGGCGACACCCAACTGATGTGATTTCGGCTGAGATCGACCTCGTCGGTGCCCACGATGCTCACCACTCGCTCCACTCCCGCTGCATTGGCATAACGCACCGTCGCGCCGAAGAATACCCTCGTCGCCGCTGGCCCCGCTCTCGGAGTTTCCGGGTCCACCACTTCCGCGGCTTCGATTTGCTTCGTGAGAAAGCGAATCCGCCCATCGATCTGCCGCAGCCGCCGCTTGCCGTACTGATAGTCGGCGTTTTCACTGCGATCGCCATTACTGGCAGCCCACGCCACCACCTCCGTCACGGCCCGGCGTTCCCTGGTGAGCAGAAACCGGTGCTCATCTTTGAGACGCTGAAGCCCGCCCGGCGTTATGTAGTTCTTACCTCGCGTCGCGGGCTCGTCCCCTGGTGGTTTCGCCGTAAAACCTTGTCGCATCTCGTAGTCCTTCTAGCGTGAATCCAGTGGCTGCCGCAACGCTCCCATGAAATGGACAGTTTCATAGGTTGTCGGGTCGATCCTGCCCCTAAAATCGGCGCTTACGCACCAAAAGAGCATGCCGAACACGGGCAAATTTTCTGTGAATGATCTCCCTCTCACGCTTGGCTTTGAATTCAAAGTGGCGCTCTATTCGTGGCTCTTCGCATTGGGGTCCGGGGCCGGGGTTGGGATGCGTGGGAGCATCTCTGCGCGGGTGGCTGCGTTGTAGACAAACCACGCTTCGATCATGGAACTCTGCATCACATCGGCCTTCTGCACGCGGTCATAGGTGTCCGCGTTGGAGTGGTGGGTACGCGTGCCGTACTCCAATCCATCCTGCTGGAAACCGATGCCGTTCAGGCCGATCCACGAAAAGGCGGTCGAGTCCGTGCCACCGGGGCTCGCAGTGGGCCTGAACCGATCCCCGTTCGTAACAGCAACGATATGCTGGTCCTTGATGGGCTCAATCCAGGACTTGAAGATGGCCGCCATCTGCGGACTCCCACCCGCCGAGACTCCACGGAAGCGGCCGGAGCCGCCGTCGTCGTTAAAGTACACATCCAGCTTGTCGTACTCGGGGGGTCTTCACCATGGTAGCGCGTTGAGCGAAGTGCTGCTGCACATAGGCGGTTGAGCCGTAGACGCCCTCCTCTTCGCCGCCCCACAGGGCAACCCGAACCGTACGCGCCATCGGTTTGATCAGCGCGGCCTTGTGCAACGTAGCCAGAATGCGCACTGCCTCCATCGCCACCGACGACCCGGTGCCGTTATCCGTGGCGCCGGTGCCGCCCTGCCAGCTGTCAAAGTGACCGCCGAGCATGACCACTTCGTCCGGTTTGGTGGTGCCCGGAATCTCGCCGATGACATTGAATGCGTTCTGGTCTTCCTTCTGATAATCGACCGCGATATCGAAGTTCAGCTTCGGCGTGATACCATGCTGCAGCAGGCGGACGAGGCGGTTATACTGCTCAGCCCCAATCGCGACGATCGGAGGCGGAATTGGATCCTTGGGATTCTCCGACCCACCATACGTCGCAAAGATCGTACCACCGTCTCCGTTGTAACCCGGCGTGATGGAAATGGCCACGCCCTCCTCCTTCAGGAAAGCGTTGACCTCGTTGCGCAGGATCCCGTTCTTTGCATTGGCCAGGGCAAGCGACGTCGGCGTGTACTCCCACTCGCCTTCACCGGGGCGCCCCCGCCTGCTTGGGTCGCGATTCTCTCGAGCGCCGGCTGCTGCTCCATTTTCTGATCGGGGCCCGCCGCCACCGTTCCCGCGCGCACCTCCGCGTGCCAGAATTTCTTCGTCCGTCGGGGAAGGCTGCGCGTCCGCGCGCGTGTGGAGCGTGAGTGGGGCCGGGTCAAACATCAGCAGCGCCTTGCCCTTCAGCTTGCCATGGTATCTGGCGAAATCCGCTTTCGAGTGGATGGGCGCCCACACCGGCTCGACCGTGATCGGGCCGTTCGTCCCGGGCGTCCACGCCAGCGGGAACCCGGTAAACGCAGCATAGACCGGAGTCTCCATCGCCGCGTAGAAATGCTTGATCTGCCATCCATAGCCGAAGGGCCACTTTTCCAGGTGGACGTTCTTAAGTCCCCACTCCTGCATCTGCTTCATAGCCCATTCGGCGGCGAGTTTGTGATTGCGGCTGTTGGTGACGCGCGGACCATACACCTCGGACATCCAAAAGAGGTTTTCCATCACTTGCGAGTGCTGGAAGGCCTCGGTCTTGATCTGGGCCAGGGCGTCCAGATCGACTTTGTCGCCTCCTGTCTCCTGCGCGAAGGAAGCCGGAATGAGGAAGAGGGCCGTGACCATCGGGGCGGCCTTCCTGAAGCGGAGCAGATTCATGGGGTTTCTCGCTTTCTCCGGTACTTGGCCTCCCCTAAATGGCGTTCGAGGGAGCATGACCGGATTAGGAACAAGAAGCCATTTTCGCACGCCAATTGCTCAGAAGTCCGCTTCCGGGAGTTTTATCCGTCACTAACGATGGATTATTCTCCGAGTGGCCGGACGGATTCCTTACGGGAATTCCTGATCCGGGCCATTGGACGTCAAGGCCTCAGATCCAGACCGAAAAGCTCTGCTCGGCCAAACGGGGCGAACCTTGCTAGGAAACGCGGCGGGCGGTACTCTTGCGTAATGCGGCCCCTCCGGTATTCGATAAACGTCACGTTGGACGGATGCTGCGATCATTCTGAAATCGCCCCGGACGAAGATTTGCATCGTCACGCGGTCGAGAACCTCGACCAGTCCGATGCCCTCCTCTTTGGCCGGGTGACTTACGAAATGATGGAGACAGCATTTCGGCCGCCGGCGCGGATGGGAGCGAGGCCTGATTGGATGGAACCTTTCGCCCGGACGATCGACGCGGCAAAGAAGTACGTCGTGTCGAGCACCCTGGACCGAGTCGATTGGAACGCGCAGCTCGTGCGCGGGGATCTAGGGACTGCCGTTCAGCAGCTCAAGCGGGAGTCGGGTAGGGGACTGCTCGTGGGGGGCGTGAAGCTCCCGCTGGCGTTGGCGGAGCTGGGATTGATCGATGAGTACGAGTTCGTGGTGCATCCCAGGCTAGCAGGCCACGGGCCGACGTTGTTCGCGGGGCTATCGAAGCGTGTCGACTTGAAACTCGTGAGCCGGCTGGAGTTCGGCTCGGGTGCGGTGGCGATGCGGTATGAGCCGAGAAGGTAGCCATTGGGCTTGTTAGACCAAGCCGGGCGCTCCTTCGATCTGCTCCGGCGAATGATCTCCTTTTTGCAGCACGCGAGCCATGACGCCGCTGAGTGAATGGGGTATGAGGAGATGGCGGCCGGCGATTACCTGCAGACGGTAGGCGTGGTACATGGGTAATCGGTGAAGAGAAGAACTTCTGAAGTGATGAAGACAAAGAGCGCCGTCAAACCGAGCGAGATCCAGAGAACGGTTTTGAATCTGGGACGGCCGAAGCTCGGCGTGAGCACCGTCAAAGATGCGACGGTCCGCCTCTTCAGTGGATTCACCGGAGAGTGAACGGAAGCGCTCATTTCGGATACACCTCGAATTCGATTTCGATTTCGTTTTTCACTCTGACCATGCCTCCGCCGACGCTGACCGGTTTGATTCCGAAATCGGTCTGTTTCAGCGCCGTATGGCCAGTGTAGGCGCCGTTGCTGCGCTTGACGACCAGGGTGATGAGCTTCGTTACACCGTGGAGCGTGAGGTTCCCCTCCACTTTCCACTGGTCCGCACCGGAGGGCTCGACGCGCGTGGATTGAAACGAGATTTCGGGATACTTGCTGGTTTCGAGCGTCATCGTTTCCATGTCCTTCTGAATGGCCGCGCGCGTCTTGGCGTCCACCTTCGGATCCGGCTTGACCAACATCTTCGCGGTTTCTACTTTAAATTCGACGCCGGAATCGCGGATGACGCCGGAAGAGATCGGAGCGCTGATCCAATGATCGTGACCGGCCGCGGAAAGCAGTCCCATCTTAC
>Ga0335073_10004791_pt1 | contig 18948 bp, 15 predicted proteins | sample Lox_Sample_22_FD_207093 | JGI IMG/M metagenome (GOLD analysis project Ga0335073, IMG submission 207093) | Soil microbial communities from Loxahatchee National Wildlife Refuge, Florida, United States - Lox_Sample_2.2 | ecosystem: Environmental > Terrestrial > Soil > Wetlands | place: USA... | reverse complement strand
GCCCGCAGCGCCCCGGCCAGGTCGGTCAGCCCGTGCCCGCGCAGGCTGATCAGGTCACCGACCAGGTCCTGGGGCGGCCGCCGGGCGCCGTGGCGCAGCAGCACCCGCACGTCCCCGCTGAACGCGATCACCGAGGGAGCCAGCCGGTCGCCGGCCGAGAGCACGACAGCGGCGGCCGCCACCGCGGCCATGGCCACGCCCGGCCCGGCCATGGAGCCGCTGGCGTCCACCACCAGGCAGACCGCCCGGCTGCGCGCGGCCCAGGCCCGTGTCACCAGGTTCTCGCTGGCCAGCGGGCCGCGCCCGGGCCACAGCTCCAGGGTCCGCTCCAGGTCCAGGTCGCCCTGGCCGCGGTGATTGGGCTCCAGGCGGCGAGCCCCCCGGGCCCGCGGCGCGGCATGATCCTGGCCGAGGCGGATGAACACCCGGGCCGCCACCCGCCGGGCCGCCGCGCGCAGCTCGCGGTCGGTGGCGACCGCCAGGTCGGCGAGCAGCGCCGCGGTGCCGTCGGGATCGGCGGCCAGCAGCCCGGCCAGCGCTTCGGCGTCAAGCTGGCCGGCCTCGGGTGAGACGTCCTGGAAAGAGGGGTGCCGCAGCGCTAGCTCGGCCCGGCCGAGGCTGCGCCGGGCGCCGCCGCGGCTGCGGTCACGGCGCAGGCTCGAGCGGGACTGACCGGGGACGGCCCGCCGCTCAATCCCCGGCGGCGGGCCGTTAGCTTTTCCCGGACCCGGCCCGGGCGGATCGGCCGTCGATGGGTCCAGCCGGGGGGCATCGTCCGCGGCGGGCCACAGCCCGTCGAGGATCTCGTCGAGCACGGACTCCGGGGTGCGGTCGCACCCGTCGGCGACCCGGATCCGGCCGGACAGCGCGGCGTGCGCCGCGTCCCTGGCCGTGCCTCGCTCCAGGCCGCCCTCCCCGCGCAGCCGCTGCAGCCCGGTCAGCAGCAGCACCAGGTCGATCGACCCGCGGACCGACGAGCCCATCCGCACGTCGGGATGCTCCCGGGTGGCCCGGGTGAGCGCCACGGCCAGCTCCACCGGCCGGCCGCGCAGGCCGGTGACCGCGGTGGTGATGGCCTGCTCCGCGCGGGCGTCCTGATAGCCGAGCACGATCCGGCAGATCCGGTCGGCGATGGCCTGGCTGACCCGGGCCGTTCCGATGGCGTCGAACGGGTTCATCGCTGCGATCAGCCGGAACCGCGGGTCGGCGCGCACGGTGCCCAGCCGCGGCACCGAGATCTCACCCTCGGTCAGCAGGGTGATGAGGACGTTGAGCGTCTCCTCGGGCACCCGGTTGAACTCCTCGACGTACAGCAGCGCTCCCTGCCGCATCGCCTCGAGCAGCGGGCCGTCGGCGAAGGTGGCTGCCGTATACCCGGCCGTGAGCACCTGCGACGGGTCGTGCTGCCCGATGAGCCGGGCCGGCGTGAGCTCCGCGTTGCCCTCGACGAAGATCACGTCACGGCCCGAGTCGCGGGCGATGGAACGCAGCAGCGTGGACTTCCCGGTGCCCGGCGGGCCCTCGATGACGACGTGCCGGCCGGTCTCGAGCGCGACCGTGAGCACCTCACGCTCCCGCCGCAGGCCAATCACTGGCTCAGGCGTCGTACCGGATCACCCCGCGGATGTTCTTGCCGTCCAGCAGGTCCTGGTAGCCCTGGTTGATCTGGTCGAGCGTGTAGGTGGTGGTGATCAGCTCGTCCAGCTTGAGGTCTCCCGACTGGTACAGCTCGACCATGCGCGGAATGTCGTGGAACGGGTCGCCGGAACCGAACAGGCTGCCCTGAATCCGCTTCTCGAACAGGGTCAGGATCGCGCCGGACAGCTCGATCGTGTTCTTGGCCGGGTCGGCCAGCCCGGTCACGACCACGGTGCCGGCCTTGCGGATCGCGTTGAACGCGTTCGTGACCACCTCGGAGTCGACCACCCCGACCGTGACGATCGCCTTGTCCGCGCCGACCCCTCTGGTCAGCTCGGTGATCAGCTGCTGCGCCTCCTCAGCGGTGGCGGCGCTGTGCGTGGCGCCGAGCTTTTCGGCCGTCTCCCGCTTGAGCGCCACCGGGTCGATCGCGATCACATTGCGGGCCCCGGCCAGCGCCGCGCCCTGCACCGCGTTGATGCCGATCCCGCCGATCCCGTAGATGGCGATCGTGTCGCCTGGCTCGGTGGCCGCCGCGTGCACCGCCGAGCCGAAGCCGGTCGGCACACCGCAGCCGATCAGCACGACCTTGTCGAGCGGCAGGTCGGGGTCGACCTTGATGGCCGAGTTCTCGGAGATCACGGCGCGCTCGGAGAACGTGCCGAGCATGCACATCCCGCCGAGGTCCTCGCCGTCGAGGTGGAACCGGAAGGTGCCGTCGGGCAGGCTTCCGTCCAGGATCGTGGCCCCCATGTCGCACAGGTTGGACTTGCCGGTCGAGCACCACCGGCAGTGCCCACAGACCGGCAGGAACGAGCAGATCACGTGATCGCCGGGGGCCAGCCGGGTCACGCCGGGGCCGACTTCCTCGATGATCCCGGCACCCTCGTGCCCGCCGACCAGCGGAAACCGCGGCAGCAGATCGCCGGTCCGCAGATGCTCGTCGGAGTGGCACAGGCCCGCGGCCGCGTAGTGGATGAGGACCTCGCCGGTCTTCGGCCCGTCCAGGTCGAGTTCGGCGATCTCAAAGTCCTGGCCTGTTCCGCGCAGAATCGCGGCCTTTGTCTTCATAGGCCCTCCCGGTTCGCGTCAAAGGGAAGCATCGTCATCCTAAGTTGGATGACCTGTGATGAACCAGGCCCAGAGCGGCGGCCGGCTACCGTGCCCCGCGTGAGCGACTGCGTGTTCTGCGAGATCGTGTCCGGCGCCAGGCCCGCCCACGTGGTGTTCTCCGATGACGTCGCGATCGCGTTCCTCGACGCGCGGCCGGTGTTCAAGGGCCACGTGCTGGTGGCGCCGCTGGAGCACTACGTGACCCTGGCCGACCTGCCCGCCGACCTGGTGGGCCCGCTGTTCCTGCGGGTGCAGCGGCTGAGCGCCGCCATGCCGGCCGCCTTCGGTGCCCAGGGCAGCTTCATCGGCGAGAACAACGTGGTCAGCCAGAGCGTCCCGCACCTGCACGTGCACGTCGTGCCCCGGACCAAGGGCGACGGCCTGCGCGGGTTCTTCTGGCCGCGCATCCGGTACGCCAACGACGCCGAGGCGGCTGACTACGCCCGGCGGCTGCGCGAGGTGCTCCCCGGCTAGGGCCGGATCGCGCACACCACCAGGCAGACCGCGGTCGCGACCTCGGCCAGCGCACCGAGCACGTCACCGGTGATCCCGCCGAGACGGCGCACCGCCAGCACGGTCAGCGCCAGCGAAGCGGCCAGCCCGGCGGCCACGCCGGCCACAACCATCAGCCCGAACGGGTAGGCCGCGGCCAGTGCCGCGACGGTCAGCGCGACCGGGGCGGCGGGGGGCACGGTCCCGGCCACCAGGGCACCCAGGCCGCTGCCGCGGGCGGCGGGAACGCCGCGGCGGCAGGCCCAGGTCAGCGACAGCCGCCCGGCCACGGCCGCGAAAATCACGGCCGCCGCCCCGCGGCCCAGGGAAACGGCCTGGGCCAGCGCGGCCACCTGCACGAGCAGCGTCAGCACCAGGGTGACCACGCCGAACGGCCCGATGTCGGAGCGCTTCATGATGGCCAGCGCCCGGTCGGCGGGCTGGCGGCTGCCCAGGCCGTCGGCCAGGTCGGCCAGCCCGTCCAGATGCAAGGCCCGGCTGCCGGCCGCCAACGCGGCCACGGCCAGGACGGCGGCCAGCAAAGGGCCGGTGTGGCCATAGCGGCCGGCCACCTCGAGCACGGCGGCGGCCAGGCCGCCCAGCAGCAGCCCGACGGCCGGCGCCCAGGCCATCGCGGCGCCGGCGGCCCGCCGGGTGGGCGCGGACCCGCCCGATGGCGTCCCGTTCAAGGGAATCGCGGTTAGCAGCGTCATCGCCAGCCGAAGCCCGCCGGTCCGTCTGCCCCAGAGCATGGCACCCGAGCCTAGGGCGGGTACGGTCTGGACGGGAGCGGCAGCCGGAGGCGCGCGTGGCAGAACGCCCGTATGTGCTGCTGTCGGTTGCGATGTCGGTCGACGGCTGCATCGACGATGCCACGGACACCAGGCTGATCCTGTCCAATGACGCCGACCTGGACCGGGTGGACGAGTTGCGGGCGGGCAGCGACGCGATCCTGGTCGGGGCGGGCACCATCCGCCGCGACAACCCGGCGCTGCTGGTGCGCTCGGCGGACCGGCGCAGCGCCCGGCTGGCCCGGGGGCAGACCGCGAGCCCGGCCCGGGTCACGGTCACCAGCAGCGGCGACCTCGACCTGGCCGCCCGGTTCTTCACCGCGGGGGAGGGCCCCAGGCTGATCTACGTGCCCGGCCCGGCCGTCCCGGGGATCCGCGACCGGCTCGGCGGCACGGCGGGCGTGCAGGTCATCGGGGCCGGCGACGGCAGCCAGGCCGACCTGGCCGCCGTTCTGGCCGACCTCGCCGCCCGGGGGGTGCGGCGGCTCATGGTCGAGGGCGGCGGCCGTGTGCTGGCCCAGTTCCTGGCCGAGGGGCTGGCCGACGAGCTGAACCTGGTGGTCGCGCCGATCTTCGTCGGCGATCCGGCCGCCCCGCGCATCGGGGGGGCCAGCGCGGGCCCCCCGCGCCGCCGCATGCACCTGGCCGAGGCCCGGCTGATCGGCGACGTCGTGCTGCTGCGTTACCTGCCCGGCTCGCGGGCCGCGGGCACGCCATTCTTCCGATAAACCGCCTATCATGTCGTTCATGGCCGAATGGTGGTCGATCGTGGTTTTCCGTGGCGAGCTGCCCGGGGATCTATGGCCCGCGATGTGAGCGACGGGCACCGGACAGGGCAGGATGGGGGGATGAGGGATACCAGAATCGCGGCTGCCGATGGCATGCGTGCCGCGATCGAGCGCAGTGGTTACTACCCCGGCCTGGTCTTTGACGCGGTGTCATCCGCTCTCGGGGCCGAGCCGGTCGTCTCCTACGTCGTGACCCATGACGCGCTGTTCGACCCGGGCATGGAGGTGCGGCGGCACATGACCGTCATGGCGCTCACGCCGACCCGGCTGATCTACTCACACACCGACGAGAGCCCGGCCGACGCCAGCGACGAGGACTCCCGCCCGCAGGCGGAGACCAGCACCGAGGCGGTCAGGTTCAGCCAGATCTCGTCGGTCGCCGTGACCCGGGTGGTAGCGGATCCGGCCTCCTACGTGCCGGGCAGCACGATGCCGAGCGAGGTGGTGCTGACCATCGGCTGGAACGTGCTTTCGCACATCGAACTTGAGCCCGCGCACTGCGGGGACGAGAACTGCGAGGCGGATCACGGGTACACCGGGACGGTGACCGCCGATGACCTGACGATGCGGGTCAGCGAGGCAGCAGACGGAGAGGATGCGGTGCGGCAGGTGCTGGAATTCGCCGGGGCGCTCGCCGAGGCCACCAGCCGAGGCTGATGAGGATCTGAATGACACCCGAAGGACCGCCGGCCGTGATAACTGATCTGCCGAGGTCACTGCCGGCCCTGCCGCACTACGGCGAGAGCAGCCTGGCTGACCTGTCAACGTCCGTGCTGGCCTCGCTGGGGGTGGCCAAGGAGCCGAACCCGCTGCGGCTGCCCGATGCCGACCGGGTATGCGTGCTGGTCGTGGACGGCCTGGGCTGGGAACTGCTGCGCGACCACCAGGCGGCCGCGCCGTTCTTGTCGGAGCTGGCCGTGGCCGGCCGGCCGCTGACGGCCGGGTTCCCGGCGACCACGGCCACCAGCCTGGCCTCGCTGGGAACCGGACGGCCGCCCGGGCAGCACGGCGTGCTCGGCTACCAGGTGGCGGTGCCGGGGGAGGGCAGGCTGCTCAACGCGCTGCGCTGGGATCAGCGGGTCGATCCCGTGGCCTGGCAGCCCGGGCCGACCGTCTTCGAGCGCGCGGCCAAGGCGGGGATCAGTTCGTTCCGCGTGGCCCACCACGCGCTCGGCGGGACCGGGCTCTCGGTGGCAACCATGCGCGGCGCGGAGGTCGTGCCGGCCGACACCTTCGGGGCCCTGGTCGACCAGGCGGCCACGGTCATCCGGCAGTCCGACCGGGCGCTGGTCATGGTGTACCACGGCGAGCTTGATGCCACCGGTCACGTGTTCGGGTGCACGTCCGACGCCTGGCGCTATCACCTGGGCCACGTCGACAAGCTGGCCGAGCAGCTGGCCGGGGCGCTCCCATCCGGGACCGCGCTGCACGTGACGGCCGATCACGGCATGGTGGACGTGCCGCCCCAGGACCGGATCGACGCCGACACGGTGCCCGGGCTGCGGGCCGGCGTGGCCCTGCTCGGCGGCGAGCCGCGGGCCAGGCACGTGTACGCCGAGCCCGGTGCGGCCGGTGACGTGCTCGCGGCGTGGCGCGAGGTTCTTGGCCACCGGGCGTGGGTCGCGCCCCGGGACGAGGCGATCTCCGACGGCTGGTTCGGGCCGGTAGATCCCCGGCTGGCCCCCCGGATCGGCGACGTGGTGGCCGCCCCGGCCGGCCCGTTCGCGGTCGTGGCGACCGAGGCGGAGCCGCGCGAGTCCGCGCTGATCGGCATGCACGGCTCGCTGACCGCCGCGGATCAGCTGGTGCCGCTGCTGACCTTGTGTGTGATGTAAACAGCCAGGTAGCTTGTCAGCCGACCGCCTGAGGGGGCATGACCCGTGACCACCGCGAACTATGAGCAGCTGCCCGCCGACCTGCCGGTGCCCGAGGACGACGGCGCGGCCGCGCACCTGACCGGTGCGGTCATGCCGTCGGTCACGCTGCCCGCGACCAGCGGCCAGCCGGTTGACCTGTCCCGGGTCGGGCCCCGCGCGATCGTGTACGTGTACCCGATGACCGGCAAGCCCGGGGTGCCGCTGGTGGAGGGGTGGGATCAGATCCCGGGTGCGCGCGGCTGCACGCCCGAGTCGATGGGCTTCCGTGATCATTACGAAGAGCTGACCGGGCTCGGCGCGCAGGTGTTCGGCCTGTCGGTCCAGGACACGGCCGAGCAGGCCGAGGCGGCCACCCGGCTGAATCTGCCGTTCCCGCTGCTGTCCGATTCCGGGCTGGTGCTCGCCGAGCGGCTGGGGCTGCCGACGTTCACCGCCGCCGACGGGGTGGTGCGCTACAAGCGGCTGACGCTCGTGCTGGACCAGGGCCGGATCGAGCATGTGTTCTACCCGGTGTTCCCGCCGAACCAGCACGCCGCTGAGGTCCTGGGCTGGCTGCGGGAACAGGCGGCCTGAACCGGTGACCGACAGGTTTGTCCACAGCCAGGCCAGGGAAACCCACCGCATCTCGTCGGCTTGTCCACAGGAAATGAAGGATTATCCACAGGGATGAGCGCCGACGGTGATACAGCGCCATCCGCGGCCCGGCCCGAGCCGCCCGCCCGGCCTGCCCCGCTCGGCCCGCCCTCGGCGCAGCCGCCCGCCGATCTGCTGATCGGCGCCGAGTCCCTGGCCGCCGAACTGGCCGGCCCGCAGCCCCCGCTCGTGCTCGATGTCCGCTGGCGGCTCGGCGGACCGCCCGGGATCGACAGCTACCGGGCGGGTCACCTGCCCGGGGCTGTCTACGTGGACCTGGACACCGACCTGTCCGGGCCGCCGGGCGCTGGCGGCAGGCATCCGCTTCCGGCCCCAGCCGGCTTCGAGGCCGCGATGCGCCGGGCTGGCGTCCGGGCCGGTCACCCGGTGGTGGCCTATGACGACGGCGACTCCACCATCGCCGCCCGCGCCTGGTGGACGCTGCGGTACTTCGGCCACGACCGGGTCCGGGTGCTCGACGGCGGGTTCCGCGCCTGGGCCGCGGCCGGACACCCGGTGAGCGTGGACAAGCCCAGCGTCGCGCCCGGGGATTTCACGGCGGTGCCCGGGCACCTGCCGGTGCTGGACGCGGCCGGTGCCGCGGCGCTGGCCCGGTCCGGGGTGCTGCTCGACGCCCGGGCCGGGGAGCGGTACCGCGGCGAGACCGAGCCGGTCGACCCGGTGGCCGGGCACATCCCGGGGGCGCGCAGCGCGCCGACCGCGGCCAACGTCGGCGCCGACGGCCGGTTCCGGGCGCCCGCCGAACTGCGGGAGCGGTTCGCCGGCCTGGGTATCGGGACCGGCCAGCCCGGTGCGCCCGACGCGCCCGGTGCGTCTGGTGCGCCTGCGGTGGGGGCGTACTGCGGCTCCGGCGTGACCGCCGCGCACGAGGTGCTCGCGCTGTCCCTGGCCGGCGTGCCGGCCAGCCTGTACGTCGGGTCCTGGTCCGGCTGGACCGCCGACCCCAGCCGCCCCGTCGCCACCGGCCCAGCGCCCGGCTAGTCGCCCCGCCGGGGGTTCGTCGCGGTGGGCCGCGGGCAGGGCACGGTCAGGGGGCGCGATGAGCCTGAGCACGGACATCGCTTCTGCGGGTAGCACGCGGCAGGGCCGGTCCGACCGCTACAAGTGGATCGCCTTGACCAACACCACGATCGGGTTGCTGATGGCCACGATCGACTCCTCGATCGTGCTGATCTCTCTTCCGGCCATCTTCCGTGGCATCGGCATCGACCCGCTCACCACCTCCAACACCAGCTACCTGCTGTGGATGCTGATGGCCTACCTGGTCGTCACCGCCGTGCTGGTGGTGTCCTTCGGACGCATCGGGGACATGTTCGGCCGGGTCAAGATGTACAACCTCGGCTTCGCGGTCTTCACGGCGGGCTCGCTGGCCGCGTCGCTCACCTATTTCGGCGGGTCGGCGGCCGCGCTGTACCTGATCGGCATGCGCGTCGTGCAAGGGGTGGGCGGGGCGATGATCATGGCCAACTCCACCGCCATCCTGACCGACGCCTTTCCCGAGCACGAACGGGGCATGGCGCTGGGCATCAACTCAGTGGCCGGCATTGCCGGGACGTTCATCGGCCTGGTGGTCGGCGGTCTGCTCGCCTCGGTGGACTGGCACCTGATCTTCTACGTCTCCGTGCCGATCGGGCTGTTCGGCACCGTGTGGGCGTACCTGAAGCTGCAAGAGGTGCAGAAGGGCGAGGGCGGCCACCTTGACCTGCCGGGCAACATCCTGTTCGGGGCCGGCCTGGTCGCGGTCCTGGTCGGGATCACCTACTCGCTGCAGCCCTACGGCGGATCGGCCATGGGCTGGCTCAACCCGCTGGTGCTGGGCCTGGTGATCGGGGGTGTGGCCATGCTGGCGGCGTTCGTGGTGGCCGAGACGAAGGTGTCCCAGCCCATGTTCGACATGCGCCTGTTCCGCCGCAGGGCCTTCGCGGCAGGCAATGCCGCCTCGCTGCTGTCCTCGATCGCCCGGGGCGGGCTCATGTTCATCCTGATCATCTGGCTTCAGGGCATCTGGCTGCCGCTGCACGGCTACAACTTCGTCGATACGCCGCTGTGGGCGGGCATCTACATGGTGCCGCTGACCGCGGGGTTCCTGGTCGCCGGGCCAGTTTCGGGCTTCCTGTCGGACCGCTTCGGCGCCCGGCCCTTCGCCACCGGCGGGATGATCGCCGCCGCTGCCTCGTTCGCATTGCTGACGCTTTTGCCGGTGAATTTCCGCTACAGCTGGTTTGCCCTGCTGCTGCTGGCCAACGGCCTGGGCATGGGCATGTTCGTCTCGCCCAACACGGCCGGCATCATGAACTCGGTCCCGGGCAACCGCCGTGGCGCGGCCTCTGGCATGCGCTCGACGTTCCAGAACGCCGGGATGACCCTGTCGATCGGGCTGTTCTTCACCATCACGATCATCGGCCTGTCCGCCAGCCTGCCCGCCGCCCTCAGTCACGGGCTGTCCGCCCAGGGGCTGTCATCGGGCGACGCAGCCAAGATCGCCCGCCTTCCGCCGGCCTCCGTGCTGTTCGCCGCCTTCCTGGGCTACAACCCCATGAGCGCCCTGCTCGGCCCGGCGCTCAAGACCGTCTCGCCCGCTCACCTGGCCGTGCTCACCGGTCACCGTTTCTTCGCCGACCTCATCTCCGGCCCGTTCCACCACGGCCTCACGATCGTGTTCGCCTTCGGCGTCGCGATGTGCATCGTCGCCGCGGCCGCCTCCTGGCTGCGCGGGGGCAAAGCCGCCCCGGCCGCGGGTGGTGCTCGCGAAGAGCCCAGCCGGGCTGTCGGCGGCCGGCCACGGCGGCCCCTCGCACCCGCTCCCGCGCCGGCCGGGTCCGGGGCGCAAGCAGGAGGACAGGACAGGCAGGCCGGCCGGATCGCTGGCCACCGGCAGGCCCGGGTCGTCACGATCTCGGCGTCCTTCGGTGCCGGCGGGAGCGAGGTCGGCCCGGCGGTGGCCCGCCGCCTGGGGCTGCCGTTCCTGGACCGGGCGGTACCGCTGCGGGTGGCCGAACTGCTTGGTGTGCCTCCCGGCTCCGCGCTCGCTCACGACCAGCAAGTGCAACGAGCGCCGATCCGGTGCCTGATCAGCGTGATCGGGGCGCCGGCGGCATTCGGGCCCTGCGGCCTGCAGACCCGCCCGGCCGACGACGAGGAGGTATTTTGCCAGGCCACCGAGAAGGTGCTCTGGGATTTGGCGGCCGGACCGGGAGGAGTGGTCCTCGGCCGGGCCGCGGCCGTGGTGCTGGCGTCCTGCCCAGGTGCTCTGCACGTCCGTCTGCACGGCCAGGCCGCGGCCCGGGCCAGCCGTGCGGCGGCCCGCGCGGGCATCGGCCAGAAAGCGGCCTGGCAGCGGCTGAACCAGACCGACCGGGCGCGCACCGCCTACGCCCACCAGCTGTACGGGACCGATCCCGCTGACCCCCGGCTCTACCACCTGGTCATCGACACCACCGCGGTGCCGCTCGAGGCGTGTGCTGACGCCATTGCCTCCCTGGCCACCGCCCCCGCGGGCGCTGGTGACGGCCCCGGGCTTGGCGGCCCCGGGCTTGGCGGCGCCGGGCTTGGCGGCGCCGGGCTTGGCGGCGCCGGCGAGAATGGCCCGCCAGCGGCCAAGGCGTTACGCTGACCTGGGTTGCGCTTGTGAGAGGCGCCGGTGATGACAGAGCCGGGAGACGGGTTACCAGCGGCCACGGCGCGCTGCGGCCAGTTCCGGGCGTCTGACGCCGACCGCGACCAGGTCGTCGAGGTGCTCAAGGTCGCGTTCGTGCAGGGTCGGCTGACCAAGGACGAGTTTGATACCCGGGTGGGCGCGGCGCTTGCCTCGCGGACCTATGCGGACCTGGCCGCGCACACCGCCGACATCCCGGCCGTGCTGTTCCGTGCCCAGCCGGTGCGCAGGATTGCCCGAGGGCCGGCCCGGCCGCAGATGACCAAGGTGGTCAGGTCCCGCGCAGGTGTGATCATCGCGGCCGGGCGGCGTGCCGGAAGCTTCTGCCTGGCCGTTGGGGGAGTGAGCCACCAACAGGCATGGTCCGTGGCCGGTGAGCACAAAACACAAGAGCGGCTGGCCGGCGTCTGGGGCCCCGCTGTCCACGCCTGGAGCGGCGAAGAGCGCTCGCGTGTCGCTGGTTTCCCGATCGATTTTTCCGGCCGCCAGCGTGTCCTGGGCTTCCCGCCCCATTAGTCCGAGCCCGCGGCACCGACGCGAATCGCCCGGCACAACTGCGTGCGCTAAGTGCTGTTCCACGGGCTGTCGCAGAATTGGCCAGACCGCGTCGCGGGCCGCCCGCTCCACCTGCTCTCCCCGGCCGGGTGACGCGGCATTTTCCTTGATCATCGCGACTTTTCACGCGCTCCCGCCGAAAAATGTCAGGTATATCCCGGTACGTGGTAAGGAAGCGAGTGAAGAGTGAGAATGATCAAGGAAACTCGGTACCGCCGGCGGCCGTCACGGTTGCCGCAGCAGTTAGCGCACGCACAAGGGGCGGGCTGTCCGCGGTCGATGTCCGGGATCTGCGCACCGTTGCCATTTATAACCGTCAGGCGCATCGATTAATTCCTTGACTGATTGTGATTCTTATCCCACTCTCCGTCCCTTCTCAATGGGATAACGGCGGCCGCATACTGCCATTCCCGAGCAAAGGACCGAACCATGTCGGCTCAGGAACACACGGCGCCTGGCGACCGTAAACTCAGCGGTTACCCCGAGGCCGAGCGCCTCGACCTCGTCGATGAGATCCACGGGCACCAGATCGCCGACCCGTACCGGTGGCTCGAGGATCTCGATGACCCGCGCACTCAGGACTGGTGCGCCAGGGAAGACGAGCTGTTCGGTGAGTGGCAGGCGCGATGGCTCGGTGACGAGGGGTCGGGGCGGCTGCGGCGAAGGCTGGCCGCCCTGGCCGGCGCCGGGAGCGTCTCGGTCCCGGTCTGGCGGGGCGAACGGCAGTTCTTCACCCGTCGCCGGCCGGGCCAGGAGCACGAGGTGCTGATCACCGCCGGCCCGGACGGCGCGGAGCGCGTGCTGATCGACCCGGGGGCCATCGATCCCGCGGGATCCACGACGCTCGATGCCTGGTTCCCCTCCCAGGAGGGCGGGCTGGTGGCCTACCTGCTGTCCGCGGGCGGTACCGAGCAGTCCCTGCTGCGGGTGCTGGACGTGATCACCGGCGAGGTTGTCGACGGCCCGGTCGACCGCACCTCGCACTCGGTGGTCGCGTGGCTGCCCGGCGGCGCGGCGTTCTGTTACCAGCGGCTGCCAGCGCCTGACCGGGTCCCCGCCGGGGAGCGGCGATTCCACCGGCGGGTCTATCTGCACCGGCTCGGCACCGACCCGGACCAGGACGTGCTGGTGTTCGGCGAAGGGCTGCCGCGGACGGCGTTCTTCGTTCCCGATGTGTCCAGGGACGGCCGGTGGCTGCAGATCATGGCGGACTGGGGCCCGGTGCGGACCGACATCTACCTGGCCGACCTCCTGGCCGATGCCGCGACCGGCGGAGTCGGGGTGCCGCGGTTCACCGCCGTTCAGCAGGGCGTCGACGCGATTTCCAAGCCCTCCTTCGGCCGGGACGGCCGCATCTACCTGCTGACCGACCGGGCGGCGCCGAACCGGCGCCTGTGCGCCGTCGATCACAGCGACCTGGACGACGAGCACTGGCACACGGTCCTGCCTGAGGATCCGGAAGCGGTGCTCGAGGACTTCGCGATCCTGGACGGCGCGCAGCTGGAGCGCCCGCTGCTGCTGGCCCTGCGATCCCGGCACGCGCTGAGCGAACTGACGCTGCACGACCTGGCCACCGGCGAGTTCGTGGCCGCGGTGCCGGCCCCCGGGCTCGGCACCATCCAGGCACTCACGGAGCACCCGGATGGCGGCCCGTTGGCCTGGTTCTCCTACACCGATTTCGGTACCCCGCCGAGCGTGTACCGGTTCGACGCCCGCACCGGTGAGGTGGCGTTGTGGGCGGCGTCCCCCGGCGGTGCCGAGGTCGGTGAGGTCGAGGTGAGGCGGGTCACCTATACCTCCCGAGACGGGACGGCGGTCGGGATGTTCATCTTGTCGCCGGCCGGCCAGCCGGACCGGCCGCGCCCGGTGATCCTGTACGGCTACGGCAGCTTCGGGCACTCGCGTACCCCGGCCTTCAACCCGCTCAGGCTGGCCTGGGTCGGGCTCGGCGGCGTATACGCGATCGCCAACGTCCGCGGGGGAGGCGAGGAAGGCCAAGCCTGGCACCGGGCCGGCATGAGGGAGAACAAGCAGAACACCTTTGACGACTTCCACGCGGCCGGCGACTACCTGGTCGATCAGGGCTGGACGACCCGCGCGCAGCTGGGAATCCACGGCGGTTCGGCCGGCGGCCACCTGGTCGGGGTGGCGCTTATCCAGCGGCCCGGCGCCTATGCCGCGGTGCTATGTTCGGCTCCGCTGCTGGACATGGTGCGCTACGAGCTGAACCCGTCGGCGGCGCTGTCGGTGCGGGAGCATGGTTCCGCGCGCGACCCGGAGGAATTCGAGTGGCTGCTGGCCAGCTCGCCTTACCACCATGTGCGGCCGGGAGCCGCCTATCCGGCGACCCTGTTCACCGTGTTCGAGGGCGACGCCCGGGTCGACCCGATGCACGCGCGCAAGCTGGCCGCGGCGCTGCAGCACGCCACGTCCGCTTGCCCCGGAGACCGGCCGATCCTGCTGCGCCGGGAGTTCGGGGTCGGGCACACCACCCGCGCTGTCTCCCGCTCGGTCCTGCTGTGGCTCGATCAGCTGGGGTTCTTCGCCCGGCAACTCGGCCTCCGGGCCGGCTGACGGCTAGGGCTCAGGGGCTCCCGGCCGGCCGGCCCGGCGATGAGTTTCGGCGTTCCGCGCAGTCTCATCCGTCACAAAGGCCGGACCGGCCGTCGGCCGCGCCACTTCTCTCCCAAGAGGGCGGCGGCTAAGGTGCCGGCTCCGGCAGAGATAAGGCGACTGCCCGATGCGCAGGGCCGGGTCTTACGACGAGTCTCGAAGCACAAGGCCGAGGAGGAGCACATGTATCCCTACCTACTGCAGAGCATGGCCGTCGAACGGGTCAAGGATCTGCGCCAGGAAGCCACCGGGGCGACTCGGGTCAGGCGCTCCCGCAGCGTGCGGGCGGGCGCCCGAGCCCGCCTCGCGGTGTCCAGCGCGGGTACCTGGCTCGCCCGGCGGGCGGTGCATCCGTGATCGGCACTGATCGGCGTGAGTGCCCGGCCGAGCGCGGACAGCTCGGCCGGGCAGGAAGCAAGCAGGGAGGAACCGTGCACTCCGCGACCTACGCGCAGCGGGTGGGCTATCGGCCGCCACCACAGTGGGCCGACGTCCAGCAGCTACCTTGCAGCAGCGATCCCGAGCTGTTCTTCGCGGAGTCGCCGGAGGACGTGCGGCGCGCGAAGGCGCTGTGCGGCATATGCCCCGTGCGGTCCGCCTGCCTCGCCGGGGCACTGCAGCGCGCCGAGCCACACGGCGTCTGGGGCGGCGCGCTCTTCCTGCGCGGCGCGATCGCCGCGGACAAACGACCGCGCGGACGACCGCGAAAGTCAGCCCCGCACGGCCCGGCCGCGGGGAGCAAGCTCATGGCGGGCAGTCAGCACTAGCCGCGACCGCCGGTCACGCTCGGCCAGGCCCTGGCCCAGGTGCGCCAGGGCGCTTGCTCGCCGTACCCATTACATGAAATACATGGATCTGGACGAGATGCCACCCCCGCCGCATCTGTCTGTTCAATGATGATTCTTGGCCCATGAGGGGGACCGCCAGATGGGTGCGATGGAGCGAGCGGTGCGCCGGCGGCTGGGGTTCACGGCGGTGGCCATGGCGATCACCTGCGGCGGCGTTCTCGCCGAAGCGGCGCCGGCCGTGGGCACCGCGGCCGCCTGGTGGGCGACCGCGACCTCCGCGCCGACCGCCTACGTCGCTAACCTCATGGGCAATACCGTGACGCCGATCTCGACCGCGACCAACAAGCCCGCAGCGGCGATCAAGGTCGGAGACTACCCGGCATCGATCGCGATCACCCCCAACGGGCAGACCGCCTACGTCGCTGACGCGCAGTCGGGCACGGTGACGCCGATCTCGACCGCGACCAACAAGGCCGCGGCGGCGATCAAGGTCGGAGACTACCCGGTGGCGATCGCGGTCACCCCGAACGGGCAGACCGCCTACGTCGCCAACCTCGCCTCCAATACCGTGACGCCGATCGCGGTCGCGACCAGCAGGCCCGGAAAGCCGATCAGCGTCGGCGGGCTCCCGGCCGCGATCGCGATCACGCCTAACGGGCGCACCGCCTACGTCCTCAACGAGGGCGGCACGGTGACGCCGATCTCGACCGCCACCAACCAGCCTGGAAAGGCGATCAACGCGGGGATCAGCCCCGTCCGGATCCTCATGGCTCCCAGCGGGCGCACCGTCTACGTCCTCGACTCTCCGGTTCTGCCCGTCGCCGGCACCCCCGCAGCCAGCAACGATGGCTCAGTGATACCCATCGCCACCGCCACCAACAAGCGCGGGAAGGCGATCACCGTCGGGCTCGGCCCCACGGGGTTCGCGATCACCCCGAACGGCAGCGCCATCTATGTCACCAACGCCGCCTCCGGCACGGTGACACCGATCGTCACCGCGACCAGCACCGCCGGCCAGCCCATTTCGGTCGGGAACGCCAGTCCGCTGTTCGTTGCGATCGCCCCGAATGGGAAGACCGCCTACGTCGCCAACGTGGGCCCGGACTTCCAGGGCACGGTGACACCCATCGCCACTGCCACCAACAAGCCCGCCGCGGCGATCAAGGTGGGTATCTATCCGGTGGCGATCGCGATCACCCCGAATGGGCGGACCGTCTACGTCGCCAACTCCACCTCCGACACGGTGACACCGATCTCCACGGCGACCGGCAAAGCCGGGAACGCGATCCCGGTCGGGCAGGACCCCACTTCGATCGCGATCACGCCCTGATCCCTCCCCGGTGACGCTGGCCAGGTCCGCGCCCAGGTCACAGCGGCCCATGACGCGCACGGGCTACCATTCTCGTGGCAGCGGGATCGCCATTCCTGCTGAAGCCAGATTGACGCAGGATCAAGGGGAGGGGGCGGAGATGGCTGCGCCGACGGCAGACCAGATTACTGCGGTCTTTACAGCAATAGCGGCTATCTTTGCGGGCTGGTCAGCACGGCAGGCAGGCAACGCCGCTAAAGCGGCGAGCGACGGTGCTGACGCCGCGAAGCAGGGCGTACAGGCGGCCAGGGAGAGCGCTGACGCCGCGAGGGACAGCGCCGACGCCGCTCTCAAGGGCATCGTGGCTGAGACCGAAGCCATACACGCAACGACCTTCACGTATCTGGAGAGCTACGAGCGGGAGATCAAGATGCCCGTCAAGAAAAACGCGCTCACGCTGCTCCAGGGCGATGGCAGCATCAAAGAGAGACAGAGCGATGGAACCGTCCAGGATGTGACGGACCAGAAGCTGCAAGACGTGCTGGACATCATCAATTTCGTCAATCTCCTGGCGCACGTCGCCAGAAACCACTACGTAGAATCGCAGCCGCTGCTTCGGCGTCACACGCCAATCATTCGCGACTGCGAGAAATACGTTGTTCGCAGTGGATGGCTGGATGCATATCGCGGTAAGCAGAACCAGAAGGTCTTGTTCATAAACTTCGAGACGCTGTGTCATGAACCCAATCTGCAGCTGATGTGGCAGGGCAGAGTGGAAGATGTGCGCTGGCCTGATCCATTCCCGGAACCTGCCCTGGCCCACGTCGCGTCCGTATAATTACCGCCATGGTTCGGTGGATCTTAGCTGCTTGCGCTCTTGTGATCACGGGCGCTGTTTTGCCGGGTACGCCAGCCGCGGCGGCTGCGCCGGGTACGCCGGCTACGGCGGGGGTGGCTGGCGGGAACGGCACGGCGAGTGTTCTGCGGGTCGGGTCGCAGGAGCTTAAGCGGTGTGGCCGGTCGCCTGCGGCGTATTGCGGGACGCTGCGGGTGCCGCTGGACTGGCAGATGGCGGGGAGCCCGAAGATCTCGGTCTGCTACCAGTGGTACCCGGCGACCGGGGGCGGGCCCGGGGCGGGGACGGTGGTCCCGGTCGAAGGCGGCCCGGGGTATCCGTCGATCCTGTCGGTGCCGGGATACCGGCCGATGTACGGGCCGCTGCTCAAGCGGTTCAACATGCTCGCGGTCGATCTGCGCGGGACCGGATGCTCGACGGTGCTGAACTGCCCTCGGCTGCAGAACTACTCGCAGCCTTCCGGCACGCTCGCGTTCGCACGGGTCGTGGGTGCGTGCGCCGACGCCCTGAACACGCGGTGGCGGGCGCCCGGCGGCGGGTACGTGCACGCGTCTGACCTGTTTACCTCGGCCCCGGCCGCCGAAGACCTGGCCGCGGTGATCCGCGCGCTGCAACTGCCCAGGATCGATCTGTACGGGGACTCCTACGGGTCGTGGTTCGCGCAGGTGTTCGCGGCGCGGTATCCGTCGCTGGTGCGCAGCGTGGTCCTTGACTCGACCTACCAGGTCCAGGCGCTGGACCCCTGGTACCGGATCACGATCGCGACCATGCCCGGTGACTTCGATCAGGTGTGCGCGCTGACTCCGGCCTGTGCCGCGGCGGGGGGCAGGTCCTGGTCGCGCATCGAGGCGCTTGCCGACCGCCTGGACCGGGCGCCGGTGTCGGGGGTCGTGCCGGGGCCGGGCGGGGCGCGCGAGCGGGTCACCATGGGGGCGGTCGGGCTGGTCAACCTGGTCAGCGACTCGGCCGAGGATCCCGCCATCTACGCCGCGCTCGACGCCGCGGCCCGGGCACTGCTGTACGGCGGCCAGCCCGCGCCGCTGCTGCGCCTGTACGCCTCGCGGCTGGCGTTCGACGAGGCCTATTTCGGGGTGCCGGTCAGCCAGTACTCCGTCGAGCTGTACATGGCGGTGTCCTGCCTGGACTACCCGCAGCTCTACCCGCTGTCCGCGAGCCCGGCGCGGCGGCTGGCCGATCTGCGGGCGGCCGAGGCGACGCTCCCGGCCGGCACGTTCGCGCCGTTCACCACCGCCCAGTGGCTGGCCATGGACCAGAACACGGAGAACTACACCGCCTGCCTGGACTGGCCCAGGCCGTCGATCGCGCAGCCGCCCATCCCCGGGTCGCCGCCGTTCCTGCCGCGCAGCATGCCGGTGCTGATCCTGGGCGGCGCGCTCGACACCTGGACACCGCCGGACGGGGTGCCCGAGGTGCAGGCCGAACTGGGCGGTCACAGCCGGTTCGTCGAGTTCGCCAGCGAGACCCACGTCATCGGCGAGGGCGACTCCTACGGCTGCGGTGCGTCGATCATCCAGGCCTTCGTGACCGACCCGGCCGCGCTGGACCAGCTCAGCACCTCTTGCGCGGCGGCCATCCCGAGCATCCGCGCGGTCGGCGCGTTCGCCAGCACGCTGGGCTCCGTCCCGCCGGTCACCCGCATCTCCGGCCGGGCCACCCAGGCCGATCTCCGGCTGGCGGCGGCCGCCGTGCAGACCGCGGGCGACGCGTGGTCCCGGTACCTGTCGATCACCGGGACACACGACTCCGGGCTGTACGGCGGCACCATCATTGCCTTGAACGGTGAGCAGCTCAGGCTCAC
>Ga0335073_10004790_pt1 | contig 18949 bp, 30 predicted proteins | sample Lox_Sample_22_FD_207093 | JGI IMG/M metagenome (GOLD analysis project Ga0335073, IMG submission 207093) | Soil microbial communities from Loxahatchee National Wildlife Refuge, Florida, United States - Lox_Sample_2.2 | ecosystem: Environmental > Terrestrial > Soil > Wetlands | place: USA... | reverse complement strand
AAATTAGCACATCGTTCGGCATGTCGCCACCGTGTGTGGGTCATAAGAAACGGGTCCCGCAAATCTTTGTTTCGATAATCCCATGCCCAAATGCCGCTTTAAGGTCATATCTACTATTATCGGTTTGTAAGAGAAGGCTACTAGGTCCACAACTGCCGGTCCAGTGTGCGGCATTGGATGGCCTCCGAAATATGCTCGCTCAAAATATTTTCGGACCCGGCCAGGTCTGCGATGGTCCTTGCCACTTTCAAAATCCGGTCATAGGCGCGGGCGCTAATATTCAAATCGGCCATGGCAGTTCTCATCAATTCTTTCGTGGCCTCGTCAACGGCGCAGTATTCCTTCAGCTCTTTTGGCCCGATCCGGGCGTTGCAGGTGATTTTGGGTTTGCGCGCAAATCGCTTTAATTGAATCTGCCGGGCAGCGACGACGCGGTCGCGGATTTGAGCCGATGTTTCGCCAGTGCGTTCGCCGCTCATTTCGCGGAATTTGACCTGGGGTACTTCCACGTGCAGATCATGTGTCTTCTTACTATCAGCTAACCATGCGAATCAGTTGAATCCGGAAAACGATGAGCATTGGCACATCTATTGAGAATGCGTATAATATAATAAAAATCATCTTTGCAGAGTGGAATATTTTCTGGTTGCGTGTATTGTGAAAAGGGAAGTTGAGCGATTGCAGTTGGTGTGATTTCCCATTTTGTCCCGGCATTCATTCTCAAAAATGGTGAAGACGAACATGGCGATATTGATGAAAGAATCGGAGGCTGATCGTGAAACTTCAGTCAGCAACAATTTTAGTGGTGGAGGACGACCCGAACGATCAGTTTCTCATTAAAGAAGCGCTTCGCGAGGCGGGAGCAGATTGTCCCATTCATGTTGTTGGCGACGGTGTTGAGGCGATCGCCTATTTGTGTGGTGAGGGCGAGTACTCCGACCGTCAAAAATTTGCATATCCCACGTTTATTATGATGGATTTGAAAATGCCTCGGATGGATGGTTTCGGCGTATTGGAATTTATAAAAAAGAATCCCGCCTGGAAAATTATTCCAGCCGTCGTTTTGTCAGCCTCCAGCGATTTGGATGACATCAAGAAATCCTACATGCTGGGAGCCAGTTCATATCACGTGAAACCCCAGAATATGGATAAACTGCGGAGGCAACTTAAAGTTTTGTACGATTATTGGCTGACGTGCGAGGTGCCGCAGGTGGACATTAGCGGGAAACAATGGCCGACAGAAAGCAAGGGCAAGTTGGGAGAACGTTTCTCTGAGGAATCGCCATCTGGAACATCTCCGCATCGTTGATGGTCATTGCGACACCGGGCCGGAGTTGGAGGTCATAATAGTGTCCAATCACCTTCCCAGATATTTTTCCGGGTTGCGTATCCGATCGAGCCGTTCGGCCTCAGATCTGTTTTGAATCATCCATTGACGTTTTTGCCTGATAACATCTGCGATTGATTTGGGAAGGAACCAGACTTGTTTGAGCAGTTGGATGATGGTCAGGCCGAGGAGTATCAAATTTTTCATGCAAGTGACTTTAGTTTCAACTTTCCACAAAGCGTACGATGCGGAAGAAAAGGCGGACTGGCCACGATTTCGGTTTTTGCGAATCCTTCTTTATTACCGAAACCAGTGGTCTGGTGTTGTGTTTCAGTTCCTCGTGGCAATAGGGACAGGCATCCGCGTACATGAAATTACCGAGTTTAATATGACAGTGGGGGCATTTGAATTTAAACATTATCGGTACTTAGTTAAGAGTTCCGTGTTCCTGGGCCTGCTTTTGGGTTCGATTGATGTTGTTCCGCAAGGGTTGTGATTTAGCCTGCTTTGGCGTGAAAACTTTTATTCAGTCCAGTGACGAAAAAACATAGACCTTAGCGAGGGCGCGTTCCGCGACTAATTGCGCCTCGGCCTCCAGCCAATGTTGCTTGTCGTGCCCGTGCAACGAGCCCTGGTCGACATATCGTAAGCAGGCCCTTTTGGCCACTTCATCCGGCGTCGGCTTTAAATTGACCTCGTTTTGGTTCAAATCCGCCGTCGCAGCCGGCGGCGCCGTGCCGCCCGGTTCCTGATTTGTGGGAAATTTAATTTGTTTCACAAACAGAACATAGCCCCCTCCATAATGGCTCCGCTATGGGGTGTTCACCCCATAGATTTATTTGAGACACGGTCCGATAGTACTACAGTTTTTATGCCTGCGCATAAGTCTATGAAAAGGGTTTTCAGCCGGACAAAGCGGAGCGGCTTCCACACGTTAGTCGCTCCGGTACGGCACAGGCATCAGACGCCGGCGACTAAATATGACGCATTGGGCGGAGGAATAATTGTTGGCCTGTCAACGGGAACGATCCTTTTGATGCGTCTCATTCTAACAAATTGATACATTTAATGAGACACTCAGGCGACGGCCGTTTGAATATCATTGGCAGCAACGTCCATGATTGAACCGCTATTGCTGACGACCACCCGGGTCTGGACCTTTGACGGCAAACGTCCGCTGACCGGCGCGAGCGGTTTCTTCTTCGAGCGCGGGGGCCGGCTGTTCCTTGTGACGAGCCGGCACGTTTTACTCGACGAGCCAGGCAAACACTTTCCCGATCGCATCGAAATCGAACTCCATACCGACATCAAGAACCTCACTCGTTCGATTGGTCTATCAGTGCTGCTGTATTATGAGGGTAAGAGTATTTGGCGCCATGGTAAGGATTCCGGCGGCGAGGTTGACGTGGCAGTGATCGAGCTGGAGCGCGCGGCGCTGCCCAGAACGGTGGCGCTGCAGTGCTTCACGCCGGCGCACCTGCAACGCTCGCTCGAAGACGTGGAAGCAGGCACTTCGTTGTTGATCGTCGGTTTCCCTCTGGGATTCCACGATGAGCTGCACCATCTGCCGGTGGTCCGGCAGGCGGTAATCGCTTCATCCTTCGGTCTGCGTTTTCAGGGGTTGGGCTATTTTCTCACCGATGCCCGGACTCACCGCGGCACCAGTGGCGCGCCGGTCGTGATGCGGAGCGACTCAAACGGACAGCTATCCTGGAAGCTGCTTGGAGTGCATTCCGCGCGCATGGATATGGCCGGCCGCGACCTGGAGCAAGATGAGACTTTGGGACTTAACTGCGCGTGGTATGCCGATATTCTGCTTACCCTGACGGCATGAGTCGCTAAACGATGGTCAAATGCACGCTGCTCTCAATGATGCCCGCGCCGATAGCATAGCGAGTGAGCCCGGCGGTGTCATGAATGTTGAGCTTCTGCATGAGGTGCTCGCGATGTTTTTCAACGGTCTTGATGCCGATGCCCAGTTCCGACGCAATTTGCTTGTTCGCCGCGCCTTCGGCAATGAGCTGGAGCACTTCCAGCTCGCGCGAAGTCAGACGGGTGGCTTTTTTATTGAGCCGCCCGGAGCGGCCAACTGATTGCGGATTGAGACGATTGAGGCGCGCTGAAACCGAAGGACTGAAAAAAGTTTTCCCCTGATGCACTACCCGAATTGCCTGGCACACTTCATGGGCAGAGGTCTGCTTGAGAAGAAATCCCAGCGCCCCGGACTCGGTTGCATTTTTGACATACGCGTCATCACTGTGTGCCGAGAGCATGAGTATTCTTGTGCCGGGGACGGTTTTGAGAATCTGCCGCGTAGCCTCCAAACCATTGAGCAGGGGCATTGCAATGTCCATCAACACCACGGCAGGTCGAAGTTTTTTGACCAGGGCGACCGCCCTGCGGCCGTCTTTGGCTTCGCCAATAACTTCCAGATCGGTTTCGAGTTCGAGCATCTTGCGAAACCCTTCGCGGACGACCATGTGATCTTCCGCCAACAGAACAGTAATTCGTTTCATAAAAATTCAGGAATTGGTTTCAGTGGACCTTCATCGGCGATTCTTTCCCCGCGTATCCATTACCGGGCCGAATTTGCGCGACGATGGTGGTGCCTTTGCCCGGCGCTGATTCGACATCAAGATGACCACCGACCATCTCGAGGCGTTCCCGCATGCCGAGCAATCCCAGGTGTTTCCGTCCAGGGGAGCGCATTGTCCGTTCCACTTGAAAGGATTTGCCGTTATCTTTTATTCTCATGCAAATGCGATCGGCCAGTTTTTGGATGCTCACTTCCACCCGGCTGGCGTGCGCATGGCGGGACACGTTGGTGAGCGCCTCCTGCGCGACGCGAAAGAGCACCGTGCGCCTGGCGGTGTCCAATTGCTCGACTTCTGCAAAGACTTTTAGGTGAACGCGGATACGCGTCCGTTTGGAAAAAAGTTTAACAAACGAATGCAGCGCGGGAATCAGTCCCAAGTCATCGAGCACGGCCGGACGCAATTCGCGGGCGAACTCATGCACGATGTTCACCGACTTTTCCACCAGACGCTGCGTGCGGTCGATATTGCCGTCAAGTCCCTTGATATTGGTGGCCGCCTCCTTCTTCAGGGCGGCCAACCGGATATTAATGCCGGTCAAGGTCTGGGCGATGACATCGTGCAATTCCCGGCTGATTTTTTTACGTTCATCCTCCTGCGCCAGGAGGATCTGGCGGGACAAGTGCCGCAATTGTTGCTGCAGCTGGTCTGATTTTTCCAGCAACTGAGAGTAATGATGCTCGCTCTTTCTGAGTGCTTCCTCCGCCGCCTTGCGCTGGGTAATTTCCAGGCTCAATTCCAAATTCGAGGCCGCCAATTCCACTGTGCGCCGACTCAACGTCTCGATGAATTTCTTCAGGTGAGCGGTGGCCTCGCGCGCGGTGCGATGGGTTTCCTCGATCGGGGTGATCGCCACGGCGAAGAAAACCCCCGCTTGTTTGATGACCGCGTCCCGTTTGCCCGGAGGGCAAGCCGGCAATACGTCTGTGACCAGGGTTTGTTCGTGGAGCTTGGCCAGGTCCAGCGTTTGCAAGCCGGCGCTCATCGCCTGGCTCCCCAGTCCTCGCGCCGACTCCAGATTCGCGTGCCGGCCCTGCTTCAAGTGCTCCCGCAACGCGGCCTGATATCGTCGCGACAAATCGAAAAGCTTGCGTTTCATAAGCTGCGAAATTCACGCGCGACCCGCCGCACAGTTTTTGCGGATTTTATCACCAGTTGCTGCGCGCTGGCAATTTCATTCCTGAGGCCTTTGGTGTTGGTCCGGGCCTCCTGTTTCAAAGAAAGCAACCGGACATTGATGCCCAATAATGTCTGGGCGATTCCATTTTGAAGCCGTCTGCTCATCCGCTTGCGCTCATCCTCTTGCGCCGCCAGCACCTGATGCGTTAGTTGCCGCAAACCTTTCTGCAGTTGCAGGGAGTCCTTTAAAAGCCTGGCGTAATGCTGGCCGCTTTTCTTAAGCGCGGCCTCCACGTTCTTGCGCCGGATGATACCGCGCTGTAACAGGCGGTTCGCGGTGGCCAGTTCCGCCGTGCGCCGGTCCAGTGTCCCATTCAGCCGGTTCAGTTCATGTTTGCTTTGCCGCGCGGCACGGTGTGTTTCCACGATCGGCGCGATTACCTCGGTGAAAAAAATCTCCGCCCGTCTGGTCAATCCGTCTTTATTTTTGGAAACGGCCAGGCTGGTGAGTGCCTGCTCGTGAATCCGGGCTAGCTCCAGCGTCTCCAGCCCAAGGACGAGGGCCCGGCGGCCCAGTCTTGACGCCGGCTGCAAACTCTCGTCCTGCCCTCGTTTCAAATGCTGTCGCAACGCCGTTGTGTAGCGCTGAGACAGTCTAATAAATTTTTGCTTCATGTCGGTATGCCGGCTTTGGCCGGTCTCCGGGACGCCCAATCTCGTAATGGCAAGCCGCCCACGTACAGCTAACATCCGGCAATTGTTTCCGTCTGTATATAGGGTGAATACCCCATGGCAGCGTGTAAGTTTGTAAGGTTATTCTATCGCAATGAAAATCAAACAGAAAAGGAAGCTGATATTCGGCGGCCCTATTTCCGCTTTCCCGAGGATTATGCGCGCAACCTGGTACAAGCAGATGGCGCCTTCAGCGGCAGGCGCGCATGCGATGGTATTTCGTGGACCGCCAATCACGATTGGGCTGGCCATTGCCCTAATGTCGGCCCTCACGATGGGATGCGTGGGGTATGTGGACGGAGGTTACGGCGGCGCGGTAGTAGTGGCGCCGGCGCCTGATGTAGTTCTTTTTGGCGGCAGCTATGACCGGGGGCGCGACGCGCATAGCTACAGTCAGCGGGGATCTGTAAGCCGCGCGGCAGCGCATCCGGATGACAGAGGACGGGAAAAGCGATAAGCCGAGCAACTCGTTGCACAATAAATCTAATAATCTATGAAATTCTCAAATCAATTTACACCCCTTGGGGGCCTTTTGACCGCCACACTTTTGGCAGGGGCTTTTGGCATTTTTAACATTCACGCGGATGAAACGTCAGCGACTCCGGCGCAACAATTGTTTGCATCGCCGGCTGAAGCCGTAAAAGCCTTGCAAGCCGCCACCCAGGCCAAAGACATAGCGGCCTTGAACGAAATTTTCGGGCCTGAGGTTCGGCAGCTTTTGACCGGCGACAAAGTGCAGGACGCAAACAATGCGGGGAGGTTTGCCAGCGCGCTGGCGCAGAGTTGCAATCTTGTGAAAGAGGGCGAGGCCAAAATCACTTTGGAGGTCGGCACGAACGATTGGCCGATGCCGATTCCACTTGTCGAAACGAACGGTCAATGGTTTTTCGACACGGCGGCAGGCAAGGAAGAGATCATTAACCGGCACATCGGGAAGGACGAACTCCATGCCATCGGCGTCTGTCGTGCTTACGTGACTGCGCAAGGGCGGTATGCCGACATGAATGGAGGGGTATACGCCCTGAAATTCAAAAGTACGTTCGGCAAGAGGGATGGCCTCTATTGGCCTGTGACGGAGAACGAACCAGCCAGTCCATTCGGACCCCTGGTGGCTGAAGCTCATGTGGAAGGCTATCACCAACATGATGGCGCGGGCCCGCAGCCGTTCCACGGTTATTATTTCCGAATTCTGACCCGGCAGGGGGTTGCTGCTTCCGGCGGGAAAATGAATTACCTGATCCACGGCAATTTAACGGGGGGATTCGCGCTGGTAGCTTATCCCGAGAACTGGGACCAGTCGGGCGTCATGACCTTTATCGTCGATGAGGATGGCAAGGTTTATCAGCAAAATCTAGGTGAAAAGACTTCCCGGATCGCGGGAAAAATGAAGGAGTATAATCCGGGCGGCGAATGGTCGCTGGTGCAGGATGAGGGAGTATTGGGAGCAGTCATCGAGAAATGAAAAAGCCAGGTTGTGGTGTGGAAGCATACACTACGGCCTGCCGTCATAAGAAATTTATGATTTATGCTTTGACTGTTCCTCCTGGTGATCGCCACGATTCAGGGCCCCAACCATTCCTTGCACCAATCATGTATTTATGAAACGAGAGGCGCGCTATGTCCATCAAATCAAGCAAAGTGCCGTGTGAATTGGAGCCCGCTTCCGTGCGCCTGCCTGGCAGACTGGGTGCGTTAGCCTGGGCGCAATGGGACCAGTTGCGACACGCTGCCGCAGTGATTGGGACAGTACTTTTCGTCTTTGTTCAACCGCGGTGTTGGTCGCGCAGGGTGCGAAAGGCATTTGCCCAGCAAATCCTGTCTGTCGGTGTTGAACCGCTTTGGTTTGTCGGAGCGGTGGCGGTGTTCGTCGGTATTTCTGTCGTGGTGCAACTCACTTTTTGGGCCGATGAAACGGGACAATCGCAATTGCTCGGCCCACTGTTGGTAACCGTCGTGGCGCGTGAACTTGGTCCAGTGCTTATCAACCTTGTAGTGATCGTCCGCAGCGGCAGCGCGATGACGACCCAACTGGGAGTCTTCGAAATCAATGGAGACGTCCGGGTGCTGGAAACGCAGGGACGCGATCCCTTCCTGGAACTTGTAATGCCACGGGTGCTTGGCACGGCAGTTTCGACGTTTTGCCTGACGATTGTTTTTATCCTCGTCACGTTCGCGAGCGGCTTTTTGTTCGCAGCCTGGACGGGAAAAGGCAGCCGCGATTTGTTTCTGTTCGCGGACACTGTGTCGAGCGCGGTTCAGCCCAAAGACATTTTCAACATACTCGCCAAAAGCATTTTACCAGCCATGTTTGCCGGCGCCTCCTGTTGCATCGGCGGGCTAGGCATTGGCAAATCTGTCGCAGAAATCCCGCAGGCCACCCAACGGGCGCTCACCCGCTCCGTTGCGGGATTGTTTGTCATCTCCGCCGTGGTGTCGCTCCTGACTTATTGGTGACCATGAATGAAATTGTCGAAAATCCTGACCCTTCCGCACGCGATGATGGTCAATGCCCACAGGCGGCGGATAGCTTCAAGTTTCGCCGCGTCAACGAAATAACTGGCACATTCGTCCTTGTTATTGTTGTCGCGCTCATCGCTGCCATCGTGTGGACAGGCCACAGTCAGCGCTGGTTCAAAAGTCGCGTCACTTTACGGATCGTTTTACCCGAAGCCGGCGCGGCGGGAATCCGGCAAGGTTCGGAGGTCTATTTTCTGGGCACGCTCGTGGGTTCGGTTTCCGATGTCGTTGTAGATAAAACGGGACGGATGGAAGCCGAGACAAACATTCGCCGCGACTTCTTCCGGTTCGTGCGCACGGATTCATCAGCGGTTGTCAAAAAGAAATTCGACCTGGCAGGCGATTCTTACTTTGAGATTACACGCGGCCAGGGTGACCCGTTGCCGGAAAAAGGTGCTTCCATTGTTTGCAAGGAATTCCCGGGCACGATGGAAACCGTCGTTGAGGAGGTTCGGAGTGCCACCCTGCCTCTGATTACAAAATTGAGCGCGGGCCTTGATACATGGACCATGCTCGGTACGAACCTCATCACTACTCAGGAGCAGTTGGAACAACTGACTGCTCGCCTGAATGCCATCGTCGCGGGCGTCGAGCAGGGCAGAGGCGTCGCCGGCAAGTTGATTACCGATCCCGCTCTGGCGGATGAATCGCAAAATCTCCTGGCACGGGCGAACGATGTAATGAGCGAGTTGCAAGGCGTGACGACGAACCTCAATGTCGCTGTGAAAAATATTCAGAACGGCACCGCACGCCTGCCGGAAATCACCGACACTGTTGCCAACGAAACGAAAGACCTGCCAGGCCTTGTTCGCCAAACACAGGTTTCGATGCGCGAAGTGGAGCGATTGGTGGAGGCGATGCAAAAGACCTGGCTCGTTCGCAAATATGTGAACCATACAAACCCGCCGCCCTTGCCGCCGTATACATCGAAAGATTCGGTGAAGTGAAGCGGTAGGGTTACACCCCATGGATAAAGGCCGGCCAATCCGGCAACATATCTCCAGTATTAAAAAACAATAAGCAACAAGAAGTGAAAGAATTAAAATGAAAATGATATTACCCTCAACGCTCGCACTGGTCGCGGCCACAATCTTAATGGGCGGCGCGTCCGCGCGCGCCTCAGATACGGACAGCCGCATTGAGTCCTCCGCCGCGAACTCTTATGCATTCAAAACATATCTCAAGGACGATTCAATTAAAACCGAATCCAAAGATGGTGCCGTTACCCTGACTGGGACGGTTGCCGACGAGTCGCAAAAATCTCTGGCCGAAAACACTGTGGCCAGCCTGCCTGGAGTCATCAGCGTGGACAACGAATTGCAAATCAGCGGCGAACAACCCGCCGAACATTCGGACGCCTGGATCACGATGAAAGTGAAAACCGCGTTGCTGTTTCATCGCAACGTGAGTGCCACCGGAACCACCGTATATACCAAAGACGGCATCGTTACCCTGCAAGGTGTCGCGAGCCGCATGGCAGAAAAAGAACTCACTACTGAATACGCCAGGGACGTGGATAATGTCAAAGAAGTCAAAAATGACATGACCATCGCAGCGGCTCCGGCAGCGCCGGACTCAACCATGGGCGACAAAATTGATGACGCCTCCATTACGGCTGAAGTCAAGTCGTCACTGATGGCGCATCGTTCGACCAGTGCCTTGCGCACCTCTGTTTCAACAGCAGATGGCGTCGTCACGCTGAGCGGCATTGCCGCCAACGCCGCTGAAATAAGCCTCGTTACCAAACTCGCCACCGACATCAACGGGGTGACGAGAGTGGCCAACAACATGACTATTGCCGCCCAGTAGCGAGAATTTAAACCACTTACTAATTGCCGGCTGGTACAAAAACGTACGAGCCGGCAGACCAACCAAAAAGAAATTTTATGTTGTACACCATCGCGGTAATACTGCTCGTCTTGTGGCTGTTGGGTCTGGTGACTGGCACCACAATCGGCGGCTTCATTCACGTCCTCCTCGTCATCGCCGTAATAATGATTTTACTTCGGCTAATTTCCGGCAGGAAAGTAGTGTAACGGATACAAACAGCTTTCCGCCATCACTCTACGAATAATTATAAACTTATTATGAATACAAAACCTATCATTGCTGCCCTCTTGATTACGCTCGGTATTGTGGTCCTTGCCTACTCAGGCTTGAGCTTCACAACCCCCGGAAAACCCATCGTGCTGCTTGGAATGCACATTGCAACCACCAACAACCATTTTATTCCGCCCGTAGTTGGTGGGATTGCCCTCGTCGGGGGAATCGTATTGCTGATCGTGAAACCCAGCAGTGTCTGATGGGTGGTTGCCAGTTCAGCGGATCGTCGGAGTCCATCGCGGAAGTTGGATGATTCTATATGGGGTGAACACCCCATGGTGAAGTGTTTGCATGGGCGGCAGTATACGTCCAGTTGAAAAACAGACGACGCTACAAACCATCATGAACCCTGAGTCTTTAAAGAAGAGCATGGCGATAAGCTTAAAACCGATTCACTTTACCGAAAGATTTATGCAGGGAAAAAATCCTTCGAAAGTTGTTGCTATTTCATGGAAACGTGTCAGTGTTGACTTGTCTTATGATCGCTTGTCTTTTTGAGGCATGGTAAGTCTTCAAGTGAACATTGTTCAGTGATGATTTGAAACCCGACCCTCGGGAACAGTCTATTGAAAGTAAAGATCAATCGAGGACAATTCAAACATCACGTGAATAACAAACTATTTGTTGGAAATCTCTCCTTCAACACCACCGAAAATGACCTGCAGGATACATTTGCGGCCCATGGCACCGTCACCGAGGCTGACCTGCCAATGGATCGCACTACCAACCGTCCCCGGGGATTCGCTTTTGTCACTATGAGCACGGGTGAAGAGGCGCAGAAAGCCATCGCTGCCTTGAATGGCACAGAATTGGATGGGCGCGGAATCACTGTCAATATCGCCAGGCCGCGCGAGGAGCGTCCTGCCGGCGGCCGGCGCGAATATAGCAGCAATGGCGGCGGACGCAGCCGTTACTAACCGGCAGTCTTAAACTTAGTGGCGGAGTCCGGCCGGCCCGGACTCCCGCTATTTTATCTTTGAAAGAACAACCCATCGAAATAGAGGGAACTGTGAAGATGGTTCTCCCTGGAACCATGTTTCGCGTTGAACTCGATAACAAGCACCTGGTGCTTGCGGTGATTTCGGGAAAAATGCGCAAAAAATTTGTCCGCCTCACGGCGGGCGACCGTGTGAAAATGGAGATGTCCCCGTATGATATTGATAAGGCACGTATTACCTGGCGCCTGCGATGACTCTGTTTTGCAATGGGAAAAAGAGTAAATGTTTACAGATGATGACAACGGTCAGAAAAGAGCGGCCAGTTCAAAAAATTGGTTCAGCCGTGGGCGTGACCTTATCGAAGACAGCCGCTATGAGGATGCGCTGCTCTGTTTCGAAGAAGCAAAGCGTTTGGGACATTTCAAATCGGCAGATGCGATTCTCCTGTGCAAAAGGGAACTGGGATTGACTTAACTCTTTTATGCCTGACCCTGGTGCCAATCGAGACCTTCCTGCCCTGATAAAGGCCACGGAGGATAATCGTGCGATCCTGAAAAAGACGCAGCAAAAGATGGAAAACCTGCAAGCGGCAATCCAGGCCTTCGAATCTTCCCGGCTTGAAATAGAGCGGAAGCGGCGAAAGCGAAATCAATGATAAAGGGTACTTGAGGTCCCTTTCTAAGATTTATTGTGACTATGTGCAGCAGACCTCAAAGTAATTATTAAGATATCAACCATGAACATTCTCATCGAAAACAACGACACATTCGAATATCTGACTTCGGCGGGGCAATGGACGAAAAACCCGCTTAACGGCAAACGTTACCCGGCCACCCGAGTAGCGTTTCGGGCCGCGAAGCAGGAAGCCATCGGCAAATTCAATATCGTCTGCCATATCCCGGATACGAACCAGTTTATCAACCTGGATCATGGACGTGGCGTAGGATTGCCGGGTGTTCCCGAAGAGGGGGTGGCGACTGTCGCCACATGATGCGTGCCCGGAAAAACAGAGAAGCGAAAGTAGTCGTTAAACTTTGTTGAAATGTTCTCGCCATTGTGCAAGCTCCAATCATGCAAGTGACTCAGTTCTGGTGTGCGGAAACACAGCGAATGGTCGGCGTGCAAGGGCTTTGATTGTCCAACCGATTCATGAATGGTTCGAATGGCTCCCTGCGCGCGCCAACAAGCGGATTGAAATCGAACTCCAGACCGACGCCATGAACCTTCCCTGTTCAATCGGTCTATTCACCTTAACGGCATGAGTGATGAGATCTCTTACTGCGTTCACTTTTCCAGCTTGGCGTACATTGAGATGTTCGTGCGCAATGATCGGGATACCAAACAGTTGGTTTTAGCGCGGACTGTGGCATCAATAAATTTGCCTTGTGTCAGTTTAGGCAGTCGGGCGACCACGCTCAGATGAATATTTATGATGGTCCAGCCGGCTGTGAAATATTCCAAGGTCACTGTTGCCGAAGTGACGATCTCACCTGGCGCAAACGTTTTCAATCCCAACTCGTTCGACAACGCCATGGAAAAGCTGCCCGCGTGAGCGGCGGCCAACAGTTCGGCTGGATCGGTATTGGAACTGTTGTTCCGGGGCGCGGTGTTCAATGAGAATTTGGCCTGTTTGAGCGCGCAGCTCTCAGTCGTCACCACACGGGAACCGCCTTTGGCCCCGCCCTTCCAGCGGACCGAAGCCTTCCGAATAATGAGGTTCATTGACAGTCAGCTTCTGATGGCAAGCGGGAATGAACCAATACTTTGTTTCTTGGGTTTCAATGCCTTTATGCTATGAGTCCGACTCGTGGGCGTGTGTTTCCTGGTTGTAACTGAGGCGATAAAAGTCTAATTTTTGGCATGGAACTGCGTCATCTGCGGTATTTCGTTGCCGTGGCTGAGGAACTGAATTTCACCCGGGCGGCGGAAAAACTGCATTTGGCCCAGCCTTCGCTCACGCGCCAAATTCACAATTTGGAAGAGGAACTTGGGGTCCGTCTGTTGGACCGGACCAAAAGTCAGGTTTCATTGACGGAAGAAGGGAGGAGTTTTCTGCTTGATGCCAGGCGGCTTTTGGCGTTGAGTCTGGAAAGCGTCAAGGCCGTTCAGCGTTTTAGCCGTGGCGAATCCGTCCAGCTAAACCTGGGATATTCGTTCAAATTCAATTTCGATCTTCTGCCGGCCACGTTGGGGACGTTTTATCAAACCTGTCCCCAAGTCGCCGTAAATCTGTTTGACATGTCGCCGGCCGAGCAGCTTCGCGCGCTGGAAACAAGGAAGATTGATTTGGGCTTTGTCGGTCAGCGCCCGTTATCCGCCAACAAGAACATGGCCGTCCTTAATTGGGAGTGTGTGGCCCGTCACAACGTCGTTGTCGTGTTGCCGGCACGCCATTCATTGGCGAAAAAGAGGAAAATTCTGGTCAGAGATCTCAAGGCATTGTTCTTTGTCGCAATGTCCGAACAGACCCATCCGGGCTCGCGGGACTGGTTGACCGGCCTATGCCAGCAGGCGGGCTTTACACCGAGGATTTTGCAGGATGTGGAGTTGGAATCCGGCATCATGACCTTTGTCGCCGAAGGTTTGGGCGTAACGCTTGCGCGCGAGCAGATCAAAAATCTGCCCCATCAGGGCGTGCGGTTTCGTCCTCTGGCAGCGGCGGCGAAAGCCGACTACTGGATCGCGTGGCATCGCGAGAACCGATCCAGGGCCCTTGGCCAATACATTGAAATTATAAAAAAACAGGCAGCCCTCTTGCGTTGAATACGCCTGGCGCGGTTTGTTGCGCCATTCCCTTTATTTTCCGCCTCCAATTGTCGGGAGACTTTGCGTCTCCCTTTTGATTTCTCCGGCTGTATTAGCCTGCCCCGCTATAACTTTATAGCCGCAGGCTATCGACGCAATGCAAACAAGGTATTGGCCTGTATTGTTCGGAAGCGAGAAATTATTTGCAGGTTACAAACTGACCTTTCACATGGCGATCGAAGTAAATATGAATAAAGATCAAGAATTACCCCGGAACGAACTCCGGCCGGACACCGCAGATTGGAAGCGGATTGTGGCTAAATATCAGAAACCTTCCGCGCCAAGAGCGCTGTGGCAGATTGCCAACACGCTCGGTCCCCTTGCATTTTTGTGGTATGTGATGTATCACGCCATGGCCGTTTCGTGGTGGCTCACCGCTCCCCTGGCGATTCTGGCGGGTGCCTTTCTGGTGCGCGTCTTCATCATTTTTCACGATTGCGGGCACGGCTCATTTTTCAAATCCCGCGCGGCCAATGATTTTTGGGGGTTCATTTGTGGAATGCTGACTTTGACTCCCTATTATCATTGGCGTTGGGAACATTCTCTGCATCACGCGACGTCCGGGGATTTGGACCGGCGCGGAACCGGCGACGTATGGACCATGACCGTCCAGGAATACCTGGAGTCGTCCCGCTGGAAACGGTTTGCGTACCGGCTGGCGCGCAATCCAATCATACTTTTCGTCATTGCGCCCTTTTACCTGTTTGTGATCCGGAATCGACTTCCCGTTGCCAGGGCGAATCGCCGGGAACGCCATTCGGTTTATTGGATGAATCTTGCGATTTTGGCGGTGGGCGCCGCAATGACGGTAATATTTGGGCTTAAAGCGTATTTGCTGATCCAATTGACGATAGTGATGGTGGCGGGTTCAGCCGGGGTGTGGTTGTTCTATGTGCAGCATCAGTTCGAGGGCGTGTATTGGGAGCGCCGTGACGAATGGGACTACGCGGCGGCGGCATTGCAAGGCAGTTCCTTTTATAAATTGCCGCGGGTGCTGCAATGGTTCTCCGGCAATATCGGGTTCCATCACATTCATCATCTAAGCCCGCGCATTCCAAATTATAATCTGGAAAAGTGTCACAACGCGAATCCGCTCTTTCAGCAGGTGAAACCCATTACTTTATTCTCCAGTTTTAAATCATTCACCTTCCGTCTTTGGGATGAACAACGGCGAATGCTGGTCGGCTACCGTCATATAAGAAATCTTCGCAGGGCACAGGGGCAAAGCTGATCCTTTTCATTTTCCGTCCCTGACCTCAGAGAGGATTGCGATTTTAACCGCTGTTTCTGGCGATATAACCGGCGGAATTCCCAGGACGGTCACAAAACGTTCATCGGTATCGCCTTTGCCATCACTATGCGACCATGCAAAGCACCGCTTTGCCTTGGGATGGTTGGTGAGCGTGAAAACCTCTACGACGCCACTCCAAACCACCCGGCCATCAATAACTTCCTCCACCGGCACTGATTCGACGTGTTGAGCATCGGATTTGTACAAGTGAAAAATCACCTGTATTATGCGTTCGATGTAATCTTTATTTGCCACAGCATTCAATTAACTTCGCCGCCCGTCCGTGCGCCCGTTTAGCCATTCGCCGCTTCCACTGGCGTCAGAACGAATTTCGCGACTCGCAGGAAACATACGCGAAATTGCGGCAACCGCAATCGCTGGAAGTGAAATGAAAATAAATTGATTTAGTTGTGGCTATTTCCGCGAATGGCGTCATGTTGGGTAGGTATTAAACCAGAGCATTCACCCCTTTGCCTGCTGGGGAAACTCTTTTTCCGGCATCAACCGCCGTGGGCGCAACGACGCAAAGTGATTGTCCTGCTCTGGTCACTTGTCGTGGGACTGTTTTGTGGAAGCGCAATTGTCCTGAGTATTCTCGCCGCCAGCTGGCATTGACCCTTATTTCCATTCTATGCACATCCTTATTGAAAACGAAGAAACCCTGGAATATCTGACTGGCGAAAACAATTGGTCAAAAAGTCCGCTGAAAGGAAAACAGTTTCTCAACCGCTGGCTGGCTTTACGCGCCGCCAGGCTGGAGGCCATCGGCACGTTCAACATTGTTTGTTACATCCCGCAGACGAAACAGTTCATCAACCTGGATCGAGGACGCGGCATCCGGAAATCTTTAAAGGCAGAGGCCAATGAAAAATGAATCCTGAGAATAAAACTCGCCGAAAAGTTTTGATGCTTATCCTTGTGGAATTGTGCCTGATTTGGGAAGTGATTAATCACCTGCTGCCCATGACGCTTCTTTGATATGAAAAACATGAAACTCGACGCCCTGTCGGTTGTCATATTGTTCATCTTCTGTATCGCAGTGGTGACGTGATACCGGTTTGAAACTCGAATCCACCAAACTATATGAACATCTCACCCGCAGAAAACGAACTTCAAAAAATCTCGCGTTTTCCAAAATGCGATTTTTGAAGCGTGTAACTGTGGAGCAAGTCTTATCGGCCATGAGAATTGTGACCTCACAATCGCAAAGGGCCTTGCGTACTCATTTGTGCTAAAGGGGAAGCCGATTAAATACCCCGAAGCCGCGAAGTGCTATGTATGGGACAGCAGGGATTTCCGGCCAGGCGTGGATGATAAGATTATCGTGGTGTTTGATGTTCAGGTCACGAGCGACTCGGAGCAACTGCCGTTCGATGCGGTGTGGGCCTGGTTGTCATATTCGCTGGTCACAGAACCCGACATTTATGTAAGAAGCAAAGTGTGGTCAAAAGGTGCGCTTCACAAGGAATCGGTCAGGTATCATTTAGCGGATGGAACAGAATCAGGTGGACGCTTTTTTGTGAGGGAAAGATCGGACGGAAAGATAGCTGTCCGCATTAACAAGGTCGGGGCGGGAAGTTCCGAACATGTAAATTTTTCATTTCCGCTCACAAAAGCACAAGTCGGGAGAATAATGAAGCCGGCGCAAAGAGACCATCTTTTCACCGTCCAGCTTTAAGCTGTATATGGGGTGAACACCCCATAGCAAATGCCCGGCTCGCCGCCTATTCTTGGCAAATGATTCAATGCAGCGGTCTCCCGACTTGTCATCAGGACTGGTTTACCCGAAATTCCTGTGAACCCTGAACTTCTAAACAAAGCGCTCGTGACAGTTGGTAATCCCAACACGCTCGTCAATTTAATTGCCCGCCGCGTCCGTCAACTAAATTACGGGGGTGGGGGAATAAGCCGCCCATTGATCTCCAACATCGGAAATTTGGGCGTGGCGGACGTTGCGCTGCGCGAAATTGTCGAGGGAAAAATGGGCTGGGAAATGCCTGAAGTGGTCCCACTGACCCGGCTCGCGCCTAAAAGGCGAAAAAGGCATTAGCCCGCAAGTCAGAGCCGTCAGGCCGGTCAGTGCAAGACCAATACCCGCGCCGGGTTTTTAACGTTCAATACTCCGGGGGCCTGATCGTTTCAAGGCCGGCATCAATGAATTACGCGCAGGATGCAGAGAGCGGGGTTCCGATTACGAAAGAAAATGAAAACTCAAATCACCGAAGCGGAAATGAGAGAAATGGTTGATGAATTGAAAGTAAGAAATTCAGGCACATCAAGCGAACACATCATCAGAAGGGTCCGCCTTAATTTGGAATGCGAGGGCTTTGGATGGAGCGACGCTTTGGAAAGAAAAGTCAAGTATTGCATCAATATAAATCCAAATTAAGAAGAATGTGATGGCGGAAAGCGCAAGATCCTTTTTGAAAAATGAAAACCTAGACCCGCCGGGGCGGACGTCCCGCCCCGCCTTAAAATCAGAAGCCCGCAGATTCGTTGGGTGGACTTGTGTCGGGATTTAAATGGCAATAATCGTCTGCCCCGCGGTGGTATCTAAAAAACGCCTGGACTTTCATGCCGCTATGAGTCAGAATGATTGCGCTCCCGCCTGGCAAGCCGGATCACTGGAGTTATTTCCGGCAACAACTTATGATCAAGAAAACATCCGTCACCGACCTTTCTCCGGTTAGTGAAACTGAACAGCGGCGTTTTGAGCGCATTCTCTCTCGCGACCAGTTCAAACCGTTGAAGTCCATATTGGGCAATCTCGACCGCGCGGTTATGGCGATGCAAGAGGCGATCGTCACCACAAACTCCTATCGAAATTTTCTGGACAAGCTTGGTTATCGCCTGGCGCTGGTGAAACAGATCCACGAACAGGATTGTTATATGCGCCTTGGACAGGCCGGCGGCATCCGCGCCGTGCTGCCGGTTCATGACATCGCTACCTATAGCACAATGGTCACGCTTGTGAACTTCGATTCCACCGTTTCCACTACGCCTAATGCCGTTGATTTTTACGATGATCAACTGGCCCAATTCAAGGTTCAATTGATGAACAAATCCGGTGACGCGCCATAAATTGCGGCAGCCGCGGGCGCGGCAGTTTTTTCACAAGCTCCGAAACAACGTGTCGCAGAAAAGCCGTCAGACGTCGCTAAAACTGATGAGGTCGTTCGATTTTGCGATCTAAAAGAGTATTTGTCACAGCGCCTCCAAAATGGGTGACGCGAATTCACCCGAATATCAGGGAACCAATCCGCCGCCGGCGATTCTTTAATTCGACTCTTCCAAAAACAAACGACGATTAACGTTGCTTTGTGGCGGCCGCGCGCAGAAACTCAACCATGAGCAAAAGCCTCCAACAACACGGCGTCAAGGAAATCTATAAACAGCTCCGCTTGCGAATGAAGAACTGCGGCCTGGAAACCATCAAGGTCCATGTCACCCGCAGGGCTGGAAAATACAAATTCAACTTCACCGGTTCGGTGGAACAAGTTGCGGCGGCGGGGAAAATTCTTGC